>Ga0307478_10001197_pt1 | contig 23216 bp, 13 predicted proteins | sample atmos_gasesECM4C_2_FD_203713 | JGI IMG/M metagenome (GOLD analysis project Ga0307478, IMG submission 203713) | Hardwood forest soil microbial communities from Morgan-Monroe State Forest, Indiana, United States - atmos_gasesECM4C_05 | ecosystem: Environmental > Terrestrial > Soil > Temperate...
ATCAGTTTGTGCGGGAGCAACTCGCCGGAGACATGTTATCGGTGAAGACCCTCGATACCCTGACCGCCTCGGCATACCTGCGCGCCGGAATCAGCAGCGGTGAAGGCGGCTCGCTGATTGAAGAGTTGCGGGTCAACAACAAGAGAGAACGAACCGAGGCATACGGCGCGGCGTTTCTCGGATTAACCGTGGGCTGCGCGAACTGCCATGACCACAAATTTGATCCCATTACACAAAAAGATTTCTACCGGCTGACCGCCTTCTTTAACAATCTGACAGAAATCCCGTCGAACGACGATCGCAATGATTGGCCGCCTTTTCTTCGGCTTCCGAAAGTAGAGAACCGCGACGCGTACGACCAAGTCCTGGCGAAGCGTTCGGAACTCGAGCGGCAACTGACGCTTCGCCGCGAACAGGCCCGCGAACTGATTGCCGCGTGGATTGGACGGCCGGACCGCACGTCAATCGCGGTTCCTGTAAGTTCGGAAGGCCTGAGGGTAAGGTTACGCTTCGACGAGGAGAAAGGATCGACGTTCGGCAATTCAGCGCCAAGCGCATCGCAGAAGAATATTTCGGCGACCGGAGCGCCGGTGGTCTGGGGTGAAGGTACCTGGTTCTGGCCTTACATGCGGATGGAAACCGGCACCAGGATCGAATTGCCTAACGTCGGCCAGGTAGAGCCAAATCAGGCGTTCAGTGTAGGAACGTGGCTGCGGCCCCGTGTGCGGCCCCTGGAAGCGAAAGACGAAGAAAAGCCTACGGGAGTGATTCTGTCCGCCGCTGATGCGGGACAAAAGCAGCGCGGCTGGCAGATGCGAGTGAGCAAAGGCAAACTCGGATTTGTTCTGGCGCATGAACTGCCAGATAACGCTATTCAGGTGGAGACCAAGCAGAGAGTGTTGGCGGTTGGCCGCTGGAATCACGTGCTGGCTATCTATGACGGTTCGGGAAAAGCCGCTGGTGTCACGCTGTATGTGGATGGACGCGCACAGGAGGTGGTAGTCAGCAAGGATTCCCTCCAGGGGACCACGCATGCCAGCGCTCCTCTGGAATTTGGCCGCACGTACCCAGACGCGGATCCATTGCGCGAGTCCACCTTCCAGGATTTCCGGTTCTTCCAACGGGCACTTTCGACGGATGAGGCGGGGCGACTTCCCGTCGAGGATTATGTGGCGGAAATCGTGCAAAAGCCGATGTCCGGTTGGTCGGAGGATGAATATCATACTGTTAGCGAGTTTTACTTTGCGCAGCGCGACGAAGCAGCGCAAACGCTCAACGCTCAGATCCCACCTTTGAATGAGGAACTGGATCGACTTTCAAAAGATGGCGCCGTCACCCTGATAAGTGAAGAAGAGCCGGGGCTGGCCTATGCAGACGTATTGACACGTGGAGCGTTCGGGGCGCGGAAGGAGCGCGTGAGGCCCGGAGTCCCGCACTTTTTGCCGGGCCTTCCTCCGGATGCGCCGCTGGACCGGCGGGGCTTGGCGGAGTGGACAATCAGCGAATCGAATCCACTGACGGCCAGAGTGACCGTCAATCGAATGTGGTCGGAGATATTTGGCACGGGTCTGGTCGAGACGACCGAGGATTTTGGAGTGATGGGCGGCCGGCCTAGCCACCCGGAACTTCTGGATTGGCTGGCGTTGGATTTTCGCGAGCACGGCTGGGACGTAAAACGTTTTTACCAACAATTGGTCCTCTCAGCGACCTATCGCCAGTCCGCACGAGTTACTCCGCAATTGCTCGAAATCGATCCGAAGAACCGGCTGCTGGCGCGCGGCCCACGGTATCGAATGGATGGCGAGATGCTTCGCGACACAGCGTTGGCGACCAGCGGTCTGCTAATAGAAAAAATTGGTGGTCCTAGCGTAAAACCTTATCAGCCGGCGGGAGTGTGGGAAGCAGGAAGCCATCAAGGCAGCGACACAAAAAGCTACACGCAAGACCATGGCGAGGCTTTATACCGGCGCAGCCTTTATACAATTTGGAAGCGAATGGCAACGATGCCAGATATGGACACTCTGGATGTGCCCGTGCGTGATGCCGCCTGCACCCGCCGCCAACGCACCGACACTCCGCTGCAAGCTTTGGTCTTGATGAACGATCCGCAATGGCTGGAAGCGTCGCGGCGTCTGGCCGAGCGGGTGATCCGTCAATCGCCTGAGACCGGCGCTCGGCTCAACTATCTTGGCGAAGTGCTGCTCGCTCGTCCGTGGGAACCACGGGAAAAGTCGGTCCTTGAAAACGCGTTGGCAAAGTTTCAGAGTGCCTATGCGCAGGACCAGTCCGGCGCCGAGGAAGTCCTGAAGGTAGGCGAGAGCAGCCGGGACAGCGGAATCCGTGCGGATGAACTGGCATCGTGGATGCTGGTAGCCAGCGCGGCAATGAATCTCGATGCGGTGGTAAGCAAATGAAACCGAACATTCAAAACGACTGCGGAAGCTGTTGCGATCATGGCGTTGGACCGACTGTTTACGACCTGCCGATCCCGCTCGAACTTCGCGAGGAATGGCGGCGGCTGGCTACGCGCAGACACTTTCTCGGCGCCATGGGCAAGACGCTTGGCTGGGCAAGCCTTTGCACTTTGTTTGGCGGCGCGTTGACACCGCGAGCGGCCCACGCGGCAAGCGATGCACAGGCTATTTCGCCTGGGCATTACGTGCCGGACTTTGCGCCAAAGGCCAAGCGCGCGATTTACCTATTTATGTCCGGTGCGCCCCCTCAAATGGATTTATGGGACTACAAGCCGGGGCTCGCGGCTCTTTATGATAAAGATCTTCCAGACTCGGTGCGAGGGACACAGGCGCTGACGGGCATGACCGCCGGCCAGGCGCGTTTCCCGATTGCGCCGTCGCATTGGGGTTTCACTCGCCAGGGCAAATCAGGTCGCTGGGTGAGTGACCTGCTTCCGTGGACAGGAAGGCTGGTCGACGAACTGACGCTGGTGCAGTCGCTGCAGACCGATGCCATCAATCATGAGCCGGCAATCCTCTTGGTCAACACCGGGAATATGGTGCCCGGCAAACCGTCGATGGGCGCGTGGCTTTCCTATGGACTTGGAAGCATGAACGAAAACCTGCCCACCTTTGTGGTTCTGAATTCACAGACATTGCCGGGCACAGACTTACAGCCGATTTCGCCGAAATTGTGGAGCAGTGGATTTTTGTCAAACGAATATGCCGGAGTCGCATTCCGTTCGCAAGGGGAGCCGGTGCTTTACCTTGGCGATCCCAAAGGCATGAGTCGAGAGACCCGGCGCACGTTGATCGACACCGTGAATGCGATCAATCAAATGACCTTTGAAGAAGTGGGTGACCCGGAGACTCACGCGCGGATTCATCAGTACGAGATGGCTTTCCGCATGCAAACTTCGCTGCCGGAGCTCACCGATATGAGTGACGAGCCCGACAGCACCTGGACTTTGTATGGGGACGAAGCAAAACAGGCGGGCACGTTTGCGTACAACTGCCTGCTGGCGCGCCGTATGGCCGAGCGCGGGGTCCGCTTTACGCAGATATATCAGCGCGGATGGGATGTGCACTCGAATGCCGTTCCTAACTTGCCCAAGCTTTGCGGAGCGACGGATCGCGCTTCGTACGCACTGGTCACGGATTTGCGGCGGCGGGGGCTTCTGGATGACACATTGGTGTTGTGGGGTGGCGAATTCGGACGCACCGTATACAGCCAGGGCGGCCTCTCCAAGGAAAACTACGGACGCGATCATCATCCGCGTTGCTTCACGGTGTGGATGGCCGGCGGGGGCGCCAAAGCGGGCATCGTCCACGGACAGACTGACGATTTCTGCTACAACGTGGTAAAGGACCCTGTGCACGTGCGCGATTTCAATGCTACCGTGCTGCGATTGCTGGGCATCGATCACCAGAGACTGACGTTCAAGTTTCAAGGTCTGGAACAAAAATTGACGGGGGTAGTTCCAGCGAAAATCGTGCCGGAGCTAATGTCATGACATCTTCCTCGCGACGATCCTTTCTGGCAAGATGCTCCTCAATAGCTGCTGCGGCCGCAATTCCTGGCTTCTATATTCAGACATCGGACAAGGCCGGGCAGCGTCTGCCAGTGGTTGGTTCGGGCCTTCACACTTATGAATGCGTACATGATTGGCTCACGCCACCGGATGGGCTCGTGTGGGGAGACACGCACGGACTCGCTCAGGATGGGCAAGGGCGCATTTATGTGGCCCACACGGTCAATAAGTCGAGCATGCGTGGCGAATCGATCGTCGTTTATGACGCCGATGGCCGTTTTGTAAACGCGTTCGGAGAGGAATTTCGAGGCGGCGCTCATGGCCTTAGCCTACGCCGCGAGGCCGGCGGCGAATTTCTATATCACTGCGATATCAACCGCTGCAAGATCGTGAAAACCACGCTCGACGGAAAGACTGTCTGGTCGCATGGGTATCCTCGCGAAGACGCGGCTTACGCCGAACGGCCGATCGATTTTGTCCCGACCAATGTGGCCTTTGCGCCAAACGGCGATTTCTATGTTGGTGATGGATACGGTTCGCATCACGTCCTGCACTTTTCGCTGAGCGGCAAGTTTTTGGGGGAAATCGGCCGGCCGGGCCATGGAGATGGAGAGTTCGATACACCGCACGGGTTGTGGGTTGATCCTCGAGGCAAAGAACCCGCGCTGCTAGTGGCCGACCGCGGGAACCGCCGCATGCAAGCGTTCACGCTGGACGGCACGCATCTCCGCACCATAAAGGACGAAGCCCATCTGCGAATGCCGTGCCATTTTCACGTTCAGGGCGAGTGGATGGTTTGCCCGGATCTCGACAGCCAGGTGTGCATCCTGGATCGGGAGTACAACGTGATCGCCCAACTGGGCGATGGCAAAGCCGCAAACGGAGAGGTTGGCTCTCGTCGAAAGCAGTCGAGACGCGAATTTACGCCGGGACAGTTCATCACGCCACACGCGGCCATTTTCCTGCATGACAGAAACATACTGGTGGCCGAGTGGTTGCCGATCGGGCGAATTACGCTTTTGCGACGAGTCTGAGGCTCAATGCTCTTGCGGACCCGGTTGGTGCTGTTTGGAATCGGCGCTGCTTTCCTCCTGACGCTCCTCTGGCTTTTGCTTCACGCGGCTCCTGACGGCCTCGAACACGGCGAGCTGAGCCAATTTGTAGGGCGCTTCCATCCTCTGCTAGTTCACTTGCCGATCGCATTTCTGCTGCTGGTTCCGTTCCTGGAGTGTGCAGGCTTGGTTCGCCGCTGGAGTCGTGTGCGAGAGTCGGCGGAATTTGTTCTGGCTCTCGCCGTCATCAGCGCCTTTGTCGCAGTGTTTCTAGGCTGGCTCTTGGCCTGGAGCGGAGGCTACGAAGGAAAACTGGTAACCAGTCACATGTGGGGCGGATTTTCGTTGGCCGCCGCAGTGCTGCTCTGTTTTGTCTTGCGTGCCTGGGACAAGCGTGTCTACGGTACCGCACTTCTTTTTACACTGGCGCTTCTGGCCTGGACCAGCGATAAGGGCGGGAAACTGACGCACGGCGAAACGTTCATGACGAAGCACATGCCGGGCACGCTGCGGACGTTGCTACGGGTGCCGGCTATACCAGGCAAAGTTCAAGCGATGAAGGCCTCGAACGTATCGTCAGCAGGCGCAACATCGACAAGCGTAAGAGTCTCTGTGGCGCCATCCGTCACGTTTTTTGATTCGCGTGTAGCGCCGATCTTTGAGAACAAGTGCACGAATTGCCACAACGCGCAAAAGAGAAAAGGGAAACTCCGGCTGGACAGCTTTGAGAACGTGATGCGTGGCGGAAAGGAAGGGGTAGTTGTAAAGCCGGGTGACCCGAAGCACAGCGAACTGTTCCGCCGCATCAATCTGTCACCGGACGAAAAGGATTTCATGCCGACAGACGGCAAACCACCGCTGACCGCCTCGGAAATCAAAGTCATCGAGCTATGGATCGCTTCCGGCGCATCGAACAGCCTGCCTGCGATTGAGGTACACGGAGCTCCGCCTCTTTCGGCCTCCGAGCTGCCGGTCGTTCCCCTTACCAGAGACTATCGGCCGCAACTGCCACTGATCACTTCCCTCGAGCACGATCTGGGCGTACGCCTGGTTCCGCGCTCGCGAAACCCAGAGGATGGACTGATATTGCGCACCGTAAGCGCGCCCGATCGCTGCGACGATGCTGCAATCGCCCGGCTAAAAGTGATCGGGATGCTGATCGTGGATGCGGAATTGGCGCGCACGAAGATCACTGACGCCGGTTTGAAAACGCTGGCGACCTTTCCCAACCTTCGGGCCGTTGATCTCGCGCACACGGCGGTCACTTCGGCCGGCGTTCCGGCTCTTGCCCGCCTGAGCCATTTGGAATCGCTGAATCTTACCGCGACCGCTGTCGACGACGCGGGAGTAGCCCCACTTCGACGCAAGCAAACGCTCAAGCGCTTATATCTCTTCGAGACAAAATGCACGGCTCAGTCTGAGCTGGCATCACGGGACGCGCGCCCGTAACTACTGAGCACGAACCGCGCCAACGATCACCTTCGGAAGGCAGCGTCGTCGAGCTTTATGCCGGTTCGCGGCTTCGGAATCTCGCTAACCGACACGATACGGAGTTGGCTTCGAGCCGCGTCCACGAGCGCCTTTACTTTTACGTGGCGATCGCCGATGCCGCTCAGCGTCTCCGAATTGCTGACCATCCAAATTCTGTTGTCCTTGTCTGCGACGAAGGTCTTACCATCACTCCCAAACTTGCCCGGAATGTTGCTTGTTTTCCTAGAAGCTTTGGCGGCATCGGAGGCCTGGTCGTGAGCCGCACCTGCATTTTGTCCCGGTCGAGCCCCAAGCGGGAAACACGTCAAGAAGACCACCGTTAGAATCAATGATCGCTTTTTCATTTTGCTCTTCTCCTTGGGCAGGAAATAGGAACCACCTGAATAGAGAAGGTCGAACAGCCTTATTTGCTAGCGATAGTGACGCCTCGTTGCCCGCCAAGGCAAATGCAAAATTTGAATGCCACGTATCGCCGATTCACATAGCCGGTTAGCGGACCGAAACACAGCGTAGTCGGCACTTTTGGCTAGTCCTAAATCGCATGGGTCAGTCCCAAGCTGCAGTTAAGGCCTCACAATTTCCTAATGAACCGGTCAGGACTTCCTAACGCGCCATTTCTTACGATTCCACCGTGATTCGGCAAACCCAAGGTCCACAGAAAGCCGCTTTTTCGCGAAGCGGAAACGTTGGAACAAGCTAGAACGGAAAGGCAGGATCATTGCATATGGAGATGACTGAACAGGCTTTATGTGGCCAATGTAGCGTGTGTGGCCGTGTTGCGAAACTCCTGGAGCTACCGGGAAGAACAGACAAATTCTGCCTTGCGTGCAGCGCCGATCTTGCAACGGTCATTTTGTTAGGGACCGAGATAGACGCCGCAACAGTGGCTGGGAGGAATAGCGACGCGCTGGTGGCTGAATTTGAAGAGATTAGCACTCGGATGCTAGACCGAGCACAAGCTGCACACTAGGTCTGTCCTTGTCATCCTATGCATGACGAACCTTATGCATTCTTTACAAACCTCTCAGGACTTTCTCAGACGTCATTCGCTACGTTGTCGTTGGCGGGGACGCGGTTCCGTTCGTTGATTCGAGCGAACGGATCGCGCACTTGTCCCGCAGGCCGATGGCTCTGATTGTCTTAGCAACGATTAGTTTGCTGGCGTGCGCTTTCTACATTTACGCCCTATGTCAATGGATGCGAGACACGAATGCCAGGAGAGCGCCTCTTCACCGAATTGAGGGAGGAGGCGATGAGATTTGGCAGAACAAGGTCCCTTATATCGTGAGTTCCCGGAGGATCGCGGAAAGATTATGATCGCTCCGCCGCAAGCACGCACCGGGCTCCAGAAATGCCAGGGCTGTCTCGGCATTCCGGGGTCGGTTGGAATGAGTCCGAACGGATTGCGTGTCGCAAGATCGCGAGTTCACTGAGCTTGCGGAGGAAAAGTTAGGAGACCAGGTATGCGCATCTCGAGGCCGAAAGACTTTTTGTCGCTCGTGTTGGTCACTGCGTTCTGGGGAAGTACGATTTCAGTTTTTGCATCTACGGATGACAATGGCAATAGCGAAACTCCGCCCAAGCGAGCAGCAGCCAAGGTCGATGCGCCTGCACCGTTAACGGAACGCGAGCGTTGGCTCCTGGATCGCATGGAGGAACTCGAAAGGCGTGTAGCAGATCTTGAGTCCAAGGGCAGCCAAGCAGCGTCTTCCGCACCGGACGCGTCTATCGTGCCGCCAGCTTCGGCACGTCCAGGTACTGCGGCTGTTTCATGGGGCGCTCCGAGCATTACGGCCGGAGCGATGCCTCCTAACTCAGGCGCTGTACCCGGCGGTATCGTAGCCTCGATCGGTCCGCAAGCCTCGGAAAAGGGCAAGTCGAGTGCGGTCAAAATGCCGGCTGCCGACCCATTCTCCTTTGCAGACTTTACCTGGCTGAATGGCAACTCACGCACCAAAGATACTCCGTACGCCACCAGCTTCTTTACACCGGAGATCAGGGCCGACGTCGATTACAACTACAGTTTCAACCATCCCCAGGACGACACCATTGGTGGATCCAGCGAAGTGTTTCGTTCAAACGAAGTGCACGTGACACAGTTAGGCGTGGGCGGCGATTTTCACTATGACAACGTTCGCGCGCGACTCATGACCCAGTTTGGCTTGTATTCACAGACAACGGCGCGCAATGACGCAAGCCCGGCGCGCGGCCAGTGGAATCTCGATAATGCATACCGCTATATCTCCGAAGCTTACGGCGGCTACCACTTCAACGCCCTGCATGGAGTGAACGTCGATGCAGGAATCTTCATGTCCTACATCGGCCTCTTCAGCTACTACCAGTTCGACAACTGGGCGTATCAGCCGTCTTATGTTTCCTCGAATACGCCGTGGTTCTTCAATGGCGTCCGCGTGCAGATTTTCCCCACAGAACACCTGAAGATCGAGCCCTGGTTCGTTAATGGCTGGCAGTCCTACGGACGGTTCAACAACCGACCGGGTTTCGGTATGCAGATCCTGTGGCGCCCGAACGGATGGTTCTCGATACTAGGCAATCAATACGCCCTCGGTGAGGATGCCGCCGGAGCGCCCGGGCGGGTCCGGTATCACACCGACGACAGTATCGAAGTGAAATACTACGAGAATCAGGAGAACCTTCTTAGCAAGGCTGCTTTCTCCCTCACCGGGGATATGGGATGCGAGCACGGCGGCGGTGTGAGCTGCGATACCAACCACGGGACGGGAGCGAACTTCCATCCGAAACAGAGCTTTCTCGGCTTCATGCTCTATAACCGCCTTTGGTTCGATAAAGACAAATTTGGACTGACAGTTGGCGGAGGCAAGATCAACAACCCTGGGCGGTACTTGGTGTTGTTGCCGCCCATCAACGGGGCCACAGCGGCATCGGGAACGCCATACTTTACGGAGAATCCCGGCGATCAATTCAAAGCCTGGGACGCCTCGGGGACATTCGACTATATGCCCAGCCAGTACATTACATTCCGCTGGGAATTCGATCATCGCGCTGCGAATGTGCCGTACTTCTCAGGACCTGGAGGAGTTACACCAACTTCCTGTCCGACGGCTCCTCTCGTTGAGAATATTTGCGGATCGCCCGGAGCTTTGGTACCAGGCTTCACGCCAGATCTGAAGAAAATCGAGAACCGAATCAACCTGTCGATCCTCGTAAAGTTTTGACCAACTTTTGGACGCGCAAACTTTTTGCTGACGACGGCTGACACCGGATCAAAAAAGGGAGCCGGCAGCTACAACTGGATTTGACTCGAGGAGACTAAACATGTTGGACATTATTTTCATCACAGCGACTGTCTCTTTTTTCGCATTGGGAATTGCCTACGTTCGCGGATGCGAACGTTTGAAATAGGAGTGAGCCGATGCACTCAAGCGATGCGGCACTATTGCTGATTTGCGCGCTTCTCTTGGGGTATTTGCTATACGCCCTCTTGAAAGCCGAGGAGTTCTAGGCATGACCGCGAATGGCTGGTTTCAAATCGGATTGTATCTGCTTGTCATCATTCTGCTAACGAAGCCAATGGGCGTGTTCATGGCGCGCGTATTCAACCGCGAGAAGACGTTCGTCGATCCCGTCCTCCGGCCCATCGAAAAGTTGGTGTATCGGCTAACGGGGGTTGACGAAAGCCGCGAGATGCGCTGGACGGAATACGCCATCGCCATGCTCTTGTTCAGTGGCGTCTCAATGGCACTTCTGTATCTGCTCGAACGCACCCAGAAGTGGCTGCCGTTCAATCCGCAGAAATTCGCCAATGTGGATCCGGCCTTGGCCTTCGGTACTGCGGCCTCGTTCACGACCAACACAAACTGGCAGGCTTACAGCGGTGAGAGCACGATGAGCTATTTCACCCAGATGGCGGGCCTGGCCTATCACAATTTCGTATCCGCCGCGGTCGGCATCGTGCTCGCCATTGTGGTGATTCGCGGGATCGCACGCAAAGAGACAGACGAGCTTGGCAACTTCTGGGTGGACACCACGCGCTGTCTCCTCTGGGTTTTATTGCCGATTTGCGTGGTGGGCTCGCTGGTATTTGTCTCCCAGGGTGTCGTGCAGAACCTGAAACCCTATACGACCGCGGATCTAATCCAGCCGTACACCGCGCGGGTCACCGGCCCGGACGGGAAGACCACGACGCAAACTGTGAGTCAGCAAGTAATTGCGCAAGGTCCGGTTGCATCGCAGGAAGTCATCAAAGAATTTGGCACCAATGGCGGTGGCTTTTTTGGCGCTAATAGCGCGCATCCTTTTGAAAATCCCACTCCGTTTTCAAACTTTTTCCAGATGGTGTTGATTTTTGCGATCCCCTCGAGCCTGACTTATACGCTTGGGCGCATGACCGGATCACAGCGCCACGGTTGGGCAGTCTGGGCGGCCATGGCTTTCTTGTTCTTGGCCGGTGTGACGACCGCGTATTGGGCGGAGGCAAAGGGCAATCCGATCTTGGCAGGCGCTGACCAGCGAGCAAGCGCGCTGCAATCCGGCGGAAATATGGAAGGCAAGGAAGTACGCTTCGGCATCGCGAATTCCGCGCTGTTTGCCACAGTAACCACCGATGCCAGCTGCGGCGCAGTGAACGGCCAACATGACTCGTTTACGCCGCTGGGCGGCATGGTTCCGTTGATCAACATCATGTTAGGGGAGGTCGTGTTCGGCGGAGTGGGCGCCGGTCTCTACGGCATCTTCGTGTTTGTGGTGCTCGCTGTGTTTATCGCCGGATTGATGGTGGGTCGCACGCCAGAATATCTGGGCAAGAAGATTGAATCGTATGACGTGAAGATGGCTATGCTCGCCGTTCTTGTATTGACGTTTACCATTCTTGCCTTCTCAGCAGTCTCGGTGGACAAACCTTATGGGACTTCGAGCATCTCGAACCCGGGCCCACACGGCTTATCGCAGATCCTGTACGCCTACGTTTCGTCGACTGGCAACAATGGGTCGGCTTTCGGTGGCCTCAACGTGAATACCATGTGGTACAACACGACCACGGCCGTGGCTCAACTCCTGGGCCGGTTCTTCATGATCATTCCAGTGCTCGCCATAGCCGGCAGCCTCGCGAAAAAGAAGATTGTTCCGGAATCCGCCGGCACCTTCCCTGTTACCGGCGGTTTGTTCGCTGGCTTGCTAGTTTCCACCGTTCTAATCGTCGGCGCCCTTACATTCTTCCCGGCTCTGAGTCTCGGGCCCATTCTTGAACACCTGCTGATGAACGCAGGAAAGATTTTCTGAGGTGTTTATGGACCCAGTCGCTCAAATCGGTCAAATCCGAAGACAATCACTGGCTGATAGCGCTATTCTTTCGCGCGCCGTGGTGGACTCGTTTCGCAAGCTAAATCCACGAACGATGGTTAAGAACCCGGTCATGTTCGTCGTCGAGGTCGGCGCCGTCCTCACGACAATTCAACTGGTTTGGAACGCTTTTCACCATGCCGGACAGTTTGGATTTGGGCTGCAAATCACGCTGTGGCTGTGGTTCACGGCTCTCTTTGCTAATTTTGCGGAAGCCATGGCCGAAGGCAGAGGCAAGGCGCAAGCCGATACTTTGCGCAAAGCTCGCGCGGAGACGCAAGCACATCGTTTGCGAAGCAATGGCAACACGGAGTGCGTAGCCAGCTCGACACTGCGTTGCGGAGACATCGTCGTTGTGGCCGCAGGCGATTTTATTCCCGGCGATGGTGAAGTGGTCGAGGGTGTAGCGTCCGTGGACGAGTCGGCAATCACGGGCGAGTCCGCTCCGGTGATCAGGGAATCCGGCGGAGATCGCTGCGCAGTCACCGGCGGCACGCGTGTTCTATCGGATGAAATTAAGGTTCGCATCACCTCCAATCCAGGTGAGACCTTTTTGGACCGTATGATCAAGCTGGTTGAGGGTGCATCGCGGCAGAAGACTCCGAACGAGATTGCCCTGAATATCCTTCTCGCCGGGTTAACAATTATCTTTTTGTTGGCAGTCGTCACCCTCCAGCCCTTCGCTATCTATTCTGGCGCTCCGCAAAACATCTTCGTTTTGGTCTCCCTTCTCGTCTGTTTGATACCCACGACGATTGGAGGTTTGCTCTCCGCGATCGGCATCGCTGGGATGGACCGGCTGATTCAGCGAAACGTCATCGCTATGTCGGGGCGCGCCGTCGAAGCATCCGGAGACGTGGATGTACTGCTGCTCGACAAAACCGGAACGATCACTCTAGGCAACCGCGCCGCCACACAATTCTTTCCTGCGCCGGGCATCGAAGAGTCCTATCTCGCTGATGCCGCGCAGCTATCGTCCCTAGCCGACGAAACTCCCGAAGGTCGCTCGATCGTAGTGCTGGCAAAGGAGCGCTACAACCTCCGCGGTCGCGACCTTTCCACCCACGCAGCCAATTTCATCCCATTCTCCGCGCAAACCAGAATGTCCGGAGTGGACCTCGACGGTCGAGAAATTCGCAAAGGCGCTCTGGAGGCAATCAGCCGCTTGACTAGTAATAATGGCAATGGCATTCCAGCCGAACTACAGGTCTGTGTCCGAGAAATTTCCAATGCCGGTGGAACACCGCTGCTGGTGGCCGAGAGCGGCCGCGTGCTGGGCGCCATTGCTCTTACAGACATCGTCAAGGGCGGCATGAAGGAGCGCTTCGACCACCTCCGCGCCATGGGAATTCGCACCATGATGATTACCGGCGACAATCCGCTGACCGCCGCGGCCATCGCCCGCCAAGCGGGAGTCGACGACTTCCTTGCCGAAGCCAAGCCAGAAGACAAGATGGCGCTCATCAAGAAGGAGCAGGCGAGAGGAAAGCTGGTGGCCATGACCGGCGACGGTACGAACGACGCTCCAGCACTTGCTCAAGCGGACGTCGGTGTGGCTATGAACACCGGGACGCAAGCCGCGAAAGAAGCCGGAAACATGGTCGACCTCGATTCCAACCCCACCAAGCTCATCGAAATCGTCGAAATTGGCAAGCAACTGCTGATTACTCGCGGCGCGCTAACTACCTTTTCCGTTGCGAACGACGTAGCTAAATACTTCGCGATCATCCCTGCGATGTTCGCCGGAGCTTTTCCCGTGCTGGGTGACCTCAACGTGATGCATCTTCACACGCCAGAGTCCGCCATCCTTTCCGCGGTAATCTTCAATGCGCTGATCATCATCGCCCTGATCCCCCTCGCTCTGCGCGGCGTGCGCTATCGGCCGCTTGGCGCGGCGGCTCTCTTGCAGCGGAACCTCCTGATCTATGGCGTAGGCGGAATTGTCGCACCATTCATCGGAATCAAGTTTATCGACGTACTGTTGACGTATCTTCGGGTTCTTTGAGGACGTTATGAAAAAGAATTTCCTGATCGCGCTATGGTTCACCTTGGTTACGACGGTGATATTCGGCCTGCTGTACCCCCTGGCAATTACTGGTTTGGCTCAGGTGTTGTTTCCCGGCCGTGCCAACGGCCAATTAATTGAAAGAAACGGCAAGATTGTAGGCTCGCGGATCATCGGACAGTCCTTCACGGCGCCGGGTTATTTCCATTCCAGGCCGTCCGCCGCAGGATCCGGGTACGATCCTACTTCCAGCGGCGGATCGAATTTGGGTCCGACAAACAAGGTTCTGATCGAACGCGTCAGGAGTGACGTGCAAAAGCTCCAGCCAGACAATCCCAATGCGCCAATCCCTGTTGACTTAGTAACGGCCTCGGGCTCCGGCCTGGATCCGGATATTTCCCCTGCTGCTGCGGAATTCCAGATTCCGCGCGTCGCTCATTCACTCGGACTGAAAGAAGAGGACGTTCGCACTCTTGTCCGGAAACATACAAAGGATCGCGACCTGGGATTTCTGGGTGAACCCCGGGTCAATGTCTTGGAACTCAATCTGGCGCTCGATGCCCTTCGGACTGCGAGATAGTCTCACGCATAAGCCGCTTCCTTGCCGAGAGAGATGAGAGTGCGCAGAAGGTCTACTTATTTCAGAGCCAGATGAGGCCTCGGCCTACAGCGTCTGCTATTGCCAACAAAGTGTAGTCAGCACCGTTAGCAGCCTCTTCCGTGATTTAGCTAATTTCCACACGAACTGTGACAATGATGGGGCAAATAGGGGGTGGAGCAAATGCCGGAGTCCATTGACTGGCCGCGGATGCGTTCGCCGTGGCGTCGCCGTCGCTTCTTTCTCCTCATGATCGCTTTCGTCGCCGTCGCTTTCGGGGGTCGGACCGTGCTGTCCTATTACGTGGACCTCCTCTGGTTTGAGTCCCTCGGCTACGCGGACGTATTCTGGAAAACGCTGGGCCTCCAGTGGGAAATGTTCACGGCTTTTGCGGCCGCCACATTTCTCATTCTGTTCGGATCGTTTCTAGCTCTGAAGCGAGCGCATCTTCCCGATCTGCCGAGCGGTCACACCATTCTCGTCGGCGGGCAGCCGCTGAAGCTGCCGGTAGAGTCTGCCCTGCGCCTCATCGCGCTTGGCCTTTCGCTCGCCGTAGCCGTTGCGACCGGCGCAAGCATGATGCTGGAGTGGCCGACGATCGCGCTTTTCTGGAATGCATCCCGTGCCGCTGGGGGTTTCGCAGACCCGGTCTTTGGCAAGCCGCTGAGCTTCTACCTCTTCAACCTGCCTGGATGGCAACTCGTCGTCGGATGGCTGCTGACGCTGTCCGTGATCACCTGCGCTCTCGCGGTTTTTTTCATCCTCATTACACGCGGAACTCGTGGCTTCGCCGGGCGTTCGAGGACCTATGTCACATTGCCTTGGCGTGGTCTCTCCATCACGTTTGCGTTCCTGTTACTGCTCCTTGCCATCCGTCTGTACCTCGGTCGATTCGAGCGATTGCTGGATAGTCATACGATCTTCGCCGGTGTGACCTACTCTGACGCCCACGTCATGCTTCCAGGGACGCTGGTGGTCTGTGCCGCGCTCGTTCTAGGCGCGATGATCGCGGGCATCAACGCCGCACGGGAGCCACGCGGACGCTGGATTGCGGCGGCGATTCTGCCGGCGGCGCTGTGTTATTTCGCCCTTCAGGCCGTCGGCTGGTACGTCAGCAGCTTTATCGTGAAGCCGAACGAACTGGTTCGCGAGCAGCCCTATATTGCCAACAATATCGCACTGACCCGGCAAGCCTACGGGCTGGACCGAGTTTCGGAACGCGAGTTTCCCGCTGAGACAGACGTCGCCGCGGCTGACCCCGCTAATAATCAGGCTACGCTTCAGAACATCCGGCTATGGGACTGGCGCGCTCTCCAGGACACGCTCCGTCAGATTCAGGAAATTCGCACCTACTACGATTTTCCAGACATCGACATCGATCGCTATCAAATCGACGGCGTGACTCGCCAGGTGATGCTAGCCGCCCGCGAGCTGAACGTGGACAAGCTGCCGGAAAGCAGCCGCAACTGGATTAACGAGAAGCTGATCTACACCCATGGCTACGGCATCACCATGAACCCGGTTAATGGATTTACGCCGGAAGGATTGCCGACGCTGATCCTGAGCAACATGCCTGTCCAAAGTACGTTGCGTGGTCTCGCCGTGACGCGTCCGGAGATTTATTTCGGCGAGCTGACCAACACCGACGTCTACGTGAAGACGCGCCAGAAAGAGTTCAACTACCCGCAAGGCCAAGCCAACAACCTGACTTCTTACGAGGGTAATGGCGGCATCGTCCTCGGCGGTTTTCTCCGCCGCATCGTCATCGCGCTGGACCGCGGCGACCTCAGTAAACTGCCGTTCAGCGATGACGTGAACCCGGATAGCCAACTGTTGATGCGTCGCAACGTGCGCGATCGCGTTTCGACCCTGGCGCCCTTCCTCACCTACGATCCGGATCCTTATGTCGTGCTCGGCGACGACGGCCGACTGTCCTGGGTCATGGATGCCTTCACGGTTTCCGACAGCTACCCATACGCCAGCCATTACCGTATCGACCGCGATCCCATTAACTATATGCGGAACAGCGTAAAGGTCGTGATCGACGCCTACACCGGTGCGACAACATTTTATGTATTTGACCCGCAAGACCCCATTATCGCGGCCTACCGCCGCATCTTTCCGAGTCTATTCAAGGACTCGGCTACCATGCCGCCTGGCCTCCGTAAGCACATGCGCTACCCGGAGTTGTCGCTCAACCTCCAAGCCGAAGTGTACGGCTTGTATCACATGACGGACGCAGGAGCGTTCTACAACCGCGAAGATCTGTGGACTGTCGCCAGCGAAGTCACGATGAGCGAAGGGGGCCAGCAGGTGACACAGACGATGCCGCCCAACTTCGTGCTGATGAAACTGCCGGGCGAAACCGGCGTGGAGTTCGTGGAAATTCTGCCATTCACGCCGGCCAACCGCAATAATCTGATCGGCTGGATTGCCGGGCGCAGCGACGGCCCACAATATGGCGCCTCCGTCGTCTATAACTTCCCCAAAACCAAACTTGTCGACGGCCCCCTGCAAATCGAGGCGCGCATCGATCAGAACGCGCAGCTTTCCGGACAATTGACGCTGTGGAACCAGCAAGGCTCGCACGTGCGCCGCGGGGCGTTGTTGGTCATTCCGTCCGGGCGCGCGTTGTTGTACGCGGAACCGATTTACCTGCAGGCCGAGCGGAGCCCAATGCCTGAGCTTCGTCTCGTTGTACTCGCCGTACAAGATCGGCTCGCCTACGGGCCAACTTTCGAGTCCGCGATGGCCGCCCTATTTGGAGGAGCGGCCTCGTCTCTGAACGCCGCACCCGTTTCCACAGAACCGGCGCGAAACGCTCCGCCATCCGCCCCATCGCCCCGTCCCCCAGCCGACCTCAACGCCCTCATTGCGGAAGCCGCCAGAGATCTCGCCGACTACCAGCGTCTGACTGCGGAAGGCAAGCTTGGCGAAGCGGGGCAGAAGCTTGAAGAGCTGAAGCGCGCACTCGAACGCCTGACCGCACATCAAAGATAATCCCGCGATATCCGTGCCGCCAGACCCTATTGCTGCCAACCGCCTCCCAAGGATTCATAGAGCTGAACCAGGGCCAGCAACTCATTGAACTGAGCCTGCACAAGTCCGAGTTCGGCAGAGAAAGCGTTCGTTTCGTTGGTCAACACTTCCAGGTAACCCGTGACACCGCCGCTATACCGCATGTGCGAAAGGCGAGCCGCGTCCTGCGCGGACCCAAATAGGAGCTCCTGCTGCTCGCGAAACTCTCTCGTCTTACGGTATGCAATCAGCGCGTCGGACACGCTGCGAAACGCACCCTGAATGGTTTGCTGGTAAAAAAGCAGAGTGGCTTGCTGCTGGGCTTCTGCCAGCCGCACGTTCGAACGGAGTCTTCCCGCGGTGAAGATCGGTTGCGCCAGCGACGCTCCGAAGTTCCACGTCCCTGCGGGTCCGCTGAAAAGATTGGTGAGCGCCGCGCTCTGAAATCCGGCCGTCCCACTCAGTGAGATCTGCGGAAAATAGGCAGCTTTGGCCACGCCTATTTGAGCGTTGGCGGCGATCAACTCCTGTTCGGCTTCGCGAATGTCGGGCCGCCGCTCCAGCAGTGAAGACGGAAGTCCTGCCGGAACAGAAGGTGGACGCACCTGCTCGGTCAGCGCCTGCCCGCGCGCGACAGTGTCCGGATTTTTCCCCAGGAGAATGCTGATCAGGTTCTCTTCCTGCTCAATCTGCTGTTCGAGCGATGGAATTTCCGCAGCCGCCGTGAACACTAATTGCTCCGCTTGGCGTACGTCCAGCAGCGACGTAGACCCGCGGTCCGAGAGAATGGACGTAAGTCGCAGGGATTCCTTGCGCGAAGCCAGCGTGCGCCTGGAAATTTCCAGCTCAAGGTCCAGCGCGCGAAGCTGAAAATATGCGCCAGAAACATTAGCCACCAATGTCAGTATGACTTCCTGACGCGCCGATTCACTGGCCAGAAGATTGGCGCGCGCCGCTTCCGTCGCGCGCCGGAACTTGCCCCAAAAATCCAGCTCCCAACCCGCGGACACGTTCACGTTTCCAGTGCTCCCTTCGAAAGCCGGGAAGAATTTACCCCTGGCACTGCGCTGATCGCTGATGCCCGCACCTGCGCTGACACTCGGGAACTGATCGGCGCGCGTTATTCCCAGTTGCGCCTGCGCCTGCAGGATGCGCGCCCCCGCGATCCGCACGTCATAGTTCTGCTGCAGAGCTGTCCGGATGAGCGATTGCAGTTGCTGGTCCTGAAAAACCTCCCACCATTTTTGATCGCCAAGTGAGGCGGCTTCGGACCCTCCGGTTTCTTCGGCTGCCAAACCGCGATAAGTGCCTGGGACACTTACCGTGGGCTTCTTGTAATCGGGACCAACTGTGCAGCCTGTGGCCAAGAATGCAACGCATAGGAGGCCAAAGAATCTCTTCATCTCAATTGCCCTCAGCGGGAGTCGGTCTCGGCTGAAGCACCGGTCGCCCTTCTTTCCCAGCGCCAGACCACTTTTCGACCACGTAGAAAATCACCGGGATGAAGAAAACTCCGATCAAGCTGGCGGCCAGCATGCCTCCAATAACCGTCGTGCCCATGATCTGACGCGCAACGGATCCTGCTCCCGTTGCCGTCCACAGCGGCACGGTCCCCAGAATGAACGCGAACGAGGTCATCAGGATTGGCCGCAGGCGCAACTTGGCACCCTCCAGAGCAGCGTCGACAAGAGGCTTGCCTTTCTCGTATTCATCCTTGGCAAACTCCACGATCAGAATCGCGTTCTTCGCCGCCAACCCGATCAGCATCACCAAACCGATTTGTGAATAGACGTCGCCTTCGATTTGCACCATATAGCTCGGAAGCAAGGCCGACAGCACGGTACGTCGCAACCATAGAATTGCAAACGCGCCGAAGACCGCGATCGGCGTGCTCAGCAGCACGCTAAAAGGAAGCGACCAGCTTTCATAAAGCGCAGCCAAGATCAGAAAGACGAACAGCAGCGAGAACCCAAAGACCACTGCCGGGGGAACGCCCTCTTGCGCCTTCTTTTCCTGAAAAGACATTCCCAGATAGTCGTAGCCCATCTCGCGGGGCATGGTTTGATCGAAAACTTCTTCGAGTGCCGCCGTCGCTTGCCCTGCGCTATAACCTGGAGCGGCCGCGCCGTTGATTTGCGCGGCGCGATACTCATTGAACCGCATGGTAAACTCCGGCCCCGGACGCGGTTCAAATCGCGTGAGCGCGGAAAGTGGCACCATCTCATTCTTGTTGTTGCGAACAAAAAATTGACCGACATTCTCGGCCCTGGTACGGTAGTCGCCTTCAGCCTCGATGTAGACCTGCCACTGACGCCCGAAGCGATTGAAGTAATTAATGAAAAGGCCCCCCATGAAGGCCTGAATGGTCCTGTAAACGTCGCTGACCGGCACACCTTGCTTGATAACTTTGTCGCGGTCTACATCGATGAATTGCTGGGGCACGCTCGGCAAGAATGTCGTGCTCAAACCCGCGATCTCCGGGCGCTTCCTCGCTGCGTTTAGAAATGTCTGCAAATTGGACGCGAGGAATTGCACGTCATTGCCGGCCCGGTCTTCGAGCGCGAACGTAAATCCCCCAGAGGTGCCGACTCCAGGAATGGCCGGCGGCGAAAAAGAAAACGCGATGCCTTCCGGGATCTGCGAAAGTCTTCGATTGATCTGCTGCTTGATCTCCTGAAACTGTTGATCGCGAGATTTGCGGTCATCCCAGGGCTTCAATGTCACGAAGAAGAATGCGTTGTAACTCGTGCGCACAAAGCTCAGCAGGCTAAATCCGATAACGCTGGTCGTGTATTCCACTCCAGGCGTACTCGCCAGAGCAGTCTCGATCTCTCTCGCGACCGCGTCGGTGCGTTGCAGCGACGCGGCATTCGGCAGTTGCAGATTAATGTAGAGATAGCCCTGGTCTTCGTCGGGCAGAAAACTCGACGGAATCTTGCTGCCAAAGAAGCCTGCGGCCGCGCCGAACACGACAAGCAGAATGAGCGCGATCGCGCTCTTGCGAATCAGGACCCCGCAAAACCGGACGTAAGCATTCGTGACATTGGCAAAACCTTGATTAAACACGCCGAAAGCTCTCTTGAGAAGCCCACGGCTCGCCGTCCTCGGCCGCAGCAGCAGCGCGGAAAGCGCCGGGCTCAGCGTAAGCGCGTTGAACGCCGACAGGATCACGGAGATCGCGATGGTCACCGCAAATTGCTGATAGAGGCGCCCGGTGATACCGGGAATAAAAGCCGTCGGAATGAAAACCGCCGAAAGCACCAGTGCGATGCCAACCACCGGTCCAGAAATTTCCTCCATGGCCTTCAGTGCTGCTTCTTTAGGTGTAAGCCCTTCCTCAATGTGGCGCTCCACAGCCTCGACCACGACGATGGCGTCGTCCACCACAAGTCCAATAGCGAGCACCAATCCAAACAAAGAGAGTGTATTGACCGAGAAACCAAATGCCGGAAAGAAAATAAATGTGCCCACCAACGACACCGGCACAGCCAGAAGCGGTATCAGTGTGGCGCGCCATCCTTGCAGGAAGATGTACACGACAATGATCACCAGAACAATGGCAATCACCAGCGTAATGATGATTTCCTTCATTCCTTGCGTCACCGCGCGCGTCGTATCCAGCGAAGTCACATAGTCCACATCATGCGGGAAGCGCTTCTTCGCCTCGACCATCATTTTATTGACCGCTTCGGCGGCCTGCACCGCGTTGGATCCCGGCAATTGGTACACCGCGATGATCGCTCCCGGCTTGCCATTCAACCGCCCGACCACGCTGTAGTTCTGCGCGCCAAGCTCGATGCGGGCCACGTCCTTCAGACGCACAACCGCTCCCCCAGTGGATTCCCGGACAACGATTTGCCCGAACTCCTCGGGAGAAGTGAGCCGGCCCTGGGCTCGCACCGAGTAGGTGTACTCCTGCCCTCGGGGCACAGGTTCACTCCCCACCTGCCCCGCGGGATTTACCGTATTCTGCGCCTGGATCGCATTAACTATTTCCGGAACCGTGATCGCCAGTTTCGCCAGCTGGTCCGGCTTGACCCACAGTCGCATCGCATACTGGCCAGCTCCAAAGATTTGTACGCTTCCAATTCCATAGAGCCGCGTGAGTTGGTCTGAAAGATTGATATACGCGTAGTTGGAAAGGAACTGCGCATCGTACGTGCCATTCTGCGAATACAGCGTCAGCAGCATGAGCGGAGCCGTCACAGTCTTCTGCACAGTGACGCCGAAATTCGTGACGTCGATCGGAAGCTGAGATGCGGCCTGCGTTTCGCGCACCTGGGTCAAGATAAGGTCCGTGTTCGGTTCCGTTTTCACGTCGTAATCGACAATCAGCCTCATCACACCGTCAGCGGTCGAGTTCAGTGAGTACATGTAATTCATGTTGTCGACACCGCTCATCTGCTGCTCGATCGGCGTTGCCACAGATTGCTCGATCGTCTGCGCGTCAGCGCCCACATACGTGGCGACTACTTGCACCTCGGGCGGAACGATGTTCGGAAATTGCGCCACTGGCAGGCTCGTGATCGTGACCGCGCCGATGATCACCATCAGAATCGCAATGACCATGGCCACAATGGGCCGGTTGATGAAAAATTTGGACATGGATCAGTCGCCTTTCGCCGCGGAAGCGCTTTGCTTGACCTTCACTGTGGCGCCGTCTCGAACCTTTTGCAGCCCTTCGACAACAACCAGGTCTCCCGGTTTGACGCCGCTTTCGATAATCCACATCGCGCCGACACGCTCGCCGACTTTAACCGGTAGGAGCGCCACCTTGTCGCCTTGTACTACCGCGACCTGATATGTTCCTTGAAGTTCCGTAACCGCCCTTTGTGGCACAAGCAGGGCGCCTGTTCTGGTTTCTCCAGCCGCGCGTACCCTTCCGAACTGGCCCGGACGCAGAATGTTGTTCGGATTGGGGAATGCGCAAACCAGTTGAATGCTTCCCGTCGTTACGTCTACCTGCCGATTCGTTAAAAGCAGTCTGCCTTTCTGCGGATAGACCGTTCCGTCAGCCAGGACCAGGTCAAAGGGCGGAGCATCGGATGGCACTTCCTGCTGATTGTGAGCGTTTATTCTGGCCGCATAGTGCATGTACTCCTGCTCACTGATCGGGAAGTACGCCTTGATTGGATTCACCTGTGACACCGAGGTCAAAATAGTCGTTGGACTCACTAAATTGCCGATCTGCACCGTCGCGATTCCCGCGATGCCGTCCACCAGGGATGTGACGTGCGTGAAGTCCAGGTTCAATTGCGCTTGCTCTACTTGCGCCTCCGCGGCCTTTACCGATGCTTTGGCGGCGAGATTTGCCTGGATGTCATTGTCCAATTGGCTCTGCGCGATGGCCCGCTCCTTCGCCAAAGGCGTGTCACGATCGACGTCGAGTTGCGTTTTGCCTGACTGCGCCTCGGCTTGCGCCAGTTGTGCCTTAGCTTGATCGAGCAGCGCCTGAAAAGGACGCATATCGATCTGGAAAAGGATTTGCCCCTTTCGGACGAACGATCCTTCTTTATAGGTCTGGTTGACAATGTATCCCGTCACCTGCGGCTGGATCTGCGCGTTGACGTACCCATCCAACGTCGCCACCCATTCCCCATAGATCGGCACATCTTTTTGTTCGACTTTGACGACTTGGACCTCAGCTGGTGGCGGCGGGCCGGCCGCTTTTTGGCTCTGGCAACCCAGCAACGCGAATGACGCGAACCCGGCCAGAAGTGCGAGAAAGCTGCTGCCAGTTATGCGTGA
>Ga0307478_10001198_pt1 | contig 23193 bp, 11 predicted proteins | sample atmos_gasesECM4C_2_FD_203713 | JGI IMG/M metagenome (GOLD analysis project Ga0307478, IMG submission 203713) | Hardwood forest soil microbial communities from Morgan-Monroe State Forest, Indiana, United States - atmos_gasesECM4C_05 | ecosystem: Environmental > Terrestrial > Soil > Temperate...
AACGAATTGGTTTGTTTGTCGCAATCGTGTTGATAGCGGGGCTCACGGCAATGGCCGAAGCCTCCCCGGAAGACGGGTGGGTGCCTCTTTTCAACGGGAAGGATCTCCAGGGCTGGAAGAAGAATGGGGATGAGAAGTGGATCGTCGAGCAGGGCACGATCCTGTGCGAAAGCACAGCAAACAAGTACGGTTATCTAACGACGGAGAAGACCTACCGCGACTTCGATCTGCGACTTAAATTCAAAGGTGAGGCCGCCGGCAACAGTGGTGTATTTTTTCACGCCCGGATCACGGGCATCGACCCACAGCACGGCCCGGACATCGAAGGGATGCAGGTGGAAGTGGATCCCAACCCCGGCAAGCACACCGGTGGGCTTTATGAAAGCGGGGGTCGCGGGTGGGTTTTAATGCCGACGCCGGAGGGCGAGCAGGCGCTTAGGCCAGGCGAGTGGAATGATCTTCTGGCCGCCGTCCGAGGTAATCACATTGTCGTTCATCTGAACGGCGTTCAGGTTACGGATTACAATGACGCCTCGCCGAAATTCACCGACGGCGTCATTGGCCTACAGATTCACACCGGCGGCGGTGTAAAGATGAGATGGAAGGATATTTACATTAAGGAGAGGTAGGAGCTCTTTTCCGTGCGCCGGAGGCAAATCTTTTTGGGCGACGCACTATGGACGCGTCATTCCAGGGAATGGCATGATCACCAGAGCGGACCTCCGGATGAAGCTCGGGCGCCAAACCAACCGCAGGCAGTTTCTCGCCGCCGGTCTCGGAGTTTTCTTCCTGCCCAAGGACAACCAGGGAACCCCAGGACCGAGCCGCGTTGCGTCATTGAGCCCCATCCGATTCCGCAATGTAGCCGAGAGCGCCGGGTTGCGCTTCGTTCTAGAGAACCACCCCACTTCGGAGAAGCACCTCATCGAGAGCATGGCGGGCGGGGTGGCGGCCTTCGATTACAACGGAGACGGCCTTACGGACATCTTCTTTACCAACGGCGCTCCTATCCCCTCGCTCCATAAGGATTCCCCCAAGTATTTTAACCGCCTCTTTCGCAACGAAGGCGGAATGCGCTTTAGGGACGTTACGGAAGAGGCCGGCGTGGCGGGAACCGGTTATTCCATAGGCGCGGCGGCTGGAGATTACGACAACGACGGCCATTTGGACCTTTTTGTGCCTGGCGTCTTCCGCAACACGCTGTATCACAATCGCGGTGACGGCCACTTCGATGACGTAACGGAAAAGGCCGGGATCAAAAGCGATAAGTGGTCCGTCGCAGCGGGGTGGTTTGACTACAACAACGATGGGCTCTTGGACTTGTTTGTGGTGAACTACGCTTCCTGGTCACCCAGCTACAATCGTTTCTGCGGCGACCCGGCGCGCAACCTGCGAGTTTATTGCCACCCGAAGTACTTCGAGGGCCTCACCAACACGCTCTACCGCAACCGAGGAGACGGAACGTTTGAAGATGTTTCTGAGCGGGCGGGTTTCACGAAGCACTCCGGCCGGGGCATGAGCCTAGCCTTCGCGGATTACGACAATGACGGTTTTATGGACATCTTCGTGACCAATGACAATCAAGAAAACTTCCTGTTTCATAATCGCGGGGATGGAACGTTTGAAGAAGTCGGAGTGCTGGCGGGTGTGGCCCTGCTGAATAGCGGGAAACCGGTCTCGAGCATGGGCACGGATTTCCGGGATTACGACAACGACGGCTTAGCGGACATCAGCGTCGTGGATTTGGCGAACGAGACTTTTCCGCTCTTTCATAACCTCGGAGGCGGCCTTTTCGAAGACGCTACTTACCCGACGCGCCTCTCGGCCCTCACGATCGGGCGCAGCGGTTGGAGCACCGGCTTTTTCGATCTGAACAACGACGGCTGGAAAGACCTGTTTACCACTTGCTCGCATGTTGACGACAATGTGGAAATGTTCCAGGCCACCAAATACAAACAATCCAACAGCATTTTTGCAAATCTCGGTGGAACCTTTCAAGACGTGTCGGCGCAAGCGGGGGAAGACTTTCAGGTGCCCCGCGCGCATCGCGGTAGCGCTTTTGCGGACTTCAATAACGATGGCAAGATCGACGTGGTCGTTGCCTCACTGCAAGACAAGGCGGAACTCTGGGAGAACATCAGCCCCGATCCGAACCATTGGATCATCCTCAAGCTTACCGGGACCAAGAGCAATCGCGACGGCATCGGTGCACGCGTGCGCATCGGCGATCAACACAACCACATGACCAGCGCTTGCGGGTACGCTTCTTCGAGCCACTGCGGCGTGCATTTCGGTCTGGGCAAGCAAGAAAAAATTCCGAGCCTCGAAATCAAATGGCCAAGCGGCGTCGTACAGATCCTCAAGGACGTAAAAACCAATCAAATTCTGCCGGTTCGAGAGCCAGAAAAGTAAAGAGGACTTCTCGGGTGGAGCGCCGGCTGGAAGTCGCGCCGGAAGCCACGGGCCGTTGATTTCCTGCTTGTCTTTTTCCTCAGGGCGGGGTGATCTGAATGTCCCGATTCAGAGACTGCTTCTCCGCCTCCTCGAGGTTGTGGATTTTCTGATATTGCTCGAGCGTTTGCCGCGCTAACTCCACTTGACCATTGGCTTGATAGGCGCGCCCCAGCTCATAGTGCAAGCTGCCGTCGTCATCTAGGGATAGGGCCGCTTGCAAGTGCGGAATGGCCCTACCCGCTTGACCGAGGGCCAAGTAGGTCCGGGCCAGAGAAGCATGCGCCGGCAGCAGGCCCGGATCGTGATGGATCGCTTTATTCAAAAATGGCAGAGCGTCGGCGGGCTTCTGCGATTTCAAGAGGATATCGCCGAGGTAGTAATTTAGCTCGGGAGACTCCGGCGCGGACTTCAGTAAGTCCTCGAACAGCGCCCGGGCGCGATCGAGGTCGGCGGTCTGGAAAAGCGAAATGGCGAGTTGTTCTTTGATGTAGGCGTCAGCAGGTGAGAACTTAAGGGCCTCTTCCCAGTGCTTGGCCGCTTCCACATATTGTCGGCGTTTAAACTCCATCTTGGCCATCAACTCCTCCGCCGGCCGAGAAGAAGGCAACTCTCCGAGGTGCGTGTAAGCAGCGCGAGCCAGGGCATTGTAGGCGCGCGTCCGCCAGTAATAGGATCGCGGTGTTGTTTCGGCTGGCGCGGCGGCCAGCAAATCATGAAATCTCCCGGCCTGGAAATCGCATTCGAGCTTGTCGTCGAGGCAGTCTAGAGGGGAGAGCTGCCGCTCCTTTTCATCCTCGACCGCCGCCCAGTCGGCGTGCCCCGTCTTTCGGTAGATCTCCGCTACTGCGCCGTGGATTCCTCGCAAGGAAGGCATTTTTTCCTGCGCTTGCCGGTAAAGGTAGAACGCGCCAAAGAGTTGTTGGGTGTCTAAGCGTGATTCGGCTACCAGGTCCAGCCAATAAGCAGAGCCCGAGGCGATCTTGGCGAGTGCATCAAAATTCCGCTGTGCCAAGCCATCATAACTAAGCCCTAGGCCGTACCAGGCCTTTGGGTTGCTGGAATCTAATTGGGAAAGCTTTTGGTAGGATTCCGCTGCATGCTCGAATTTCCTGAGAGCCAAGCAAGTCTCCGCGAGTGCTTGTTGGGCATCGGGATTTTCAGGCTGCACGCTTACCAGCTTCTCCAAGGGATTAAGTGCTTTGCCGGCTTCACCTAGATCAAGGTAGGTGGTCCCCAGGAAAAGCAGGGCCACGGAGTTGGCCGGATCGAGTTGCAGAACCTTCTCGAATTGGCCCAGGGCTTCCCGCTTGTGTCCTGAATAATCCAATGCCAGACCCAGATTCATCACCAGGCCGGGATTGTTGGGCAGGGCGCGAACGAGTTCCCGGTAAATTGGGATAGCCTGCTCAAATTGCTGCCCAGCCATCAAGTCTTTGGCGCGATGCGATTTTTCTTCAAGATCGGGTGACTGCCCAAGCAGCGAAGGCCCCAAAAGAACAACCGCCCCCACACCGATTAGCAAGCGTCTCAAGCCCATTCTGTAACTTCTAGCACGCAGATCGCATTGCACACAACTCGGGAACAAAAAAAGCGGGCACCCGAGGGTGCCCGCTTTGTAGGAATGTTTGCTGTGCTGACGATCGGGATCAGCGATTGCGTGATCCCGAAGCCGCATTCGGTCTGGAGCTAGAACCGCACGAACGCGCCAAGTTGTACGACGCGTTCGCCATAACTCGAAGTGAGTTCACCCAGTGTCCCGCACGTGCCGTTCACATTTGTGCAGTCAGTGTTTGGGTTGTTGAAATGAGGCTTATTGAAAAGGTTTTCGGCTTCCCCTCGAATCTCGAAGCTGAAGCGTTCGGTGAGTTTGAAAATTCGAGCCAAGCTGGTATCAAGCTGCCAAAGCCCTGGCCCTCTGAGCCAGGATTGGGTCCGATTGATATTGCCGATGCTGGCTGCCGAACATGTCACCTTAGTGCAGTCAACAGTATTTGGAACGAACGCGTCGGCGTTGAACCACTGGGGGAACCCGCCAGTATTATTTGCGCCTCCGAGGTAGTGAACTGGACCGACATGGTTCGGTACCTGGGCCGTGTCGAAGGTGGCGAGCGTATTGCTATCTTGGCTGAGCTGCAACGGAGAGCCGGTGAAGGCGGTGAACACTCCGTTGAATTTCCACCCGCCCACGATGTTGTTCACGACGCTGTTGCTGCTCGCCCATTTCTTGCCGGTTCCGAAAGGCAGATCATAGACGTACGCCAGCTTAAAATTATGCGTATGGTCGAAGCTCAACGGGCCGTAATTGAGAGGCAAGCACCCTTTAGGCATAGCGGCAGAGGGTGGGCAATTGAACTCCAACCCGTTCTCCCAGGTGTTGTCGTTGACGTAGCCCATCGCTCGAGAATAGGTGTAGGCAGCTTGAATGAAGAGCCCATGACCCGTGCGATGGTTTACGGAAACCTGGAGGGAATTGTAGTGTGAACCCAGATAGCCTTGGAATTGGTAGAGCCCGCCGGTGTATTGGGTGCCGCCGTAGGATGGCTCAACTCCACCGAGTGGGGCTGCCGCGAGGTCTGCACCGTTGAATTCATGAACGTAGTGATTACCCACGTATCCCATGCTTACAACGAAGTCAGAGGGCAATTGCCGCTGAACGAAGAGATTCCAGGATTCCACATAGCCGCGGTGATACTCGCCGGGCCCGAGGGTTCCGATTGTGAGCCCCGGCGAAACGGCCCCGACATTCAAGCTCCCTGCCGAAATATTGGGTGGTGCGATGACTGGCACACCGTGCGCGAAATTTCCAAAGCCAGCTGGGAAACCAAAGCAGGTTCCCCCCGATGCCTGGCCATTGCATGCGGCTGCCTCAGAGTTGGAAGACACGTCGAAGGCATCAGCGCCGATCGCGAGCGGATAAAAGCCGCGCAACGGCCGTTCCAGAGGAGTCGTGTCGTTGGACATGCCGAATCCGCCGCGGACCACCGTCTTTGGATTGAGCTGATAAGCCAGACCCACGCGTGGCATGAAGAGCTTCGTGCTTGTGGTTATGCCGAGATGGGTCGGATTGCCACCAATGCCGCCGAAAAGTAGCAACCCTGTGGAAGTGTCAAACCTCTCGAGTTTGTCGATACCATCGCGAGTAATCAGCGGAAAGTATTCCCAGCGCACTCCCAAGTCAGCGGTCAGCTTTGGAGTCACCTTCCAGCGATCGCCGAAGTAAAGGGCAAACTGGGTGTCCTTGCCGGTGGACTTGATGAACTGGGCGTCATTCTGCGCCTCGGAAATCAGGCCCAGGTCCCAGGCCGCAAAGGAGTTCTGTACGAAAGGCGTCAAGACTTGTGTCGTCGTCGGCGGTGTGCCAGTGGTTGTGGTTAGGTTAAGCGCGGTGGCGCCGTAATCCTCGATCACGTTGCCGCGCGGGCAGCAGAAGATTTCCGGCTGGAATGCATTGAGGTGATTGTGCGCGATATCTATGCCCGTCCGGAACTCGTGCGCTTTCTTGACCCAAGTCAAGTTATGGGACGTGGTAAGTGTCCAGTCGTTGCGGTTATCGGGCTCCCAGGAATTCAAGCTGCCCATCCCGCCGAAACCCTGAATCGTGACTCCGGGAAGTCCGGTATAGCGGATATCTCCGGTTGGGGTGTTCGTTCCGGCGATGCCGAGGACGGATTCTCCAAGGGGTTGGCCAAATCCGGGGGGCAGGGCGTATTCCGACATGCGGTCAAAGCCAAGATGGCCGGTTAGAACCAGGGTGGGAGAAAGCGTCCAGGTGTGGCCGAGGGTTCCGATCTGCGCGCGTTGGTACGCCGAGCCGCTGCCGTTCCCGCCAGCGTCGCCAAGATCGAAGGGCTCAAAGAAATTGTCTTGCTGGATGGTCCACTTCACCCACACGGCGTGATTTTGGCTCTGGTTCCAGTCCACGCGGGCGGTGCCGATATTCCGGCTTAGCGGACGAGCGGCTTTTTGGCCAATGATATTAAACGGAGTGTTGGCGGTGATAACGCCCAAATTGACGTTTGGCTCTGGAATCAGTTTATTGAAAGCCATTGCGCCGGCATTCAAGCGGCTGCTGGGTATTACATTGATCTGTCCTCCCGAGGAGAACACGCAGCGTCCCGTGCCGTCTGCATTGCCGGTAGCGGGGTCAAAAACCATCCCTTGCCGCAACGGTGTCGTTCCACCTTCCGTCGTGCAGACGGGTGCCGCACCCGCAACGGGAGCACCTAGGTATGCACTGAAGTTCCCAGCCCTCATATCGTCCGTCGGGATGATGTCATTGAAGCCTTCGGCCGCGTGTTGCCACGAACCATCCCAGTTCGCGAAAAAGAAGAGCTTGTTCTTTATGATCGGTCCGCCTAGGGTAGCGCCATCGTTGTTGAGAATGCCGGTATTATTAGCCTTGGTGAACCAGTTTTTTGCGTTGAGAGCATCGTCAGTATGGAACGCATAAAGAGAGCCGTGGAGGTTGTTGGTGCCGGACTTGGTTACCACATCCATCGCGGCTCCGGCGGTCAGGCCCTTTTCCACGTCGTAGTTCGAGGTTTGCACGTTCACTTCCGCGATCGATTCCTGGGGTGGGACGATCAACATGTGGTCGGGCAGCCAAATGAAAATGTTCGTCGCGCCATCGACGCGGGTGGTGTTGTCATGAGCCGGCAAGCCGCTCGAGAAAATTTCAAAGGAGCGTTCCGGCGTGTCCGCGACGGAATTCGGGTAGCTGTTGGAGATCCCTGACGTCGAGAACACCCCAGGGGCCAGCAACTCCGTCGCTTGGAAATTCCGGTACGCGCTCAGCGGCAGATTCTCCACGGCATAGCTGGTGATTTCCGTGTGTACGTCCGCCTTCTGCGTCTGCAAAACCATAGCCGACTCTTCCACCGTAACTTCCTGCGTCGCCGTGCCCACCTGGAGTTGCAAGTCCGTGGCATTGACCTGGCCGATAGCCACATTCACATTGGCCACCTTCAATGGCTTGAATCCCGTGGCTGTGACTTCGATCGTGTAAATGCCCTGAGGAAGGTCCAAAACTCGATAGGTCCCGTTGGCATCGGTGGTGGTTTGGCGTTTCAGCCCGGTGCTTTCATTTGAGATGCTTACTTGCGCTCCGGCAACGACGGCGCCGGACGGATCAGTCACCGCACCCGTGACGGAGCCATAAAGAACCTGAGCATGCATAGGCCGAGCAACGAGCAGCGCCAGCAAAACGCTGGCACCTAGAAGCAGAACTACTCTGAGCCGTGTCTCTCCGAATCTCATGTAGCCTCCTTTGTCCAAAACTTGAAATCTCGTAGAAAGTGACGCAACCTACCGCGATCCAGAAGTTGCGCAACCTTCACAGCCCTTCACTCGACGCAGGTCTTTTTCGATTTCGTTAAGAAGAGCAGTTTCGCCGTGCGTCCTGGCCGATTCCTTCGCTCGTTCCAGGTAATCGAGCGCGTGCGCGCTGTCGCCAGCGCGGCCGTACGCGGCGCCAATAGCGTACAAATACGTCGGCGTATTCTCATCCACCGGATTTAGCGTCTGAAGCATTTGCTCGATCCCCTCCTGGTACTGTTGCTGATTCACCAGGATGCGCCCGAGCTTAAAATGCGCCTCGCGGGAGTTCGGCCTTGCCTCTATCGCCTTCCTGTACTCAGCAGCGGCTTCCGACAGTTTTCCTTGTCGCTCCAGCAAGTAACCAAGATTGTTGTGGGCCGCGTCGTTTGAGGGAGCAATCGCCAAAGTTTTCCGAAAGGTTTTTTCAGCCTCCTCGAACTTACTTTCCTTTACAAGCAACACGCCGTAGTTGTAGTAAGCATCGGGGGATTGGTCAGGGTCGGAAGCCAGGACGGCTTTGTACTGCTCTTCGGCTTGCTTGGCCTTCCCCGTCTTGGCGTACAGAATCAACAGGTTCAGGTGGGCCTTCGCGAGCGAAGGGTCAAGCCGAAGAGCCTCCTCAGTTTCGGCGATGGCATCGTCAAAACGCGCAACTTGTTCGAGCTGAACACCGCGTTCAAGATGCGTCGCCGCACTCATGTCGAGAGCCCGGAGCTCGTCGCGCAAAGGGTCCGCCAAAGGCGGAACGATGTAGATGTTGCGCTCATGAAGGTTCGCCTGCTCCTCGGCCTCTTGGATTCGCCCTAACTTCCGGTAGGCCACGGCCATGCCATAATGAGCAGCACCGTAAGTGGGAAATAACTGGCAGGCCTGGCGGTAGAGCTCCGCCGCCTCAACTTGATCACCCAGCGCAGCCTTTACGCGACCCAGGCCATAGTAGGCCTCTGCGTTGTCGGAATAATCCTTAAGAATACCCTCGTAGATCTTGCCGGCCTCTTCGGTCTTTCCTGCGCCGAGCAGGGCGTCCCCCATTTTGTGCCTGGCGGGGAGATATTCCGGCTCGAGCCGGAGTGCGGAGGTCAAAATAGGCAAAGCCTCTCCCGTTTTCCTCTCACGTAACAGAAGCGAGCCCCAGTAGTAGAGCCACTTGAACGCGGCGGGTGCGAGCACGTGTGCGCGCCGGTAGCAAAGCGCGGCGTCTTCTGACCGATGGTAGGTGTCGAGCAGCATTCCCAGCTTTCCGACGGCGTCCGCATCATGCGGCTGCTTGCGCGCGGCAGCGTATGCTTCCGCGACTTGATCTTGCGTTTCGCGCGGAAGGCCAGCGATATTGACTTGCGGGATCTCTGGAGCGGTAAACTCAGAAATACCATCATTCGCTAAAAGGGCGCCGCACCTAAGTGTGGGGGTCTCCTGCGTGCCTGGACAGACAGGCGAGATCGGCGCAGCAGCGTCGCTCTGATCCTTCACCGTCCCGCTGATGTTGTGCGCGGCCAAAAAAACGGCAGACAGAGGACTCAGTGCGAGAACGCAAAAAACAGACGTACTCACACTTTTGAACATTTGCGGGCCACCCCCTCAATTGCTGGTCAACGGCCAGGCGCAGTTTTGGAACGAAATTCTATACTCGCGCCGTTTCTTGTCAACAAGAATTAGAAGATGAGAAAGAATTGGAATACTTAGGTATTCACCTTAGTTAGTTAGACGAATTACGGGCACTTTTTTCTGTTGGGAGAACTGCACGCGGACAGTGAATACTCGGGTCGCAGAGCCAGTATGGTTATGAAATCAAGTGAAATTGATTGCGCCCGCCGGAACTCCCCAGCACGGTTCCTGATTCGTCCTAGACCACGAGAACACGTTTGCCGCATGGACCTTACCACAACTCGACAGAAGCATTTCCGAAGAAACGCAAAGCCGATTCAGGAAAGCAGAGGTAGTATTCTTGGCGCCGCGACTGTCTGTGAATGAGGTGGAAGAATGTCGTTACACGATCTGACGTTTGCCGGCCGAACGCTCCGAAAGAGCCCCGTCTTCGCGCTCACCGCAGCGCTAACCATTGCTTTGGGTGTCGGCGCAAGCACCGCCATCTTCAGCGTGACCAACGCCGTACTCCTGCGCCCGCTCCCCTACCAAGATCCCGATCAGCTCGTCATCATTCCCACCGACATGCGCAATCGCGGCGTACAGGATTTCCCCTTTTCCAACGCGAATTTTATCGATTTGCGCGAAGCCACTAAAAACGAATTCCAAGGACTCGCGGGCGTCTTTACGTTTCCCTTCACGTTGACGGGCGACGACGGCATGCCGGAACAAGTCCACATGGGCTTTGTGACGACGAATTACTTCCGGCTTGTCGGAGCGAGGATCTTCGTCGGTCGCGATTTCTCCGACGATGACGGACAACCGCAACCGCCGCCGCCGGCGCCGGGAACACAATCGGCAACGCCCCCGCAGCGCCTGCCGCTCATAGCGATCATCAGTTACGAATATTTCCAGCGGCAGTTCGGCGCGGATCCTGCTGTGCTCGGACAATCCCTAAATAAGGGGAAACCCTTTAGTCCGCGAATCGTCGGGGTCCTCGCGCCGCACTTTCAGATTTATTTTCCGCCTTCGGCGGATTTGGAAGCCGCGCCCGAAATTTGGGTCGCCAATCGCCTTGGGTACAACGCCGAACAGCGAAATTCAGTTTCGATGCGTGCGATCGGCAGATTGCAACCAGGCGTCCCCATCGCACGAGCACAAGCTGCAGCCGATCAAGTCGCGGCCGAGGCGCGCAAACATTTCTCGATCGAAAACACCGCGGGCTACGCCATCCGCGTCGAGCCCATGCGGCAGCATCTTGTCTCCGAAGTCCGCCCGGCAATTCTCGCGCTCATGGGCGCCGTCATTTTTCTTTTGCTCATTGCTTGCGCCAACGTGGCCAACCTTTTACTGGTGCGAGCTTCTTTGCGCCAGCGCGAACTTGCCATTCGCTCCGCCATCGGCGCCAGCATGTGGGACATCGCCCGCCAGATCCTCACCGAGGCATTACTGCTCGCGGCCATTGGCGCTCTGGGCGGCCTCGGCATCGCTTGGCTGGGCATTCACGAACTGCTGGCCATCGCTCCCGCACATCTTCCGCGCCTCGATACGGTTCGGATTGATTCGACCGTGCTGATCTTCACCGTAATATCAAGTCTCGTAGCCGCTGCGATCTTCGGCCTTGCGCCGGCGTGGCGCGCGGCTCGGCCAGACGTGATGATCGTTCTGCGCGGCACCAGCCGCAGCGAAGGCCTCGCCAGCGGCGGTCTCTCGCGCAAGATCGTCGTCGGCCTCGAAGTCGCTCTCGCCTATGTGCTCCTCATCGGCTCGGGACTTATGGTTCGCAGCTTTCTTGAATTGCAGCGCATTGATCCGGGATTCCATCCGCATGGCCTGCTCACCTTTCAAGTTCAGTCCGATCGATTTCTCCAGAAGCCCGAAGAACGAGCCGTCGCTACTCGCCAACTCGAAGATCGCCTGGGCGCTATCCCTGGCGTTCAAAGCGTGACGGCCGCAAATCCATTTCCGCTTACGGGTGGTTTCAGCCCGATTCGCTGGGGCACGGAGGAAGCGCTCGCCGACGCGAGCAAATACAAGGCCGTCGATCCTCTCATTGTGCTCCCCGGCTACTTCGAGGCCATGGGCACAACTCTTCTTGAGGGCCGCACCTTCACTGACGAGGACAACCAGCCCGGCCGCACGTATGCGGTTGTCGATAAAATTCTGGCGGATCGTGCCTACCCAGGTCAGTCTGCGGTCGGCAAGCGTATTCTTATCCGCATTCAAACACCCGAACCCGTATGGGTCGAGATCATTGGCGTTGTGGCCCACGAGCGCGGCGTATCTTTGAGCGAGCCCGGACGCGAGCAAGTCTTTTTCACCGACGCGTACGTCGGCTTCGGCGCCACCGACCACTGGGCTCTCCGATTCCGCAATGATCCGTCGAAATATGCGGACAACGTTCGGGCTACGTTAAAAGTCTTCGATCCGCATCTATTGATCACCGACATGCACCCCATGGATGCGGTAGTCGAAAAAGCGCAAAGCGGAACGCGATTTTCATTGCTGCTCATCGGATCGTTCGCGGTCATCGCGGCGCTGCTCGCTGGCGTCGGACTCTACGGCGTGCTCGCAACAGTCGTTAGGCAGCGCACCGCCGAGATCGGCGTTCGAATGACCTTGGGCGCTCAGCCCGGAAAAATTTTCCAACTCGTCGTGGGCCAGGGTCTCGGTCTCACTGCCATCGGCGTCGCGGCGGGGCTGATGGCCGCGTTCGCTCTCACGCGCGGCATGACCACCATGCTCGTCGGCGTCAAAGCCACCGACCCTGTAACTTTTGCCGCGATGGCTGTTGTCTTCTTCGTGATCGCGGCCATGGCGTCCTGGTTGCCCGCATGGAGAGCAGCAAGTCTAGACCCCTGCGCCGCTCTTCGTGAGGAGTGACAGTTCTAGGTTTCTGTACAACCTGTGGGTCACCTGCGTTCCGGAAGACAGTCAGCGTCATTTCTGCGAAGGCGTGCAGGAGCAGAGAACAGTTCGTGCGCTCTGCGCTTAATATTCCGCAATGAAATCATTTTACCCAGGATCGGCTGGCTTGAAAAAGAACGGCTCCAAATAGAGCCGCGCCGGGAATGGTGAGGACCCAGGCATACGCGATGCGGCGAGTGATGCCCCAACGGACGGCAGTTAGACGGCGGGTAGAACCGACACCGACAATCGCCCCGGTTACGGTGTGCGTGGTGCTGACGGGGATTCCGAAATGTGCTGTGCCGAAAAGCGTTACGGCGCTGGCGGTTTCAGCCGCAAAGCCGCCGAACGGATTGAGCTTGGTGATGCGCTGGCCCATGGTCTTAATGATGCGCCAACCGCCGGCCATGGTGCCGCCAGCCATCGCGAGATGACAGCAAATGATGACCCAAAGGGGCACCTGACCCGATTTCGCAAGGCCTCCGACAGCCAGTGCAGCAGTGATGATGCCCATGCCTTTCTGAGCGTCGTTGGTGCCATGCCCCAGGCTGTAAAGGGCGGCGGAGAGAAGCTGTAGGCGGCGGAACCACCTGTCCACACGCAGCGGGCGCTGGCGGCGGACAACCCAACTGGTGAGAATGGTGACGGTCATGGCAACGAAAAAACCGATAACCGGCGACAGAATGATAAAGAGGACCGGCTTACTCCAACCTCCAAGGATGAGAGCTTTCAGACCGGCATGAGCGACGGCCGCACCGCCGTAGCCGCCCATGAGGGCGTGGGAAGAGCTGGTAGGCAGACCGAGGATGAGGGTGATGGTATTCCAGGAGATGGCGCCGAACAGTCCTGCGAGCAACACCTCCTGGTTTACCAGTTCAATATGCACCATGCCCTTGCCAATGGTGCTGGCCACGGCCGTGCCGAAGACGAACGCAGCAACGAAATTGAAGAAGGCGGCCCAAACGACGGCGCGGAAAGGCGTGAGGACACGAGTGGAAACGACGGTGGCGATGGAATTGGCAGCGTCGTGCCAGCCGTTCGAGAACTCGAACGCCAGGGTGACAAAGACCACGATCAAGAGAAGAGTGAAGCTGGTCATCGGCAGGTTAGGCGCTTTTCAGAATGACGCCTTCGATGACGTTGGCGACGTCTTCGCACTTGTCGACGGCGGTTTCGATGACTTCGAAAATCTCTTTCCATTTGATGATCTGGACGGGATCCTGCTCTTCGTCGAAGAGCTGGGCAATGAGGGTACGGCAGAGGCGATCGCTGTCGTTCTCGTAGCGGTTGATTTCGATGCAGTGCTTAAGGGCTTTTTGCGGCGTTTCCAGTGCGCGGACAGCAATCTCAACCTCAGCGGTCGCCGAAACCAGGACCTTGACGAGATCGATGGTTCCGATGCGGACGCTATCGACGCGATAGAGCACAAATCGGCTGGCAGCCGCGTCAATCAGATCAATCACGTCGTCCAGGCGGCTGCAGAGTTCGTAAATGTCCTCACGGTCAAAAGGCGTGATGAAAGTCTGATTCAGCTTGGTGAAGAGGGCATGGGTAATCTCGTCGCCCTCGTGCTCGATGGCTTTGACGATCTGCACTTGCTCCGGCACACCGGTGTAGTGCGACAGCATTTTATGCAAGGCGTTGGCCCCTACATGGATATTCGCTGCTTGTTTGGCGAAAAGGTCGAAGAAACCAACTTCGCGCGGCAAGAACCGCTGCAAAAGTCCTGGCATGGTGTATGACTCTCCCCTGAAGAGTCGAGTTAAGGCGTGGTTACGATAGCAGAGGCACGGAAGACGAGGCAAGAACACGAAACAATGCGAATTGCAAATGGGCTTCTTTCGTGTTGCGCGGGTTTGCCATATCAAACTTCATTTTTTCCAGCCTGGGTCTTTTCTTCTTGGCCACTTCGGTACTTGCCAGGCGATAAAAACAGTCGGAAATACACCCGAACAGCCATATTTTCTAGTGGCCTTTTGGACGATGACCACCGTTAATCTTGTGCTCTTGACCCCGCTCATTTTTGGCGGAATCCGTCTCTTACAACTTAGGACATTAGGCGTAGGGATTCTGCAACGCGGTCTTTGCTGGTGAAATTGCCTACTTCATGACGCTCGGTACTCTGTGGAGAACAGTCTCTCCATCCGTTTCCATGAGCATCGCCGCCGCAACCGGCGTGGGTAGCATGAGGTTGTCGGCGCAATTGATTTGTGGATATCCCCTGGTCGCTCTCATTTTTCTGAATTTAGCTCGCCGGCGGCTCCAGACAATCATCTGAATCTTCCGCTCAAGCCTGATTTAGAGCGTACTCCTAGACTTGAGATCCATCGCGAAAGGCTGCCGGTCGCAGAGGACGAAAACCCCAGCTCCCGGAGTTGACCTAGAACCTGCAAGGTTCTCTGGTACAACTTATCAGCTTTGCTGTGGAATTAATTCTTATGAAATGTCATCCAGCAACTGAACCCGCCGGTTATGACTTCGAAAACCTCGCCATTTGGCAAACAAAGCAAGAGTTGATATATGGATGCGTGAAACTCCAGACCTTCGAGTCGAAAAGACTTCTGCCCTTAGATTGCATTGCAGAGCTTTAGATTTTTTCGAGTGGAAGCGAGTGCCAAGACAATCGCTTTTCATTTGCGTTTCGTGCGTTTCGTTGACTTGCCCCGTTCCGCACTAATAAGATGCCAGCCCAGAGCTAACTTACTAGCGATGATTGGCCAAACCATTTCGCACTACCGCATCCTCCAAAAACTCGGTAGCGGCGGCATGGGCGTGGTGTACAAGGCTGAAGATCTTAAACTCGATCGCTTCGTCGCCTTGAAGTTTCTCCCCGAGGATGTGGCCAGAGATCCTCAGGCACTAAGCCGCTTCCGACGGGAGGCCAAAGCGGCGTCGGCCCTAAATCACGCAAACATTTGCACCATCCACGAGATTGACGAGGAGAATGGGCAGACCTTCATCGTCATGGAGTATTTGGACGGTGGAACTTTAAAGCACCGGATTGCAGACCGCCCGATCGCGCTCGAACTGCTTCTCGACCTGGCAATTGAAATTGCCGATGCGCTCGATGCCGCGCATGCGCAAGGGATCGTCCACCGCGACATCAAATCCGCGAACATTTTCGTCACCAAACGCGGGCACGCCAAAATTCTGGATTTTGGACTGGCGAAGTTGGTGTCCGCCGGCCAGGGTGATGGCACATCCGAGATGCCGACAGCCGCGACGTTAGACCTTATCACCACGCCGGGCATCGCTGTCGGGACCATCGCCTACATGTCACCGGAGCAGGCCCGGAGCGAAGATCTCGACGCGCGCACGGATTTGTTTTCCTTCGGCGCGGTTCTGTACGAAATGGCCTCAGGTCGGATGGCGTTTTCCGGCAACAGTGCGGCTGTCGTCCATGACGCGATTCTCAACCGCGAGCCTGTTTCTCTCGCTAGGATGAATCCGGAACTGCCGCCGCGGCTGGAGGAAATTATCGGCAAAGCGCTAGAGAAAAGCCGCAAGCTGCGCTACCAAAGCGCCGCAGAAATCCGGGCAGATTTGCAAAGGTTAGAGCGAGATACGGGGCCGGCAACGTTATCAGAAGCGTCGAGCATCGGGCGAGCCGGAGAAGACTTCAGCACAAGCCGGCCGGCAGGAATCCGGTGGAAAGTGACTGTAGCGGTGGTCATGACGGTTGGGGTGCTTGCTGCGAGCGGTTATTTCTATTTTCACCGCACACAAAAGCTCACGGACAAAGACACCATCGTGCTCGCCGACTTTACCAACACCGCCGGCGATCCGGTATTTGACGGCGCGCTGCGACAGGGCTTAACGGTGGAGCTCGAACAATCGCCGTTCCTCAGCCTCCTCTCTGACCGGCGCATCCAGCAGACCCTGCTTATGATGGGACAACCCGCCGATGCACGGCTTACGCCGGAAATTGCCAGAGAACTCTGCCAGCGGACGGAGAGCGCTGTGGTCCTCGACGGCTCAATTGCAAGTCTCGGCAACCAATACGTTCTGGGCCTCAAGGCGGGGAACTGCCGCACAGGCGATGCCTTGGCTGCGGAGCAGGTGACAGCCGATGGCAAAGAACGCGTGCTGAAAGCCCTTGGTGAGGCGGCCGTGAAGCTGCGCGGGAAGCTAGGGGAATCGCTCATCACGGTCCAGAAGTTCGATACGCCGGTGGAGCAGGCCAGCACGCCCTCGCTCGAAGCCCTGCAAGCCTATAGCCTGGGATGGAAGACCAGAGTGGCAAAAGGGGATGACGCCGGAGCCGTGCCCCTGTTGCAGCGGGCCGTCCGCCTGGACGCGAATTTCGCCATGGCGTATGCCGCGCTCGGCGCGAGCTATTTCAATCTCGGAGAAGCCGGCTTGGGAGCGGAGAGTACGAAGAAAGCTTACGAGCTCCGCGATCGGGTAAGCGATCGCGAGAAGTTCTACATCGAGTCTCACTACCATTCCATCGTGACCGGTGATCTGGAAAAGGCGCGCCAGTCCTATGAACTCTGGGCACAAACTTATCCACGAGACTGGGTGCCGCCGGACAACCTGGGTGGCATCTACAGAATTCTCGGCCAGTACGATAAACGCCTTGCGGAAAACCGCGAAACCCTCCGCTTGGACGCGAGCGGTGTGAGTTATGCCTACCTCGTTTACCCTTACCTCAATTTGAATCGCCTGAAAGAGGCGCGGGCCGTAGCCGCAGAGGCCCAGGCAAAAAATCTCGATTCTCCCCTCCTGCGCGGCGCTTTGTACCTGCTGGCCTTCTTGGAGAACGATGCCGCGGGCATGGAGGAGCAAGTGGCTTGGTCGACCGGTAAGCCCGGAATTGAAGAGGTGCTACTGTCTTATGAAGCCGACACCGCGGCCTATTCCGGGCGGCTGGGGAAGGCCCGCGAGTTTTCCCGCCGGGCGGTGGCCGCAGCTGCGCGAGCGCAAGAGAAAGAAACGGCGGCAGGCTACGAAGCCGCAGCGTCTCTGCGGGAAGCCCTATTCGGGAATCCCTCCGAGTCCCGGGAGCGAGCCTCTGCGGCACTCGCCCTTTCGGCGGGCCGGGACGTACAGTTTGGAGCGGCGTTGGCGCTGGCCTTTGCGGAGGACGCTTCCCGGGCTCAAGCACTAGCGGATGAACTGGCCAAGCATTTCCCCGAGGATACGGTGGTGCAGTTCAACTACCTTCCAACGATTCACGCGCAGATCGCGTTCCTTCGCAACGTTCCTTCGAAAGCCATCGAAGCCCTCCAGGCCGCCGCTCCTTACGAGCTAGGGTCCCCGGTCAGCGGTGGTGCTTTCTCGCCCGCTTTATATCCCGTCTACGTGCGCGGGGAAGCGTGCCTGGCCGCACATCAAAGCAGCGAAGCCGCGGCTGAGTTCCGGAAAATTCTCGACCAACGAGGTGTAGTGCTTAACGAACCGATCGGCGCGCTGGCACGTCTCGGCCTCGCGCGCGCCTACACCTTAGAAGGCGACATCGCCAAGGCCAAAGCGGCGTATCAGGACTTCCTTACGCTATGGAAAGACGCCGACCCTGACATCCCCATCCTCCTTGCTGCCAAGGCCGACTACGCCAAGCTCCATTGATTGGGAATAAGTACCGCTCCGTTGTGGATGCTCGCGACTGGCAAAACCCATATCTGATGGTGCAAGCAAAAGCCTTACCGGATCGGCAGGAGGAGTGGGTCTGAGGCTCGAACAGCGAGAATTACATTCCCGCTCTGCTTTAAGCCAACGCGTAGAGATACTCGACGAAGGAGCGCACAGCTCCATCAATTCCCGCAACCTTTGTGTTGGTCGAATCGATCAGATAGTACTCATTCGGAGCGTGTGCGCCGGTCCCGTGTCCCATTCCAAAATGTCCAGCGGGAAGATTGAGAGGTTCGGAAGTGAAGATGTATCCCGGCCAGGAACCAGCAGATCGCGGCCACAGCACGGGATCGAGACCCAGCTTGTGGTAAGTCGCAATTTGCGCCTGGATGAGCTTCGAATCCGGGGAGGTCTGTGTCGGATCGTAGCCACCGGTCATATTGACCTCTATGTCGCTAAAGCCGTATTTCCGAAGATGCTCCTTCAGAAGCTCCAGTGTACCGGCAGCCGTCATGTCTGGCACCAGCCGCATGTCAATCTTCGCGACGGCGCGATGCGGCAGAACCGTCTTGCCACCGGGGCCCGTGTATCCAGCGACCAAGCCCTCGATGTTGATGGTGGGCTTGGATTCGAGCAGCACGAGCGAGTCAAGCCAGTTTGTGTCATGCACCCAATGCTCAACGCCTAGTTGCTTTTTGACGATAGCTTCACTGCGGTGAGCGGCGGCATCCTCTGTCATCTTTATCTGTGCGGGAGTAAGCGGCTTGACCTTGTCAAAGAAGCCCGCCACAGCAGGCGTGTGTCCATCGGACTCGATAAGCGTGTTGAGCGCCTGCACCAGGTGCCAAGTGGGACTGTCCACCTGGGCCTCAAGGCTGGAGTGCACATCATGTTTGGGCCCTCGTCCCCATCGCTCTCCGCTGGAAACCAGTTCAAGCTCAACTACGCCCTTGGCGCCTAGTGATACCTGAATGCCTCCATCCGCGTCCTGGCCTGCTTCTGGAATGAATACACCCATGCATTTCTTCAACGCAGCGGTGACCTTGGGTTGGCGGACAACCTCCGGAAAGTGGGTCGATCCGATCTCTTCTTCACCTTCCGAGACGAGCACGAGATTTACAGGCAACTTTTTTCCGGCTGCCTTGAAGGCATGGAGGGCGCCGAGGAAGGCCGTTTCCGGACCCTTCTGGTTTACAGCGCCGCGACCGACCGAAGTCCTGCCCAATCCTTCCTTTTCGACGATCCGCCCTTCGAGCGGCGGCGAAGACCACTCCGAAGGGTCAAACTGTTTCACGTCGTACATAAAATAGATGCCTACGGTGGTTGCCGCGCCAGCATCCAGAGTGCCGAAGACCCCAGGCTTGCCCGATGTTGGCACAATTTCGACATTCGCGAATCCTGCATCGCGAGCGAGTTGTGCCATATAGTCAGGGCCCTGCGGATAGTTGCGGTTCTCGGCCGCGATCGAAGGCAAAGCGATCCAGTTCTGCAGCCGCTTCACGTTCTCGTCATGCATCTTCGGTATTTGGCTCAGCACCGACTGGAGGTCGGGATGGTCTGCAGGGATAGCAGCGACTGGCAACGCGGCGAAGGCGGCACCAGCAAGTGCGCCGTGGATGAACTCTCGACGATTGAACGCGTTATTGTTCGACTCAGTCAAGGCGTCCCCCTTTGCGAGAACAAAGATGAGTATCCGTGGTTGGCGTGAAACTCAATTCCCGGAAGAAAACCTTCTCCCTTTTTATCGGAGGTCATCATACCAGTTGGCTCTCATGAGGCATTCAAATACCTTGGCCGCACTGGGTTAGTGCCTCCTTAGGGCCCACCCCAGAAGACGACCCTAGATCTTCAGGAACAATTTCCGCCGATACATCCAAAACAGGACTAACCAATAGCACAGCAGAATCGCCGCGCCTTGAAAAAATGGTTCCAGCCCCGCACCGGCGAACTGGAAGAAATTCGGACCCAAGTGGATTCGCAAGGTGCTTTCGAGAAACCCTTCCATGAAATGCGCAATGCAGTACGCAGCAATCGAGTTCATTCCGATGACGAGAAGCGGGAACGCCCATTTTTTGAAACCCTTCACATCGATCACCCAACTGAAGGCGGCCAGGAACAAGAAGCAGATGCCTCCGCTGAAGATGGTCCAGGAGGGCGTCCAGATTCGCTTTACCACCGGGCAAATGTGCGAATAATGCAGTGCCAATCCCAGCGCGATCCCCGACACTCCGGCAATTAGCAACTTCTTCATGGGAATCTTGGGCCGGGATTCGCGCAACCAGCGTCCCGCGATCAGGCCTAGGATCATTGTGCCCAGGGTGGGAATGAAACTGAGCGTGAGGTATCCACCCGAGTTGTACACGAAGGGATGTTCCCGCGGGAAGACGTTTAGGAACCACTGGTCGAAACGATTTCCGAAATTGTAGTTCTTGTTCCAGTGCGCGGCGAATCCCGTAAAGTTGTGCTGCGCGTTCCACGTCGCGGGAACGCCCACGCTTTGCCAGTCGAAATTCGTGGGTGCCGCCGGATAAGCGGCCCACGCCAGCCAATATCCCACAAGAATGAAGCCCAGTGCAGCCCATACCCACTTCGCCCGTCGCGCTTCCGATGAACAGAATCCGAGGACGAACAAGAACGGGTATCCGAACCCGATCTGCGAAAGCGTATCTTCAAACGTGAAATACGTCATGGAATGGTCCATGGAGCGCAGGAATACGCCCAAGGCAACCAACACGAGTGAACGCCACATCGCGTGAAAGAATAATTCCTTGAAACGCGCACCCTTCGCGATGCGGCTGGCAATCGAATACGGCAAAGCCACGCCGACAAGGAAAGAGAACCCTGGCTGAATCGTGTCGTGCAGAGAGCAGCCAAACCACTCCACGTGAGTCTGATGGAAAGCCAAACTTTTCCAGAACAGGCTCGTTGGATAGGCCTCAGCAACACGTGAAAACTGCAACACCTCCGCCATCATCAACAGCATGACCAATCCGCGATAGGCATCCAGTGCGATGTTGCGCGCCGCAACTGGTTCCCCGGGCACGCTCTCCGGCACCGTCAGCCTGCTTTGCTTGACCGGTGTTGTCTGGCTCACCATGCTCATAAACCACCTCAATTTGTCCGAAAGCATACAAGGAAAACGTTTGGGTGGAGCTTAGCGACGCCGCTCTGCCACGATCCACTCGGAGACAATCTCCCCCTTCGAGTAAGACAATTCTAGAGGATGTCTCGAGCGGCCTCAGAAATAAAATTTGCGTGCCAATTGCATCTCGCGCTGGTCGACGACTAGCCTACACGCCTGTCGGGTCCTACGGAAGAGGGGTCAAACTGCATTTTGATCGTTTCATTTAATCGGTTGGTCGGCGAAGCGGAGAGTTGGTGTGGAATGGTACCGACAAAAGCGCATCTCCTGAGTGCTTGATTTCCTGATGAGATGCCGACTTATCGTTGCCGATCGGTTTGAGTCGAGAGTCTTCGATGGTAGAAAGAATGCCTGTGGTCTACAATCCGTAACGCCACGCCCAGTTCAAATTCGCGTGCCTCCGAACAAACCGACTGCTTTCGCGTATGGAGATATCGATGACTCTACGTTGCCTCGCCGTAGCCCTGTTTGCGGTGACAACAGTTTCAAGCCAAACTCCCCCTTCCTTGCCCGCGAGCTTTCAACAAAGAACCATACACAGCCCGGAAGGGGCAGACATTTTTGTGCGTTCAGGTGGAAGCGGGCCCATAGTGGTGCTCATCCATGGGTACGCTGAAAACAGCGACTCGTGGGCTCCGTTGGCCGCAGATCTCATGAAGGACCATACGGTAGTGGTGCCCGACCTCCGTGGCATTGGGCGTTCCTCCAAGCCTGCCGATGGTTACGATAAAAAGACTCAGGCCAAGGATATGCGCGCCGTTGTGGTCTCGTTGGGATACGACAAGACATTTGTTGTTGCTCACGACATCGGCAACATGGTGGCATACGCCTACGCTGCGACTTATCCCGATAAGGTTGAGCGACTGGTTGTTATGGACGCACCCATTCCCGGGATTGATCCCTGGAACGAGATTCTCCTAAATCCCGGCGTTTGGCACTTCAACTTCCATGGACCGGATGCGGAACGGCTTGTGGCGGGCCGGGAGCGTATCTACTTTGACAGAATATGGAATGACTTTACCGGCGATCCAGGTAAGCCGGACGAAGCCACCAGAAAATTTTTTACCGCTACTTACGCGCAACCGGGTGGAATGCGGGCCGGGTTCGCGCAGTTTGCGGCTTTCTCCCAGGATGCGAAGGACAACAAGGTCTTCGAACAAACGAAGCTGACGATGCCTGTGATGGCGGTAGGTGGGGAGAGGTCTTTTGGCGCCCTCCAGGCCGTAATCATGCGGCATGTAGCGACGAATGTGCAGGAGGAGGTCGTCGCCGGCTCAGGACATTGGCTGATGGAAGAACGACCGGCTTACACAGTCGCGTTGATTCGTAAATTCCTTGATGGTCCGCCGGTTGCTCATCCAGTAGCAAGCAGTGCTGACGGCAGCGCAAACGAAGAACGACTCAGTCCTACAGAATACAACTTCCCGCAAGTGGGAAATGCGGGCACGGGAAGCTCAGGCGTTGGCGGAATCCAGACCGTTGTTCTGAAGGGCCATCCAGACCAACCAGGCGTATATACCATCATGCTTCGTATCCCGGCACATACGCGCATCGCTGCGCACTCCCATCGTGACGACAGGGTTGCGACCGTAATCTCCGGCACATGGCATATCGGCTACGGCGATAAGTTTGACGAGGCGAAACTGAAAGCCCTGCCACCGGGTAGTTTCTACACCGAACCACCATCTCGGAATCACTTCGCAGAGACCCGTGACGAACCTGTTGTTGTTCAGATTACTGGGTTCGGTCCATCTTCGACCGAGTACGTGGATGCCACACAAGACCCGCGCAAGCCAGGCAAGCCAAATTGAATCATCGACACTCGAAAGACTAGAAAAGCCCGTTTGAGTATTCTAAATTTATACCTTAAAACACTCATAACTGGCTTCAGCCTAATGGAATGGGTGATCAGACGGCAAGAGCCGCCCGGCGTGAGGAGCGAGGTCAGACGGCGCTGCCCCATGAAGCCCGGCCAACTCTCGGCAGCTGCAGCGACTTGTCAGGCCGCAGATAGCGCACTGATCGTAACGTAATATCCCTCCGGATCTTGGAGCGAGAACTCCTTGGTTTGAGTGTTCGGATTCACGTGTGGCTCCTCTTCGAGCCGAGTGACGAGAGAGCGTGCCCTTTGAAGCGCCAGGTCGAAATCATCGACACGGAAGAACAACAGGAGCCCGTTGCCGGGTGTCCCGTGATCGGGGCTCATCAATGAGGGATGC
>Ga0307478_10001199_pt1 | contig 23190 bp, 21 predicted proteins | sample atmos_gasesECM4C_2_FD_203713 | JGI IMG/M metagenome (GOLD analysis project Ga0307478, IMG submission 203713) | Hardwood forest soil microbial communities from Morgan-Monroe State Forest, Indiana, United States - atmos_gasesECM4C_05 | ecosystem: Environmental > Terrestrial > Soil > Temperate...
ACTTTCCGCGTCTCTTCCTTCTCGGTGTAAAAGGCTCTTTCGTCCATAGTCACTGTGCGGGCGCACTCACCGCATGATCGATTGTAACAAATTCGAGGCCCAGGTCACGCCAGCGCGGCAGCCAATACTCGAGCGCTGCCAGCGTACGCGTGCGATCAGCATCCTGTTCGTGGTGGCTGCCGTCGTGGAGGCAGAGGATCTCGCCGGCGCCGGAAGCGCGCTTCAAGGCACGACGCGCACGGTCCGCGATCGGCTGCATTCGCCGAATCAGCCATTCCGCGGAAGGCGCACGCCAGTCCCCCGGCAGCAAGGTCCACATCACGACGCGCATGTTGAGCTCTCGCGCTTCCGCAGCCAGCCATGGATTGCGCAGGCCAAACGGGGGGCGAAACCACAGCGGCGGCGCACCCAGCGCGTTCCTGATCGCAGAATGCGTCAAGCGCAGCTCAATACGTATTTCCGCCGAGCGCTTCCAAAACAAATTCGGGTGTGACTCCGTATGATTGCCAACGACATGGCCGCGCGCGGAAATTTCGGTGACTAGCTCCGGGCATTCGCGAATGTAGCGCCCAATCAGGAAAAACGTGGCTTTCGCGTTATGACCATCGAGCAGGTCCAGCAGCTTCGGTGTGATCGACGGGTTCGGCCCGTCGTCAAATGTAATTGCCAGCTTGCGCGGCGAGTTCGTGCGGCAGATTGTAGGACCAAAAAGTTGCGCGCGCGGGTACATGCCGCCGTACGCGGCTAGTCCTCCCGCTGCTGCTGCGACCGCGGGCACGCCCATCAGCCAGGCATTCACGGCCCGTATTGTCGCACGCGCATCGCGCAGATAGAAGTTCGAGGCGCCTCATCAACCCGGCAACTGCCGACGACCCTTCAGGTCCGCGAGGAGCCGTTCGATCTCCGTATCCCGCTCCATCCGATGCAGGCGCTCCCCGACATCATCGGTAATCAGCTCGACTTCCGCCGTAGCAACCGCTTCGCTGTGATGTACGCGATCCTTCAAGCGATCGAACGTGGCCCCCTTTGCGTGATCGCCGACGGCCGCTTGCGCTCGCGTCGCCTTCCCAAGCGCCACGCTGCGACGCTGCCGCGCGAGCAGCAGGTCGCGCTTCGATCGCGCTTCGTCCAGTTTTTGCTCCAACTTCTGCAAAGCGCTTTTCAGCGTTTCCACTTGCGCTTTCTGATCATCCACCTGTTCGCGGAAGCTTTGTGCCAAGCGTAGCGCGGTTTGATAGCGGTCGAGGGCGCCGCGGGCTAGATCATCTTCGTTTTTGTCCACGGCCCGCTCGGCCTTGCGCATCCAATCGTTCCCAGTATCTTCGTTCTCCTTCAGTTTCTTCTCCAGCATATGCTGATCCGCGATGGAGACTGCCACCTGCGTCTTCACTTGCAGGTATTGGTTCTCCATGTCCAGGATCACCTGCTTGATCATCTTCTCCGGATCCTCCGCGCGATCAATCATGTCGTTCAGATTGGCGCGAATCAAAGTGCCTACCCGTTCTAAAAGTCCCATGATCTTTCTCCTTTCCAAGCAAACCCTGATGTGAAAGACCGATGTGCTCACCAGCGCAGCATCGGCAAGACAGAAGCCAAGCAATGCTCCAGCACGAACCGCAAGTGGCCGCCAAGGTGCGTAACCACAACGCCGACGATCACCACGACCAACAACCAGAGCACCAGAAATTTCCCCCTGATCCTCATGACCCGTCCCCTTTCGAGCATCCCGCGCAGAGAAGCGGCTGGGCAGATCTAGCAATCTGCCCAGCCACACGGATTGTTAGGAATTATTCGGCAGCGAAGGCGGCGCTGGCTTCACAGCGTGGTCGCCGATCAAGCGCACCTTGGCCAGCAAGTCGGACATCTGCATGCCGGAGAGCGCCTCGAACAGCGCAGGCACCTGCGCCGCGATTTTCGTGACGTCGCCGGTTAGCTTGTAGGCGCCAGCGGCGTCGCCGTTGCCGGTCGATACGATGGTCACCTTGTCGATTTTGCTGAGCGGCTCGGCAAGGGCGCGCACGACTTCGGGGAGCCCGGTGATCAGTTTGTCGACCACCGCAGCCTGGTTGTACTCCTGATACGCTTCGGCTTTTACGTTCATGGCCTTGGCTTCCGCTTCGCCTTTCTTGAAGATGATTTCGGCTTCGGCCTCGCCTTGCGCGCGAATCGAGGATGCGCGGCCCTCCGCTTCGCTGATCAAGCGCTGCCGCTCGGCTTCCGCGAGCGTTTGTATACGCTGCCGCTCGACGTCCGCCGCCTTGAGCACCGTTGCGATTAGCTCGCGTTCGCGGCGTGCGATTTCGGCTTCCTGCACCTTCACCTGCGCCTCGCGCTCCACTTGCTGCACGCGAACCGCTTCCGTGATCACTTGTTGCTGCTGGATGTTGGTTTCGATTTCGTAGGCTTTGTCCGCCTGTGCTTGCGCTTTCTTCGTGGCTTCCACGTAGGCAGCTTTCTTGATGTCCAGGTCGCGCTGCGCTTCGGCTTGCTTGGCCAACGAAGCGGTTTCTGCGGCCACTCGCTCCTGGTCGGCTTGCGCTTTGGCAACTGCAGAGGCACGTGACATCTCCGCGCGTTTGATGGCGATGTCGCGATCCGCTTCCGCGGTGGCTACTTCCGCATCGCGCTTGATGCGCGCCACGTCCGGCCGGCCCATATTGGTGATGTATTCGTTTTTGTCGCGGACTTCCTTGATCGTGAAACTCACCACCTCGAGTCCCATCTTGCTCATGTCGTCCGCGCACGTCGAACGCATGCGGTCGCCGACCATCTCGGGTTCCTTGACGATCTGCTCGACGGTGAGCTGGCCCATGATGCCGCGCAGATGACCTTCCATCACCAGCCGGATCAACGCTTCTCGTTGCTCGGGCCGCTTGGTCAGGAACTGCTCGGCGGCGGTGAGAATCGATTCCTTGTCCGACTTCACTTTGATCTGCGCCACCGCTTCCACGGTGACTGCAACGCCCTGGTTGGTGTAAAGGTTCTGCTGCGGAGCGACGTCGAACGACATCAGCTCCAGCGACAAATCCTTGCAGGTCTGCACCATCGGAAAAATGATGGCGCCTCTTCCGGTGTACACATGTGTGCCGCCCATTCCGTAAACGATCAGCGCTTCGTGCGGCCCGGCCTTGCGATACATTCTGGCGACCACAATCATCACCATCAGCAGCACAATAACCAGGAGCCCCGCACCCACAACCACTTCCATTGGCAACCCAAACATACGAACCTCCCTTTTGCTATCCGCGGACTGTCGGCTTCGAGCCTCAGTCCGAAATCGTTCAGCGTGTGAATTCCTCCCACCGCTTCACGTAGGCAATACCTTTTTCATATCGCTCGATCACCACTTCGGCTCCTTTTTCCAGGGGCTTGCCGTCGTCGCAGCGGGCACCCGCGCAGCGTCGCGCGCCTGCCAAGGAGAAAATAATTTCGCCGGTGCCGTTCTCCCGGATGGGCATGCTGATCGTGCCCAGGTTGCCTTCGATTCGGTAATCCTCGCTTTTTAGCGGGGGATCCGAACGCATCAGCTTCACCATGAACTTGAAGACGACCGCACCCGCCACCAGTCCAGCCACCGTCGAAATCGCCAGAGACGCCAGAGCAACCAGGTGCGCGTGCCGCGTCAGCAAATATCCGGTTCCACCAAACCACGCCAGGAACGCCATTGCTGTGGACGCATTGAACCAGGAAACATGCACGCCGCCGCGCAAGCCCCCGCGCAGGCCGCCACCGCCGTGGTGCCCCACGTGAAATGGGAGGTGCATCTTGAAGGGAAGATGGATGTGGACCGCGCCCGCGAAAAACGACACCACGCTGAGCGTGAATCCGACAATGAAACAGAAGAGATAAAAATCAGACCAGGTCATACGGCACCTCGAGCGCACCCCGTGCGCGAGCTGGAATCGGGACGCAGACCGCTTACGCTAGTTCGCCGGCGGCGGATGCCTTCGGCCCTGCTGCCCACCTTTATCGGCGTCAGCCGCAGGCCGCAGCACTTCGCGCAGCCGCTCCGCCAAGCCTGGCGTACCAAGAATTTCGCCCAAAAGCAGGAGCGCGCGCCGCGAGTCTTCCACTTCAGCAATCGTCAACAGCGCTTCGCTCAGCTCGGGATCGGCGGAAAACTGCTCGACTCCGCCAAACAGCCAAGAATCGATCTTCGCGTCCTCGGCTCGCAGATCAGACTGCAAGCCCGACGTATATCCTTCCGGGTCGTCCACCAGAAAGCCCGGATAAACCTTGAAGAATCGCGCCAGCAGCTCTCGCGTCGTGTGGGTCAGATGCGGCCGCGCGCCACTCTCAATTTGCGAGAGGTACGCCTGGCTCAGGCCCCGACCGAGTTCGCGCTTCATGGCTTGGGCCAACTCAAACTGCGTCATGGCCCGGCCCAATCCGCGCAGGGAACCTTCCACGGAGCGAAGGGAGCGGAGTTTGTCACCGAGGGTCATGTGAGGCCACCTATTGCTATTTGCAATTCTTATATCGCAATCAGCAATATCCTGTCAAGGCCTGAATACACCCTGTTTTCATAGACTTATATGGACTAGGCGGGATTGTTCCGACGTTGTTTATTCCGGACGACGCAAGGCTTGCAGATCAATTCCCAACTGCTGGCACTTCTTATAAAGGTGGCTGCGCTCAAGCCCCAACGCGCGTGCCACATTCGTCATGTGAAAATTGTGCCGCCGAATCTCCCCTAGCAGCACTTCTTTCTCAAAGGCTTCCGTCCGCTCGGCAAGCGTTCCCGAGGATCCCGCCGACATATCTCCTACTGCGGTTGCAGAGCTGCCGCCCGCGCCAGGCAAAATCATCCGCACTTCCGCAGCGCCCACCCGTCCTTCTCCCGCCAACAGCACCAGACGCTCGACAACGTTGCGCAGTTCGCGCACGTTTCCCGGCCAACCATAGCGTCGCAATTCCAAAATTGCATCCTCTGCGAAAATCTTCTCTTTCCATCCGTTCTGCGCGGCCACCTGTCGGGCAAAATGCTCCACCAGCGACGGAAAATCCTCCGGCCGCTCGCGCAACGCCGGTAACGCCAACGGAAAGACGTACACGCGATGAAACAGATCGCGCCGAAAGGCATTCTGCTTCACCAGCTCTTCCAGGTTTCGGTGCGTAGCCACCAGCACGCGGACATTCACGCGAATGGGTTTGTCTCCTCCCACCCGCTCGACTTCACCTTCTTCCAAGACGCGCAGCAATTTCGCCTGCATGGCCACCGGCATGTCGCCAATCTCATCCAAGAAAAGCGTGCCGCCATCCGCTTGCTCGAATTTTCCCGCGTGTTTCGCGGCAGCCCCGGTAAATGCGCCCTTTTCGTGCCCAAACAACTCCGACTCGATCAATTCCGCGGGCACTGCCGCACAGTTCAGCGTTATAAACGCATTCTCGCGGCGCGGCGATTTTTCATGGATCGCGCGCGCCACTAATTCCTTCCCGGTTCCTGTTTCTCCCAGGATGCAGACGCGCGTTTCGCTGGCCGCCACCCGCTCAATTTGTGCAGACAGTCGCACCATGGCCGCCCCCGAACCGATCAGTTCGTGCTTGCCAAGCCTCAGGCGCAGTTCGCGATTTTCATCTTCGAGCCGCGACAAGCGCAGCGCATTTTCGACCGTGAGCAGCAATTTGTCGGTGGAAAGGGGCTTCTCCAGAAAATCCAGCGCCCCGAGCTTCGTCGCCCGCACCGCCATCTCAATGTTCGCTTGCCCGGAAATCAGCACAATGGGCGTTTTTACGCCGGCTTTCTTCAAATCTTCCAGAAGCTCCAAACCGCTCTTCCCCGGCATGACCACGTCGGAAAGAATCAAGTCGAAGCTGTCCGTGCGCAGCAACTCCAAAGCGCGGCCGGCGTTGTCGCAAACTGTCGCTTCATGGCCAGCCAGACGGAATGCGCGGGAAAGAGAAGCCAGCGTGTTGGGATCGTCGTCAACGAGCAGCAAGTGAGCTTTACGCGGCAAGCATCGGTCCTTTGCGCCGCGTCAGTCGCTTGCCGCAGCCAAAGTCTGCGGCGAACTTTTTGCGTCAACCGGCTTGCTTCCGGCGGGAGCAGGCCGCTGGCCAGCCTGGCGCTGCGGCAACTCGATCTTGAAAGACGTCCCGCGTCCCTCATCGCTAGTTACGTTGATCGTTCCGTGGTGGTCGCTCACCACCGATTGCACTATGGCCAGACCCAAGCCAGTTCCCTGCTGCTTCGTCGTGTAATACGGGGTGAACAGCCGCGAACATTCTTCCGGCGTCAGTCCTTTACCTGTGTCCTTGACTTCGATCCGGATGTTTCGCTCGCGTTCGAAGGTGCGTAGCGTCAGCGTCCCGCCTGCGGGCATGGCGTCCAGCGCATTCAACACCAAATTTTGAAAGGCCTTGTGCAGCAGGTCCGCGTCGGCGTCAATCTCGGGCAAGGGTTCGGTCAAGAATAGTTCTGTCGTGATCGTTGGCTTTCCCACCGCATTGAACTGCGCCTCAAACAGCCTCACCGCCGCGCGCAGAACCTCGTTCACGTTCACTTTCGCAAATTGCGGCGTCGGCATCTTCGAAAAATCGCTGAAGCGCCCGACGATGGTGTTCAAATTTGCCAACTCCGTCTTCAGCGTGGCCGTCGATTCATTGAATACTTCCAGAAACTGTTTGGCCTCCAGTTGCTTGGCCCGCTGCATGTTCTCCACAGTGATTTGCATCGGAAAAAGCGGATTGCGCAGCTCATGCGCCAGACGCCGCGCCAATTCACGCCAAGCCGCCACGCGCTCCGTCTGCACCAGTTTTTCCTTTTGCACCGCCAGCGTGCGCGTCATGTCATTGAACGCCGTTCCCAATTGCCCGATTTCATCAGTCCCACGCACATCGATCCGCGTGTCCCAGCGTCCCGTTGCCACCTCTCGCGCGCCTGCCGCCAACTCTTCCACCGGCCGCGTGATGCGCGACGCCACCCACAAACTGACCAGCAAACCGACCAGCATTGCCGCAGCCGCCACCACACCCGCGATAGTCACAATACGCTGCGTCAGCAACACCAATTCCTTGCGCGAACTGCCCACTAACAGTACGGCGAGCACCTCATTGTTTCGCCCCAACAGAGGCATGGCGTGAAAGGTTTCTGCGGAAGCGGCATCCGCTTTCCAATTGATCGTCTGTACGATCGGCTGAGGTTTTCGCTGCAGTTGCTCGATCAGCGGCCGCAATCGTTCTGGCTCATCGGTCGTTCCGTTAACGTCGGTAAGATCCGCCGATACAAACGTCGGCTCCAGGTTGCGGTAAAGCAGTGCCCGCATCCCGGATGGAAGCACCAGTGCCACAAGAAAATTCTGATCCAGCCTCCACCCTCCGATAATGTACAGGCTCTTGTCGTTACCACCCGAGACGGTGCGCACCGCGGTCACCGACAGAGCTACTCCGTCCGGCAATTCTTCTTTTTTCAAGAACGCCGGCGTCCCGCGCCAATCCTTTTTTGCGGTAACCCAGTCATTCTTGTACCCCACCCGCCCCGGATATTGCGCTGAGGAAATAATCGTGCCGTCCCAGTTTACAAACTCCACGAAATCCATTCCGTGGTCTTGCGACACGCCGATGGCGTCATGTACATACAGCGACTGGTCGGCGTTGGGCCGCGCCAGATCCATGGCCACTCTTAGCGTGATTTCACCATTGGCCACATTCTCCACTTGCAGCGCAACATCTTTGGCGCGCTGTTCGAATTCCTTGTTGAATTGCGCCACCAAAGCTTCGGTGCGCTCCCTGTCGATCTCTTCGAAAGCGGCGCGCGTGTAGTGCGTTACGCTATAAGCGACCACCGACACCGAGGCCAGCACGGTCACCAGGAAGACCAGAAACAGTTTGCTTCGAAAGCTCATTGGAACGTTCCCTGGGCCAGGCAGCCGCACTCGTCGGATCCGCATTGAAAATATGCATTCATCTTATACACGGAAGCATATCCCGAGACCGCCGCTAGCAAAAGTCCCTGTTCTACGCGTTGCCTGTCGAGCAACATAGTCCGTCTCATATACAAAATTTGCTGGCCAAAATCGTCAACCAAGGCGATCATACGTCGGCTCGTAAACATCAAGTATTTCGGCGCACTCCATGCCCGGGCAATCCGTATAAACACTTTTCGCGATTTCTCGTCTATTGATGGTGGCAGCCCGCGGCGCGGTTGGGTCGATTTTCCTGCTTAGCGCCGCAATCTACAGTTGAAAATATTGGAGATGGCGGAATGAAAAAGCAGCACTTTCGTTTGTTCGTGGCTTCAGCGACCTTCTCGATCCTCTTGTTGCCGTGCATCTATTCCGCTGCCCGCTTGCAAGCGGCTCCTCCGGCCGTCCCCGCCAATCAACCTCCCTCCGGACCCACGCGCCTCCTTCGCTACGCGGACATCTCCAAGGACAAAGTTGTCTTCTCCTACGCCGGCGATCTGTGGACCGCTTCCCGTGAGGGCGGCGCGGCGCTCCGCCTTACCGCAAGCCCCGGCGACAAGCTCTACCCAAAATTTTCTCCCGACGGAAAATGGATCGCTTACACCGCCTCCTACGACGGCAATCCGGATGTCTACATTATTCCCAGTGATGGCGGCGAACCCCAGCGCCTCACCTTTCATCCCTCCGCCGACATCGTTCTCGGCTGGTCTCCCGATGGCAAGAACGTCTTGTTCCGCTCCGATCGCGACGTCGCACCGCCTGCCCGCACCACGCGCCTGTATCTGGTCTCCACGCAGGGTGGCCTTCCCAGGGCCCTGCCGGTTCCTCGTGGCGATCTAACCAGCTTCTCTCCTGACGGCTCCAAAATCGCCTACATTGAAACGTCTCAGGAAAATCGCACCTGGAAGCGCTACCGCGGCGGCTGGAACTTGCCCATCGCCATCTACGATCTCCAGAAAAATACTTACGAAGAGTTGCCCAAGTCCTCCGGCATGGACATGTTCCCCATGTGGCATGGCAACAGCATCTATTTCATCAGCGATCGCGACGGCGTGATGAATCTGTACAGCTACGACCTCGCCTCCAAGCAAACCAAAAAGCTCACCGACTACAAAGAGTACGACATCAAGTGGCCCAGCCTCGGTCCCGACGCCATTGTGTACGAAAACGGCGGTCTGCTCTACGAATTCACCTTACAAAGCGGAAATGCACGCAATCTTCCCATCCAGGTCCGCGCCGAAGACCTCGAGGCCCGGTCCGAATTCAAGAACGTCGCGCAAAATATCGGCAGCTTTGCGTTATCGCCCTCCGCCGCTCGTGCCATTATGGAAGCCCGCGGCAACATTTTCACCGTGCCCGCCGAACACGGCAACATTCGCGACCTAAGCACGGACACCTCCAGCGTCCACGAACTCAATCCCGCCTGGTCCCCGGACGGCAAATCCATTGCCTTTCTTTCCGACAAAACCGGCGAATACGAGTTGTACACTCGTCCGCAAATGGGCGGCGACGCCACCCGCATCACCACCGACGGCGGCGTCTACCGCTACGGCCCATCCTGGTCGCCCGACAGCAAGAAGCTCCTGTACTGGGATAAGACCAATCGCCTTTGGTACGTCAGCCTGGATGACAAGAAACCCGTCCTGGTCGACAAAGGCGACTACGGTCCAATCACCGACGCCACGTGGGCGCCCGACAGCCACTGGCTCACGTACTCGAAGCCTCATCGTCGCGGCGCCAACGACGTCTTCCTCTATTCCCTCGAAACGAAAAAGGTCGCGCAGGTTTCAAACGGCTTCTACAACGACAACAATCCGGTCTTCGACCAAAACGGAAAATATCTCTATTTCATCTCCACTCGCTTCTTTTATCCCAGCATCGGCCAGCTCGATCAGCGCTACAACTACTACTCTACCGATGGCATTTTCGCGGTCACCTTAAAAGCCGACGAAGAATCCCCGTTCAAACCGCAGAGCGATGAAGAAAAAGCTGCTGACGAAAAGAAAAAAGACGACGCCGACAAGAAGGACGATAAGAAAGAAGACAAGAAAGCTTCCGACACTCAGAAGAAAGACGAAAAAAAGGACGAAAAGAAAGAAGAGAAAAAGGAAGAACCCGTCAAACCGATTCAAGTCGACCTTGACGGCATCAGCAACCGCATTGCTCCTGTTCCCCTTCCCGCCGCCATTCTCAGCAACCTCGCCGCTCGCAAAGATAAATTCTTCTACCTCACTACGCCTCAGGAAGCGCGCCAGTTCGGCACCGATAATCAGCAGCAACCTCGCAACGTCCTGCACGTCTACGATGTCATCAAGCGCGAGGACAAAGTGCTCCTCGAAGGCATCGACGCCTACGACCTCGACAAAGAAGGCAAGAAGCTGATCTACAAAGCCGGCCAGGTGTACGGCGTCATCGATACCGCTCCAGGCAAAAAAGTTGGCGAAGGCAAGCTCGATCTAAGCGGCCTGCAAGTCGAAGTCGATCCTCGCGAAGAATGGAAACAAATCTTCCGCGAAGCCTGGCGCATCGAACGCGACTTTTACTGGGATCCCGCCATGACCGGCCACAACTGGAAGCAGATCGGCGATCGCTACGAAGCCCTTCTCCCCTGGGTCGCCCATCGCAGCGATCTGAATTACCTCATCGGTGAAATGATCTCCGAGCTCAGCACCTCGCACACCTACGTCGGCGGCGGTGACCAGCCGCAAGCCCCCAAAATTGGCGTAGGGTTGCTCGCCGCAGATTTCGAGGCCGCTGGCAACTTCTACCGCATCACCAAGATTTATCCTGGCGAAAACTGGGCCGAAGCCATGCGCTCCCCGCTCACCGAACCCGGCCTGAAAGTGAAAGCCAGCGATTACCTGATCGCCGTCGATGGCCGCGAAGCGCGCACCAGTCTTGACGTATACGCCTATTTCCAAAACCTCGCCGGCAAAATCGCCAGCCTCAAAATCAACTCCAAGCCTTCTCCCGAGGGAGCCTGGGAAATCGCGGTAAAAACGATCACCAGCGAGAACGGTCCTCGCTATCTCGACTGGATCGAATCCAATCGCCGCAAAGTTGCCGAAGCCACTCACGGGCGCATCGCCTACATGCACGTGCCGGATACCACCATTCCCGGCATCATCGCCTTCGACAAGCAATTTTCCGGTCAGCTCGATAAGGACGGGATCATCGTCGACGAGCGCAACAACTCCGGCGGCCAGATTCCCGACTTCTACACGGAAAAACTCAGGCGGCAGCTCCTCGCCATCCTGTCTCCTCGCGAAGGCAATCCTGTCGGCTGGCCTCCCGTCGCCATCTACGGGCCCAAAGTAATGATCGCCAACGAACTCGCGGGCTCCGGTGGTGATGCTTTTCCGTGGTTTTTTCGCCGCGAAAAAATCGGACCCATCGTCGGTACTCGCACTTGGGGCGGCCTTGTCGGCATCTCTCGCGCAATTCCCCTGCGCGATGGCGGCGGCGTCACCGCGCCCGAATTCGCCTTCTACTCCACCGACAACGGCGGCGAGTGGATCGTCGAGAACCACGGCGTCGATCCTGACTACGAGGTCCCGCAGCGCCCCGACCTGGTCGTCAGCGGCCACGACCCACAACTCGAAAAAGCCATCGACCTGGCCAACGAGGCCCTGAAAAATTACCAAGGCATTCCGCCCAGACCGAAGTTCCCCGTAGCCAAGCCTCAGTAGTGGCACAGCCTTCAGGCTGTGAGCTGAAGGTGCATCTGCTATGAGACGCCCGAAGTCTGTGACGAATTCCTCCGGAAGTACCTCGAGAAGTATCCCAGCTATCTATAACTCTTGGGGTCCTCTTGCGAATTAGCCCCGCGCCGCTTGCACCTGGGGCTCATACTTGAACGACGCATACCAGTCGCCTCGCCCTTGCGGCGTCAGATCCAGCAAATTGTAAACGGGCGTCAGCAAATCAATCCCGCGTTCCCGGATGTCGGTGGACATTCTCGGATGCGCCGTGTAAAAGTGGCGAAGCGCCCCATCCTTGTCCTTGGTGAACACCGACACCGTCGAGTCCTGTTTCCCTTCCCGGTCTTCACTTCCCAAATCGTACTTGAACGTATTGCTCCCGCAACTAAGCAGCCGCAGATTTTCCCAACCACGCTTGCGCGCATGCGCCCGCAGCGTAGCCGCATCAGCAGCCGCAACGATTGCCACGTCCATGTTCTGTGTCAAATGATGCGCCACTCCATTCCAGCCGTCGATCCACATCGTGCACATCGGACACGGGTTGTGTTGCGCCTTCCCGTACATAAAGTGATAGATGATCAGGGGACGACTGGGCGCCGTGAACAATTCGCTCAACCGCACCGTCCGCAATGGCGTGTCCCCGGCGTGCAATTCCGCTGGCCCCTCTTGAAACACGTAATCTTGAATCGTAGCGCCCTGCGGCAGCCCGCGTCGCAACTCCGCCACCCGTTCCCGCTGTCGCATCAGCTCAATTTCCGCCAACCGCAGTTCCTCCCGCTTGCCCAGGTAGTCCTGCGACTCGTTCGCCAAATTCGTCTGTTTCATCGCTCCTCCAATCACTTTACATGCCATCGCTCAGACGTCTTTTTCACCTCCGCATCCTCAATAGGCTGCCCCATCAATCTCGTTCGAGCAAGGACACTGTTTGTCTTACCGGCTACAACGCCGCTACCGCTTGCAGTACACTCTACCTCCCTGAGCCTGCATCGTTCCGGGCCGTTATGGACAAACGCATCGCTTCCGCTGACGCCGCCATCGCCAAACTCACAGATGGTGCCACCATTTTGGTTGGCGGCTTCGGCCTTTGCGGCGTCCCAGAACACCTGATCGACGCCGTCCGCCGCAAAGGCACCAGGAATCTCACCATTGCCAGCAACAACGCGGGCACGGACGGCGCCGGCCTCGGCCTGCTGCTGCAAAATCGCCAGATCAAAAAAATGATTTCGACTTACGTTGGCGAAAACAAACTCTTCGAGCAGCTTGTATTGAGCGGCGAAGTACAAGTTGAGCTGAATCCGCAAGGCACTTTCTCCGAACGCATTCGAGCCGGCGGCGCGGGGATCCCGGCCTTTTACACGCCTACCGGGTACGGCACCCTGGTCGCCGAAGGAAAAGAGACGCGCGAGTTCGACGACCGCCACTACGTGATGGAGCGCGCGCTACGTGGGGACTTCGCATTCATCAAAGCGTGGAAAGGCGACCGCTGGGGCAATCTCATCTACAGAAAAACTTCGCGCAACTTCAATCCCATGATGGCCACCGCCGCCGATTATGTAATCGCTGAAGTCGAGCAACTCGTCGAGCTAGGGCAGCTTCCACCCGACCAGATCCACACCCCGGGAATTTTCGTCGACGCCATCTTCCAAGGCCCCCACTACGAAAAGAAAATCGAGCGCCGTACCGTGAGGAAATCTTGATCCTCCGCCTCGTAGGGGCGCAGCACCGCTGCGCCCCAAGCCCGCAAGATGTGAAACTCCGTGTGCCAGTCATCAATACGCGGACTGCGTTTTTGTTTACTTTCAACTTTGAACTGTCGACTGTGAACTTCCCATGCCGCTGACTGACGAACAGAAACGCGAACGCATCGCACGCCGCATCGCGCGGGAACTGCGCGATGGCTTCTACGTGAATCTCGGCATCGGCATGCCCACGCAAGTCGCCAATTACGTTCCCAACGGCATCGAAGTCGTGCTGCAATCCGAAAACGGGATGCTCGGCGTCGGCCCCTATCCACTCGAATCCGAAATCGATCCCGACCTCATCAACGCGGGCAAGGAGACGGTCACCGAGCTGCCCGGCACGAGTTATTTTTCTTCCGCCGATTCCTTCGGCATGATTCGCGGCGGTCACGTGGATCTCACCGTCCTCGGCGCGCTGCAGGTGGACGAGAAAGGCAATCTCGCCAATTGGGCCATCCCCGGCAAAATGCTGAAAGGCATGGGCGGCGCCATGGATCTCGTCGCTGGCGCCAAGCGCGTCTACATTGCCATGGAGCACGCTACCCGCGACAATCAACCCAAAATCCTGAAAAAATGCACGCTCCCGCTAACCGGAGTCGAAGTCGTAGACCACATCGTCACCGAACTAGCCCTGATCGACGTAACTCCTGAGGGCCTGCTGCTTCGTGAGCTGGCTCCTGACGCTACGTTGCAACAAGTGCAATCCCTGACCGGACCGAAGCTCTTGCTTCCGTCAAACGGCCTTCGTCCGATGCCGACGTAATTTGGAGTGTGGCGGTCTCGCTTACCCTGAGCCTCGAAAGGCCGCCGCTCTTACGTACACAAGGCAACTCAGGCGTAGATTTGGAAGGCGCCGTAAACGCAATGAAAACAAAAAAAGCAAATCGCCCACGCCCGAGAATGCTTCGCGCCAGCGAAGAAACCAAACAACTCGCCGCTATGCTCGGCAACGAATTACTGACCTGGCCCAAAGTCAGCACGCGTCCGATGTTCGGGCTGCGCGGCTACTATCGCGGAAAAAAAATCTTTGCCGCTCTGCCGGTGACCCGCACCATCAAAAATCCGAATTCGTTTATATTCCGAGTCGAACCGATGCCGCTCGAACTATTGGAGCAGGCTAGAAAGGAACAACGCATCGACACCGAAAACTCTGTTCCTAGCGCAAAATGGCTGTCGTTCACGTTGAATTCCGAAGCTGATTTCCGCGAAGCCTTATGGTGGCTGAACCAAGCCTACGAACACGCCAAATGAAGGGGCCAACAGTCGCACAGCCTTCAGGCCGTGTTTTTACGAATGCGTTGTCAGCCAGGAACCCGGATCCAGGACGGAAATAGTTCTTTGTTAAGCTGAAGAGAGGTGCCGAAGTCATTCATGGATCCGCATTCCATCGTCGTGGTGAGCTTGCACACCCCCAAGGAAAAAATCTGGGGTGAGCTCCTGGCCGTCAGCACCGCCGGAGTCACTATGCGTGGCATTGATCTGAACTCCTTCGATCATTTCATCCGCCAGCTCAATGAACCGGACGGCGAACGTGTCGGCGTCCCCACGCTTTTCTTTCCGATGACCCGAGTCGAGCGCATCACGCTCGACGAGCCTACCGGCTCCATCCCCTCCATGGACGAACTTTTCGCGCGCAAAATCGGCCGCCGGCTGATTGACTACCTCGCGCAGTTCGCCTGAACTGCGTTATCCTGAATCGCAATGCGCGGCCGCATCTGGACGGTTCCCAATCAAATCACACTGTTGCGTCTCGGCTTCCTGCCACTTTTTCTGATTCTAATTTCCTACGAACATTATCGCTGGGCGCTTGCAGTGCTGGTCGTTGCAGGGCTCAGCGACGCCATCGACGGGCTGCTGGCGCGCAAACTGAATCAGCGCTCCTCGCTCGGCGCGTACCTCGATCCGATTGCGGACAAACTGCTGCTTTCCTCGTCGTTTGTGATTCTGGCCATGAAGAAAGAAATTGCGTGGTGGCTCACAATTATCGTGCTGAGCCGCGACATCCTGATCCTGGTGGTGGCGGTGGTGATCATTCTGATTTTTGGCTACCGGCCGTTTCCCCCCAGCATTCTGGGGAAGGCTACGACGATGTTTCAGATTGGCTTGGTTTTCACGATCGTGCTATCGGCGGCGTACCCAAATTTTCCGCTTTCGCGAATCAACGAATTCTTGATTTATGCGGTGACTGCGCTCGCGACCGTCTCGGCTTTCCACTATTCTTTTTCGATCGCGCGGCGCTTGAGCTCGCCGGCGCAACCGAGCGGCTAACCCTGACCGGGCAGCGGATCGCGATAGTGCAAGATCATGAACGCGAAACTGGCGATCACGGCGAGTCCGGCAAGCCAGCCGAGCGCATTTGCGATCTGCTTCTCGCGCACGTCCATGGGCTGGCGATCCGCAAAAATTTTACCGAGCACGAAGCCCGCGGCCAAGCCTGCACCGTGCGCCCAGTTGTCGATTCCCATACCCATAAATCCCAGCACAAACAGAATCACAACGGAGCTGATCAGGCGAGAACGTAGCTCTCGCATGTACGAGCCGCCGCGCTTGGTGGTGATGGCCAGCATGGCTCCGACCAATCCGAGCAAACCTCCGCTGGCACCCAATGAGTAGTGGCCGATGAAGGAGCTAGCAAGAAATCCAAACGCACCGGTCACAATGTACAGAAAAAAATAGCGTGCAGATCCGTAGAGTTCTTCGAGTGCAGGGCCCAACTGCATCAGCGACATCATGTTGAAGCCGATGTGGATCAGCCCGCCATGCAAGAACATCGCCGTGATCAGCCGAAACCACTGGTGCTGAACGTAGATTCCGTACGGTGCGCTCATGCCCAGGCGGTAGGAGGCTTCGCCGCCCATGCTCCACAAAATGCTGAGCCCCCCGCCTCCCCCTTGAGCCACAGCGGCCATCCACTCGACTCCGAACATGAGTAGATTGGCGACTAGAAGCGCGGTGGTTATGGGAGCGGGTCCGGAAAAGACTCCGGACAAGCTGCGATTCACCGCAGCCATGGAAAACCTCAGATTGGTGCCGCAATTGTGGCAGCGGGTGGCATTGATTCCTACCAGCGAGCCACAGTTAGGACAAAGTTTAGGACGAGGCTGCTGGTTGCCGCCGCCTCCGAAAAATCCCTGCACCACGGCTTTCCAGCGGTCGAGCCGGTACTGCCATTGATAGGGAAGGGCCAACACTCCTCCTTGCGGCACTCGCGAAGCGTTCCTATAATACCGAAATCGCCCCGCCCGGTCCGGCGAACACGACCATGGACAAATTCGAAGAGTTTGGCAAACGTATTGATGAAGAGTTGACGCGGCTGCGCCGTTACATCGAGCAAGAAGTCGCGCCGGAAACGGAACGGCGCGGCGCGGCGTTTTTGCGCGAAGTTTCCGAGAAACTCAGCGAGGCGGCCAGCAAACTGGAAGCGCGCACGGCTGCTCGCCGCAACCCACCGCCGAATTCGCCGCCACCAAACCCGCAGTCGTGACTCATAGCGCCAATCCCATCCACAGAGTACAGCCTGAAGGCCGTGCTCCTGCTCGCGACGGTGGGCCTTTCTTTCCTTATCGTGGACGTTTCCTAATGACCCGCGCCTTGTGCGTGCTTTGCGTTTATTTTCTTTTTGGCTGCGCTTCGCGGCGGAGCGCTGGGGATCGCCCTGAGTCAACGCAGCCGGTGACCGCGGAGACTGGCGACAATACGGAAGAGACGAGGCGGGAAGGTGCCAGCGCACCTCCGGCAGGCGCGCCAGCTTCCGTTTCCACGGCGGCTCCGAAGCGCGGCGGCGCGGCGGCGACACCTAATCCTGCTCTGTCTGCTTACACGGAAGAAGGGATTGCTTCGTGGTACGGAGTGCCGTTTCACGGGCGGCGGGCCTCGAATGGAGAAGTCTACGACATGAATAAATTGACGGCGGCGCATCGCACCCTGCCGTTTGACACGGTGGTACGCGTGACGAATTTGAGCAACGGCAAGACCACCGTGGTGCGCATCACGGATCGCGGACCATTTGTGGACAACCGGATTATTGATTTGTCGATGGCGGCGGCGCGCGAAATTGATTCCGTCGGGGTGGGAGTCGTGCCGGTGCGGCTGGAAATCGTGTCGGCTGGAATCGATCCTGGCTCAGGATTCTTTACGGTGCAGATCGGGGCGTTTCGCGAACGCGGCAATGCGGAGCGGCTGCGCGAGCGGCTGACTGCTTCGTATTCGCCCATTTTTATTCAGCCGTACGATTCACCGGATGGATTGTTCTATCGCGTTAGGGTGGGCAAAGTGCCCGGAGAAGATGCCGCGCAGCAGTTTGGGGAGAAGCTACGCAACCGCGAGGGGTTTAAGCCCATGGTGGTGCGTCTGGATAATGGCGCGGGTGCGGGAGGAATCAATGAGCGCTGACTGCTTGTTTTGCAAGATCGCTGAGAAAAAGATCCCCTCGACAATCGTCTATGAAGACGGCGAGGTATTCGCATTTGAAGACATCGGGCCGCAAGCGCCAACGCACATTCTGATTTGTCCGCGAAAACATTTTGCTTCGTTGAATGAAGCCGGGACCGAGGATCAAGCGGTGCTCGGCAAGCTGCAACTTGTCGCCGCACAATTGGCGCGCAAACTAAATCTGCTCAAGGGCTACCGCACCGTGCTAAATAATGGAGAAGGTGCGGGGCAATCGGTCTTTCATCTGCATTTGCATCTGCTCGGTGGACGCGCCTTTCGCTGGCCGCCTGGCTAGAGGGGCGAAAGCTTCCAGGCGAAGGCCAGGCGATTGGGGCGCAGCACGCTGCGCCCTTGCATGGGCTCTAGTTCAAATGCGGGGTCCCCGAGCGTCCAAAGTTGGCAATGCTCGTTGTTCCCTTGGGCGTTAGCCGCGGTGCGCCAGGAAGTTATGTGGCGCCGAGCGACATTAACTTGGCCATCACAACTCTACTTCCAGGCGGGTGCGGCCTATTTTTAGATGTTAATGTGGAGACAACCAGAGTTTGGGGAATCAGCCCAAGGAGAACATCCACATGAGTCTTCTTGACTCCTTCGTAGGTAAGTCTTTTAGAGATGAAGAGGCGGGCCGGGTAGTCGTTTTTACCGGCGATCGTTGCCATCGGGGTTACGTTATCAAGTCTGAATCCGAGGAACTAAAAATCAGGTCTTTTCTAAAGATGTTTTATTTTGCGCATTTTTCGATTCTCTTACTAGGGATGCAGGTAGCGAATGCGTGGTCGAGCTTTCTCGTCAATATCCAGGCATTCGGCCATCCCGCTGCGCATTTACTTAGGACTGTCGGCATTTCCTTGGGAATCTATTCCCTTGTCGTGGGTGTCCCCTATTTTCTGCTCTGGAAGTCCTATAAGAAGGCGCTCTTAGGTTTTGTCTCTACCCAAGATGAGGTTTTGGTATCGGGGAAGAGTGAGGGCTGGCAACCTTGGTTTGCTCTTGCTGGATTCACCGTGGCGGTGTTGGCTGGCTTGATGGTTTTCTACTTGGTTCGGGCCAAATAATTCGTTTCAGTCTGTTGATTTTCACCTCCCGAGTAAACTGGCTTATCGCGAGCCGGACTCTCAAGTGAAATCTTTGTCGTTCGCTGCGCCATACACTCATCGCGCGGAGGCAAGCTAGACTAGGAAGAGTTCTGAGGAGGGCTCATGCGGCGGTCGGCAGACACGTGTGTTTTCGTTCGCTCAGTCTTATTTTTGGTGTGCGCAACGGGCGCGGTGGATTCCCGCGCACAACAGAATGCGACGCCCGCACCTGCGAGTACTCCGAGCAAATCTCTTACCGTCGATCGGATTTATAGCGAGCCGAGCTTGAATGGGCGGCTGACGCGGGGGATTGCGTGGACGCCGGACTCGAGGCAAATCAGTTTTTTTGAGAGCAATGCAACGGGAAAGGCGGGGAGGACGGAGCTGTGGTCGGTGGACGTGGCCTCCGGACAACGACGCGTGATTGTTTCGGCGGAGAAGCTGGAATCGGTTCTGCCCGCGGACGCAGAACAAACTACGCAGGCGACCGGGCTGAGCCGGCGTGCGCCAGCGGAATATCAATGGGCGCCGGGGGGAGGGGCGCTGCTTTTTCGGGGGGCGACTTCGCTGGCCTGGTTTGACCTGAAGACGCAGAGCGCGCGCACGCTCGTTTCGGGTAAGGAAGGGATCGCCGACCCGAAGATTTCGCCGGACGGCAAGTACGTGAGTTTCGTGCGCAGCCATAATTTATGGCTGGTTAGCGTGGCGGATGGGAAAGAGCGCGCGTTTACGGAAGGCGGCACCGAGGAAGTGCGCAAAGGCGAGCTGGATTGGGTTTATCCGGAGGAGCTGGAGATCACCACTGCGTATTGGTGGGCGCCCGATTCTTCCGCGATCGCTTACCTGCAGATGGATGAGAGCAAAGTGGCAAAATACCCGCTGGTGGACTTTTCGTCGCCGACCGGCGAGGCGGAGGAGGAGCGCTATCCTCCGGCGGGAGGAAGCAATCCCGTCGTGCGTGCGTTCGTTGCGCCGGTTAGCGGCGGCGAGGCGCACGCGATGGACACCGGGGAGAACACTGACGTCTACATGGCGCGGGTGAATTGGCTCACGGACTCCAAACATGTGGCGATTCAGCGGTTGAACCGGCCGCAAACGGTTTTGGATTTGCTGATCTGCGATGCGGCGACGGGCGAGGCACGAACGGCGTTGAATGAGACGGACCAATATTGGATCAACGTCAGCAATGATTTGCATTTCCTGAAGGATGGCAAACGGTTTCTGTGGTCGAGCGAGCGCAGCGGGTACCGCCATCTGTATCTCTACGATTTGGAAGGCAAGCAGCTTGCACAAATCACCAAGGGGGAATGGGAAGTTTCCGCTGTAGATGCGGTGGATGAAGCGAAAGGGCTGGTCTATTTCACGGGCACGGCGAAATCGCCCCTGGAGAGACACCTGTATCGCGTATCGCTCGATGGCTCGGCGATCAGCCGCATCACCATTCACAACGGCACGCATGGCGCGAACATGGCGCCGGATGCCTCGGCATTTGTGGACACCTACTCGGATGTGATCACGCCGCCGCGGCAGGACGTGGCGCGGGCAGATGGATCTCTGCTGCGGGTCATCAACGAGAACAAGGTCGCGGAGCTTGCGGACTATCATGTTCCCACGCCGCAATTTCTGTCGGTGAAAGCGCACGACGGAGTGGCGTTGAATGCAGTGATGATCAAGCCGCCCGATTTCGATGCATCGAAAAAATATCCGGTGCTGGTGTTTACGTATGGGGGGCCGCATGCGCAAGTGGTCTTGAACGCGTGGGGAGGCAACACAGCGCTGTGGAACGAGTCGATGGCACAAAAGGGATACATCATTTTCTCACTGGATAATCGCGGCTCGGCTGGACGCGGGCACGTTTTTGAGGAGCCCATTCACTATAACCTGGGAGCCGTTGAGCTTTCGGACCAGCGCGAGGGAGTGGCTTACCTGAAATCGCTGCCTTACGTGGACGGGGAGCGAATTGGAATCTGGGGATGGAGTTACGGCGGGCACATGACGCTGCATGCGATGTTTTCGGTGGGCGCACCGTTCAAAGCGGGATTCGCGGGTGGGCCAGTGACCGACTGGCATTTCTACGATTCGATTTATACGGAACGCTATTTGGGACTGCTGCCAGAAAACGAAAAGGGCTATCGGGCGTCTTCCGCAATCGATCGGGCTGAGAATTTGAAAGGCAAGCTGCTGATAGCGCACGGGACAGGAGACGACAACGTACATTTTGCCAACACGCTGTCGTTGATTAACGAATTGATTGCGCACGGGAAGTATGCGGAGGTCATGCCGTTTCCCGGGCGCGGGCACGGCGCCAGTGATCCGGACGCGCGCAAGGTGTTGTTCAACCGAGTAACGCAGTTTTTTCTCGACAATTTATAGATTGCGGAGCTATTCGTACCTCAAGGCGATGATGGGATCGACTTTGGTGGCGCGGCGCGCGGGAATGTAGCACGCGAGCACGGCGGCCACCGCAAGGACAAGAGAAACGCCTACGAAGGTGATGGGATCGTGGGCGCTCACCCCGAAGAGCAGGCTGGACATAACGCGCATCGCGGCGAAGGCGACGATTAACCCAAGAATTAGGCCGGCGGCGGCGAGGCGCATGCCTTGGCCAACTACCAGGCCGAGCACGCGACCAGTTTGCGCGCCCATGGCCATGCGAATGCCGATTTCGCGGGTTTGCTGGTTGACCGAATAGGACAAGACGCCGTAGACGCCAATAATCGCGAGCAGCAGCGCGAGTCCACCAAAGACGGCGAGCAGCGCGGCGCCCATGCGCGGCGCCCAGAGACCTTGGCCTATTAACTCCGTGACCGTCAGGAAATTGGTGAGCGCAACGTTCGAGTCGAGCGATTGTACCTGGCCACGCACGCCGGAGATCACGCCCTCTGGCCGTCCCCTGGTGCGCACTTCCATGGTTACTGCGGGGGAATAGTTCTGCGCGAGGGGCAAATAGGCAAGCGGCTGCGGCTCTTCACCGATATTATTTACGACCGTGTTGCGAACCACGCCGACGATCTCGCGCAAGGTAGGATCGCCAAAAAAGTGGAAGCGCTTGCCAACGGCATTTTCGTTGGGCCAGAAATGTTTGGCCATAGCTTCGCTGGCAATGGCGACGGGCTTGGTAGTCGCGCGATCATTATCGGTAAATTCGCGGCCGCCAACCAGCGGGATGCGAAGCGTTTCGAAAAAATTCGGAGCGATGTCGTTGATGGTGGTCAGAGTTCCGCGATATCCGGAAGCTTCATCCTGGCCCTCGGGGAAAATGGTGCGCGCAAATCCTCCGATCAATGGCGGAGCATCGGCAATGGTGGCGGATTCGACGCCGGGAGCAGCTTGGGCGCGCTCGATGGCGGCCCGGAAAAATTGCTGGCCACGTCCTTCATCGTAGTGCAAAGCACCGAGATCAAAGTTGAACAGGAAAAGACTCGATGATTCGAAGCCGGGATCGATGCGCTGGGCGTTTTGCATGCTGCGAATGAAGAGTCCGGCGCCGATGAGCGCGACGAGAGCAAGGGCAATCTCGGTGACCACCAGCATGCTGCGGAACGGGCTGCTGGCCCATCCGACCGTGTTGCCGCGGCCGCCCACCTTTAGAACTTCGATCAGATTGGGGCGCGCCGCCTTGAATGCGGGAACCACACCGATCAGTACGGCGGTCAGAAGCGCAACGCTCAACGTAAACAGCAAGACGTGAGAATCGAATCCAAGATCAAGATCGCTATCACGGATAAACGGAGGACGGAAGGACCATAAAATCGTGCGCCCGGCGTAAGCGATAGCTAAACCGGCCAGAGCGGAAAGAAAGGCGAGCACCATGCTTTCGGTGAGTAGTTGTTGAATCACCCGGCCACGGCTGGCGCCCATGGCGGCTCGCACGCCGATTTCCTTTTCGCGGCCAGCGGCTTGGGCGAGAAGAAGATTGGCAAGATTGACGCAGGCAATCAGCAGAACAAGCCCAACGATCCCCATCATCAACCCGCCTGCGAGCGTGATCTGGCTGCGATTGTTGACGCCCACGGCGGCTTCGGCGAGCGGCGTGAGCGCTACACTGCGGCCGGCGTTTTCCTTCGGGAAGGCACTTTCCAAGCCGGCGGCAACCGTCTTGAGCGAGGCTTCGGCCGCCGCCATTGTGACCCCATCTCTCAAGCGGCCATAAGCTGCGGTCATGGCCAGGAAGCGGCGATCATTGAAATTGTCTTTAAAAAATCCCGCCAACACTTGCGGGTACATGCTGATGGGAACCCAGATCTCTTCGGCGTTGTTGAAGGTGAAGGTGCCCTTAAATCCGCGTGGCGCGACGCCGATTACCGTGTACGGCGTGGCGTTGAGGGTGAGAATTTGG
>Ga0307478_10001200_pt1 | contig 23182 bp, 22 predicted proteins | sample atmos_gasesECM4C_2_FD_203713 | JGI IMG/M metagenome (GOLD analysis project Ga0307478, IMG submission 203713) | Hardwood forest soil microbial communities from Morgan-Monroe State Forest, Indiana, United States - atmos_gasesECM4C_05 | ecosystem: Environmental > Terrestrial > Soil > Temperate...
CTCTACCCAAGCCTCCTGCTCGCCATCGGCCGCAATCCGCGCAACGACACGCTCGGCGTCTTCATCCCGCTGTTGCGCCGCCTGCGCGAGTACCGGCTGAAGTACAAGCTGCTCGCGCGCACCGCGCCGACCGAGGGGGAGCGCGCCGAGTCGCAGGCGCGACAGGCTACTTTCAAGATTCTCATCAACTCATTCTATGGCTACCTCGGTTTTTCCGGTGCGCGTTTCGGCGACGGTGAACTCGCGGCCGAGGTCACCCGCCGTGGCCGCGAACTGCTGCAGGCGCTCATCGCGGAATTCGAGAAAAACGGCTGCACGCTGCTCGAGGCCGACACGGACGGCATCTATATTTCATCGGACAAATTTTTCGACCGGCCGGAGGAACTGCTCGCCAAGGTGGAGTCGGTGCTGCCGACCGGCATCGAGCTGGAATACGACGGCCGTTTCGAGGCGATGTTTTGCTACAAGGCAAAAAATTACGCGCTCTACGACGGCAAAAAAATCACGCTGCGCGGCAGCGCGCTGCGCTCGCGCGGGATCGAGCCGTTTTTAAAGAAACTTTCCGACCAGTTGATCCATTTTCTGCTGGGCGCATCGTCCGGGTCGCCGCTGACGTTGATTGAGGACTACCGAAAAAAACTCCCGTTGCGTGCGCTCTCCGTGGCGGAGGTGGCGAAGACCGAGGCGCTCGGCCAGAATCCCGACGCCTACGAACAGCTCATGGCCGAAGGCGGCAAGCCGCGGCGCGCGTCGGCGGAGGCCGCGCTGCAGCTCAACCCGCGCCCGCGCATGGGTGACCGCGTGAGCTATTACATCACGGCGAAAGCCAAGGGCAAAACGAACGACTGGCAGCGGGCGCGCCCGGTCGCGCTCTACGATGCCGCGACGGCGCCCTACGATCCGGATTATTACCTGAAGAAACTTGACGACTGGCTCGAACGCTACGGCAGTTTCCTCGGCGTGAAACCGCACGACGACGGGCAAGGGGAATTGTTGTAGAAGCTGAGCGAAGCGAAGAATCCAGTGAAACTCTGTTAGCGATATCAAATTGGATTCTTCGCTCCGCTCAGAATGACAAACAGGTCTATCGATCTCCCGCGTTGGCTGCCTGCAAAAGCGCCGCAGTATCCGCGTCGAGCGGCGCGTCTTTGAGCGCGTCGAGCAGCTCGGGCACGCGCGGCGTGTAGGCCGGCGGGTTCTCGCCGGGAAATTCGGCCTGCGCCTTGAGCGTGAAGCGCAGGGCATGGATAAAGCAGCTGCGGGCCATCGGTACATTGCCCATCGTCGTATAGATTTTCCCGGCCTCGGCGTTGAGCGCGGCGAAGAGCAACACCTTTTGCCCGGCGATCTCAGGCGACTCGTGCTCGGTCAGCATGAGAAATTGCTGCTCGGGCGTAAACTGGAACAGCTTGTCCGCCTCCAGGCCGAACAGTCGTTCCCCGGCCTGCACGACCGACTGCATGGCTTCCTCCGGACGATGTTTGCTGCGCTGGAAAATAACCCGGGAGAGCAATTCGCCCACTTCATCGATAATGCGCAGGATGTAATCGCGCTTGGAAGTCAGCATGGTGGAGGGAAATGACGAATGGAGAATGACGAGTGACGAATGGGTACGGCCAGCGGCTGGTTCATGGTTTCCTGCTTAAAATGTCTTGTTCTAAATAATCAATGGCCGTGCTCAATGGTCATTCGGAATTCACCATTCTGCATTCGTCATTGCGCAGCGCCTAGCTCCACTTCAAATCGGTGCGCGAGATGGGCAGGGTGCGCACGCGCTGGCCGGTGGCGGCAAAGATCGCATTGCAGACGGCAGGGGCGAGCGGCGGAAGCGCGGGTTCGCCGAGGCCGGTCGGCGGATAGTCGGTCTTTAGGAAGTGGATTTCGACCGGCGGCGCGGCGGGCAGGCGCAGCAGCGGGTATTCGTGGAAGTTGCTTTGCGTGATGCGCCCGTGATCGATGTTCAGTTCCAGGGCCAGCGCGGTGCTGAGGCCGTCGATGACGGCGCCTTGTACCTGGTTTTCCGCGCCGCTGGGATTGACGATGGGCGAGCCAACGTCGACGGCCACGACGACCTTGTTGACGTGAAGCGTGCCGTCGCGATCCACGGTCACCTCGGCCACCTCGGCAAAGTAGCCGCTGTGGCTGAAGTGAAAGGCAAGGCCCTGGCCCTGGCCGCGTGGCAGTTTCTTGCCCCAGCCGGCTTTTTCGGCGACGGATTTCAGGACGCCTTTCATGCGCGTGACGTCGTAGGTCTGGGCGCGCGGGCCGGTGCCGGGCACCAACGCGCGATCGCCGAGCAGATCGAGGCGGACATCCAGCGAATCGCGGCCCGCGGCGTGCGCGAGTTCGTCGATGAAGCTCTGGATGACCCACGCGAACACGTTGTTGCCGGGCGAGCGCATGGGCCCCATCGGCACATTGCTCACCAGGACGCTCTGCTCGCTGCGGAAGTTCGGCAGGAAACGGCCGGGAAATTCGTCGGGACTCAGCGAACTGCCAATTTTATCGGATGAATTGCCAAAGCCCACATGGTGGTCGCGCCATGCGCAAACTTTCCCCTGCGCGTCCACGCCACCTTTTAAGAAATGAAAACCGCCGGAGCGATAGTGGTCGTGCTGCAGGTCGTCCTCGCGCGTCCAGGTGAGTTTTACGGGCCGGCCGGTTTTTTGCGAGATGGCCGCGGCCTCGACCATGTAATCGTTGCTCAGCCGGCGGCCGAAACCGCCGCCGATGCGCGTCATGTGGATCGTGATGTTCTCTGCGGACAGGCCGAGCGTTTGCGCGACAAGTTTCTGGCCGCTCGAGGGTTTTTGCGTCGGGGCCCAGATTTCGGCGCGATCGCCCTGTACGAACGCGGTGCAGTTCTGCGGTTCGAGCGTGGCGTGCGAGACAAAGCGGTAAACGTAATCGGCCTCGACCGTCTTGGCAGCGCGGGCCAGCGCGGCTTCAACGTCGCCGTCGTTGCGCAGGGTTTTTTCGCCGCGCTTGGGCGCGAGCGTGCGGGCCTGTGCGGCGAATCCGTCCCAGCTGTCGTTGGCGTGCGGTCCTTCGTCCCACCTGACAGCGAGTTTTTTGCGCGCGCTGAAGGCGGACCACGTCGAGTCGGCCACGATGGCGACGCCGGGCATCAGGCCGTGGAGATCATCCGTGCCCTCGATCACAAACGCGTCGCGCACGCCGGGCAGGGCTTTGACTTCGTCGAGATTGGCGCTGACGACCTTGCCGCCGAAGACAGGGCACTTCTGGTAAACCGCGTGGACCATGCCCGGCACTTTCTGGTCGATGCCGAAGAGCGGCTGTCCGGTGACAATTTTGGGATTGTCCACCCCGCCGACGCGCGTGCCGATAAGTTTGAAGTCCTTGGGATCTTTTAGCGCCACCGATTTTTCATCGGGCACGGGCAGCGTGGCGGCCTTGGCGGTGAGTTGGCCGTAAGCAAGCTTTTTTCCGGAAGGCCGATGAAACACAGTGCCGTTTTCCGCGTAACATTCGCCAGCCGGGACGCCCCACGTCTGGGCGGCGGCCTCGACGAGCATGGTGCGCGCGGTCGCGCCAACGCGACGCATGGTGAGGTAGGAAGCGGGAGTGGACGTGCTGCCGCCGGCGGTTTGCTCGCCGAAGGCCGCAGTGTCGAAGGGGGCTTGCAGCACGGTGACGTTGTGCCAATCGACCTCGAGTTCCTCGGCCACGACCGTGGGCAGGGAAGTTTTGATGCCCTGGCCGATTTCAGGGCGCGCGGCAAAAATCGTCACGGCGCCATCCGGTGCGATGCGGATGAAGGCGTTGGGCGCGAATACGCCGTCCGGCAGTTTATCGCCGGCCTTGATGATGTCGGCGCCGAGCGCGCGCCGCACGGAGCCCAGATAAAAACCGAGCACGAGGCCGCCGCCGGCGAGGGCGGAGAGCTTCAAAAAGCCGCGGCGGTCGAGCGAGGGAGAGGCCAATGGGTTCATCTTTTAACCGCCCCCTTTCCGGACGCCAGTTCGGCGGCGCGATGGATCCCGGCGCGGATGCGCAGATAGGTGGCGCACCGGCAAACGTTGCCCGCCATGGCCGCATCAATGTCGTCGTCGGTCGGTTGTGGCGTTTGTACCAGGAGCGCCGAGGCGGACATAAGCTGGCCGGCCTGGCAGTAACCGCATTGCGGCACGTCGAGTTCGCACCACGCGCGCTGCAGGGGATGCGAGCCGTCCGGCGCAAGGCCTTCGATGGTCGTAATTGCGGCGCTGCCGAGCGCAGAAACGGGCAACTGGCAGGAGCGCACGGCGCTGCCGTTGAAGTGCACGGTGCAGGCGCCGCACAGTCCGATGCCGCAGCCAAATTTCGTGCCAACCAGGCCAATGTGATCGCGCAACACCCAGAGCAGGGGCGTGTCGGGCGCGGCTTCGACTTTTTGTGACTGGCCGTTAACGTTCAGGGTAAATTGGGCCATAAACGGGGGAATTCGGTGACCGTTAACGCAGTTTCTTGCACAGTCAAATCGCAACGACTTGGGAATTCCCAAACGCCAAATCCCAAAAAAATCCGAATAAGCAGCGTGCGTTGCGCTGGAATTCCTTAATTTCAGGTCGTTTGGCGTTTGGCTATTTGCGCGTAGCACTCAAATCATGCCGCTGCCTTCCCGGCGGTGGCGCTGCGGGCGGCGACCCAATCGATGATGGCCTTGTCATCATCCTGGTGGTTCCAAACGATCCTCAGAAACTCGGCGGGCAGGATGTCGTGGGTCTTGAAAAATTTTCGGTCGCCGCCACAGCAGAACATCAGGCTGGCCGGCAACTCGCCGCGGAGCTTGGCCCGGGCTTTCGGAATGATGCGCGGCAGCCATTCGATGCCGCGGGCGGCGGCGGACTTGGCGGGAAGTTTTGTTTCATCGAGCACGGCGGTGGAAGCGCGCTCACCCTGCTCCTCGATGAAATAGGCGCGGCGGACGAACTCAATCATCAGGGCGTTGTCGTAACCGGGCTCGTTGGAGTCATTCTGGTCCTCGGCGTAATCGTACAGATGTTGCGAAGTGAGGCCGTTGGCGGCGAGCCAGGCCTTTTCATCGGCGGAGAAATACGTATCGGCACCGCGCCGGCCGTTGGCATAAAGGCCGATGGCCTTGGCATAGAAGGCCCGGAAGTTCTGGGAAAAGGTGTAATTTTTCATAACGCCGCGACCTTAACCTGAATAAAGAAAACGGCAAATGACTTGCGAAATTTGTCACTGGTCATTCGTCGTGGGTCGCAGCGAGTAGTTGGCAGTTAGTAATTTGGTCGTTGGTAAGAGCAGGTTTTTGTTTCGTCGCAGGCGCATCCGCGTTCATCTTGATCGCAAATGGTTGCCTCCAGGCATCTCGGACACGCGATTTCGAAGGACGACCAACTACTAACTGCCAATTACCAACTACATCCAGTAACCAATGACAACTACGCTACACGAAAATCCATCATGCGCTTGAAGCGGTCAACTTTGTCTACCAGCACGGTGATCTTGTCGCCGAGACTGAAGCGGCGTTTTGTGCGGCGGCCGATGAGCGCGGTGCCGGCGTTGTTGAGCACATAAAAATCGTCGGTCAGCGACGAGGCGTGCACGAGGCCGAAGCTCATGGCCTCGGGCAGTTCGACAAAGAAGCCGTGGTTGCGCACGTCGGTGATCACGGCGGCAAAAGGCGTTTTCTTTTTCTTCGTCATCTCGCGCTCGAAAAACTCGAGCAGTTTGATCTTCTGCGATTCGCGCTCGGCCTCGGTTGAGTTGACCTCCGTCAGGCTGAGATGCTCGGCCAGGCTTTGGACGTTGGTGAGCTGGTAGCCGGGCGCGGACCGCACACTGCTGTGCCTGCCCTGTTTCACGAGATAAAAATCAAGCACGCGGTGGACGACGAGGTCGGAATAACGACGGATGGGCGAGGTGAAGTGGGTGTAGTCTTTTTTCGCGAGGCCGTAGTGGCCGTCCGGCGAGGCGCGATAAACGGCCTTCTTGAGGCTGCGCAGAAACTGGGTGCGGAGCGCGTAGCCCTGCGGGTGCGTGCGCAACGTCGCGAGAAGCTTTACGGCCTCGGCGCGGTGGGACAGGTCGCCCACGATGATGCCGAAGGTGGAGGCGAACTGTCGGAACTCCTCGAGCTTTTCCTCATCGGGGTCGTCGTGGACGCGGTAGAGCGAGGGCAGGTGCTGCTCGCGGGTCAGGCGGGAGACCGCTTCGTTGGCCGAGAGCATGAACTCCTCGATGAGCTGATGGCTCTCATCATTCTCGATGCGTTCGAGGCGGTCGGCATAGCCGTCCTTGTCCACGAAAATTTTCACCTCGGGCATGTCGAGGTCGAGCGAGCCGTGCGCCATGCGGGCCTCGCGGAGTTTTTTCCCGATGTTCCACAGGCGCCGCACCCAGCTTTGGAGGTCGACGAGTTCGAGATCGCTGAGCGAGGAGAGGGCGCGGCCGGTCGAGCCGGTCTGGTGTGCGGCCGGCAGCGGCAGCGCGCGGATTTCCTCGAGCGAATTTTTAAAGAGCAGGGCGTAGGCCTGCCGGTAGGTGAGGCGCTTGCGGCTGCGGATGACGGTGTTGGCGAAAGCGGTTTCCTTGAGACGGCCGTTTTTGGCGAAAGTGAGGAGGGCGGCCTTGGTCAGACGGTCCTCGGCCTCGACGAGCGAGCAGAGCCCGTTGGACAGTTTTTCCGGCAGCATGGGCACGACAGTGCCCACCAGGTAGGTGGAGTTGCCACGGCGCTGCGCCTCGCGGTCGAGGGCGGTGCCGGAGCGAACGTAGGAGGAGACGTCGGCGATGTGCACGCCGACGCGGGTGTCGCCGCCGGGCAGCTCTTCAATCGAGAGCGCGTCGTCAAAGTCCTTCGCATCGTCCGGATCGATGGTGAACGTCGGGATGTCGCGGTAATCGAGCCGGCCGGTGATTTCGGCCGGGCGCACGCGGTCGGGCAGGGCGGCGGCCTCGCGCTCGGCCTCGGCCGGAAAGGAAGGGCTGAGATCAAACTTTTCGTAAACGCCGAGCAGCTCCGCGCGCGGCTCGTGGGTGCGGCCGAGGCGGGAGACGATTTCCCCCTCGGGATTGACGTTGCGCTGTTTCCATTCGAAGAGGCGCACCACCACCTTGTCGCCGATGGCGGGAGGCGGGGAGAGTCTCGATTTCGCCGGGTCGGACACGATGATGTCGTGCACAAAACGCGGATCGTCGGGCACGACGAGGAACATGTGGCGGGAGCGCTGCAAGTTTCCCACGATGGTCTCACGGGCGCGTTCGATGATGCGGATGACGCAGCCGGCGGACCGGCCGTCGTCGCGGCGCGGGCCGGGGACAAGGCGGGCGACGACTTTGTCGCCATGCAGCGCCACGCCCGTGTCCTCGGCGGCGACAAACAGAGCCGGGTGCGCGGAGCCGCCGGTCTCCGTGAGGGGAATGACCAGCGCGCTGCCATTTTGGCGGAAGGAAATGCGGCCGGTGACGAGGTCGGCCTCGGCGGGCTCGCAAAGCTTGTCGCCCTTGATGCGCACGATGCGGCCGCCGGTGAGGAGGAGGCGCACTTCATTGGCGAGGACGCGGCGATCTTTTTTGTTGAGATGCAGCGCCTGGGCGAGCTCGGCTTCGCTGGCCGGCAGATAACCGGGCGCGTGCAGGCGGGCGAGGAGGCGGTCGCGGAGAGTCATGGCAATGAAAAAGATACCAGATGGGCTTTCTGGTTGGAATCAACCAACAACGCCGCTTACCATGGTGCGATGAAAATCGTTCATGCGGCCAGCGAGATGTTCCCCTATGTGAAGACGGGTGGGCTGGCCGATGTGGTGGGATCGCTGGCGACAACGCTGGCCGGGCACGGCCACGAGGTTGCGGTGTTTTTGCCGGGCTATCGCGCGGTGCTGGAGCATGAGCTGGCGGCACGAGCGGAACGGCGGCTGCACCTGCGCATCGAAATGGGCGATGTCTTCTACACGGGCGACGTGAGGGTGTTTTCGCCGCAGAAAAATCTTACCGTCTATCTCATCTGCCGGGAGGAGTTTTTCGACCGCCGCGGACCCTACGGCACGGGCGAGCGCGATTACGAGGACAACCACCACCGGTTTATTTTTTTCTGCAAGGGCGTGGTCGAGACGCTGCGCCTGGCCGAGCTGCACGCCGACATCGTCCACGCCCACGACTGGCAGACGGGCCTGATACCCTTGCTTTTGCGTTACGCCGAGCGCCGCCATGGCCTGACGCTGGCACTGAAAACGGTGTTCACGATCCACAATATCGCGTTTCAGGGAGTATTCCCGATGCGTTCGTTCTATCGCACCAACCTGCCCGAGGAGCTCATGAGCGTCGATGGCATCGAGTTTTATGGACAAATGAACATGATGAAGGGCGGCATTCTCTTTTCCGACCGGGTTACGACCGTCAGCCCGCGCTATGCCCAGGAAATCCTGACGCCCGAGTTTGGCTGCGGCCTCGACGGGGTGGTGCAAACGCGCGTCGAGGATCTCCTGGGCCTGATCAACGGCATCGACACGGAGCAATGGAACCCTGCGACCGATGCGCTGTTGCCGGCAAACTTCTCCGCGGCCGACCTCGCCGGCAAGGCCGTCTGCCGCGCCGAGCTGCTGCGCAGCCACGGCTTTGACCCGGAATTCACCGGCCCGGTCTTTGGCATGGTTTGCCGTCTCACCGAACAGAAGGGCCTCGATCTCGTGCTCGCGAACCGGGATTTTTTTATCGGGCAAAACTGCCGCCTCGTCGTGCTCGGTTCAGGCGGGCACCGCTACGAAGAGGCGTTGCGCGACCTCGCGGCGGCACACTCGAAAAAAATCGCATTCAACAACACCCGCTGCGACGAAACCATGAGCCATCTCATCGAGGCCGGCAGCGATTTTTTCCTGATGCCATCGCTTTTTGAACCGTGCGGCCTCAACCAGATGTATTCGCAGGTTTACGGCACGGTGCCGATTGTCAGCCGCGTGGGTGGACTCGTGGACACGGTGATCGATGTGACCGGGCAACCGAAGACCGGCACGGGCCTGATGGGCCCGCCCACGGCCGATGGTTTGAGCCAGGCCCTGCAACGCGCGATGAAACTTTTTGCCGACCGGCCCGGCTACGCCGCCGTCCAGCAACGCGGCATGGCGAGCGACTTCAGCTGGCAGACGGCCGCCAAGGCCTACGAAAAACTTTATCAGGAAGCGTTGTGAAGCCGGAAGTGTATTGAAGGAACGGATACAATCAGGGCGGTTCGTACATTCCGAACGCGGCGGGGAATCCCGGCCAAATCTCCACAGTCGCAATTGCCTGGCTCCTTGTGTAAAATCTGCGGCGATTCCCGATGGATTTTACCGTGGTTTTACGGTCGGCTAAAATGACTCAGGGAATTACGAATTAATTTACATTTGCCGATTGGTTGCAATTTCGAGCTCAGTTCATTTGCAGCAAGAGAGCCCCCATTTAGTAGTTATTTAAATGTTTGTTATACAAACATTTAAATTTAACTTAAACAAAATTCCTGGGGTCCACCCGGGAGGAACACCCAATGCTAGCTGGGTGATTGCATAGTAAACTTTGAGTAAACGAAAGCTAGCAATGAAGGGCCCGGCCCGATACCCAATTGACGCCGTTGCGTGTAACCTGACCCCATGAAATTTGCTACACAGCTTCGCTCCCTCGCCGCAATCGCACTTGCCCTGGCCGCCAGCGGTCTGGTTCGCGCGGAGGGTGAAGTGCCGGTTTCGCCAATCTCTTTGGAAACTGCGCTCGCTGACGCGCGGGCGCTGGCCGCCCAGCATCCGAACATGAGCGTGATGCGCATCGAAGGTGTTTCGATGCTGCCTTATTTTGGTGCAGGCTCGGTGCTCGTCGTAAAAAAGATCAATTCGGCCAGGTTGCGCGAGGGCATGGTGGTGGTTTACACGAATCGCTTTGGCGAGACCGTGGCCCACCGCCTCGTGGCGCGCGTCGATGGCGGCTGGCAGGTCAAGGGCTGGAACAACGACCGGGCGGATACGACCGTCGTGAATCCCGGCAATTTGCTCGGAGTCGTGTATGCGACCTTCCACTCGAGCGGCACGGACAACGTGCCGGCGCTCTACGCGACGACGCTGAACAGCGTGCAAGTGGCTCTGGCCGCCCCGGCGAGGTGATCGGCATCGGTGCAAAGCGCCGAACTCGGAACGCTGAGCTCGGAACGTTGAAGCCTCAGGCTCCCAATTTCCGTGTTGAGCGCTGGAAATGAGTTTATTGCCAGCAAAGAATGACAGTTTCACCCGTCATGGGTCTGTCTAAACCAAGAATGCCCTGGCGTTTTACTTCGGCGTTCAGAGTTCAGCGTTCGAAGTTCGCCGCCAGGCGTTTTCAGCCTTCCAGGAAGGCTAAAATCAGACTTTCCAAGTGGGGCGCGAGCTGTATGTTCGTACTTTCATGCAGAAAACCCTGATTATTTTTAAACCCGATTGCATGGAGCAACGGCATGTGGGCAACGTCCTCAACCGGTTTGAGCAGGCCGGTTTCGCCATCGTTGCCTGCAAGATGATGCAGCTCACGCCGGCGATCCTGCGCGAGCACTATGCCCATGTGGCGGACAAGCCGTTTTATCCGCAAATCGAGGCGTTCATGAGTTCGCAGCCGGTCATCGTGATGGCGCTGCAAGGCGACCACGTGGTGCAGAAAGTGAGGGATTTGCTTGGGCCGACTGATTCGCGCAAGGCGGCGAAAGGCACGATCCGCGGCGATTTTGGCACGGAGATGATGAAGAACGTCGTGCATGCCTCCGACACGGTGGAAAACGCAAAGGCCGAGCTGGCGAGCTTTTTCAAGCCGGGGGAAATCTTCGCCGTCCAACCAGCGGTTGAAAGAGTCTCTCTTTGAACACCCAACATCCAACGCTCAACACCCACCGTCCGAGTAAGAGGAACAATTGAAGGTAGGGCGCGCCGCGTTCGAATTTCGCCGTTCAACGTTTAATGTCTGATCGACTCCGACCTTGGATGTTGGAAGTTTGAAGTTGGATGTTCAAGGAGTTGGACGTTCAAGGAGCTTGACGAGCGGGTGGCGAGTACGCTTCGTTTTGCCCTCGCGCAACCGCCCTCATCGTCTAGCGGCTAGGACGGAGCCCTCTCAAGGCTCAAACCGGGGTTCGATTCCCCGTGGGGGCGCCATGCTTCGCCAAGGCTACGCATGGCACGGTCATCCTCCGCAGTTCGCGAGGCAGGCGAGGGAGGACCACTAGTGCAGCCATAGTGGGTTGCATGAAGTAGGTGTACCTCATTGCGAGCCTGCCCTGTGCGAGAAAGCTCGACAAGCCGGGCGTTTCGCGGAGCGTTTTGGAAGCGCCATCGGAGAGGTGGCAGAGTGGTCTATCGCGGTGGTCTTGAAAACCACTGAACCGCAAGGTTCCGGGGGTTCGAATCCCTCCCTCTCCGCCATGCTTCGCCAAGGCTTCGCATGGCACGCCAGCTTCGCGCCGCAACGCGCAAATAGCTCGGCTGCCAAAACCTTGGCGAAGCATGGCGGCCCTTCGAAGCTCCGCGCAAGCGGAGCGAAGTAGGGTCCCTCTAAAAGCTAGGTTGCCCAACTTGACGCGGCAACCTAAGCATGAAAAACGAAAATCTGTTCTCCGTCAGCCGGTTTAAGAACCGGAATGGCGTGTTCTCGTTCCGTGTCGATGGCCGTCTCAATGGCGTCCGCATCCGCCGCAACTTCAAAACGCAGGAAGAAGCCGCGTCCGAGAAGGCCGCGCTCAAACTCAAAGCGCTGCAACTGGCAAATCAGTGTGCCAGTGCAGCCGGGCAATTCCGGCGGCCCGCTTTTGGATGAAAATGGCAACGTCATCGGCGTCGTGGAAGCCAAACTTGGCCTCAAGGCTGTCGAGGCCACTGGCGACATCCCGCAGAATGTGAGTTATGCCGTTAAAAGCGCATATGCACTCGCTCTGTTAGAACCCTATATGGACAGCAGTGCGCCACAGCCCAATCAGTTAGGCCCGAAGCTGAGTTTTGAGGACATGATTGCGAAGGCCCAGCAGTCGGTAGTTTTAATTTTGGTTTACTGATATTGACAAACACCGGCTTAGGTTGCCCAAAGGTTGCCCGCGAATGTATTTTTGGCTTCACTTCATTGCGTCTACCTATTTCTTGTTTCCGTTCTCAATAGATTAACCATTAACTAAGTCCGCGTTTTCTCGCGACTTAGCTTCAAGGTGGAAGCCGGGTTCGAATCCCTCCCTCTCCGCCAGCCTTTCGCAATGCGAAAGGCTGCCACGCCAAAGTGAAACGGCGGCGGGCCATAAAAACTAACGCCGCCGCGAAGCAAGGGTGAGGACTGCCAGGTCGAAGCTCGCAAATAGCGAGCGAAGATGGGCTACCAATCTTGTGCGGGCTACGGCTTGGCAGGCCACCCTGCCACGACAAAGCGAAGCGAAGGCGGGCTTTCGCTGCTAAACTAGCTTATGCGGCAGTTTTTCCACGTTTATATGCTCGAATCTCTCTCAACCCAGGATCGGCATTACGTTGGGCTCACTGAAAATCTCGAAGCACGATTCAGGAAGCACAACGCGGGCGAGGTGACGCATTCATCAAGGCACCGATCGTGGCGCATCAAAACCGCTGTCGCATTTACGAATGAGACCCGTGCCCGAACTTTCGAACGCTATCTGAAAAGCGCTTCCGGTCGCGCCTTCGCAAAGAAGCACTTTTGACCTTCGCCGCCCACAAGTAGATTGGTTTCACCGAGGACCTGCGGACGAGGATCGCTGACCACAACGAAGGCCGGTCAATCCGCCGGGTCCGCTCCACTTCAGGCCGCGCCGGCGCGCCGGGATTCCCGCCAGGCGCGGATCGATTCGACTGCGATCGGCAGCAGGGAAATGACGATGATGGCGATGATTACGAGGCTGAAATTCTTTTTCACCAGTTCGGTTCCGCCGAAAAAGTGTCCGAGATAAACGAACGAGCAAATCCACGCGCACCCGCCGATGAGATTGAACATAAAAAACCGGCGATAAGACATGCGGCCGGCGCCGGCGACGAATGGCACGAATGTCCGCACGATGGGCACAAATCGCGTCAGGATGACCGAGCGTCCGCCGTATTTTTCAAAAAAGGCATGGGCGCGATCGAGGTGTTTTCTTCGCAATAGCCACGAATCCTCGCGGGTAAAAACCTTGGGCCCGAGAAAAGCGCCAATCGCGTAGTTGACGATATTGCCGAGCACGGCGGCCGCGGCGAGGACCAGCGCGAGCACGTGCACATTCAGCCCGTTTCCGGCGGAGAGGGCGCCGGCGGCGAAAAGCAGCGAGTCGCCCGGCAGAAATGGCGTCACCACCAGGCCGGTCTCGGCAAAAATGATAAAAAACAACAGCGCGTAAGTCCACAGCCCGTAATGGGCGATGATGCCTTGCAGGTGCCGGTCGATGTGCAGGACAAAATCAACCAGGTGCTTGAAGAGATCGACCATGGGCGGGGTAATAAAAATGGCGGGCCGAGGAATTCCCGGGCCCGCCTGAAATTCAAGTGCGATGCACAGCTCAAACGTCGGGCTTGGTCTTGCGCAGGCCCTGGATGCGGTCGCCGGGTTTCCATTGTCCGCGCTTCTTGAGCAGGTCGACGCGCTCAAAGCGCTTCAGGACGTTGCGCTTGACGACGATACCGCTGGAACCCTGGAGACTTTTGTGCTGCGACATGGTGAATAAATAAAAGTGGCTGGAATGGGCTAAAGAGGTCAAAACGTACAGTTGGCCTTGGCCCATGACAAGTATTTTTCGCCTACGTTCTCGGCGCGCAGGACGATCCATTCCGGCGTGTCATAGGGGTGACGGGCGAACAACCACGCCTCCAGCCCCTTCTGTTGCGCGGGCAGAAACTTGAAGCAAAGACGGAATTCCTCCGCACGCTCGGGCCGGCCCTGCCACACATAGTGGGAGGAGATCGGGCCATCGATTTGCACGCAGGCAGCCAGGCGCTGTTCAATGGCGGCGCGAGCCAGTTCTTCGGCTTTGTCGCGGGTGGCTAACGTCGTCCAGGCGATGAGCATGCCAAATGGTGCCAGTCGAGCCAAGGGCCGGGCAAGCCGGATTCGCCTTGACGGCGGCGGCGGCGGGCGGCGTTATTGCCGGTTTTCACCCATGAACGCCACTATGAAAGACGACTACATTAAGGAAGCACAGAAAGTCATCACCGATTCCAATGTGTTGATCAACGTGGTGTCGCGCCGCGTCAAGCAGCTCCGGCGCGGGAGCCGTCCGCTCGTTGAATCGCTGGAAAAGCTGGCGCCCGAGGATGTGGCCCTGCGCGAAATCATCGAAGGCAAGATCAGTTTCGAGACCGGCGAGAACTAACCCCGCCTGTGCGGTGCACGCGTTCCCGATCCGGCCTGTCCGGTTGAACCGCCATGTCCGCGCAAAAAAAAGATGCCTCCCGCTACACGGAAATTCGCAACAGCAAGGCGCTGCGCGATTTCTTCGTGGAGGAAAAGTTTGAGGCCGGGCTCCAGCTGCTCGGCACCGAGGTGAAGTCGATCCGTGCCGGGCGCGCGCAGATCAACGACGCTTTTGGGCGAATCGACAAAGGCGAGCTGTGGCTGGTCAACGCCCACATCGACCAGTATGCATTCGGCAACCTCAATAATCACGATCCGAGGCGCACCCGCAAATTGCTCCTGCACCGCCACCAGATTCGCAAGATTGCGCAGGCGCTCGAGGCCGGCGGCCGGACGCTCATTCCGCTCCGGATGTATTTCAAGGACGCCCTCGTCAAGGTCGAGGTCGCGCTCTGCACCGGGAAAAAACTTTTTGACCGCCGCGAAGACCTCAAGAAAAAGGCCGAGATGCGCGACATGCAGCGAGCCTTAAGGGGCTCGCAAAGGCTGAAAGACTGAAGGGCTGAAAACTGAAGGCTGAAGAAACCAATCTACGACGCCTCAATTTTGCCTTGTTTGGTTGCCCAACCCTTCAACCTTTCAGCTTTTCAGTCGTTCGGTCCTTCAGTTTTCCCAACGGGCGGCACGAGCCCGGTTCAATGCAGGGAAAGATCGGCGTGCGCGACGGGCGGATGTTCTTCCGGCCAGTGTTTGAGAATCTCCGTGGCCACCCGGCGCCACACAAACGGCTTGTGCAGGACGCTTTTCAAGGCGGGAAATTGCGCGAACTCCTCGTCATTCAGATCGATCGCATGGCCGGTGATGAGAATGAACGGCACGCCCGGCAACATGGCGCTGGCCTGGGCGACGAATTCAAAGCCATTGAGTTGCGGCATGTAGAAGTCGGTAACAACGGTACCGACATCAATTTGCGGAAACGCCGCGAGCGCTTCGAGCGGCCGCGAGAAAGTGAAAACCGGGCAATTCAGGTTATCACTAAGGAGCTGCGCAAGGAGGTCGATGTAAGACGTTTCGTCATCGACAATCACAATGGCTTTTTTGGAACGAGAAGCGGACACGTGTAACTAGGGTGTTATCTGGAGATAGTTCGAGACGGAGGGAAGTTCAATAATGTGTAAAATTGGTTGGCACGATTTATGTCCCGGAATGGATCGCGACTTGTGTATCATAGGGGCAGGCTCACACTTGCGCATATGCTTCATTTGGTACTTTTTGCGCCGCAGATTCCACAAAACACCGGCAATATCGGCCGACTTTGCGCGTTTACCGGCTCGCGGCTACATCTTATCCGGCCGCTCGGCTTTGTGATCAACGATCGCAATCTCCGCCGTGCGGGCATGGATTACTGGCGCTCGCTCGACGTCCACGAGCACGCGGACTGGGCTGCATTCCGGGCGAGCGCGGTGGCGCCGCGGCGCCTGTGGCTGCTTACCACCAAGGCAAAAAAATCATTTTGGGACGTGCAGTTCGCGGATGAAGACGGGCTCGTTTTTGGCAACGAAGGCGAGGGTGCGCCGGCCTGGCTGCATGAGGAAATCGGGGACGCCAGGCGCGTGACGATCCCGCAGGCCAATGCCGCACTGCGCTCACTCAATCTCAGCACGGCCGCCGGAATCGCCTGTTATGAGGCACTGCGGCAAATGAACCGGCCTCAGGGCGTGTCTTTGAAATAAATCGCCATCGCGTCTTATTTCAAAGGCACGCGCTAAAGCCGGCCGCATGTTCAATACAACACATTCCGGTCGAGGCTACGGTATTGTATCGCTTCCAACAAATGCGATGGCTCGATTTTTTCGGCGGCGGCGAGGTCGGCGATGGTGCGGGCGACCTTGAGGATGCGGTCGTAGGCGCGGGCGGAGAGCGAAAGCCGCTCCATCGCCTGCTGCAACAAGTCGCCGAGGGTTGAGTCCAACGCGCAGTGTTTGCGGATGTGGGCGTGGGTCATGCGGGCGTTGCTGGAAATTTTCGTGCCGGCGAAGCGCGCGTGCTGGCGGTCGCGGGCCTTCTGGATCCGTGAACTGATGACGGAAGACAGCTCGCCGGGTTTTTCCGCGCGCAATTCGGTGAGCGAGAGGGCCGGCGCCTCGATATGCAGGTCGATGCGGTCGAGCAGGGGTCCGCTGATGCGCGCGCGGTAGCGCTGGATTTGCACGGGGGAGCAACGGCAAGCGTGCCGGGCATCGCCGAGGTAGCCGCACGGACAGGGATTCATCGCCGCCACCAGCATGAAGCTGCACGGCAGGGTGATTTTGCCCGCGCTGCGCGAGATGGACACCTGGCCGTCCTCGAGCGGCTGGCGCAGGACTTCCAGCGCGGAGCGCTTGAATTCCGGAAGTTCGTCCAGAAACAGCACGCCGTGGTGCGCGAGCGAGATTTCGCCCGGCCCTGGAATGGTGCCGCCACCGAGCAGGCCGATGTCCGAAATGGTGTGATGGGGGGTGCGAAAGGGCGGGGTAAGCCAGGGCGGCGTGCCGCCGAGCGTGGCGCCCGCGGCTGAATGGATGCTCAGCACTTCGAGAAACTCATCGGGGGTGGGCGCGGGCAGGATGGTCGGAATGCGCTTTGCCACCATCGATTTTCCCGCGCCGGGCGGACCGATCATCATCAGGTTGTGCGCGCCCGCCACGGCGACCTCGACCGCCCGGCGGAGGGAGTGCTGGCCCTTGATCTCGGAAAAATCCAGGCTTTCGCCGGCGGGTGCCTCGCCGCGCAGGGTGGCCGGGCCGGCGGGCAGGGGTGTGAGCGCAATTTCCCCGGTCAGAAAACGGACGGCGCGGTCGAGCGAATCGACCGCGTAAACCTCGAGGCCCTCGACGAGCGCGGCCTCGGCGGCCGAGATGGACGGAAGCAGCAGGCCGCGTTTGCCAAGTTTGCGCGCGAGCCGGGCGAAGGCCAGTGCGCCGCGCACCGGCCGGGTCGCGCCTGACAGGCTGAGTTCGCCGGCGATGACAAAATCATCGAACGCGGACGTCTGCAGCTGGCGGGTGGCAATGAGCAGGCCGAGCGCGATGGGCAGGTCGTAGAGCGGACCTTCCTTACGCAGATGGCCGGGCGCGAGATTGACGGTCGTGCGGCTGCGTGTCCCGTCGAAACCGGAGTTGGCGAGCGCGGAGGCCACGCGATCCTCGCTTTCCTTGACGGCGGCATCGGGCAAGCCCACGAGGATGAGCTGCGGGTCACCGGATTCACCGGTATTGACTTCGACGTGTACGAGCTCGGCGTCAATGCCTTGGAGTGCAGCGGAGGAAAGGGTGGCGAGCATGCGGCGTGCACGCCAATTCTATCATGATTTTGCCTGCGATCGGGCTTTTTTTGTGGAAGCCTGTTTAAACGAACATCGCAAAGGTTCCTCCTTCGCCCCGCCTTGGCCAAGGCTACGGCGGGCACAGCAAGGCTTCCGCCTTTGCTGAAGCTACGGCGGACAAGACGGAGGACGGACGCAGAGCGCGGAAAGAAGCGTTTGAGGGCAAAGCAATTCATAAACACGCCCTGGGGACCATCCGTATCCGCGGCCAGATAAAACCATCCGACCGGCCTTGCTTGGCGACCTTTGTGTCAAAGATCCGATCGGTTAAGCCTACGCGATCCGCGCCTTGATCGTGTCGATATTGTGCTCGATGGCGAGGAGGTAGGGGTTTGGGCCGCGCGGGTAGGGTTGCGCCAGAAAACGGTACATGCCCAGGTATTCCGTCTTGAGCTTCGGCAGGACGTTCTTGCGCCAGAAGCCCGGTGTCTGGGCAATCATTTCGCCGGACGATTTGAATTCGCGCTGGCTGGGCGGCACATTGGCGAAGTCGTCGGCTTCGCGGAATTCCTTGAACAACATTTCCAGTTTATCCGGATAGTCAGGCGCGGCCATCTGTGCGAGATAGTCGGCGGTGGCGAGGGCGCAGCCGATGAGTTGTTCGACGTGGGAGTTGAAATACAGCCGTCTGACGTGGCTGTGTGGCCCGGTGCAGCGGATGGCTCCCAGCACGCCGTCAAGCTCCTGCGGCGTCGCGCCGACCGTCGGCAGGTAGGCGGCGGCAAAGGCACAGCTTTTCAGCACATGTACGTGCGTGTATTTTGCGCCGGTTCCGGCCCGGTCGCTGCGGAGCTTCAAGTAGCCGGTGTCATGCAGCAGAACGCCGGCCAGGCCGAGTTCGACCTGGCGTGGCGTGAAACGCGGCGTGACCCGCGAGGCATGCCGGCCAACCAGCAACTGCATGAAGCAGAGCGTGGCCTGGAGGGTGTGCTCCAAATCATGATAGTGCAGATCGACCGCCTGATAGTCGAGATAGTGGCCGGTGAACATCCGCCGCACATCGAAAAACAACCGGTCGATGATCCCGGTGCTCGCGCGCGGAAAGATCTTCCGAAAAGCCGCTTGGGCGGCTGCGGCTACGGCGGGAGCGCTTTTGGTGTTGATGTCGGTCAACATAAACATCCGGGACGGGGACTTGCGCCCACGGTGCCGCCCGTTCTGGCGGGGGTATGTGTAAGTATTGGTTTGCGAAAAACCTGCGCAAGCCCAATTCTAGAAATTACTTATTTTGCTTGATTGGATGATCCTGGGACTTACCGGCGGGTTGGGCTGTGGCAAAACAACTGCAGCTAAAATGATCGAGCGGCACGGCTTTGGCCGGATCGACTCCGACGCGCTTGTGCGCACCGAGATCTTGACCGAGGCCGGGGTGGCGGCCGCGGTCGGTGCCCGTTTTGGGCCGCAGGTGCTCGCAGCCGACGGGCGGATCATGCGCAGCCGGCTGGCGGAAATCGTTTTTGCCGACGATGCGGCGCTCGCCTGGCTCGAGGAACTCACCCATCCGCGGCTTTTTGAGCGCTGGCGGACCTTGCTGGGAGCGGCCCCAGTTGCAAATTGGGTGATCGAGGTGCCATTGCTCTTCGAGAAGCAGTTGGAGAATTGGTTTGATTTTATCCTCTGTGTGACTTCACACTCACAGGTCCAACTCGCACGGCTCGAGCAACGCGGCCTGCCCCGCGCGCTCGCCGGGCAACGAATTTCCAAGCAACTGCCTTTGGCGCGAAAAATAGAACTCGCCGACTTTGTCCTGCTGAACGACGGCTCGCCGGACTTCCTGCAAGAGCAAATCATCCGGCTTGTTTGCGAGCTGGCGGCTTAACAGAGTTTTTCAACAGCCTGCCAATGCAGCCGATTCGCAGCGCGCCGTGCGGCCCGCCCCTTTTTATACCACATGGATACTCCTCCCAAAAGCGACGCTGACGATGCGTCGACCGTTGCCGGCTCCGAGCCCGAAACTGGCGAAGAAAAGAAAACGCCGCGCCGCCGCACGCGCTATTACAGCAAAGGCAAGGCGAAGGCGGCGGACGCCGAGCCGGCCGCGAGCGACGCCCCCAAGGCTGAAATTTTCGTGCCGGAACCGGTGAAGGCCGAACCCGCCCCGCGCGAAGAACCATCGGCACCGTCGCCCGCACCGGCCGAGCCGGCTTCGCACCAGCCGCCCGTGGAGAGAAGCAATGGCCCGGATGCGGGCCAGGGCGGCGATTTTCAGGGCCGCGGCTTTTGGAAACACAACAAGCGCAAGCGCGGCAAGCACGGCTGGCAGCCGGGTGGCAAACCCGGCAACTTCCACCCACCGCAGCCGCCACCGCCCAGTTTTGCCCCCGTGTTTGGCGATCTGCCCGATCCCGCGCGCTTCGCCGATATCGCCGCGCTCGACCGGCTGGCCGACGAAGTTTCCTCCGGCAAGGGCAAACCGTTTTTCCTCGACGAGATCTACGCGCTTCCCATCGCGGAGCTGACCGCGTTTGCCCGCGATCTCGGCGCCACGTTTACGGACGCCCCCAATCGCAAGCAGCTCCTCGCGAAAATTTTTGCGCACGCGGCGGAAGCCAGGCGCGAGATTCGCGACCGCGGCTGGCTCGACCTGACCGATCGCGGCTTTGGCTTCGTCGTGCACGAGCGCGTCAATTACCGGTTATATCCGGAAGATGCCTACGTGCCGGAGAGCCTCGTGCATCACTACGGTTTGAAGCGCGGCCACCAGATCGAGGTCGTCGTGCAAGCCCCGCAGGGCAACGAACGCTGCCCCTCCGTCGTGCGCATCGAAAAAGTCATGGGCGGCAAGCCCGAGGACATTTCCAAAGTCACACCGTTCGAGGAGCTCGTGCCCTATTATCCGCTCAAACGCATCTTGCTCGAGGCGGAAGGCCTGCACAAGGACGTGTCGATGCGCGTGGTGGACATGCTGACGCCGATCGGCTTTGGCCAGCGCGGCCTGATCGTTGCGCCGCCGCGCACCGGCAAGACCGTCCTGTTGCAGAACATTGCCAACTCCATTTCCCACAACAGCCCGGAAACCAAACTCATCCTGCTGCTGATCGACGAGCGGCCCGAGGAGGTCACCGATTTCCGCCGCCACACGCATGGCGAGGTGGTCAGTTCGACCTTCGACGAAACGCCCGAGAGCCACGTGCACGCCGCCGAGATGGTCGGCGAAAAAGCCCGCCGCCTGGTCGAAGCGGGCGAGCATGTCGTCATCCTGCTCGACTCCATCACCCGCCTCGCGCGCGCTTACAACGCCTTGGTGGCCAACTCCGGCAAAATCATGTCGGGCGGCATCGAGGCCACGGCGCTGCAAAAGCCGAAGCGATTCTTTGGCGCCGCGCGCAATATCGAGGGCGGTGGCAGTCTTACCATCATCGGCACCGCGCTCATCGACACCGGCAGCCGCATGGACGAGGTTATTTTCGAGGAGTTCAAGGGCACCGGCAACATGGAACTGCATCTCGACCGCGGCCTCGTGGACAAGCGCATTTTCCCCGCCATCAACATGGATCGCTCCGGCACGCGCAAGGAAGAGCTCATCTACCATCCCGACGAGATCCAGCGCGTTTACGGCCTGCGCCGCGCCATGCAGGGCATCCCGGCCATCGAAGCGATGGAAATGCTCATCTCGCGCCTCAAGAAAACCAAGAATAACGTCGAGTTTCTGATGACCCTCAGCCGTTAACCAAAGTTCAAGGTTCCCGGTTCAATATGCCCAACTGCCGTCAAAACCACGTGAAAAGCGCGGATTCATGTGAGCAAAAGAGCGAAAAACGCTAGGTTACAGCTCGACTGTGCGCCCATGAATACGTTGTCTTTTTCCACGTCGTAAATACGTCCTAACCCAGAACTCGTTCCAAAAATCCATTTCGCCTTATGCCCTACGATATGAACGACCTGCTCGAACTTGTCGTCGAGCAAAATGCCTCTGATCTCCACCTTCAGGTTGGCCAGGCGCCCACGCTTCGCGTCAGCGGCAGCATGGTGCCGATCGAGGGCCCGGCCCTCCTGCCTGAAGACACGGAGAAGCTCATGCTTTCGATCACGCCTGACAAGCACCAGCAAGGCGTGAAACTCGAAGGCGGCGCCGACTTTGGTTTTGCTTACCTTGAGAAAGCCCGCTTCCGCGTCAGCGTCCTCAAGGCCAAAGGCAATTACGGCATGGTCCTGCGGCAGATTCCCAACAAAATGTACAGTCTGCGCGAAATCGGACTGCCCGACAAAGTCCGGGAGCTCCTCTTCCGCCCGCGCGGTCTCATCCTTGTCACCGGGCCCACCGGCTCCGGCAAATCGACGACCCTCGCGTCGATGATCAATTACGTCAACGAAAACCGCGACGGCCACATCATCACGATCGAGGATCCGATCGAGTATTACCACCAGCACAAACACTGCATCGTCACCCAGCGGGAGATCGGCTTGGATGTGCCCAGTTTCTCCGAGGCCATCCGCCGTGCCCTCCGGCAGGATCCCGACATCATCCTCGTCGGCGAAATGCGCGATCTGGCCACCATCGAGGCTGCGATCAGCGCCGCCGAAACCGGCCACCTTGTTTTTGGCACGCTCCACACCAACGGCGCCGCCAAGACCGTCGATCGCATTGTCGACGCCTTTCCCGCCAACATGAAGGACATGATCCGCACCCAGCTCGCTTCTTCGTTGCAAGCCGTCATTTCCCAGGTCCTTTGCAAGAAAGTCGGCGGCGGCCGGATCGCCGGCTACGAGATCATGATTTCGACCACATCCATCGCGGCGCTCATTCGCGAGAACAAGACCTTCCGCATCAATTCCGACATTCAGACCGGCGGCAACCTCGGCATGATCACAATGGACACGCACTTGATGAGTCTCATCAACCGGGAGCTGCTTTCGCCCGATGAAGCGGTCGAAAAAGCGCAGGATACGGTGGGCATGCGCGAAAAGAAGCATCGAGTATCAGGTATCGAGCAACAAGAGCGCGCTGCGCACTTACTCTTGATCCTTGAAACTTGTCACTTGTTACTTGGTACTTCCGGAGGGGGCTCCTGCTTCCGGCGCATTGCGCGGGAAATCTTCCCGGCGGAATGTGACGACGAGCCAGATCAAAAAAGGGGCCGCGATGTTGAGTTGCCCGACCAGAACCTGAGAAATATTTTCCGCCGTCTCCTTCCAAAAGGGCGGAAGCGACACCAGCGACACCTCGGTGGATTGGTTCCAGATGGCAAAGCCGAGGACAAAGAGGAGGAAGGCCTGGAGACAAATTCCGCCCACCAGGAGCGCCCGCAAACGACGAGGCCACGAAACCGGACTGGCCAGGATCAAGGAAAGAAAGAGCGACACCGGCCGCCAGGTGAATGCGAACGAATCCAAATCAAGGTTGCGCACCGGACCCGAGCCATCGGGTTGCATCAGCGCGCGATTAACGATGACGACGCGTGTGTCGTGCGCCTCGTGAGGTTCAAATTCCAGGCTGCGCGGGCCTGAATCGGAAGCAAAGGCCAGCCGGCCGGCCGCACGAAAATAACCGCCGCACGCGGCGGGCAATCCCGGCCAAGGAACGAGCGAGAGGCCGAAGAGAAGCAGAAAGCG
>Ga0307478_10001201_pt1 | contig 23177 bp, 21 predicted proteins | sample atmos_gasesECM4C_2_FD_203713 | JGI IMG/M metagenome (GOLD analysis project Ga0307478, IMG submission 203713) | Hardwood forest soil microbial communities from Morgan-Monroe State Forest, Indiana, United States - atmos_gasesECM4C_05 | ecosystem: Environmental > Terrestrial > Soil > Temperate...
GCTTCACTGAGCTGGTAATGACGGGTTTCCCCTATGTTTACGCTGACGTACACTGCGCGTCTCCCATCGCCGGATGCTTTCTACGAGCCGGCAGAGCTCAAAGTTGAATTGGAAAAACCGATAGGCCACGCGGAGTGTTCGAGCGACTTCTTCCGTGTTCGTCGGTTCAAATTGGAGGCAGACCGCTGGTCGCGGACTACCCTGCGACCAATATTCCGCTTCCTCGTCAAAACAGCGAACGACGCCGTCATGCTGTCGGAAACAAATCAGCAGAGATGGGACTGGGGGATCATCGTAGTAGTCATCCTCGATGAAGTTCTCACTATCGCGCTTGGCAAACCGTGAGAGGACAAGGAGTCGCCGCACCATCGAGATCCATTCTGAGAAACGACCATTCCGGTGCGCCTGGAGAGTTCGTCTCCAGGCAACGAGGATGCGTTTCGTACTCCGCTTTGGGCTTTTTCGAAGGCATTCAGGCAGCTCTGATTTGATATCCGTGATTTCGTACGCTCCCTCGTTATCGCCATCCTGTTCGGCCATCTCGCGCGTGTTCTCTTCGCAATACAACGCGTCGGTGTAGTCGTAAACACGCATCACGGAATTGATTGTATGAATGAGTGTGCGATAAAAGGCAGCACCGAGGCCTGGTGTATCCGCCTCCATCGCTTCTACTACTGCTCCCATTTCCAGGTAGCCGAACTCGGAGCAGGCCACCTTGAATAGCAGCCCCTCCACTCCCTCAATCGTGTTGTTGAGGGTGCGGGTCCTCGGCTTGTCAGCCAACTCGACGCAGTAACCAATCGTCTCTTTGAGGAGGCGTATGCGCCGTTGGCCGATGGCTGACACCACCGCGCTCTGTACGAACTCGATCACTGCTTTTGCAGGATCGTAGAGGTCCGGAGACACCAACCCGAGGCGCGTCATGGTTGCAGCAAGCTGGTAAAGCAAGTCTCCGTTGATCTCGTGATTGAGGGAGGCCGGGATCCCTTGGAGGGAAGGGAGAGACAGGACTGCAGGAGGTGCGAGCGTCTCTACGCCAAAGGCCTCAGCAGAGCGCTTGGGGCGGCTAGAGCTTCGTCTCGACAGTTTGTGGACTGTTCGAGCGCTTCCTTGAGTAATCCAGACATCTGCCGCCATTCGTTGCATTGGTAATACCTCGATAACAGCTTGCTTTCGTTGCTTGGGGGCTCGTTTGCCATGGCCTCAAAGCGTGCGACGAGCTCTTTTCGTGCCTTTGAGCCGTTTTTCATGGTTAGCCCTTCTCGCCAATTGCCCGCATGAAGGTGAATCGTTGAGCGGTGCCTGTATCTTCTGGCCCTTTGATAGCCGCGGTAGCGAGTTCGGGAAAGCGAGGGGTGAGCATGTCTCGAACCTGCTCAGTGGACAAAGAAGGATTCGGATCAGGAATCTTGGTGCCGTTGTAGTAGAACTCTCGCGGCAGGGTCGTTACTTTCAGGTTGCGCATGAATGTCTCCTGTAGGGGTATTGGGGGCAGTTCGTTTCAGAATGACGTCGACATTGAGATCGGGAACTTAGTTAGGCATGTCCTCGCGATGCTCATGCACTCAGTTGTAATGATGAACTGTCGATGAGTGTCTAGGAGCAGGTACTCCGACTCCGCGTGATCATTCGCTTCGGAGCGTTTCCAATGGATCGGTGGCCGCCGCGCGGCGAGCGGGGATGAGAGTGGCGATAGAACCGGCCAATGCCAGCACAGAGCTCGCCGCGATGATCGCAAGCGAATTCACACTGACAGATCCGTACAGTAAATGACTTGCGGTGCGCACCGCGAGAATCGATAGAACCGCGCCTGGCAGAATGCCGGCGAGCAGGATTCGCGTGGTTTGACCGATGACGAGCATTTGGACGTGGCGACGAGTGGCACCAAGCGCAAGGCGAATACCGAACTCGCTCCTACGGCCCGCTGTACGCGATGACATGACACCATAAAAGCCAATCGCAACCAGCAGCAGTGTCAAACTCGCATAGATTCCTGCAAGCCGCGCTAGCAGCTTTTCCGTTCCGAGGTCGCCATTCAGCTCCGTAGCTAAAGGCACGATTTCGCTGACAGGCAAGGTGGGATCAACTTCATACAGCGCGCGACGAACACTCTCGATCAATTGGCGCGGATCACCCACGGCCCGCACTCGGATGCTGTTCACCAGTGCAGGCTTCTGATTGATGCTCATATAAACAACCGGTGGAGCATCGCGCTGCGCACCATTCACGCGCGCATCGGCCACTTCGCCGATGATCAGAAATTGGTGATCCTCCGGCGCTGGCTCATAACCAACCCATTCCCCAATCGGGTCTGCGTCTCCGAACAATTGACGTGCGTAGGAGTAGCTAATGATTGCCACACGTTGCGTCTTGTCTGTATCAGTTGAGGAAAAATCGCGTCCGCGCAGAATTGGAATGCCAAGCGTGGAAAAGAAGCCTAGGCCAACATGATCTTCCTGCCCGTGCACCTGCGGGTCTGTAAGATCGTTGCGCCCATGCACATAGAGCGCCGTGATCCAGCCGCAGTGAATGCTACCGCACATTTCTACCGCTGCGCTGCGCACGCCCGGAAGTGCCTGCAGCCGCTCCTGAATCTGCCTATAAAGTTCCGGCAACAGTTCGGGATGATCGGTGTACCTTGGCTGATGCAACTCCGGGCGCACAATCAGTACGTGTTCACGGTCCATGCCCACATCCACAGTTTCCCAGTGAACCAGCGTTGCAGCAAAACATGCCGACATGGTGGAGAGCAGAAGCGAAAGACTGACTTGTGCGCCAAGTAGCACATTGGAACGCACGCGCTGGCTTGTGGTTTGCGCAATGCCCGCAACTTTCGCGTGCGATCCTGCCGTTTGCGCAACGCCTGTCCGGATGAAGATGATCACCGGAAGGATGCTGAAGCACAACAGCGACAGCAGCATTAACCCTACTCCGAGGGCCGCAAGAGGCAAATTCGAATGCAGGTCGAACGTGAAAAAAGAATTGCGATTGGAAGCCCAACGAACGAGAATGCCGCTGGCCACTCTGCCCAGCACAAACGCGAACACAGAGCCACAAGCAACGACCAGCGCATCTTCAAGAACAACCTGACGAATGAGCCTGCCGCTGCTTGCTCCAAGCGCCATACGAACACTGAGTTCATGTGCACGCGCATGGAGCCGCGCTAGCTGGAGGTTCGCGAGATTCAGACAGCCGACTAGAAAGATGGAAGCTGAAAGCGCCATGAGCAGTGTCAGAGGACCCGTAAATCTCTTCCTCATGCCGTTCTCGCTAAGCGGCGCTGCTCCGATCTTCACCTTTAAAAGCGCGCCTTTCACAGCCGGATCGGCAGTCGCTTCCGTCATCACCTCACGATCGTTGCGAAACACCTGGTCCCAATGAGCAAGCACCGCGGCGCGGCGTTCCGGCCGAATGCGCGCCGTTAGCATAAGCCAAAAAATTGTAGGCTGGTTATACCAGGGCTTGTCGAGCGCTACACCGTGGCCCGGCCCCAGCGAATCCCATGGAACTGCGAGTGCGAATGTACTCTGCAGCGCGAGAGGGAACCAGACATCGGGAGCATATCCCGTCCTATCGCCGAGAAACCTCCGGTGCGCCACGCCGATCACAACAAACATGCGGTCATCGATACGAAGGTGCTGTCCCACTGCTTCATGCGCAGAGCCGAACGTGTTTCGCGCAAAATCGTAGCGAAGCACCACTGGCCACTCATCCTGCCCCATGCGCTCATCGGCCTCGACGAATAACCGCCCCGCCGCGGGAGCAACGCCAAGTCCGCTGAAGTAGTTATCTGAAACGAGCGTGCAGGCGACCTTTACCGACGCGCCGTTCGCAAGTTTCATGGTGGTATCTTGCGCATAAGCCGTAGCCATCAGCGGAACATCGGGAGTGGCGGCACGCAGACGCCGGTATGCGGGATAAGAAATCGTCCAGCTTTGATCGAAGGGACTGCGCGCTGCCTGGATTCGGACAACCTCCGCCGGATTAGGGACAGGCAACTCGGCCAGAATCACCGCGTAGAGTAGCTGGAAAACGCCAAGATTGGCACCGATACCAAAAGCCAACGTAAGCAACGCCGTTGCCGTAAATGCGGGAGCGCGTCGAAGCTGGCGTAGCGCATAACGAGCATCGTGGAGAAGAATTTCCAGCCTCATCCATCCCCAGCGCTCGCGCGTGACATCCTCGATGAGCGGCATATTACCAAGCTCCCGCAATCTTCTGTGTTGATCATTCACTGCGCAATGCCTGCATGGGGTCGATGGTTGCTGCCCTACGCGCGGGAATCACTGCCGCGCATAGCGCCGCCAATCCGAGGAGCACGGTCGCACATGCCAACAACACCGGATTCCATGGCGTCACTCCGAAGAGCTGACTCGCCATGAGATATCCCGCTCCAATCGCCGCTGGAATTCCGATCCCCAATCCGATGCCGACCTGCCAGAACGCTCCGCGCAGCACCAAAGCGATCACTGAATTGCGATCGGCACCCAGTGCCATGCGTACGCCGATCTCGCTCGTCCGCTGCTCGACGCCATAGGCGGTGACGCCGTAAAGGCCGACGGCGGCGAGCACCAGGCCGGCGGCTCCAAAGAGCCAGGTGAGGCTGGCGATCATCCTCTGCTGTGCAAAATTGGCATGAACGACTTCACGGTAGGGCTGAATGCTGTTCAGCACGAGGTCCGGCGCCGTATTCGCCAACGTCTTCTTTACCTGTGTCTGGAGGTCAGCCGGATTTGCCGGAGCCGAGAGCAGCACGCTGCCCAAATAATGCGACTGGAGCTCTCTCTCTTCAGATTCCGTATCCAGGAGGTATGTGCTCTGCGCTTCCGGAAGGAAGTACATGGGCCGCACGCCATCGGCGAAGTCGACGTCGGAGACAACGCCGACAATCTCGTACATTCCCGCGTTTTTTGGCGGAACAGGCCCGAAGTGTTGCCCAATCGGGTTCTCTCCGGCAAAGAACTTCCTGGCAAACGCATGATTGACGACGGCGATCGGCCGGGTGCTCGTCGTGTCTTCATCGGTGATGGGCCGCCCCATCACCATCCTGTCTCCAAGAGTCGCGAAAAATCCCGGCGTGACCCGGGTCCATCCGGATGAAACAGAATCCTGCGGGCCGGGCTCGGGTTTGCCCGCAACCCGGATGTCGTGCTGCCAGACCCAGCTGGTCAGCGGCGCTGCGAGAATGGAGCCGACCCCTTGCACGCCGGGAATACGCCGCAGTGGTCCCTCAATTTCACGAAAGAGCGGCACCAACTGCTCCGGTTTGTAGTTGGAAATCTTGGGATCGATGGTAACCAGATACTTCCCATCGGAATCGAATCCGAAATTCTGCTGTCCCAGGTTGCGCAGGCTTTGGCCAAGCATCGCCGCCGCACTCACCAACACCAGCGATATCGCCGTCTGCAGGATCACCAGCATCTTCTGCGCCCAGGCGCTGCCAAAATCACCGCGATTGCCGCCCTCGGTGCCGCGGGTTCCGCGGATCGCTTCGATCGGATCGGCGTGCGAGGTCATCCATGCCGGCGCTAGGCCGAAGATGAGTCCGGCGACCACCGAAATTGCCAATGCGAAGAGCAGCATGGGGGCGGAGGGAGAAGCATTCACGGGGGCCCATGTGTCCAATGTGTCCGGTCCGGCGAAAGCGAGGCGGAGTATCAGGCGGGCTCCCGCGTATGCGACTGGGATTCCGGCACCGCCTCCGATCAGAGCGAGCAGCAGGCTTTCAATGAGCGCCTTCCGAACCAGACGGCTGCGGGGCGCGCCCAGCGTTACGCGTATGCCAGTCTGTCGCCGGTCTTTGAGGCCGCGCGCGAGCATGAGATTAGCGACGTTGGCGCAGGCCACCAGCAGGACACAAGCAGCAGCCAGCAGCAGCAGCAACAGACCATCCGCGTATTCCTCGCGCATGAGGGAAACGCCGGCGCCGCCTGGTGTCAGGCGGAGTGTCTGCTTTGGCAGGAGCGCCTTTTCCTGTGGGTTCATATCCGACGCATGGCTCTCGAGCCACTGGTGCAACTCCACGTTGAGCTCGGTCTCAAGGTTCTGTGGATTTGTTTGCCGGCGGACCCGACCGATCAAATCGAGCCAGGCGAGCCGGGGATTCTTGAGGCGCGAAGTTGTACTTGCGATCAGCGGCTCGGTCGTCAGCGGCAGCCAGAAGTCAGGCATATTTCCGCCGCTGTCGATCTTGGCTCCGAAGAAGCCTGGACGGGCGACTCCGACAATCGTGAATGGATGGCCGTTGATCTCATAGGTTTTTCCGGCTACTGACGCATCGGATCCGTATTTCTCCCGCCAGACGCGGAAACTCATTACGGCGACAGGCGGCGCGCCTTCCCGGTCATCGGCATCGGTGAAGAGCCGCCCACGCCAGGCGGAAATGCCGAAGGTCTTGAAGAAGTTGCCGGAGACGTACTCGCCATTTCGCATCTCGACAGCGGTCGAGGAACCGGCGGGCCGCACGGCCAGGTAGGCGTTGTATTGACCGGGCTGGAATGCAGCCAGGTTCTCGAATGCGGGAGTGTTGGCGCGGAGCTGTTTGTAGGCCTCCCAGGAGAAGAAATTCCAGTGGTTTTCAGGCTGGAAACGGCCGCCTCCCTGCGTGTAACCGTTCGAATAACAGCAGTGGTCGGAGTCGCCGACGCGCCAGAGCTGATCGGGGCGGGAAACGGGCAGCGAGCGCAGCATGACCTGTTGCACGAGGGTGAAGATGGCCGTGGTTGCGCCGATGCCCAACGCCAGAGTCAGCACCGCCGTCAGCGTAAAGCCCGGTGCTTTGCGCAATCGGCGAAGGGCGTAGCGAACATCCTGCAGAAGCGACTCAAGCCACATGGTTCCGCGTCGCTCGCGGCAGTCTTCCTTAATCTGCTCGATTCCGCCGAACTCGATTCGTGTGAGCCTACGGGCTTCGCTCTCCGATATGCCGGAACGAACCTTGTCGGCGACTTGAAATTCGAAGTGGAAGCGTAGCTCTTTGTCCAGATCGGCCTCCAATCGCTCGCGAAAGAAAAGCCTTCGTAACCAGCCCATCAGATTCCCTCCAGGGTTCCCTCGAGAATGAGGCTCACCACGTCGGTCAGGCGCGTCCAGTTTTCGGTTTCAACCTTGAGATGAGTTCGCCCCTTGGAAGTGAGCTCGTAGAACTTGGCTTCCCGGCCAGTCTCGGAGGGCTTCCACCGAGAGCTGAGGAACTTTTTATATTCGAGGCGATGGAGCGCGGGATAGAGGGATCCCTGCTGGACCTGGAGTGCGTCGCGCGAGATCTGCTGGATTCTTTGCGCGATGGCATAGCCGTGAATGGGTCCAAGCGCAACGACCCTCATGATGAGAAGGTCGAGCGTGCCTTGCGGAAGGTCAAACCTGTCGTCTGTTTTCGTCATGCCTGTTACTTCTACATATACATTTGCAAGATGTAGAAGGTAAAGGTATATCCGCCGTGTCAATGCGGGGAGGTCAGCTCTCTGTAAGACAGATTCGAAAATTGGTCTCAGCTGTGACAATCAAGGGCAAATCGCTCATAAAGCAGACTTGGGATCCTGCGAGAGGATAGGTATTGGGAAACGCCCATGGCGACGGTTATTTGGTGATAGCTCACCTGTGTCCAGATTCCAGTCGCCATGCCGACTTTACAGGACTAATCCGGTCTCTACTGGAGCATCGCAAAGGTATTAGCCCGATTCCATCACACGCAAGATGCGTTCGGTGCGCGCGTTATCGTCATTGCTAGTAAACTTGGTGCCGGCTGTTTGGGCAAATCGTTCCAAACTGGAGACAATCATGAAAGCGATCGCATTCATACGTCCCTTACCGATCGAGGCTGAGGACTCGTTGGTGGAGTTGGATCTGCCGGAGCCGGAATTCGGCCCTCGGGATTTGCTGGTCAATGTCCGAGCGGTTTCGGTCAATCCGGTGGATACAAAGGTGCGGGGCGCGCGGCATCAGGGCTCGGCGTCAGACAAAACCGGCAAGCCGCGGGTGCTTGGCTGGGATGCTGCGGGCGTTGTGGTGGGCAAAGGCGCCGCGGTTACCGGATTCAACGTGGGCGATGAGGTCTACTACGCCGGCGCGCTGGATCGTCCCGGCTCAAACGCGGAATATCAGGCCGTGGACGAACGGCTTGTCGGACGTAAGCCGAAGTCGATTGGCTTTGCCGAGGCCGCCGCGCTACCCTTGACGAGCATTACCGCCTGGGAATTGCTATTCGACCGGTTGGGCGTTCGCGAGGACAAGAGCGAGGCGTCCGTGCTCGTTAGCGGAGCCGCCGGAGGCGTGGGCTCCATTCTTGTACAAATCGCTCGTCGACTCACGGGACTGACCGTCATCGCGACCGCATCGCGGCCGGAAACAGTGCAATGGGTCACACAGATGGGAGCCCATCATGTGATCGACCACACTCAGCCGTTGGCCGGGCAAGTTCATTCACAAGGTATCCGTCCGGTGAAATACATCGCCAGCCTCACGGCCACCGCGCGGAACTTTGCTCCACTGGTCGAGGTCCTGGCTCCGCAGGGAAAGCTGGGCCTGATTGACGACCCCGCGACGCTGGATGCGGTGCCGCTCAAGCGCAAGGCCGCATCGCTCCATTGGGAATTCATGTTTGCGCGCTCGATGTGGCAAACTCCGGACATGGCCGAGCAGGGACGCCTGCTGAACTCCGTGTCGGAGCTTGTCGATCGCGGCGAACTGCGCTCGACGCAAACGCAGACCTTCAGCCCCATCAATGTCGAGAATCTGAAGAAGGCCCATGTGCTCGCTGAGAGCGGAAAAGCAATCGGCAAAGTGACCTTGAGCGGATTCTGATCTGTCCGCGGAAGGCAGAGCACTGACTGAAATCTGATTGGTAACGACAAACGCGCCTCTCGTCACCTATCCCAGCGGCGGCAAGCGGAAGACACGCATTTACCTTCTCGATAAATTGCCGAATCACCCATCGAGCATCTGGGAAGCGACTCTGAAACCTTTACTGGGCCAACCTCCCATAAGCCGACATATCGTTACCTATCGTCTTGAACTCTACCAACAACAAGCCGTAGCGATCCCTCAAAAAAGGGGAGGTTGCGAAGCGCGCCGTGCTTTTGGTCCCAAACACCCGCTTTAAGATCAGCATCTAGCTTGTGAGCGAAGCGAGCTTCAGCCGCTGCATCTACAAAGTTCCACGCGGAGTTCGCGCGTCTCGCTCCAGGGTCGAGAAGGCATTCCGGACGGCCGTAATAAGCTTCGCTGAAGCCGTCTGTGCAGTTCAACGGAATAGGCACGGGCAGTACGGATACGTTTGAGCCCAGGGCGCTACTAATCCTGTCCACGGAGGGATATCGCCTCACTTCTACGTCGATCATTTCCGGCGCATACTCAAACAGCCAGGTATCACGCAGCACGGCAGGGTCGCAGGTAAGAATGAGCACCGGCCCTTTCGTGACTCGCCGCATCTCTGCAAGACCACCTTCCAGGTCGGACCACTGATGGACCGAGAACGTGGCCATGCTGGCGTCGAAGAAGTCACTCTCAAAAGGCAAAGCCTCTGCCCTTGCATCAATCGCTTTGCTAAGATGGGCGGCCCGCTGCTCTCGCATGGAAGCTGATGGCTCGACTGCGGTCACGTGACGATGCAGAGGTTCATACGACCCTGCACCAGCGCCGACATTGAGCACTGTGTCCACGTCACCAAAAGCCTTCTCGATGAAGGAGGCGATGGCAGGGTCCGGCTTACGGTACGCCGTATACCCCTGCCCAATCCGTCCGTAATTTGCATCTCCAGCGCTTCCATCGTCGTGTCTATTCACAAGTAGCGTCCTCACAATGAGTCTCGCTATCATTCTATGAACCTGATGGGTCTTGGTAAACGCCGTTCTCGTGAGTAACCGAAATTGGTCACTCGAAGCTGACTAATAGGTACTGACGGGGACACAGGCCCTTATCCATGACACCAACCTGAATCCTCACTTACCGCTTCGCACCGACCTTTTACGCGCAGACACCTTCTTGTTTGCCCTCTTTTTCGTGGGCTTGATTTGGAATGCATCTATGGGCTCCCGAGGCGTAGAAACAGCCATCAACCACGCCTCAAACCCAAATTCGAGCCCGCTTGCCGGTTTGATCTCGCCTAACACTTGAGCCGCTTCTAGCGCCACGGCTCCATGCAGGAATGCCCAAAGCGCGACGGACGCCTGCGCAGTTCGGTCGGGCCCGGCAATTCGTTGCACCTGCTCGACAGTGAACGTCCAGAGGCTTTGGTGGAAGGCGGCATCGTGCTCCGGCACGTGGAGACTCATCATCGCCTCGTAGAGATGACGGTTGCCCCTTGCGAACTTAATGTAGGCAGATGACATCTGGCGGATTGCTGTAACCGGTTCGCATCCTTCCGCTGCCTTCCTCAGTGCCAGCTCCAGTTGCCGGGCAGCTTCATTGGCTAGGGCAGCTTCAAGTGCCCGGCGATCCGAAAAGTAACGGTAGATCGCATTGGGCGCGAGGTCGAGGGAAGCAGCGATGTTCCGTAGCGATAAGTCGCGGATACCCCCGTGAACGAGCTCCTTAACCGCAGCAGAAAGGATGGTTTGACGGTCTGTTTTCGACGGATACGGCATACAGAACACTGTACACCTTGACATATTTGTGCACCAAGATGTACGCTGCACATATTGAAGATGAACAGTGATCATCTTAGGAGAAATGCAATGGCAAACAGCAAAGATGTCGTTGTCACGGGGGTCTCCACCGGAATCGGTTGGGGAGCCACAAAGGTGCTTGTTTCAAAGGGATTTCGCGTGTTCGGTTCTGTACGCAAGTTAGCTGACGCCGATCGTTTGCAAAGGGAGTTCGGGAACGGCTTCGTGCCTCTCATGATGGACATTACGGACGCAGACGCGGTACATCAAGCTGCCCAGAAGGTCGGCTCCATGATAGGCGACAGGAATCTTGTTGGCCTGGTGAACAATGCAGGAATTGTAGTGAGCGGGCCGCTGCTTTATCTGAGGCCCAGCGAGTATAGGCGGCAGTTGGAGGTCAACATGGTCTCCCCGCTTGTCGTAATCCAAGCCTTCGCACCTCTTTTGGGAACGGACAAGAAGAGACAGGGGTCCCCCGGACGCATTGTGAACATCACCTCTAGTGTTGCAAAGGTTGCTATCCCGTTTCTCGGTGCCTACAGCGCTTCCAAATTTGGCCTTGAAGGAATGTCGGACGCGCTGCGGCGAGAGCTGATGTTATTTGGCATCGACGTCGTGATCATTGAACCGGGCACCGTGAACACGGCGATGTACGACAAGGGAGAAAAAGAAGATCTAAGTGAGTTCAAGCAGACCGAGTATTGGGAGACAATGCAGAACTTCCAGAAGTTCGTCGTCACCGAAGCACGCACCAATGGTTTGTCCCCCGAGCGTCTGGGCGAAGCCGTCCACGTGGCACTCAGCACGGCGAAACCGAAGGCACGCTACGCGGTCATTCCGCAGCCTTTCAAGAACTGGACTCTGCCCAGACTTCTTCCTGCAAGGATGGTCGACGCGGAACTCGCAAAGCAGATGAAACTCACAAGGCTGTAGTCAGCCTCAACGGGTGCGTTCTCACTTCTCATGAAAAGGAGAACCAATGGCAAAAACAGTGTTTCGTCAGCAACGAATCGCTACCAAGTAGCCGACTTATGTCGCGACGCTGCGGTCACGCGGTGAAAGCGCGGTGCGCTTCCAAAGACCGTTAAGGAGTGCTCAAGCGCGGGTACCACGGACCTAACATCGTCGTAGGTCAAAGCGGAAGGAATGGCGCTTGACTGTACTATCAGTCACTCTTTTCTCCTTTGCGGATGCGGGCTCGTCTCCCCATAGAACGGAGATGAGGAGAGCCGAACCAGCTTTCAAAAAGTCACGCCGTACGTAACGTTCGGCATACATGGCATTCAACTCCGCGCCATTGCCTAGCGCATCACATAACCGCCGTCGACCGAGATCGATTGGCCGGTCACGTAGCTGGCCTTGTCACTACACAGCCAAAGCACCGCGTCCGCGATCTCCTCGGCTCTTCCGAGTCGTTTCATCGGGACGAAGGTCTGCAACATCTTGTCCAGCTCCGGTCCCTGGCCTTCGGCAATCATCTTGTCCGACATAGGCGTCTGGATCATGCCCGGGCAAACATCGTTCACACGAATGCCGCGTGTTGCATATTCAAGAGCCGCGCTCTTGGTGAACCCGATCACGCCATGCTTCGCGGCATGATATGTCCCGCGCTGATTTCCGCCTATCAGACCTCCGAGAGAGGAGCAGTTCACGATGGCTCCGCTGCCTTGCTCGCGCATCTGCTGCAATTCAAACTTCATGCAACTCCACACGCCTCGCAGATTGACGCCCATCACGCGGTCGTAGTCGTCGCGCGGCGAGTCCGCCGTCTCAGCGAGAACATTCTGGATACCGGCATTGTTGTACGCCGCGTCGAGCCGGCCAAAAGTGGCGACGGTCTTCTTCACCATCGCTTCGACCTGCGCGTCGTCCGCGACATCGCAATGGACGGCCAGTGTCTTGTGGCCTTTGTCTGCCAACTCTTTGGCGGCTTTCTGCACTTCTTGCTCGTTCCAATCGGCGAGGACGACCGCAGCTCCGGCCTCTGCAAACGCTTTGGCGGTTGCGAGGCCGAGTCCCGATCCGGCTCCTGTTACGAGCGCCACTTTGTTTTCAAACGATATCTTCATGGTGATGTCTCTCCTTCAGTGCGTAGAGGGCACTTTCGGCCGCAGTCCAGCGAGCACGGCCGATTTAGCAAGTGGTTCAGAGCAGTACGAAGTTTGGGTTAGCGGTCGATCAACTTTCGGTGGGTTTCTGGATAGCGCTCGCCCGCGATCTTAATGGCAGATGAGGCTTCGTTGAGAGCACGGACGTCGTCTGCGGTGAGTTCGAGAGCTGCCCCACCTAAGTTTTCTTCGAGGCGCGAGACTTTGGTGGTGCCCGGGATGGGCACGATCCATGGCTTCTGTGCAAGGAGCCATGCGAGGGCGACCTGTGCGGGCGTGGCCTTTTTCTGCTCGGCGAACTTTGTTACAAGATCAATGATGGATTGATTGGTCCTGCGATTTTCCTCGGTGAAGCGTGGGACGATGGCGCGGAAGTCGGTGCTGTCGAACTTTGTCGACGCGTCGATCTTGCCAGTGAGGAAGCCTTTGCCGAGCGGACTGAATGGGACGAAGCCGATGCCGAGCTCTTCGAGCGTGGGCATGACAGACTCTTCGGGCTCGCGCCAGAAGAGGGAGTACTCGCTCTGCAGAGCGGTAACGGGCTGCACGGCGTGAGCGCGGCGGATAGTCTTTGCGCCGGCTTCAGAGAGGCCGAAGTGCTTCACCTTGCCTGCCTGAATGAGGTCTTTCACGGCCCCGGCGGTTTCCTCGATAGGAGTGTTGAGATCGACGCGGTGCTGGTAGAGGAGGTCGATGGTGTCGGTTTGGAGGCGCTTGAGCGAGGCTTCGACGACCTGCTTGATGTGGTCGGGCTTGCTGTTCAACGCGTTCCATCTCCCGCCGTCGTTGGGATTGGCCTCGAAGCCGAACTTGGTGGCGATCACCACATCCTGGCGGAAGGGTGCGAGTGCTTCGCCGACGACCTCTTCATTCACGTATGGGCCGTAGACTTCGGCGGTGTCATAGAAGGTGACGCCACGCTCGATGGCTGCGCGGATGAGCTTGATGGCTTCCGGCTTTTCCGTCGCGGGACCGAGTCCGAAGCTCAGACCCATGCAGCCGAGGCCAAGGGTTGAAACCTCCAGGCCACTCTTTCCTAATGTGCGCTTTTGCATGATTTCTCCTGTGGTGAGGCGTGCTGACTGAAAGCCATTCGTCCTTACACAGAATAGGATGCCGCAGCTCATGCAACAATCCATGCCGCATGGCAAAGTGTTATGAGTAAAATGCATAAATCATGAGAAATGATTTGGGAGAGCTTTCTGCGTTCGCGACGGTCGCCGAGGAGCGGAGCTTCACACGTGCCGCTGCCCGGCTGGGCATCTCACAGTCCGCGCTCAGCCACTCCATGCGCGGTCTGGAAAAGCGGTTAGGCGTTCAGTTGCTCGCAAGGACAACGCGAAGCGTCTCGGCCACCGCCGCGGGAGCTACTCTGCTGCGAGAGGTCGCGCCTGCGCTGGAACGCATCGAGCAGGCGGTCGCAGAGGTGCGCAAGCAGCGGGAGACGCCGTCCGGGCGCATACGCATCATCATCCCGAGAACGGCGACGAAGACGGTGCTCTTGCCGAAACTGGCGCAGTTTGTGCACGCCTTCCCAGAGGTCGTGCTCGAAGTGACGTCTTCTAACGACCCTGTCGATCTGGTGGCCGGTGAGTACGATGCAGGCGTGCAGCTCGGCGAGTTCATCCAGCGGGACATGATCGCGGTGAGAGTGACACGAGAGATGCGCCTTGGCGTGGTGGGATCGCCGAAGTATTTCGAGTCGCACCCGGTGCCGCGAAAACCTCAAGACCTGAGAGATCACGCGTGTATCGGTTTTCGATTCAGCAATAGCCTGTATCGATGGGAGTTTGAGAAGGGGCGAACGGCGCTGTCAGTAAGCCCTCAGGGGCCGGCGTCCTTCGATGATCCTGATCTTGTAATTCAAGCCGTGCTGGATGGAGTGGGCATTGGAACAGCCATGGAAGATTCGCTAACGGAACTGATTACCGAGGGAAGACTCATTCAAGTGCTGAGAGATTGGTGTCCATCCTTTCCAGGCTACTTTCTCTATTACCCGAGCCGCCGGAATCAACCTGCAGCGCTTGCCGCGCTGATTGATTCACTTCGACTGGATTAGTAACGACAAATGGGATGAGCAGGTCTTTCGAAGCGGAGAGAGACTAGTCCGCGCGGAGAACGCCATACTTTCCTTCGCGAACTTTGTCGAACAAAATGTTCCCGCTCAACGTGATCATCATGCGCGAGCAACTGAACGTAAAGCAAAGGCAGGCTATCTCGGAGACCCCGGCTAAGGGCGGCGGAGGCTTAGTTGAAACCTGCTTCTCGTCACTTGGCCGGATGGTCGCCTTTCCGGGCAAGCGACCGTGGCTCGGCTGTTGCCTTCAGGGTTCAGTACTCATCGAGTGCTATTTGAGGCATGTTCGGCGGATTAGTACCGATAGACGCGCTAGCGTGTGCCGATTCCGCATAAACTTCCGCGCCGAGGTGTCCGACCAGCTTCTTTGCGAGGGCTGGGCCAATTTCTTTCACAAAACCGCCGGCCAGATCCACATTTGAAACCGCCTCAACGCCTCAAAATCCAGATTCAGCCCCATCATTGTCGTAGGCAGTGTTTTGCGCCGAAATACGAACCATGTCTCTGTCGGAACCCAGAAACTCAGTTTTTTTGAGATCGCCTCGAAGGACCACGTATACCCAAAGGTTCCGAGCAGTACCAAATTGCACCTTGTTGTTGCGTTTTACGCATCAACATTGACGAAGAAAGCCTTGGACATATAGGGAAAACGCAGCCATCATCGCGTCATTGGAGGCTTGATGCCGCTGCCCCTTTCATCACGCTCTACTCAAATTGGTATTCAGAAGCGCTTCCCGGTTATTGAATTCGAACCTCTCCTGGATGCGATCGAGGCGGCGTCCCTTCTGCGCATGCATCCCAAGACGCTCAAGAAGAAAGCGCGCCTTGGCGAGATCCCAGGGCGCCATGTCGGCAAGTACTGGCGCTTTCGTGTCTCGGATCTGAACGATTGGCTGTGGCATCAGGAGGGCGGCGGCTCTGGCGGGCGAGTTCTGTAAGTGCCAATGGTGCGCGCACTCCCGCCGTGCGTTCCGAGGAGGCAGGTCAGCGAATTGTCTCAGGCTGACAGTTTTGGCGCGCGTCCTGGGCCGGACTCGGATGGGTGACTTTGGTCCGGAGGGCGTCTGCCGTTTGGTAACCCGCTCGCTGCTCGGTCACGGCTTCGGGGCAGAACCGGCGCCCGGCGGCAGCTCGCTCTTCTGCTTCGACTGACCACCCGGTGCACGTCGCCCTGCGGGTTACGGTTTCCGCTCGAAATCTTGTTCGCAAAATGCAGCGAGAAGATTTCTCCGGAGCCTCCGTAAATGCAGAGCCTCGGCCTTGGGAGCCGGGCCCCTCGCTGGCTTCGCTCAAGTGTGACCCGAGCAAGACGCGGGAATTTCAACAAAACGGAGACAAGATCATGTACCAGAACAAAGTCAGCCTCATCGGATTCCTCGGCGGCGACGCGGAAGTTCGCAACGCCGACAACCGCAGCTTCACAACTCTCTCACTTGCAACCAAGTCCTCCTACAAGGACAAAAAGAGCGGCCAGTATGTCGCGCATACCGAATGGCATCGGTGCGTGGTCTTTGGCAAGCTCGCCGAGTTTACCGCAACGCTGACCAAAGGCGCCCATATCCAGATCGAAGGCGAGCTCCGCAGCCGCGAAATAGAGGCCAAGAATTCCGACTTCAAGCGGCGCATCTGGGAAATCCGCGTCGATTCCATCCTGAAGCTCGATCACGCTGAGAAAGGCAGCCCGGAAGACAACGATCAAGACGAGCAATCCGGAGAGGGGGCGGCCGCATAGGCCGCTCCTCTTCACCCGCGGAAGCCTGGCGGTGACGCTGGGCTTCCACCACTGTGAGGTAGGCGTTATGAGCTTCGAATTGATCCTTCCGTTCCTTCGACCGATCGAGACGCTCTTGCTCGACGAGAGCGTGAGCGAGATCATGGGCAATCCCGACGCGTCCTGGTGGTATGAGCGCGACGGAATGATCTTCCGCGAAGCGACCATTCAATTCGACTCAGGCAGGCTCCGTACCGGTCTTGAAGTGATCGCCAATCATCTCGGAAAGAAGCTCGATGAAGACAATCCCGTCCTGCACGCTCAACTCCCCGATGGCAGCCGCCTTGCGGCCGTGATCCCTCCGGTTGTGCGCCCAGCTCCGGCGTTGACCATCCGCAAGTTCACCAGCCGGCGATTCACGGTTGATGACCTGATCGCTCGCGGCACCATGACACAGACTTTAGCCGACTTCCTTCAGGAACAGATTCGCAGCGGGAAGACACTCTTGATCAGCGGCGGAACCGGGAGTGGTAAGACGACCCTTCTCAACATCCTGGCGCAAGCAATTCCCGACCGTGAGCGCATCGTTGTGATCGAGGATACATCGGAGCTTCGTATCCAGAAGCCGAATGTTTTAGCCGTCGAATGCCAGACCGATACCTTCAAGGCTCGCATCTCTTTTGACGATCTCCTGAAGTCGGCATTGCGCTGGCGTCCGGATCGCATCATCCTCGGCGAAGTCCGAGGAATCGAAGCGCGAACGCTGCTCGATTCCTTCAACACGGGACATGCGGGATCGTTGGCTACGATCCACGCGAACTCCGCGGAAAAGGCTCTTCATCGCTTCGCCAATCTGGTCATGCGCAATCATGCGCAGACCACCTTTACCGACACCGAAGCCGAGATCGGAGAATCGGTCGATTTCGTCGTCCACATCGAGTGTCAACCCGGTGGCCGAGTGATCCGCGAAGTGTTGCGGATGATCGGCTATGACCGGGACTCGAAACGCTTCCTTATCGAACCCGTATTCGAGGTGCAACATGCCGCAACTTAGCCATGCAATCCAGGTCGGTTTGGCCCATGAATTCCTGACCCGAAGCTTTACTCCCGGAGAGACTCTAGCGGTCCTCTTGAGGGGCACATTCCCGGTTGAAACTCGACAGCGAATCGTCCGGTTTGAGTGTGCCGTTGCGCCCCGTTATCTGCGCTGGCTGGCCTATGAAAACGCCCGCGGAGCCAACGTTTATGTGGCCGCGAATCCGCTGCGTTTTGGCAGCCGGAAACGCACCAAAGAGTGCATCGATGAGGTTCGCCACCTATATATAGATATCGACTCGGATGGTGATGCCCGATTGGCCGCGGTTCGGGAGTCCAAAGCAGTCCCCAAACCGAGCGTCATCCTGTCCACATCGCCAGGCAAATACGAGGTGCTCTGGCAGGTCGATGACTTCCGCTTTGCGGAGCAGGAACGCCTGCTCAAACTACTCGCAATCGCCTTCGGTGGCGACCCCGCTTGCACTGACTGCAACCGGGTGCTTAGACTGCCGGGTTTCCTGAATCACAAGTACGATCCAGCCCACCTTGTTACGGCTGAATACCCGAGCTATTCCTTCTCGAAACCGGCAGACTTTCATCCGGACGATGCCCTGATTGGATCGACGCCGTTCCGCGAGGGAAATCAGGTGCGAAACACTCCCGATCACAAGACCAATTCGGAGAACGACTGGGCTTGGATCTTAAGTGAACTCATGTCGGGAACCGATCCCGTGAAGATTACCCGGATGCTGGCTGAGCGGCGCTCCGACAAGTCGAATCCGTCGTACTACGCCCAGCGGACCGTGGACATCGCTTCAGCCCGTCTCTGGCTGCTCGACGGCATTCCGTTCTGCGACATCGTGACGATGCTCGAAGTCCGCCGTCGCTTCGAGATTCCGAGCACGTTGAACCTGGCGCGGGCGCACGAAATTGCGTGTACCGCGCAACGCATGATTACCCGGCAGAAGATCGCCTGAATACCTACCCCAAGGAGAATTATGATGCCACTGCTTGAAGTCATCCAAAACCGCCAGATCAACGCAATGGTCCGCTTCGACGAAACGACCGCTACTCTGGTCGATCAGTATGCAGCGTTTATCCATGCCACCGCCGACGATGTCGTGAACAAGGCACTGCATTACGTGTTCGCCAAGGATCGCGACTTCCTGGACTACCTCAAGAGCTCCGATGCCCGTTATGTGATACCTACCCTGCGCATACGCAGGACCGGCGTGCCAGGAGAGCCCAGGAGTAAGCCCGTGGCGAAGCCGTTAGCAGGGGTGGAGTCGATAGAGTCAGCCAGGGGAATGAAGCCATGACTTGGACCCAAATGCAGTGGAGGAACGACCGCGGTGCTCCGCACCGTCTGTATTCTCGACACTCCACCCCTCATAGGGCGCTGCAAAGCGCTCCAGAGCGCTTAATAGCGCTGCCTTTGTTTTGAGTGATTTGAAATTTGCAGAGCGCTTTATAGCGCTCTCAAGAAAATTGGAGTTTTCAATGGAATCTCAGACCCAGAACGCCGCTACGTCAATCGTTTTTGCAAAAGCTGCGCCACGCACGCAAACCGCGAGCACCAAACTTACTGAAGCCGAATTTTCCGAGTTGGAAAACGTGGCCGCCAGCAACGGCGTGTCGCCCGGCGAGTGGATTCGCGAAGTCTTGCTCAGAGAAATGCGGCGGGCTACCGGCCGCGATCCGACACAAGTGTTGCTGACGGAAATCATAGGCCTGCAGATGTTTCTCACCAATGCACTCGCACCACTTGTACAGGGCGACAAGCTCAGCTCTGAACAATACGAAGATCTGATGCGACATGTAAAAGGCAACAAGCACAAGGCTGCGCAGCAAGCGCTTACGGAGAGGACGGAGTAGATCCAATGCCGGACATAAAGTGGGGAAGAAAAGAAACCATCATCTGGCCGCCAAGGAAACCGATCTACACTCTCGGCGCGCTCGTTCTCGCGGCAATAGCCACAGGCCTGTTCGTCTATCTCCGATTCACCTTCGGCATGACGCCGCTCGAGAAATACTACCTTCCGCTCTACCTGAAAACGGAGATTACCGGATCTGTTCGTCCAGCGGGTCAGTACCAACTGCTCTTCGTTTCAGACGGAAAAAGAAGGTCTCGCCTGGCAACGGATCTGGACGTCGACATCGGAATCACAGGTCAGCCCGCAGGCAAACCACTGCCTTTGAAGTTGTCCGCCGACACGGCGAAACAGGGCTGGCTTTATCTCTTTCGCGGTCCAGTCCTGGTCTATCAGAACAAGCCTCTCCACACCTACCTCAAGCAGGCCATATATGGAAATGATGGCCTCATCTCACGCTTTGAATTACCGCTCACCTTCGGCCTTATTGCGCTTCTGCTCCAGCTTCCTTTTTCTATCCTCAAGGACATCCGCCGGCGCAGAGAAATGAAATACGGGCGCCGTCTGAAGGGCCCCGTCATGGTCACCCCAAAACAGTTCAACAAGGCTGTCTGCGGAACCGGCATTGGCATCAAGACCGACGACTGCAAAGACCCGCTGCGCATTCCGCGGGCAGCAGAGGACCAGCACATCGAAATCATCGGAGACACTGGAACCGGCAAGACAACTCTGATCATGCAGCTCTTGCGCCAGATCCAGGCACGTGGCCATTCAGCCATCGTCTATGACCCAGCCTGCGAGTTCATCCAGCGCTTCTACGATGAAAGCCGTGGAGATATTGTCCTCAATCCCTTGGACAAGCGGTGTCCTTACTGGGGACCCTCCGAAGAGCTTGTGCGATGGGCGGAGGCGAAGACCATCGCCGTCTCGCTCTTCCAGCCAACGACGGATCGCAAGGGTGAGTTCTTTATCGAAAGTCCGCAGAAGATCTTTGCCCATCTTCTCCTGGATCTCCCCACACCTACTCAGCTGGTCGCCTGGATGTCGAACCCTGAGGATATCGATCATCGAGTCAAGGGAACAGAGCTTGCAGCATTGATTGACCCGAAGGCTCCACAACAAAGGTCGGGTGTTTTGGCCTCGCTCGGTCTGATTGCCGACAGCTTCCGACTGCTGCCACGAGAGACAGAAACCAACGCACGTTGGACGGCCCGCGAATGGTCGGAAGATCGAAAGGGGTGGATCTTCATCACGTCGCAGCCCGCGGAACGCGAGGCTCTGCGACCGCTTCATAGCCTGTGGATAGACATGCTGGTGCTGCGTCTCCTGACGGCATCGAAGGAAGGTCAGCGGCCAGTCTGGTTTGTGCTGGACGAGCTTGCTTCGTTGCAGAAATTACCGCAATTGCACACCGCCATCACCGAGAATCGGAAATCCAGAAATCCGATCATCCTGGGCTTTCAGGGGAAGGCCCAGTTAGAAGTCATCTACGGCCATCTGGCGGAGGTCATGCTGTCACAACCGGCCACCAAAATCTTCCTTAAAACAATAGAACCGAATGCCGCCGAATGGGTCAGCAAAGCGATTGGAAGAGTGGAAATTGAACGGATGCGCGAGACCCATTACGACGGCTCCCGCGATGGCCGGAATTTCTCGCTCGAGCGCCAGGTCGAGGCGCTTGTGCTCGACTCCGAGATCAGCGGATTGGAGAATCTCCGAGCCTTCCTCAAGTACGGAAATCATGTCACTCGATTTTCTTTCTCGTACATGAATCTGCCGGCAGAACAGCCAAAATTTCTGGAGCGGCTAGTTAATGACTACATCGATCGTTCTCCTCAATCTCCGGCAGCTAAGACGGAGACACAAACCGGTGCGGTGGTGTCGACAACCAAACCCGATTTGCCTCTCGCCAAGGAGAAGTCTCACAAAGAACAGATAGTGGCTCGCCAAGGTGAACTGTGGCAAAGGCCGCGGATTTGAGGCGCAGTCATGTTGACGATCTCGAAACCGTTGAGTGCTTCGCAGGCCCAGACCTACCACGCGAAAGAGTTCACCGCCAAAGAGCAAAACTACTGGAACCAGCAGGGTGCTACGGTCGGCGAATGGCAGGGACATCTTGCGCAGAAGTTCGGATTGGCCGGAGCAGTTTCGGCCGATGATTTCGCTCGGCTGAGCCAGGGCCAGCATCCGCAAACTGCGGAGCCGCTTGTGAGACAGCGTACCTCTTATGAATACGCCGATGCCGACGGGAAAACCATTAAGACAATGGAACACCGCGCTGGATGGGATGCGACCTTATCGGCGCCGAAATCTGTATCGTTGACGGCTCTGGTGGGGGGTGACAACCGGGTCCGCGACGCGCACCGTGAGAGCGTTCGCGTCGCGCTAGAACAATTGGAGTATTACACTATGGCGCGCCTCGGCGGGAACCACCCGCCGGAGGCTACGGCCAAATTCATCGTTGCCAAGTTCGAGCATGATACCGCCCGTCCTGTAGACGGATACGCTGCTCCTCAACTTCACACGCACGCCGTCATCTTCAATATGACCGAGCGCGAAAACGGACAGTACCGCGCACTGCAGCCGCAGAGCCTTTTCGCGTCACAGCAGTTTGCGACTGCCATCTACCAATCCGAGTTGACCTATCGGCTTCGACAACTCGGTTACGAGATTTCCGCCGGGAGAAGTGGTGCCCCGGAGATCAGAGGCTACACACAGGAGTACCTCGACGCGTCGAGTCCGCGCAGTCAGCAGATTCGCGAATATCTGGAGCGGACTGGCCTCAACGGCAAGGAAGCCGCCGAGATTGCCGCGCACTCGACCCGCGACAAGAAAGAGATTCACTCACTCGGTGAAGTGATGGCGGCACATCGAAAACTCGCTGCTGAATATGGCAACCAGGCCGAAGCCGTGGTCCGTGCGGCACGCGAACGGTTCCAGCATCAAATCCAAGAAGCAAAGCCGGAGCATCATGTACGGGAATCCCTGACGTTTTCGCGGGACAAGAACTTTGAGCGCGAGGCAGTGATCGACGAGCGTGTGCTCATGCGCGATGCGCTTCGGCGGGGCATGGGCGAGGTCACCTTTTCTCAAGTGCGTGCCAATCTTGATACCAGACTGGCTGCGGGCGAATTCCTAGCCGTCGAGCAGTTGAATCACTTGCCCGGACGCCGGCTCACGACCGCCCAGGCTATCGCCGCGCTCTGGGTGCGGGCGCACTGATCAGGTGATCGGTCGTGGCCGACGATGACCAGCTCACGAGAAAGACTAGCCATTGACCAGCTTGCTTCCGCAGTCTCCATCTGTGGCTTCCCGTCGCCTCTCTAGGTGCGGGGTCTCCCGCCACGGAAAACGTGGTTCTATAGTTCGCAGTGAGAGACACACTCTCGCTTGATCCGGAAAGGTGGCGGTCGGAAATCTCGATCGAGTGAATCTGAGCAGTTCCCTCTACTAAGTGCGCGAGAACCGCATCGCAGCCATAGACTGACGGCCCGTCCGGAGGACGTAATTCGATGTCCTCAGCGCAGAAAGCCAGCAAGCCGTGTGCTTTCCCAGCCACTTCAAGGTCGATCCACGTTGAGTGGAGTCGCTCGATTGTTTGGATGGTGTCTTTCGGAAGGTGGTCCATAGGCTTTCATATAGATCATAGGCCGATCAGTTTGTGAACTCCCGATTCCGTCATTGTTTGTCCAGGCAGTCGTGCTTGGGAGGTCGACAATCACTTACTTACTAGCACCGTGCGGCCGTTCAGGGACTGAGTTGGCCGCTCAT
>Ga0307478_10001202_pt1 | contig 23150 bp, 20 predicted proteins | sample atmos_gasesECM4C_2_FD_203713 | JGI IMG/M metagenome (GOLD analysis project Ga0307478, IMG submission 203713) | Hardwood forest soil microbial communities from Morgan-Monroe State Forest, Indiana, United States - atmos_gasesECM4C_05 | ecosystem: Environmental > Terrestrial > Soil > Temperate...
GAGGCTTTTGTCCGGTGTGGCGGGCGAGGCCTTCACTTCCGGCATAAACACGCAGCTTCTTTGCTCTTCGCGCGCGGAGCTTGTTCTTCGGCAGCATCCCAAGCACCGCTTCGCGCACAACCTCTTCCGGCCGCCGTTGCAATAGCGTGCGGATCGGCACTTCCTTCAATCCGCCCGGCCAGCCGCTGTGATGACGATACAACTTCTGATCAATCTTGTTGCCCGTCAGTTTGATCTTTTCCGCGTTGACCACCACCACGTGATCGCCACAATCCAGATGCGGCGTGTACGTCGGCTTGTCCTTGCCAATCAGCAGACGCGCTACACGCGTCGCCAACCGCCCGAGCACTACTCCCTCGGCGTCAATCACGAACCAATCCTTCCCCACCTTCAACTCTTCGGCCTCGCGGCCTCTTGGAACATACGTCGGCATCTGCTCAGTCACACCTTTCCCAGTAAAGACAAACACTGATTCTAAAGTAGCATGCTACCGATGTCAACGGATGAAACAAGCTCTGAGGACGAAGCACAGCGGATTCACGAGCGGACCGCTCTGCAGCGGCCCGCCGTGATTGGGAGGCAGATACAAATCGCTGAAACGAAGTTGACTAAGAAGTTGCTGCTGCCGTGCTGCGGCCGCTGCGCGAGAATGACTTCGCGCTGTCGTCGCCGGCGTCGCCGGTCTTGTCAATTTCGATCGAGCCCTTGAAATATGCTCCGTCCTCGATTGAAATCCGCGCCGTCGTCAAATCGCCAACCACCGAGCCGTCCTTCTTGATCTCGATCCGGTCGCGCGCGCGCAGATTGCCCTTCACGTTCCCGTAAACCACCACTTCGCGCGCAATCACGTCCGCGGTCACCTTGGCACTGGCGCCCACGGTCAGCTTGCGGTCTTCCAGCTGTACCAACCCCTCGACGCTGCCATCAATCAGCAGGTCTTCGTTGCCGGTGATCTCGCCCTTCACATGCAGGCTCGAGCCCAACCGTGCCGTCCCGCCAGAATTCGTGCTTGGATACCCAGAATCAATCGGTGCCATTGTTTTTGCCTCCCCAGGAATTGCCGGTGCGTTTGCACTCGGAATATTTGGCCGTGCTTGTTGCGGTTGTTGCACTTGCTGCGGGAGCGGATTCTTAGCCGGTGCGTCCGGCTTCTTGTCTCCCCACATTTACCCTCCTTGCGCCTGAGCTGCGCCAGAATCGCAAATCACATCAAATGAGGTCCGGGTCTTTGAATGTAGTCCCGCGCTGAAACTCTGCCAAATCCAAAATGGTACAGATGTGTCCGGTGAGGTAACGCCATACTTAAAGGCTGGGGAGCCGCATCGTACGTCTGGATTGCCGCGAAGTGCAAGCAGGAAATAGCTCAGTGGTGGCCCGCTGCGGATTTCTGCAAGTAACGCTCTTGCAGAATCGCCAAGTGGTGGGAAAGGTGTCCCGCAATGATGTACGCGAGCGCTCGAACCGTCACCGAATTTCCGCTGGCTACGCCTTTACGAGACCACGCTTCCGCCGGCAGATTCCGAAAAAATGACAATGTCGCTCGCCGCACGTCGCGAAAATCCGCAACGTGGCTTGCCCAGGAGTAATCATCGGCTCGCGCGCCGGTCGCGGCAACATTCTGATCAAAGCTGGCAAGCGGATCGCTGAATCCACGTCCAAACCACAGCGCACGAAAAGCAAACGCTCGCTCCGTGTCGCTGACGTGATTCAAAACCTCGCGGATACTCCACTTCTCGGGCGCATAGCGGTAGAGCGATTTTTCTTCGGAGATGCTCTCTAAAATCGAGGGAACTTCCTGCAACTGGGATTCGAGCACACCGACAACATCAGCGCTCGCGATCCGGTCTATGTAAGTGAAGTAATACGGCGCTGCTTCGTCGCGTCCGGGTACAGTCATCGTTCGTTCGCCTCAACCCGAGACTAATACTTGCGAAGCACGCCGACAACTCTTCCTTGAATCTTCACGTCCGCGCCCTGGACCACAATCGGAGACATCGCCGAATTCGCGGGCTGCAAACGGACCTTGCCGCCCGGCTCGCGATAGAATCTTTTCACCGTCGCGTCGTCTTCGCCAACCAGCGCAACCACAATCTCGCCCGGGTTCGCCACCTGCGTCTGCTCGACAACGATATAGTCGCCGTCCAGAATATGATCTTCGCGCATGGATTCGCCCTTCACTTGAAGCACGAAAGTTCCCTGCCCGCGTGCAAAATCCGCCAGCGAAATCGTCTCGTTCTGTTCGACGGCTTCCAGCGGTTGGCCTGCTGCGATCCGTCCGGCGAGCGGCAATTCAACGACGTGGCGGTCGAGCACTTGTTCGCGGATGGGTTTCGGCAACTGAACTACTTCAATGGACCGGCTCTGGTTGTAGCCGCGACGAATGAAGCCCTTCTTCTCCAGGGTCGAAAGGTGCTTGTGCACCGTCGCCAGCGAAGTGAGCTTCAGCGCGTGCGCAATTTCCTCAAAACTCGGTGAATATCCGTTCTTGTTGAGAAATCCCACCAGGTAATTCAGGACTTCTTTTTGTCTCTTGGTCAGCGCCATTTCACACCCCTCGAACCCAAGTTTGAAGGTGGGAGTGTAGGCGAATTAAAAGCGAAAGTCAATGGTACTTACGGACAGGTAGTGACTCAGTTTGAACTTATGTCGTGTGGACAGGTTCGGCGATTTGTGCGAATCTGCGAGCATGGCAAAGAAGAAATCCGCCAAGAAATCTAAAAAGAAGCCAAAGCCGGACGAGAACCAGATCGCTGCAGCTCTCGTTAACAAGATTGCCGCTCGCTCTTAGTTCAGCGTCTTCTCTACGGCGTCTAGTAAAACCCTCAGGCTACTCAGCATTTCCTTCTTCAGTGGCGCGTCAAAGCGAACGTGCGCAAATACCGGCTGACCATCTTCGGTAACCCCAACGGGTAGGGATATTTCCTTCATTCCTTGAGGGATAGTCTTATTGGGTTGTGTGGAAGGGTGGACAGCGGTTTGAACTGAATCGTTCATTTCTATGGGGTCCTCCAAGTGCAAGGATAACTCAATAGAATCCATTATGCCAGAGAAAATTAACGTGTCTTTGAAGTCCTGAATGAACCCTTCTACTGCATTCGGATTGAACTGTTTATCTGCGATCAGTTCAGCCTTCAGAGTTTGCTCGGAAGGAATTCCCGTGGGCTGGTACTGCTCATACAGTTCGCGGTAAATGCTTGGACTCAAAGCACATGCCCGCAATGCCCGAATCCTCCGCGCGTCGTTCTCTGGAAACACCAAGATATCAATCGCGTAGCCAGTTGGAACTACGCGTCCCGACGCCTCCTGTACGAGATTGAATTTCTTCAGCGCGGATAGGACTGTCATTGCTTGCCCATGCCGCTTACTGAAACCCATGTGACTGAGTGCGGCATCAATTGGCGCTCCGGCCTTCTTGTCCGCATCGTACAACAGCCTAACCTTCTCAATGGCAGCCCTCAGCCCGATCGCAGGGTAATTGGGACTGCGCTGCCGAGACTTATCGGGGACGACCATTGCCTTCGCAGCTTGTTCTTGTGCCATGTGAGTAAACCTCCGCAGGCATGATATAAGCGCATTACCATAATTGCAAGAAAAAAGTCGTATTGGATGATAAAAATATCTTGACTACTGCCAGTTTATCAGATATTATGCTCTAGCGATGAGAAGACCGATAGCCTCCGCCGTTCAGGGATTGCTTGCCGACGGCGGGGGCCATAACAAAAAGGCCCGTTTCGCGTGTCCTTGGCGGGATGCGAAGCGAGCCGTGGTAAGCAGCCTAGTACGGGGCCGAGTAATTCTATCGGCCCCGATTCTACCACAGATCGAGGCTTTATGAACCGACTAAATGCCGTAAAGCGAGTCCAGATCGTAGCAGCCCTGACAGAAGGCAATTCGCTGCGCTCCACGGCTCGTATGTGCGGCGTGGCCTTCAATACCGTCCTAAAGTTCCTGCCGGAGATAGGGCAAGCCTGCGAGGACTATCAACGCCGCGCACTAGTCAATCTGCCGTGCAAGCGGGTCCAGTGCGATGAGATTTGGTCGTTCTGCTATGCGAAGGAAAAGAACGTGCCCCGAGATTTGCGCGGCAAAGGCTACGGGGACGTTTGGACATGGGTTGCGATTGACGCGGACACGAAGCTAGTACCGTGCTGGCGAATGGGTGACCGCGATGCGTGGACGGCGCAGAATTTCATGCACGATCTAGCATCGCGGCTCGCCAATCGCGTGCAACTCACTACGGACGGCCATCGCGTGTACCTAGAGGCCGTTGACCTTGCTTTCGGAAACGACATTGATTACGCGATGCTGGTCAAGGTTTATGGCTCTGATCGTGGCAAGGGCGAGATTCGTTATAGCCCTCCCGATTACATGGGATGCCGAACCATGCCGATGGTGGGCAATCCCAACCCTCAGCATATCTCCACCAGCTTCGCGGAGCGCCAGAATCTGACCATGCGTATGAAGATGCGCCGATTCACGCGGCTTACGAATGCGTTCTCAAAGAAACGGGACAATCACCGTTGGGCCGTTGCGTTGCACTTCATGCACTACAACTTCTGCCGCATCCACCAGACATTACGCGTCACGCCTGCGATGGAAGCGGGAATTGCAGATCATGTATGGACAATCGAGGAAGTTGTTGAGCTGCTCGACGCTCCTAGAACGATAGCCGATGCCGCATGAGCAGAGATTACCTCACCAATAGCAGCTTAGTCCCTTTCATTGCCACTACTTTTAGAGTAAATTCCCCCAATCAATCTGCCCAAAATTTAGAATATCGAGGCTTATATGAACGAGAAAGAAAGCGAAGGCCACGAAAACAAGCCCAAAGGGAATCCATCGCGCCGCGCTTTCATTCTTACTGAAAATACCATCGTATACGAGGCTGAACCCGAAGAGAGCGGTCAAGAACGCCATGACCATCCCACCGTAGTACAGATACAGTCGCATCTTCCCATTGATTTGAAAAGAGACTGGAGAGATACCATATTCAAGTGGCTCAACGTACTTCTGGCAGCTGTCACTTTCGTAATCGTCGCGTACTACACTAGAGCCGCGTTCATCCAAGCTCAGCAATCCATAAGAGCCGCTAAGGCTGCCGAAGAGAGCGCTGCGGCTGCAACGAGTGCTGCTGATACCGCCGCTTCTGCCTTGGGATTTAGTCAGGAAGAGTTCAGGCAAGAACAAAGACCGTACATTTGGCTTTCCGCCGGAATGGCGCTTCCAGAAACACCTGTAGGCTCGCTGTCGCTGACAGAACTTCAAAGGAGAAATTTGCCTCTGATAATAAGTCTGCAAGCCTTCAACGGCGGGAAGTCGCCAGCCATAAAAGCCATAAATACTCAAGTGGTCGTTATATTCGATACCACGGAAGTGGCTAAAAAAAGACTGCGGAACTATGTTCCTGAGTATCTTAGCGGCGAATTCATATTGCCGCCAAACAGCAGCGTAGTTCTTCATAGTCCCCAAGAGCATATTGTTATAACTGACCAGCTTTTGAACGATCTCGGCAAGGTCCGCACGATGTACGTAGTCGGAAGAATTAGGTATTTCGACATTTTCTCGCCGTCTCTCAAAGTACCTTACGAGACTGCCTTCTGTGCTCAAGTCAATCCGAGCGGTTTGCCGTTTTCCAACTGCACTGTACCGGAAACGGCTTGGATTAAGTAAGAGCAGCCCTACTAAGAGCGCCAAAAAAGCCGTCCCAAGGAATACAAGGCAAAATGAGCCAGTCCCCTTCAAGGACAGGTGACCCCAAACTGAGTCACCACCTACGGACAGGCTGGCCTTTATCAGTAAGTTACCCGCCCTTCCAGTGCGCGCGGAAGCCGGCAATACCCTATTCGGCGACGGGTGCCGGGTCCTTCGCACGGCGCTTACCGGAAGCACCCTTAGCCTTGCGCGATGGCTGGGCGCTCAGAGACTCGCGCAACGCCTCCAACTCTTTCCGTGTCGCTTCCAGCAGGGCGCTCACCCGTTCCGCGTTCTGCTCTACTATGTAACGCATAGCAGCATCCAGTTCGCGGCGCATCTCGGCAGATTGCTCGGCCAGAGCTTCGGCAGCCGCGAAACGCGCGGCCTCGTGTATTTCCGCGAGCTGTGCTTCACGTGCGCTTTCGCTCAACGCCCGCGCACGGCTCTTGCTCTTCTCGAGCGCGGTCATCATTTCTACCGTGCAATCGAGGACCACCTCGTCCGCCACCGCCAGTTGTGCGGCTAGGCCTCGGCTCTTCTCGGCCACAGATGGCGGAGCAAAAGCGGCAATCGCCGCCTCCGACGCCGCAGCCTCTTCTACTGCTGTGGTCTCTTCGTCGCCTGGGTAAGCGAACCAGTCCGTCGGTGGCCATGGGATTCCCCACACGTTTCCGGGAACCTCAAACGCCAACGCGACGTGATAGACCTCCCGATATGTCTTCGGCCGCTGTACCCACACCACGCGCGCCTTCACTACTCGCGGCGGCCTCGGCGGCTCCAGTCGGCGGATCTCCACGCTGACGGTTGAACCCTTTGGCGCGTAATGCGTGGACTGGTATTTGCACCCGTAGCAGTCAATCATCACTGTCAGTGTGGATTCGTGGAAAGGCTGCCCAAGCGCATCTGTCCCGTTAATCTTGATTGGGACGGATTTCGCGAGCCGGGTGCTGCGTCGCTGCTCCGCGCCGGGTTCCTTTGATTGAGAGGAATCGCTCAAGCGCTGCTCCAGGGGAAACTTCAACGTTAGCACCTCGAAGCGGCGCATTCCGGTGCGCCTTGAGAGCGCCGTGCGAAAAGGTAAAGGCGCGCGCTTCGGCAAATTCGGGAGTTTAATGCGCTTTAGCAAAAGCTCCGCGCTTTCGCCGAAAGTACAGCAGATAGAGCACCAGCGCAGCGATCGCCGCCAACACGATCGTCACGATCAAAACTGTCTCTCCGTGCGCCACGATCACCCTAAAAATCTTCCGCCCGTAGGCTGCTCCCAGATAAGCCAAAATGCAGTACCGCGCCAAGCGCCCCGCCGACATCGCCGCCAGAAACTTTTTGGTGGAATATTGCAGCGCGCCCGCAGCGATTACGAAGGGCACCATCGGCATCGGCGGCGGCAACAACGCCGGTATCACGATCGCCCCAAATCCCCAGCGCTCGAATGCCCTGGTGACTCGCTTCATGATGCGCGGCGAGACTTTGTCCTTCAGCGCCTTTTCGCCACCATTGCGCGCGATCCGGTACGTCAGATACGCCCCGACCACCGATCCGACCGTCGCCATCACGGCGTAATATGGCCACCATTCGCGGTCATGTCCCGCCAGCACAATAGTCATTGCGTCCATGCTGCCGGGCACCGGAATCACCGAGCTGTCAATCAAGCCCAGCAGGATTAACCCCGGACCGCCCAGCGTGAAAAGCCAATGCCGAACGGCGTGCACCTTCGAGGGCTCTGCAAGCACCAATTTGGCGAACCCAAGTCTCAACGTGGCCCCCATGGGCTCTGCCCACATTCATTCGACGCTCGCTGCCAATCCCGGGTTCCGGCATAGAGTCGAAAACGACACATTGTACCCGCGCATCGCGCAAATTGCTGCGCGGTGTGCTAGCCTATGATTGAGGTTATGCGGGAAGAAGAAAAGCCGGGCGCAAGTCAGCGCCGCGCTCCTCGGCACGGTGAATCACCCTCTTTTGCGTCCCGTTCGGGTTTCAGCCATCGCACTCCAAACAACCCATCTGCTGTGTTTCGTTCCGTTTCCAACCATTGCATCTCCCGTCCCCATATTGGCTCGCAGTGTGCTAGCCTTTTGCTGAATAGAAATCAGAATGCAAGCGTCAAAGACGCAGGGGTGGACGCAATCCAGCCCGTCGCTGTTCTCTGCCAATATTGAATCGAGGTCTCGAATCGCCATGTCCAGCACATTCGTCGAAATCTCAGGCCGCAAGAAAGAAACGATAGACAAGGCCGTCATCCGCTTCTGCGGTGACTCTGGCGACGGCATGCAGATCACCGGCAGCCAGTTCACAAACACCGTGGCGCTCTACGGCAATGATTTGGCCACGCTGCCGGATTTCCCCGCCGAGATTCGCGCCCCTGCTGGCACACTACCGGGCGTCAGCGGATTCCAGGTTCATTTTTCCTCCAGCGACGTCTACACCCCCGGTGATTCTGTGGACGCGCTCATCGCCATGAATCCCGCCGCGCTGAAAATGAATTTGCCGGACCTGAAAACCAACGGCATCCTGATCGTCAATCTCGATAGCTTCAAAGAAAACGATCTACGCAAAGCCCAGATCGTGCAGAACCCGCTCGAAGACCACTCTCTTGACGGCTACCGCCTCTTTGCAGTGGAACTTACCAAACTGACGCGCGCTTCCTTGAAAGAATTGGGCCTCGACGCCAAGAGCATGGACCGCTGCAAGAACTTTTTTGCCCTGGGCATGTGCTACTGGCTCTACAACCGCTCCATGCAGCCCACGCTCCGATGGCTAGAAGACAAATTCAAGAGCAAGCCGCAGCTCGTGCAAGCCAATAAGCTCGCCATGCAGGCTGGCTACAGTTACTGCGAAGCCACCGAAGCATTTCAGATCAGCTACGAAATTCCTCCCGCGAAGCTGCAGCCGGGCGTGTATCGCAATATCAGCGGCAACGCCGCACTGGCTCTCGGATTTGTGGCCGCCTCCCAGCAGTCGGGCCTGACGCTTTTCCTCGGCTCTTATCCCATCACTCCGGCTTCCGACATTCTCCACGAGCTTTCGATGTACAAGGATTTCGGCGTCACGACCTTTCAAGCCGAAGACGAAATCGCTGCCATCACCTCCGCGATCGGCGCGGCCTACGCTGGCGCACTGGGCATCACCTCGACGTCCGGACCCGGAATGGCCCTGAAAACCGAAGCTCTCGGCCTCGCCGTCATGGTCGAATTGCCGTTGGTCGTCTGCGACATCCAGCGGGGCGGCCCATCCACCGGCCTTCCCACAAAGACCGAGCAAGCCGATCTTTTACAAGCTCTCTTCGGACGCAATTCCGAAGCTCCCATTCCGGTGCTTGCTCCTGCAACTCCGGGTGACTGCTTCTGGATCGCGCTCGAAGCCAGCCGCATCGCCATCAAATACATGGTTCCCGTCATCATTCTCTCCGACGGTTACCTCGCCAACGGTTCTGAGCCCTGGAAAGTTCCGACGGTCGAAGATCTTCCGGCGATTCCCGTGCACTTTGAAACCAATCCGGAGGGCTTTCAGCCTTACAAACGCGATCCCGAAACTCTCGCACGTCCCTGGGCCATTCCCGGGACTCCGGGACTTGAGCACCGGGTAGGCGGCATCGAAAAGCAGGACGTCACCGGGAACGTAAACTACGAACCGCTGAACCACGAGCACATGGTTCGCACGCGGGCCGAGAAAGTCGAAGGCATCGCGCAGGATATTCCCGAGGCGGTTCCTGAAGGCGATCCTTCCGGCGATCTGCTGATTGTCGCGTGGGGTTCCACACACGGCCCCATCACCGCTGCGATGAAAGCGCAGCGCGCCAAAGGACGGCGCATCGGCCACGTTCATCTGCGCCACCTGAATCCGCTGCCGAGAAACCTTGGCGATTTGCTGAAACGGTATAAGAAAGTCCTGGTCCCGGAGATGAACATGGGCCAGCTCGTAATGCTCCTGCGCGCGAAATTCCTGGTGGACGCGCAAAGCTACGGCAAAATCCAGGGCAAACCATTCAAGCAATCGGAACTCGAATCCAAGATCGAAGAATTGCTCGATTAACGCCGGCTCTTGGTAGTTGAATTTGTAGCGGCGGTCTTCAGACGCGCCGTTTGAGTTCCGAATGAAGTTGCGGTACTGGCAGCTTTGAATTTTTTGAGGTGATCGAAAATGACCACGGCAGCACCGCCCATCTACACCAAGAAAGACTTCCAAACCGACCAGGAAATCCGCTGGTGCCCCGGCTGCGGAGACTACGCCATCCTCTCCGCGGTGCAAATGGTTTTCGCCGAACTCGGCATACCGCGCGAAAAATTCGTGTTCATCTCGGGCATCGGCTGCTCCAGCCGCTTTCCGTATTACATGAACACATTCGGCTTCCACACGATCCATGGGCGCGCTCCCGCGGTGGCCACTGGTATCAAGCTCGTGCGTCCTGACCTTGACGTTTGGGTCGCTACCGGTGACGGCGATTCGCTTTCCATCGGCGGCAATCACACCATCCACATGCTCCGCCGCAACGTCGGCCTGAAAGTCCTGATGTTCAACAACAAAATCTACGGTCTCACCAAAGGCCAATATTCTCCGACTTCCGAAATCGGAAAGAAAACCAAGTCCACGCCTTACGGGACCGCCGACCGCCCCTTCAACCCCATTTCCCTCGCGATCGGTTCTGAAGCGACTTTCGTCGCCCGTTCCGTGGACGTGTTCCAACAGCATTTGAAGGAAACCCTGCGCAAAGCCGCAGCCCATAAGGGCGCGGCCTACGTCGAAATTCTGCAGAATTGCAACATCTTCAATGATCTCGCGTGGGAGAACCTCACCGAAAAAGACGCGCGCAGCGAGCACGTCGTCCAACTCGAACACGGCAAGCCGCTAATCTTTGGCAAGAAGCGCGACAAAGGCATCCGCATGAACGGATTCGATCTGGAAGTCGTCGAACTCGGCAACGGTATCACCGAAAAAGATCTGCTCGTGCACGATGAGCAGCATCCGCGCGCCGCCTACGCTTTCCTGCTCGCGCATATGGAACATCGCGAAGGATTCCCCACGCCCATCGGCGTACTGCGCGCCTGGAACAACGTGCCGCGCTACGAGGATTTAATCACCCAACAAATCCGGGACGTCCAGGCCAAAAAAGGCAAGGGCGACCTGGCCAAACTCCTGCGCGCCGGGGATACCTGGGAGTTAAAGGCGTAGATACGGCGTCCCGCATGCTCTCTAGTTCTTGCAGTCTAGGGGAACCCACGGAGCAACAGCTTTTCCGCAAACTTAGATTGCTGCGCACCTATTTCTGCCGTCGTTTCCTTCCGGTGGGGTCTTCGGGCAGCGAAGCCGTCTTCCAATCCACGCCCTTCGGAACTTGTCCTACGCCCGCGACGTATAGGGCGCCTTCCGTCACTCCATCAATTCCCAAATCGTGATCGATCTTTGAATCCGCCAGCGCCATTGTGCAGAAAGGCGCAAGCCCCAGCCACGTCGCGGTTAAACAAAACGTTTGGCACAAATGCCCGCACTCCGCCAGCACCACGCGGTAGGCCCGCGGAAACCGGTACTTCCATTGCGTTCGCGTGAACACCGCCGTCATCACCACAAACGCGCAAGCATCGGAAAACCAACGCTGGCCCATCACGTAGTCCGACATGCGGTCGCGCGTAATTCGTCGCCGCAGCAATTCCAGCCGGTGGCTGCTGGCATCGTAGTGATATATGCCGGGAGAAATTCCCTCGACATCCCGCGCCACCACATACGCTTCGATCGGGTGAAGCGCTCCACCCGAAGGAGACGTCTTCACCGCAAATTTTCCCAACGGCGGAACGGTTACCCATTCACGCACGCCAAACGTCAGTCCCAGCAACGTGCTTAGATCCGCGAACGAAAGCTTTCCCGGCGCAAATCTTCGCCAGGTTCTACGCGCCGTAAGCACTCGGGGAAATTCACCGCTCTCACGCGCCGGCAACAGCCTCGTCTGCTCAGCCCGCGAATAGCGCTTCACCGGGACCGGCATGGCCTTCTCATGCGTCAGTCCTTCCATATAACGCCCGATGCGCACGAGGTCTGCTTCGAAGGGCAGATCGCGCCCCGTGAAATGAAAAAAGCCCGCGGTAGGGTTCCAGTTTTTCCAAGCGGCCATGGCCCGTTCGGCGCGTTGTTCCTTTCGGCCGGAGCGCTGCAGCAGCGCATGCCGTTCCAACCCTCGGATAGCGGCACGCAATGAGGTCGGCGAATACTGCGGAAAGTGCGCGAAGATCGCGGCGGGAGTACGCCAGCCGCTCAGGTAATTTAGCAATTCGGTTGCAATGGGCGCAGCAGCGGTGCGTTTTCCGAGCGCATAATTCTCGAATACCAGATTCTCTCGCTCCCAGTAGCAAACCAAAAACGGAGAGCGCCGAAACAGCTCGTGTTTCGCTTTAGGCATGATGGGGATGGATCGGATTCAGCCGCCGCGACTCAAGCCTTGCGGCGTGAAGGCGTGGATCATTTGGCTTTCGTCGCAAACCACTGCCCGAACAGCGGATGGTCTGGCAATTTGCGCGGAGGACACTGGATACGTATTAGGCGGTAGGATTCTTTCAGCGCACGCAAGTTCAAGTCGATCTTCGTCTGATCGGCTTTGCTAACTTTAGGCCGCAAGGCCCGCAGCCTCTTTTCTGCCCTGCCAATTGCCGCTGCAACCGAATGCAACGAAAAACTGATCTTGGCCATGTAGTGCTCCCTCCGCGCATTTGAAGTCGTGTGAGCGGGAGAGACACGCCCCGCCCCAGACAGTTCGGCACGGCGACCGGGTTATTTCGATTTCGGCTTGGTCGTGAATGTTTGTCCAAATAGCGTCGGCGGCCTGCAGAAATGCTTGATGACGCCGTGGCATTTCTCCAAGCCCCGCAAGTTCAGATCGATCTTCTTCTGATCTTCCTTCGTGACTTTTGCGCGTACCGAGCGCAATTTCTTCTCGGCCCTGGCTATTTCTTTCGCGACGCCCTTAAGCGTGAAACTGATTTTCGCCATACCGTACTTCCTCCCCACCCGGCGCACTGCAACTTGGTTTTCTTCGAATAAGCGGCCTTCTCAGTGCCGTGCGCGCTGGACCGGCGTGAGTGTAGTTGACGCTTGATACAGCGTCAAGAAAGATTGCTCGCCGTCGCTTGTAGCCACCTCGGGAATCGAACGCTCATTTGGAATTTCCACTCACCGGCGGCATCGGTAGCCCGATTTTCTGCACGAGCGCCACAAATCGCGGATCGTTCCGCAAACTCGCCCATCGCGGATGCACTGCAATATTGATCAGGCGCACCGAGCGCTCGTCGTACGCTTTATCTAGCCACTGAAACACTTCGTCCTTTTCTCCTAAGCCCACGTACACCAAAGCAACGCTATACGGCGTCACGTACTGCCGCGCCGACAGCTGCAGCAAGTCATGAAGAATCGCGAGCGCGTCCGATTTCTTGCCTGCCACCGCGTACGCATTCCCCAGTTCCGCCTTGAAAGAAGTCTCATTCCCCGATAACGCCAGCGCTCGCTGCAATTCCGCTAACGCTTTTTCGTATTCTCCCTTGGCCAGGTACGCTTGCCCCAAGTAGCCGTGTGCCACCGCGAATGTCGGGTCCATCGCGATCGCCTTTTGCGCCTGAGCAATCGCTTCGTCGTACTGGGCGGCCAGATACAACACCCATGACAAATTCGCGTTAATGATCAGCGAGCGCGGGTCGAGTTCCTGCGCCAGCTTCATTTCCGAAATCGCTTCCTCGCTTTTCCCGGCTTCCGCCAGCGCCAATGCATACCAATGGTGCGCAGTCGCGTCGCCCGGATTCAATTGAATCGCGCGCTGAAATTCTTCCAGGACGCCGGGGAAATGCAGGCTGTACGCACGAAGTTGACCCAGTACAGCGTGCGCGAATGCGAGCGTATCGTCCAATTGCAGCGCTTTCACGGCTGCCGCCTCGGCTTCCGGCAACACTTGCGATGACGGCACATCCTTATAATCCGCCGCCAGCGTCAAAGCTCCCGCAAGCCCTGCATACGATGGCGCGTACGTGGGATCTAGCTGGATCGCCTGCCGATAATCCGCCACAGCTTGCGTCACCGCTTCGCCCGTCCGTTTGTTCGCGTAGTAGTTCCCTTGCAGGTAAGCGTCGTAAGCTGCCGGCACCACCGTCCGCGTCTTCGCCAGGCGCTCCTGCTCGGGCTGTGTCAATTGGATCTGAATCTGCGTGACGATGTCGCGCGCTACATCACTCTGTAGCGCCAGAATATCCGTCACCGTGCGCTCGTAGCTGTGCGCCCAAAGATTCTGGCCCGTTTGGGGCTGCACCAGTTCCGCGGAAATTCGCACGTGATCATCCGACCGCAGCACCGACCCTTCCACCAGCGCATCCACACCTAGTTCCTCCGCGATCTGCGCCGGGCTTTCGTGCTTATCCTTGTACTGCATCACCGAGGTGCGCGAGATAACCCGCAATTTCTTAATTTGTGAGAGTTCTGTGATCAGCGCGTCGCACATTCCATCCGCAAAATAATCCTGCTTGGGATCGCCGGTAAGGTTTTCCAGAGGCAGTACCGCCAACGACTGAATAGACCCCGCGCCCACGCCGTGCGGTCCGCGCCACTTCCCCGCCACCAGCTTCCAAACCAGCGCCGCAATCACCAACAGCGCCACCGCCGCCAACGAAACTAAAATCGCATTGCGAAGCTGCGACCGGCGAGTCTCAGCATCAGGTAGAACCGCGGAAACCTGCAGCGCGCTCGCCGGAATCACGGCTGAATTCGTGCGCAAGGCTTCCAGCGCGGCGCGCACTTCGCTCGCATGCTGGTAACGCTGCGCCGGCTCCTTTGCCAGGCAGTGCTCGATGACCGCGCGCAATCCCGCCGGAACGTTTTCCCGCAGTGGCGGCGCCGTATCGTGCAGGATCATCGAACTCAGCTCGTAGGAAGTTCTGCCGCGAAACGGCCGCTTCCCGTTGGCCATTTCGTAAAGCACTACGCCCAGCGCCCAGATGTCGCTGCGCGCGTCGGCGGGCTCGCCGCGAAATAATTCGGGAGCCATGTAGTGCATGGTCCCCACGATCGCGCCTTCCGACGTGAGCGTGCTGATCGATTGCGTCTTCAGCGTGATTTCGCCCGGCGTCATGTGCTTCGCCAGACCGAAATCCAGGACCTTGACGCGCCCTCCCGGCATGATGATCACGTTCGGGCTCTTCAGGTCGCGATGAATCACTCCGTGCTCGTGTGCGTGGGCCATGGCATCAGCGATTTGCTCGCCGTATCGAATCACCGTTTCCGCCGGCAGGCCCCCCTCGGGAATCTGCTCCGCCAGCGAGCGCCCGTGCACGAATTCCATGACGATGTAGCTTTTGCCGTCGGCCTCGCCCACGTCGTATATTGTGCAAATATTGGGATGATTCAACGCGGACGCGGTGCGCGCTTCGCGTATCAGCAGCAGACGCGCGTTTTCGTCCTTGTCCAGTTCAGCGGGAAGGAACTTCAGGGCCACGTCGCGGTTCAAGCGGTCGTCGTGTGCGCGATAGACCACGCCCATCCCACCTTCACCGACCTTCTCAACGATTCGGTAGTGGGAGACGGTCTGCTCGCTCACTGGGAGGAATCCATCAATTCGGCATCTTAGGCCGCGCCGGAAAGGCAAGTCAACGCCCACACCGCCCAATGTTTCGTCGGGGCGATTAAAGCTGGTTGCTCGCGGACGTTTGCAATATAAATGAGTGCGAGTTCGGCGGCGGGCGCTTGAGACCTTTTTGGAAGACCTACTGGAAAAGGATTGTCGCATTACTGGCGCTGACGGCCGCGGTGCCCGCGCTGTTCCTTGCTCTGAACGTAGGAGGTTGGCGGGCGCGCATCACTGCAGTGATTGGGAGTGTGTATAACTGGCCGGTAGTCGTCCCGCCCCCGGCTAATTTCCAGCCGCAGGTGCCGCGGGGCTTTAAAGCTTCGGTTTTCGCGAGTGGGTTTGAGCAGCCTCGCTGGCTGGCGGTAACCCCGAATGGTGACGTTTTCGTCGCCGATTCCGGGGCCGGACAAGTGATCGTATTGCGATCTTCAGCCTCGCCTGGGCTCGCGACTCGCGAAGTTTTTGCGGATCATTTGAGTCTGCCGTTTGGCATCGCGTTCCACGATGATTACGTTTACGTAGCAAACACCGACCGTGTCGTGCGCTTTCGCTTCGATCCCAAAACTTCCCGCAGGCTTTCGGACGCGGAACCCATTCTCGATTTGCCGGGTGGAGGATATCATCAGCATTGGACTCGTTCGCTCGCGTTCAGTCCTGACGGCAAGAAACTTCTCGTCTCGGTGGGCTCGCGCAGCAACGTCGGTATCGAATCGGACCCGCGGCGCGCTGCGATTCTTGTGCTGGATCCCGACGGGCGCAACATGCGGGTCTATGCGAGCGGCTTGCGCAACGCGGTGGGCATCGCCTTCGATCCTTCCACTGGAGAATTGTGGGCTGCTGTCAACGAGCGCGACGACCTCGGCGACGACGTGCCGTCGGATTACTTTACCCATGTCGTACCCGGCGGCTTTTACGGTTGGCCCTACGCTTATCTCGGCCAGCACGTCGATAATCGCGTCTCGTCCCGGCCGGACATGGTCGCAAAAACCATCACGCCCGATCTGCTCCTGGGAGCGCACGTCGCGCCGCTGCAGTTCGCGTTTTACGACAAGACGCAGTTCCCGGCGATGTATCGCGACGGCGCGTTCATCGCCGAGCACGGTTCCTGGAATCGCCGCGTCCGTAGTGGCTACCAAGTCGTCTTCATTCCCTTCCGCAACGGCGTCTCCACGGGACCGCCCACTGCGTTCTTCTCCGGTTTCGTGCCCGATCCCGCGGCCAAGCAAGTCTACGGCCGCCCAGTCGGCGTAGCCGTCGCTGCCGACGGCTCTCTCCTCGTCTCCGACGACGGACAAAAACAGATTTGGCGAGTATCGTACGAGCCCTAGCCGCAGCCGGACCACTGAAACAATCGCGCACATAAGAGTTGAACCTGCTGGGATGGCTCGCCCGCTGTTGTTCAGAAAGCAAGTTGGCTTGTATCGAGTAGAATCGCCTATTTGTATCGAGTAGAAAAGGGCGCTGGCGATTGTTTGCAACAACTTAGGAGGTTCTGCTTGTGTTTTTGGGCCTTCATTTGTATCGAGTAGAAAGGCATTTCTGACCCCCGAGAGATGAACTGTGGCCGCACCGGCGGATGGAGGAAAACGGTGAATCCGCGAGCTGTCTAGAAGCGCAGCAACTGTAAAAAAATGACGATTAGAAATCATAATGGGGCCGGGTGCTCGATGCCGTCTTGTCAGCTTCGCCGCGCCACCGTTACGCATGTTTCCTCCGCGCGTACACAGGATTGTCGCCCGACCTAATGTTAACATTAAAGGACATATGAATCAACAGTAAAGTGGTGGCTTGGCTGCATCTAAGGCACGCGAGGCAAGCTTCGCGCCGGAAAAGCGGCGGCAAGCCGGCGCACTCCACAGAATACGCGACGTTTCACGCGAATAATGAGACGGAGATTGCGGCGGTCAGCGAAAACCGCCTATTGAGCGGCGGGAAGCGGTGCGGCCGGGACGGGTGGCAGCGAAGCTGGCGAGGCATTCTTGGCTAGCGCTGTTCCCTGCTGTGACGGCAGCGGCGGCATTTGCGCCATGGCTTGATCGCGGGCCGCGACGAACTGGCTCCAGTCGCGCTTCGAGACTGGATCGGAGGGTGGCAGTGGCAGGCGCTCGAAGTTCAGGAATTCTTTGCCGCGCTCGATGCGGAAATCGAGGTGCGGGCCGGTGGCTAGGCCGGTCATGCCCACTAGGCCGATGCGCTGCCCTTGTTCGACGCGCTGGCCGGAACGCACCAGGACGCGCGAGAGGTGCATGTAATACGTGGTGTAACCGTTCGAGTGCTGCACTTCGATCAGGTTCCCTGCGCCGCCTTTCATCCCCGCGAAAATCACGCGTCCATCGCCGATCGTCTGCACAGGCGTTCCCGTCGGGGCGGCGTAATCAATTCCCAGATGCGGGCGGTATTCCTTCAGGATGGGGTGAAAGCGATGCTCGCTGAAATGCGAAGTAATCACGGCGGCGAATTTCAGCGGCGAATGCAGAAACTCCTTCTTCATGGATTTGCCGTCAGGTGTGTAATACACCGGCACGCCGCCGGGACCATGAAATAGAACCGCCCGGTAAGGATGGTTGCCATTGACGTATTCGGCCGCCAGAATCCGCCCGTAAGAAGAGACCTCGCCGTTCGCGAGCATCTTCTTTTCGACCACGACGCGGAAAGTGTCGCCGGGGCGCGGGTCGGTGTAAAAGTCCAGGTCCCAGCCGAAAATATCCGCCAGGCGCATGGCCAACTCGGGTCTCTCTCCCGCGTCTGTTACAGCGTTGAATAGCGAGCCGCGGATTTCGCCGGTCACGCCGACGGTCTTGGTCTCCGACGGAATCGTCTCGATTTCGGAATGAAATTCGCTGCCCTGCGGCGCGATGTTCAGCACGCGGTCGGCATCAATGCGATAGCGCACTTCCTCGAGATCACCCAGAATCGAGCGCCCGACCGAAATGTGATTGCCCGCGCGGACTTGACGAAAATCGAACACCGACTGCGCCGAAGCAATCAGGCGCGCGGCATCATCAGGAGCGACGCCAAGTCCCTGCAGAAATAAATGAAACGGCAGGCGCGCCGGGACGACGCCTTCGGTGAAGAGAACCATCTGATGCTGGACGTGACGAGCTTCTTCACGAGCGAACGATGTCTGCATGGCAACGTCATTCTCAGCGGACACTCGCGCGCTATAGACGATCCCCGCGGATGCAGCTGCCGCCCCCAACAGCGCAATACCTAGAACACGCTTCCACATTTTCTTCATACCCTTGCACCACGATTCAAATTAGGAAAAAACGAGCATAACGCAGCTCGCGGAGGCGCGAAAAGAAAAATGGGCGTTATTTTTCTAGGAAGTAACCGCATTGACGAACCGCAGAGACCCAGAGAAAAGCTTAATGAGAGGCGCCGGCGGCGGCATACTGCTGGCGCCGCGCCAGATCGGCGAAGTAATTGCGCTCCCGCAAGCCGTGGTAAATGCGGCCAGCTATTTCCGAAGCGTGCGGACCACTCACGGACCGGCTGCCGCCGCGAATCAAAACGACTAGCACGATTTTCGGGTGCGCTTGATCGGCGTAAGAAACGAACCAGCCGAGGCGTCCGCCGAGAGCTTCATCATTGCACGTTCCGGTCTTTCCGAGGGCTTGCTCGCCATCCGGGTCGTAGCTTTGCTTCGCGGTGCCATACATCACCGCCGCTAGCATACCTTCGCGAATATCCGGCAAGAGCGGCGCGATGTCCAGTTGCTGGCGGACCCGTGGCTGAAAATTGGCGCGAGCCGCTTCCGTGCGCGGGTACTGCAAGAAATACTGCGTGCCGCCGTTCGCCAGAGTGGAAACCAGCGAGGCGAGTTGCAAAGGCGTGAGCCGAATACCTTCGCCAAAGCTGGACATACGTGCGACGCCGCCATACGCCGGAGGAGTTCCCGGTAGCAGCCCCGGCTGCTCTTCCGAAATCTCGTAACCGGCGCGTTCGCCCAAACCGAGCAAATGAGCGTACTGATGTACGCGCGCGAATCCGAGGCGCGTCCCCACTTCCTGGAAGTACACGTTGTTCGAATGCGCCATCGCTTCGGTGAGGTCCATGTAGCGCCGATGACCGATCTTGATCATGGTGTCGCGCGTGATCACGCCTTCTTGCAATCCGGCGAGCGCGATCACCGGCTTGATCGTTGAGCAAGGCTCGAAGCCCGAAGAAAACGCCATCTTCTGATTGACGATGGTGAGAATGCGGCCAGTAGACGGGTCCATCGCAAGGACGGAGCCGTTGGCGTGGCCCAGCGCGTCCACAGCAACCTGCCGGATGACCGGATCGTCGTACTCGGCGTTGTCGTCTTTTGTGGGATCCCCCCACGCGGAGATGCCGCTCTTGCGATGATGAGTGCGCGTCGTGGAACTGGGTTTGGAAGCGGTGGGCGTCGCGCCGGAAGCGGCAGCGAACGCACCCGCGAGCAAGAGGCAAAGTACCGGGACAAATTGTTTGATGGCTGGCTGGGGTCGCATTGAGTTCTTTATCGGCCCGAAAACTGCGTACATCAGCCGAAGGAGCTTTAGTTTACGGAAACATTACAGGTGGAAGCAACTGGAAACGCGGGCAGTTTTCCTGATCGTCACGGCTGAACGAAGGTACAGCTGCGCAGAGCGCGGAGTTTGAGGCGAAATCGGGTGAAGGAAGCGGGGCGCTTGATACATGCCCCGCTCCCCGCAGCACATTATTCTTAGGTTGACGACGCGCCGAACGTTACCGGGTGGCGCGGCCTTGTGCAGCTGCTGCGGCCTTCGGCGGCTGCTTCGCGGCTTCCGCGGCTAGCTTTTGCGCTTCGGGCGACGGCTTGCCGTTACCTTCCGCCGCAGCGGCCGCGAGACTCAACAGACCGAGTTGTTTGCGCAGTTCGTGCTCGATTTTGCCGCGAATGTCGGCGTTCTCTTTCAGGAATACGCGCGCATTCTCGCGACCTTGGCCGAGGCGCTCATTCTTGTACGAAATCCATGTGCCGGACTTCTCGAGCAAGCCTCTGGTGACGCCCAAGTCAATCAAATCCCCTTCGCGCGAGACGCCTTCGCCGTAAATAATGTCGAACTCGGCCTCCCGGAACGGAGCTGCCACTTTGTTCTTCACGATCTTGGCGCGCGTGCGTGAACCTACGACGCGGTCGCCTTCCTTGATGGCTTGAATGCGGCGAATATCCACGCGAATCGAAGAATAAAACTTCAGCGCGCGGCCGCCCGTGGTGGTTTCCGGGTTGCCGAACATCACGCCGATCTTTTCACGGATCTGGTTGATGAAAATCAGGCAGGTCTTCGACTTCGAAACGATCGCGGTCAGCTTCCGCAGCGCTTGCGACATCAGCCGCGCCTGCAAACCCATTTGCGCGTCGCCCATATCGCCTTCGAGTTCAGCACGCGGAACGAGAGCCGCCACCGAATCCACTACGATGATGTCCACGGCGTTCGAACGAATCAGCGCTTCCGCGATTTCGAGAGCCTGTTCACCGTTATCGGGCTGCGATACCAGCAGGTTATCCACATCCACGCCCAACTTCCGCGCGTACGAAGGGTCCAGCGCGTGTTCAGCGTCGATGAAGGCAGCTTGGCCGCCGAGCTTCTGTGCTTCGGCAATCACATGCAACGTCAAAGTCGTCTTGCCGCCGGATTCCGGGCCGTATACTTCGATCACGCGGCCGCGCGGGAAGCCGCCCACGCCGAGCGCTGCGTCAATCGAGATCGAGCCGGTGGGGATCACGTTCACCGGGACGAGCACATCCTTGTTCCCCAGGCGCATGATGGAGCCCTTGCCGTACTGCTTTTCAATCTGGGATATGGCCAAATCCAGGTTTTTTGTCTTTTCGTCGTTCACAGTGCCACCTCTAGAGGGCTTTCATTTTGGTCTTAGCTGGAGACCGAGGCGGGGCCAGTGTACCAGAGTGCCGAGGTCCCTACCTAGCCTTTCTGAAAGGCAGATTAGCACAAGGCGAACAAAAAGCAAAAGGTATTTTGGGCCGGTAACTATCCCTTGGCAACAAGTATCTTTGGCCAAATTTGCCAGGCGGCGAGCGGAATCCGTCACGGCTGGACTGTCGTGGCATTGGCGACATGCTGCCATTTGCCATCGTGCTTTTCATAGACTGACATCCACGCCATTACCGTCGTGTCCGTGGCTCTCTTGCCTGACGCGTCGGTTTGATCGAGCGCGATTTTCACGCGCACTACCATCCACCCCATTTGACCATCCGGAGACACGTGGACGATAGGCGGTTCGAGGTCGTCCCAAGTCGTGAATTCCGTGCCCTGAAAATAGTGAGTGAAACGCGCGCGCAAATCTTCCCGCGATTGCGGTTGTACCTTGCCGTCGCGGACAAAAATGAATTCCGGGGGCACGGTTGCGAGCAACGCATCCACGTCGTGTTGGAAATGGGCGCGCCGGTCGGCGCGATGCAGAGCGAGCAACTCAGCCTTAGCGGCATCCGGACCTTGAGGACCTGCGGCCGAAGAAAGACAAAACGCACCAGCGAAAATTATCCCCGCGAGCAGTGGTGTGTTCATGGCACTCCCCCGCGCGGCGCTATTGATCGAGGTTGCTCGTGTGGGTCAGCGTCGCGTAGATGCGTTCGATATAATCGTGGACTTCCGGCACTGGCTTGGGCGCGAACCACGGCTGCCAGATTTCGGTTAGTCCTTCGGCAACGATTTCCTTTTCGCTTTTTCCCGCGGCTATTTCTTTCCGGACGCGTTCGATCGTCTGATTCAAGAGCGGGACGTATATCGCAAGGTCTTTGCGATTCTCGACGTCGCCGTGGCCGCTGACGATAATCGTGTCGTCATTAATGCGCGCAAGTACGGCGGTGAGCGAGCGCGCGATGCCCTCCATATCGATTCCGTCGGCGAGGTCACCCTTGCTGGTGAAGATATCGCCGACCACCACGATATTCGCGGGGGTGAAGTACACGACCGAATCGGTATCCGTGTGACCGTTTGCGTAGTGATCCATCTCGACGTCCTCGCCGGCGAAATGAATGGTGAGCGAATCGCGGAACGTGATGCGCGGCCAGGCGCGTTCCGGATACGGGCCAATGGGCGTCGGCGACCACGGCGGGGTTTGCTTGGCCATCAGGCGCTTGCGGACATTTTCTTGCGCCACGATGATGGCGTCCGGGCCGTAAATTTCGTTGCCCCCGACGTGGTCGTAATGCCAGTGCGTGTTCAGAAGAAATCGCACGGGACGTTTGCCAAGATCGTCCAGGGCCTTCTGGATAATCGGATTCGCGACGGCTTCCGGATGATCGACGAGCAAGTAGCCGTCCGAGCCGGAGAGCACGATGATGTTGTTGAGGTCTTGCGGTGTCGTGATGCGGATTAGCGAGATATTGGGCCGAAGCGTGATTAGTTTCGTCTGCGCCTTGCTGTAATCCGTCTGGCCCATCTGGAACGCTAAGGCCGGAACGCACGCGACGAGCAGCAGGAGCGTTACCGCGGACCCACGAGCAATTCTCATGGCGATCCTCGAGCGAGGAATGGAAATGCTGCTCGCTTAGACGCGGTGCGAATGGCAGCGTAAGCGGGCGCGCGCAGCGATTTGCGTGGATACGGCCCGACGACGGCTCGAGTCAGTATTTGTAAAAGCCGCGGCCGGATTTGCGGCCTAGCCATCCGGCGGCTACGTATTTGCGGAGCAGCGGACAAGCGCGATATTTCGGGTCGCCAAAACCCGTTTGCAGCACTTCGAGGATATTCACGCAGACGTCGAGTCCGATGAAGTCCGCCAATTCGAGCGGACCCATCGGATGGTTCATGCCCATTTTCATCACCGCATCCACGGCCTCTGGGGTTGCGACTCCTTCCATCACTGCGTAGGCCGCCTCATTAATGAGTGGCATCAAGACGCGATTCGAGACGAA
>Ga0307478_10001203_pt1 | contig 23150 bp, 18 predicted proteins | sample atmos_gasesECM4C_2_FD_203713 | JGI IMG/M metagenome (GOLD analysis project Ga0307478, IMG submission 203713) | Hardwood forest soil microbial communities from Morgan-Monroe State Forest, Indiana, United States - atmos_gasesECM4C_05 | ecosystem: Environmental > Terrestrial > Soil > Temperate...
AGAAACAACAGAAATTATTGAATTCGACTTCGCGGCTCCAACCAAGAATTAGCGGCAGATGGACTGGGGGCGGTTGGCTTTTCACAGGGAGTGGAGGCGTTGGCTATGACGATCAGCAAGAAACTGTATCTGGGGTTTGGCGGCATCCTGGGGATCATGTTCTGTTTGCTCATAATCAATCTCTTCACCGTACACCGGGAATACGCCGCGCAAGATACTGTTCGCGCCACGCTTTCCGTCGTACAAACCATCGAAAACGTGCGCTTTCAAATGATGGAGAACCGCCTGTACCTGGGAAATTACCTGCTCAGTGGCGATCTGCGCGACGAAGACAAAACGAACAAGGGCGTTGCGGACTTGCTGGCGATGTTGAAGGACGGAGAGTCCCGCTCGAGCGATACCGAACTGCGCTCGGCGCTCGCTCAAGTTGCCGACACTGAAACCAATTGGTCGGAAAACTTCGCGAAGCAAATGATGGCCAAGCGCCATCAGGTGGATGCTGGTGATGCCACAGTTTCGGACTTGCAAATTTACTATCTCCAGCATGACCCGGCATCGTGGGTGAACAAGTCCTCTACCGTGTTGGATGAGGCCAATCGGGCTGTGCGCAAGTCTCTCGACGACTCGAACGCCTCAGCCGCATCGGCAACTGCAGTCAGCACCTGGATCTCTTCATTGGGGACCCTTGGAGCCATCCTGCTTGGTGGCGTCATCGCCTTTTCCACCGCGAAATCGATCAAGGAGCCTTTATACCATCTGATTGATGTGGCCCACCGCATTGGCGAAACCGGTGACCTCGAGCAATCAATAGACATTCACCGCAACGATGAGGTCGGGATCCTTGCCGAAAACTTCAACAAGATGATCGTCCACCTCAAAGACATGGCCGCGGTCTCAGCCGCCATCGCCGAAGGCCAGTTGTCCGTCACCGTTCAGCCCCGGTCTCAACAAGACACCATGGCCAAGGCGTTCGCGCAGATGACTCGTGGGCTTCGTGAACTCGTCCGTCAAGTTCGCGATAGCGCCGCCCAAGTCGCCAGCGGCTCCGGCCAGATGGCCAGCGCATCGGATGAATCTGCAAAGGTAAGCGTGCAAGCGGCTTCGGCCATTGATGAAGTCACCAGCACGATGCACGAAATGAGCATCAACGTGCAGAACGTCGTGAAGAACACACAGGTGCAGGCATCCAGCGTTGCGGAAACCTCTGCCTCGATCGATCAGATGGTCACCTCCATTCAGCGTGTGGCCGATACCGCCAAGCTTCTCGTGGATATTTCTCACCGGTCTCGCGAGGAAGCGCAAACCGGAATGGTCACGATGGAAAAAGCGACCGAAGGACTGAACCGCACCAGCCACGCCATTCAATCCAGCGCGGAGATCATTGACGTTCTGGGGCGCCGTGCGGACGACATCGGAAAAATTATCGAGGTCATTGACGATCTTGCCGAACAAACTAACCTACTCGCATTGAACGCCGCCATTGAAGCAGCTCGTGCAGGCGAGCATGGCCTGGGCTTCGCGGTCGTTGCAGAGGAAGTCCGCAAGCTCGCCGAAAAATCCACGCAATCCACCAAGGAAATTTCCGAGCTGATTCAGGGCATCCAGAAGGAAGCGCGCGAAGCCGTCGAAAATATGGAAAAGAGCACGACGATGGTGCAGGAAGGCCTGCTCCTCAACAAGGACCTCAGCGTCGCGCTGGAGAAGATTTCAGACGTCGTGTCCGAGGTTTACAAGTTCTCGCAGGAAATCGGCGCGGCCACCACGGAGCAGTCCAGCGGCTCCTCGCAGATCGCTAAGGCCACGAATCGCCTGACAGAGATTACCCAGGAAATCAATTCCTCGGTAGAAGAACAAGCCTCGGGTTCCCAAGCCGTGGTCCGCGCCATGGAAAAAATGCGCGAACTCGTGCAGCAATCCACTTCCAGTTCTACGGAACTCGCGGCAGCAGCCGAACAAATGTCCAAGCTTTCGCGCGTCCTGTTGGAGTCCATGGATCGCTTCGCGCTTGATGACGGCCTTGCAGACGGCCGCCGGCAATTCGGCAGACGGCAATCTTCGGGCACCCAGCATAGCGGTTCCCATGCAGCAGACCGAAACGCCTCCGCGGAATACGCGGAAGTTGTCCGGTCCTGAGGGCGCCACGCAAAAATGGAAAAGGAAATTCAAATCGTGGGGTTTCGGATCGGTCGCGAGACGTTCGGGCTGCCGATTGGCATGGTACGCGAAATTGTCCGCGTGCCGGATATTACTTCCGTTCCCAACGCTCCCGAATACATCGAGGGCGTCATCAATCTTCGCGGGCGGATTATCCCGGTGGTGGACTTGCGCAAACGATTTGGCGAAAAGGTCATAGAGTCCAGCAAGAAAAATAGAATTGTCGTGGTTGAACTGGAAAGTCGGGCCATCGGCTTGATCGTGAATTCCGCCTCGGAAGTGCTGAAGATTCCGCCCTCCGAAATTGAGGCGCCGCACACCGTCTTTCAGGAAGGCGAATTGAATTACATCACCGGCGTCGGAAAATTGCGCGGGCGGCTGGTAATGTTGCTGGACTTGAGCAAGATTCTGCAGCGCGGAGAACTGCGCCGTCTAGAAGACGCAGCCGATTCCGCAGCTGCGGTCACTATCGGTAGCGAGGCTCGGAGTTACTAGGCCGGACGCCAGCGCCAGGACGAGGAGCGAATGTCGACACTTACAGCACAGGTTCCCCTGACGGAGCCCGAATTGAAGCTGCTGCAGACCCTCGTCTACCAGGAATGTGGCATGTATTTCGACGAGCGCCGCACCCATTTCCTGCGCGACCGGTTGCAACGCCGTCTGAAGGCTTGCCAGATCGATTCTTTCTATAGCTACTACCGTCTGCTTACCAGCCGCGAAGGCAAGCAAGAGCTCGTGGCGCTGCTGGAAAATCTCACGGTCAACGAAACCAGCTTTTTTCGTATTCGTCCCCAGCTCGAACTATTCCAGAAGTCGGTGCTGGAAGATCTGCTGCGTCGCAAACAGGAGCGCCGTGATTGGTCGCTGCGGATTTGGAGCGCCGGATGTTCCACGGGCCAGGAACCGTACACGCTCGCCATCCTCGTCTGCGATGCGCTCGCTTACTACTACTTGCGGAATCCGCTTCCGTTCGATATGCCCACTCCCAAGCCGCTGATTCCCCCGCCCTGGAAAGTGGAAATCATCGCTTCGGACATCAATTATTCGGCGCTACTCACCGCTCAGCAGGGGATCTATACCGAGGCGCAAATGGAAACTGTGGACTACACCTGCCGCCTGCGCTATTTCGACAAAGTCGGCGATAAATATTCCGTGAAACCGGCTCTGAAAAGCCTGGTCCAGTTCGACTTCCATAATCTGAAGACCGAATACTTGCCGCAGCGAAATGACGCCATCTTTTGCCGCAACGTGATGATCTATTTCGACGAGGCCGAACAAAAGCGCCTTATCGAAAAATTTCATCGGTGCTTGAATCCGGACGGCTATCTCTTCGTCGGGCATGCTGAGAGCCTCTTCGGCCTCACCACCCGGTACCACATGATTCACCAGAACAACGCGACTGTGTATCAGCGTATCGAGGCGGCGCAGTGACATTTCTTCCCGACGATCGAGCCTCGGAGCTTCGCGATCTCTTTTTCGAGAGCGCCGAGGAAATCCTGCAGGCATTGAATGATGCCGGGCTGGCGCTCGAGGAGCATCCGAGCGACAAGGAGAGCCTGCGCAGCGTACGTCGCGCCGTGCATACGCTCAAAGGTGACTCCGCGGCCTGTGGGTACCGCGAGCTCAGCGAACTCGCGCACGAATTGGAAGACGTCCTGACTCCCGATCTGGCGAAACAACACGCCGGCCTCATCGCGGAGGTCGTTCTTACCGCGGCCGATACGTTTCACGAAATGCTGGCCGCCTACCGCAATAATCTTCAGCCTCCTGCCGGTGGGTCGCTGCGCGAGCATATTCAGCGCCTTCTGCGCAAGCCGCCGGCTGCGCTTGCCGAAAAAGCTGCCCCCGAGTCCGCGGCAACTTTCAGCTGGACGGAATATGAGCGGCTGCTCATCGCTGAGTCCTTCCGTCGCGGCGAGACCGTCTATCACGTCGCGTTGCACCTCGCGACTGATGCGCTTTTGCCTGCCGCTGGTTACGAATTGGCAAAAAAGGCGCTCGAGAGAGCGGGCAAAATTCTCGCCATTCGTCCAGAGAACAGCGCGGACGTCACAAACGGTGGCCTGATTGAAGCCGCACTTTCCAGCACCAAACCGCCTGATTGGATTCGCAAGCGCTGCCAGGTGCCTTCCGTAGTCGCGCAGATCTCGATGGATCGCGTTCCGGTTCGGGAGACGGCTCCGCGCGACGTCCTCGAAATCCTGGTCGAATCCGAAGCGGCCGCAGTTTCCGCTGGGATTCCGGGAGAATTCATTGATCTGGACGAGACTCAAGATGATGATTCGCACCCTATCGCCGTACCTGGCGGCCTTGCCCACGCTGTAGCCGAGAACACTCTGCGCGTTGACGCGGGGCGCATTGATACGGTCATGAACCTGGTGGGCGAGCTCATCATCGGGAAATCCATGCTCCAGCGCACTATCACGGAATTCGAGCGTCGTTTCCCGAAAGACCCGCTCCGTGGAAAATTCTCGGACGCGCTGGCCTTCCAGTCGCGCATCCTGAACGAGTTGCAGAAATCCGTGATGAAAATCCGCATGGTGCCGGTCGAGCAGCTCTTCCGGCGCTTTCCGCGCATCGTGCGAGACGTAGCCAAACAGCGCAATAAGGAAATCTCGCTCGAAATCGCCGGCCAAAATACCGACCTCGACAAAAGCATTTTGGACGCGCTCGCCGAGCCGCTCGCGCACTTGATTCGCAACGCGGCCGATCACGGGATCGAGTCTGCCAGCGAGAGAGTTGCAGCAGGCAAGCCTGGCCACGGTACAGTTCGCCTGGACGCCTACCATGAAGGCGACCAGGTGGTGATTGAAGTCTCCGATGACGGCCGCGGCATCGAGCGCGAAAAGATCCTTCGGCGCGCCATCGAGCGTGGAATCCTCAAGGCCGACGAAATCGTCCGGATGAACGACGCAGAAATACACCACCTGATCTTCACGCCCGGTTTCAGCACTGCAAACGAAGTGACGGAAATTTCCGGGCGCGGTGTAGGCCTCGACGTGGTGAAATCAGCGCTGGATGCCCTGAAGGGTTCGATCGAAATCAAGAGCGACGCCGGGAAGGGCACTTCGTTCCGGCTGGTCGTGCCACTCACGCTGGCCAGCATTCAAGCTCTGCTCTTCTACGTCGGAGGCCGTCTCTACGCCGTTCCGATTGCTTCCGTCGTCGAAATCAATCGCATCACCGAAGACGAAATTCACCGCGTGGACGATCATGAAGTGTTTCAGCTGCGCCAGCAGGTGCTCACGCTCGTGCGCCTGGATCGGCTGGAATCGCAGCGGCCATCGGGCCGCAGCAAACGCATTTTCGTGGTGATCATCGGCGCTGGCAGCCGCCGTTTCGGATTGGCCGTGGATAGCCTCATGGGCGAAGAAGAGCTGGTGATCAAAGCGCTCGAAGATCAATTGGTCACCTCTCCCTTGGTAAGTGGCGCTTCGATCCTGGGAGATGGCACGGTCGTTTTGATTCTGAATATTCCTGCCGTGATTTCGCACCTTGCACGGATTCCCGCAGTGGGAGCCACCGCATGAGCGAAAAGATCCGCGTTCTGGTTGTGGACGACTCCGCATTGATGCGGAAACTGATTCCGCAGGTGTTGCAGCGCGATCCCTCCATCGAAGTCATTGGCACGGCCATGGACGGGGCGATCGGCCTCAAGAAAATCACGGAACTGCGCCCTCAGGTCGTGACGCTCGACCTGGACATGCCGCGCATGGACGGCATTGAGATGTTGCGTCAGATCACGCGCAGGCATCGCGTTCCGGTCATCGTCTTCAGCGCGCAAACCGAGCGCGGCGCCTCAATCACCCTCAAGGCGCTAGCCCTGGGAGCTTTTGATTTCGTCACGAAGCCGCCAGACGCAGCCTCGGGCCGCATCGAACAAATCGCGGCGGAGCTAGCCCTGAAAATCAAGGTAGCCGCTTCTTCTGGCGCCCCGAAAATGATCATCACCATGCCCGCAGCTAGACGCAAAGATCGTCGCCGGTCTTCGATGCCGCATTGGCCATCGTCCATCGTGGCGATTGGCATCTCCACTGGCGGCCCTAACGCGCTGCAATATTTGTTCTCACAGCTGCCAGAAGATTTTCCGGGATGCATCCTGGTGGTGCAACACATGCCCGAAGGCTTCACGGAAATGTTCGCCCGCCGCCTGGACGAATCGTCCGCGATCGAAGTGAAAGAAGCGCAGTCGGGAGACTTATTGCTGGCCGGTCGTGCCCTCATCTGTCCTGGCAATCGCCACATGAAGGTTCGAAGGATGGAGCACGGCAACGTCGCGATTCTCGTGGACCAGCCGCGCGTGAACGGTCACAGGCCTTCGGTTGACGTCTTATTTCAATCCGTCGCGCAAGAATTTGGTGCCAGTGCGATTGCGGTGCTGATGACCGGCATGGGCGAAGATGGAGCTGCCGGCATGGGCGCCATTCAGTCCACAGGCGGCATCACGATCGCGCAAAGTCCAGACACATGCGTCGTGGACAGCATGCCGCGTTCCGCGATCGAGCGTGGCTTCGCCGGCCGCGTCGTGTCGCTTTCCAGTCTTTCCAGCGTCTTGCAAGCGAAGTGCGCACAGGAGCGGCCGCAAGCCGCATCTAGCGCGGAATATTCCACTGCAGAGACAGTTAGCGGTGACCCAGGTTTTCGAAGGAGATCGTCATGAAACAGTTTGAAGCGCTGACGCGGAAGAAGGACAGCCAAGCCGTCCGTTACTTGATCGTGGACGATTCTGTCTTCGCTCGAAAGAGCCTCGCCAAAATGGTCGAATCCTTTGGCGGTCAGGTCGTCGGAGAGGCCGGCGACGGCTGCACCGCTATTACCGAATACGCCAAGACATCGCCCGACTTGGTGCTGATGGATATCACCATGCCACAGATGGAAGGTATCGAGGCGGTTGAGCGCATCGTGCAAGAACATCCCGACGCTCGCATCGTGATGGTCTCTTCGGTCGGCTACCAGGACAACATCCTGGCCGCGCTGCAGAAAGGCGCCCGCCATTTCGTGCAGAAGCCGGTGAAGCCTGATGCTCTGTACGAAATCATCCGTTATGTGCTGAACGACGACGGCGTCACCGCCCCGGTGGGCGCCGGGGAGAGCTCCCGATGAGGATGGACCTGATCCAACCGTTTATCGGCTCGCTCGATGCAGTGCTGGCCGAAATGATGAACGTTCCCGCAAAGATCGTCGATCTCACGATGGAAGAAGAGGGTTATCGCCGGAAGGGAACGGCTGCATCCGTGTCATTCAAGGGACAAATCGAAGGCCGCGTGATTCTCGATATGGAGCCTCGCGCGGCAGCTCAGGTCGCTAGTTTTCTGGCGGGCGGCGAAGTCGATCCTTCCGAATCTATCGTTCCGGAGACTGTGTGCGAACTCGCGAACATGGTGATCGGCAACGCCGTTACCCAGCTCAACGATGCGGGATTTCAGTTCAAAGTTCTGCCGCCCGAAATTCTTTCTCAAGAACAGGGCGAAAAAGCCGGGCAGGACTCAGAAGCGACGATTCTGTGCTTTGAAACTCCCAGCGGCAACGTGCATCTCAATATCGCCATGCAGTACCTGCAGCGACGCAGCGGCGAGCGAACCCCGGTTGGCGTGCACTAAATCAGCGCCTGGCGGAATCGGTTACCCAACTACTGACGCAGCCCCGGCCTGCGGTATTCCACGCCGTGCCGGAACAAGCCCGCCTTGGGCATCTCTTCACAATAAACCACGCGCGCCGGAAGAAATATATTGGCAGCTTCCGGTGAATACGGCACGGCCACATTGATTTCAGTCCCCGATTCATATCGCCGTTTGCTTCGATAACACATCCCCACGGGCGAAATATCCTCGCAGACCGCCAGCTCGTCATCCTCGTTGGCCTGCCGGATGCACGCAGTGAGCCTTGTCTTCATTCGCAGGCGCTGCCGTTCGCGCTGTTCGCCGCTGGCTGGGACTTCGCCCTGAGGAGCCTGCGCTCGGCGGCCCCGCGCCAATCGCGAAGCAAGCTTTTTATCATCCTCATGCGGGGCTTGCGTCCAAATGCTTGGCACACCGCAAATCTTGCAATGTCGCGCAATGCCGCGCGTTGTTTCGAAACCGCGCAACTCCAATTCATTCAGATATACGACCTCTCTACCGCGGCAATATGTGCATTCGAGCAACATCCGCGCGACCGCTTCTTCCGATTCGGCGATCGGAGGAAATTCAATGCCCCAGACGTCGCTCTCCGGCGTCAAAATCTCAATTCCGTAGATGTAGCCCTCTTTTTGCCGCCCGAATTGCCCCACAATGCGCGCTTTGCTCTGCCGATGCGCTTCGCTGGCAGCCTTTCGCCGGATCTCGATATGCTGATCGGGCCGCAGATCACGGTCTAACAGGATTACCGCACCGGTCCGGTTGATTTGCATCGTCCGGGAAGGCTCCGCAAACTCCTGCCCGTTTACGTCCGTACCGGAAACTTCCAGCAGCAATATCAGCGATACGCGATCACTCCGACGCTGTGCCGCACTCGCCATGCGATTCCTCCTGGAATGGGCCCGTTGCCGGCAGCCAAGATATCACACTGGCCTCGCTGATTCGCCTCCAGCACCGGCGGCGTTCTTCTCCCAACCCTCCCATTTTAACTGGGTTATGATAATCGCGCATTTGATCTCCGGAAAAATCCGCGTTGCTCACTGGGAGGCATTTTGCTCTCTTTCGTGAGGGCCTCTTTAGGGCGGCTCGCGCTTGGCGTCTATGCCTGTGCCGCGATCGCCATGGCGCTATTCTGCTTTTTGCTCGCGCCTGCCACGCAAGCGCAAAAAGCTCGCGTCGCAGGCGTCGTGCGTGATTCGAGTGGTGCCTTCATTGCGGCTGCCCATGTGGAGCTTCACGCGAAATCGTTCGCAGCCTCTGCGATCACGGACGCGGCCGGAGCGTTTGCCTTCGACAACGTGCCGGAATCTTCTGGGACGCTTGAAGTCACCGCTGAAGGATTTCAACCGACGAGCGCGCCGTGGAGTTCATCCGGAGGATCCCCGGCACGAATCGAAATCACGCTCAGTGCCTCGCCACTGAACCAACGTGTCGAAGTCACTGCCAATCGCGCAGCAACGCTGACCACGGATGTCCCCGTAAGCGATGTGCAACTCACGAGGGAAGACCTGCAACAAACTCCCGCCCTCACGCTGGATGATGACCTGCGCCAGGTTCCCGGATTCAGCCTCTACCGGCGCTCCGATAGCCGTACGGCAAATCCCACCACGCAGGGCGTCTCTTTGCGCGGCCTCGGTGCCAACGGTGCCAGCCGGGCCCTCGTCCTCCAAGATGGAATTCCGCTCAATGATCCCTTCGGCGGATGGGTCTACTGGGATCGCGTTCCGGCCGAATCCATCGCTGATGTCGAAATCGCGCAGGAAGGCGCATCCAGCCTCTACGGCAGCGACGCGCTCGGAGGTGTGGTGCAGTTCGTCTCACGTCCCGCTGAACCGACCGGAATTTCGCTCGAGACTTCCTACGGCAACCAGACCACTCCCGATCTTTCGGTGTGGGCAGGTGGCGAAAAAGGCGAATGGGAATCCACGTTTGCCGGCGAAGTCTTCCACACGGATGGCTACGTGCTTGTTCCGGAAGCCGACCGCGGTCCGGTGGACACCAAAGCTGGCTCCGAACATGGCACTGCCGATTTAATGATCGGCCGCAAGATCGGCGAGAAAAGCGAGATCTTCGCGCGCGGCTGGTACCTCGATGAAACTCGTGGGAACGGCACAGTGCTGCAAAGAAACGACACGAAGCTAGGCCAGGGCGCGCTGGGCGCAAATCTCGATCTGGGCGATTACGGCGCGCTCACGTTACGGTTCTACGGAGACGTACAGACTTACCACCAGAGTTTTTCATCGGTTACGTCCGTCGCATCACAGCGCGACACCGAAACGCTGACTGATTTGCAGACGGTGCCGGCGCAAGGCGTAGGCGGTTCAGCGCTGTGGTCGCGGCAATTCGGAAAACATCAATCCCTCGTCGCCGGCTTTGATGACCATGAAGAAATTGGCGCGAGCCATGACATCCTTTTCACCAAAGGCACGCCGTCCGCCGACCAATCCTCTGGAGGACGTCAGCGCACGCTCGGATTCTTCGGTGAAGACCTGATCCAAATCACGCCACGCTGGCTGCTATCCCTCAGCGCGCGGGTGGATCACTGGAGCAATTTCGATGCGTCCATCGTCCACATCCCTCTCTCGACCGGCGTTCCGGCGGTGACGCAGTTTGCGAATCGCTCCCAGAATGCTTTCAACCCGCGAGCGACGCTGCGATATCAAGTCAAATCCAATATCTCCTGGGATGCTTCGGTCTATCGCGCATTTCGCGCGCCCAGCCTGAACGAACTTTACAGGTCATTCCGCCAGGGCAACACCACCACACAGTCCAACGCAGACTTGACGGCGGAACATCTGACGGGCGGCGACACTGGCATTTCCGTGTACGGGTTCAACCGGCGCCTGGAAGTTCGCGGCACGTTTTTCTACAACCAGATCATTGACCCCGTTGCCAACGTGACTTGCCAACTCCCTCCAAACGCGTTGCCAGGTTGCCCGGCCCCGGTGGCTAACGTCATCGCGCGCATCCGCGAAAATCTGGGCCGCATCAGCGCTCCAGGGTTCGACGCCGGCGCCACCATGCACTTCACACGCAATTTCGATCTGTCCGCGGGGTATCAATTCGTGAATTCCAGAGTCGTGAGCTTCCCGGCCGCGGCAAATACCAGTGAAAGCTTGGTGGGGCTGTGGGTGGCGCAGGTTCCGCACAACGCATTTACTTTCCAGGCGCGCTATTCGAATCCCAGGATTCTCTTCGTGTCCGTTGATGGACGATTCGTCGGAAAGCAATTCGATGATGATCAGAACCAGTTCCCGCTTGGCAATTTCTTCGTTCTGGACGCGATGGCTTCGCGCTCTATCGGGGCTGGACTGGACTTGTTTGCGGCTGCCGAGAACTTGTTCAACGAACGATACGCCACTGCCGCTACGCCCATCCCGCAGCTTGGCCTGCCGATTGCAGCGCGCATCGGCCTGCGCTATCAATTTCCAAAGAAATAGATTCAGCGAACTGCAAGGCGAACATACGGCGCTGCGATTCCGGCGTCAGTGCTCAATGAGAGCCGGCGGAGGATATTCCGGCAACTTGGCGTTCTTGCTATCGGTTCGCTTCACTTCCAGTTCGCCGAACAAAATCGAAGGGCTGATCACCGTTGTCGGGACCGCGCCTTCGCGATTGCTTACCAACGGATCGTTCCCTGCGGCTACTAAATCGTTCCGCAATGTGCGCGTGTCCAACTCATCGAACACAGCTCCGCGCACTAATTCCTCGTGGCCATCACTGACGTACACGCGATACAGCAGTCGGGGATTGTTTCCAACTAGAGTTTCCGCGTAATAGCCGTATGGCTTGCTCTGTTCCTTGCACATCTCAATCAGCTTCTTCTTAAGCTCGTCGGGCGAGCTCGTTTCTTTCGCCTGCAGCATCAGGATTCCGATGCTCGGTGAAGGCGCTTGACCCGGCGCCGCACGTCCGTGACCATTGGAATCGCTGAAATCGCGAATGGGCTCGCGCCCCAACAAGTAGTCGACCAGCATTCCGTCTTTGATTACCGGAAGCGACGCCACCCGCACCCCTTCTTCATCGATCTCGTAACTTCCCACCAGAGTTTTTCCCTGGAAAGTTTTCATCGTGGGGTCGTCCACCACGGTCAAAAACGTGGGCAGCACGCGCCCTTTATAGTTCGACGAAAATTCACCCACTGTGCGCGCCGATGCGCCCGGCTTCGGGCGAATTCCCAGCACATTTTCGCCGATCATCGAGTCCAGAATGTCGCTCGCCGCGTCATTCGAAAAAAGTACCGGCCCGCGGTAATCCTCTTCCACCATGGGGGCCTCGCGCAACGTCTTTAGCGTCCCCAACATTTTCGCCGTATCCGCCAGCAATTTCTCTTGCGAAGGCAATTCGCTCACCGTACTAGCCACGAAATACGGCGACCGGCCGAGTTCCATCCCGTCGTCCGCCTGCGTTTGCGCCGAAAGATTCAGCGAGTAGACTGCATAGCCTTGCCTGGTACTGGTGCCTTCCGTGTTCACGAAATATTGGTTCACCGCGTGAAATCGCAGGAGTGCATTGAGAGACTCGATTTTCGCGTCGCCGCGATAGAGGTTGGTCGCTTTCTCGATCGCCTCCTTCCAAGGTTCGGGACGGAAATCTAGGCGCACCAGCGGTCCAATCATTTGTAGTGCCGGCGCCCGCGCGAAATCCTCGAACGGTTGGTCGGCGGTGTACTGGCTCAGCACGGCCTTTTTGGACGCCAGCGCCTCGCTGGCATTTTTGTACGCGCGGTCGGTCGCAATCCACAACTCTCGCCGTAGCGCGATCGAATCGTTGTCGAGCGGCGCGAAACTCACCACTCCCGTGCCCGGACCGTAATAGCTGTCCTGCTTGTAGTCGCCCACTCGCACGACCACTCGGAGGCTCCTTGCGTGCACACGCTGCTCCTGACGTAGCGCTCCGAACGCCGCCTCTGCGTCATATTGATCCACATCCGACACCCGATATTCGATGTAATACGGTGCAGCAACATTGTCCATTTTGAGCTGCGATTTCGAACGATCGAGTTCCTCGCGCATCGCCTTCAAGATGGGGTCAGCGGATGCCGCGCTGGACTGATCGGCGGTGGCCGTGGATTTCTCCTGAGCGCTTAAAGGTGCCTGGCCCGCGGCAAGAATCGCGAGGAAAGCGGCGGCGAGCAGGTACGTGAAAAACGAAAAACGTAATTCGCCGTGCGCGCTCGCGCTCATGGTTTCGCTCCGGATGCCGCGGGCGTACTTGCGGTCGCATGCGAGGGCGCCGATTCAAATCCCGGTGGCGGCAAAATGGGAGGTCGCTCCGTACCACGACGGCGCTTCTGCACTTCAATTTCCGAGAAAAGCATCGCAGGAGCCGCGGCAGCGACCGGTACTTGCCCTGATTCTGCGCCGCACACTCCGTTAAACACCTTCAGAGTATCTCCCGTCAGAATGATGTTGTTGAGCGAGAGTAGCGGCGTGCCCACAATGTCCACGCCACGGACCAGTTCATCCGGGCGTCCGTCGGCGTACACGCGATAGACCATCACCGGAATCACTTGAAACGCCTGCGGTGACGCGCGCTGCGTCAGCGTGAATCCACCCTGAATATCGTCGAAGTACAAACCGTACGGCTTCCCTTGCTTCTTGATCTCCTCGATAAACTTCTGGCGCAATTCCGCGTCCTTCACCGTCTTAGTGGACGTCACAATCAGGTTTCCCTGCCGTCCCGTCGGCATCAATCCCGGCTGCCTGCGCCCGTGTCCGTTCGATTGGCTGAAATTCTTGATGGGCATGCGCGACATCAGAAAGCTCTTCAGCACTCCATTTTCCACCGCATCCACGCGCTCTGCCGGAACGCCTTCATCGTCATAATCGTAATGCCCCGCAAGTTCCACGCCGTTCAGTTCCTTCAAGGTGGGGTCGTCGGTCACGCTCAAGAACGCCGGCAGCACCAACTGATTCACTTTCTTCGTGAAAGTCTGGCCCTCAGTCTCGTCACGCTGGCGATGCCCTTCCAAGCGGTGCCCCAGCACTTCATGAAAGAACACCGCTGCCGCACGTCCAGAGAGCATCGAAGGCCCGGCGTAAGGCTCCGCGGCCGGCGCAGCGCGCAACGCTTTCAGGTCCGCCGCCATCTTCTCCACTTTCGCCGTGATCTCCGCAGCCGGAGGAAGTTGATCCGCGGACGCGGCTTGAAATGACTCCACCCGCAGCAATTCCATACCATCGTCAGCGCGAGTTTCGGCTTGAATGATCAGCCGCGCGATGGCGCTGGGCCGAATCAGAGCGGTCCCTTCACTGGTAGCCAAATAGGACTGGTCGGCCGAAACCGTAAACGAAACGACGGACGAATACACCTCCGGATATTTCAGAAATTCCGCCGAAATCACCCTCGTCCTTTCTTCCCAAGCCTTCTGGCTGAAAGCGTCGTGCAGCTGCTTTGCATTCACATGTTCCTGTGGGGGTTCTTTCGAAAAGTCCGGCGACTTGTCTTCCTCTTCCGATTGCACCGCGTTGTTAGTTTTTACCTTCAGAAAAGCCGCGGAGGCCTGTTCATATTCGTGGTCGGTCAATTGCCACAGCACTCGCGCAATAGCGTTGGTGTCGTCATCCAGAGGAAGCATGCCAGAAGTGATCCCGGATCCGCGGCTCTGACTGTGCGTATTGTCGAGCGCTACCGAGCCGACGCGCATCATTACATCCGCTTCACGATGGCGCGCACTCGTCGAGAAAATCACGGCTCCGTTCGACGCGACTACCGCGCTACCGTTAGCATCCGTGACGGCGTAGCTCAGGTAATAGGGCGCCGGATCGGTCTTCGCCAGCGATGTGGCCGCCCGATGCAGTTCCTGCTGCATCGTATCCAGCAAGACGTTTTCGGGCGCGCTCGCTGAAAACACACCGAGCGGAATGGTGCAGATTATCGCAGCGAACACGAAAAATGAGAGGACACACGAAACGTTTCGTCGCATTGGTTAGGTTAGCTCTCTTTTTAAGATATCAAATCTAACATAGCCGCAGGGCGCTCGCGACAGGTCCAATGCAGCGAGACATCATATAAATCAACAGCCAAATTTCGAATTACGGGAAGTGTTCGGAATGGGCACGTGGCCATCATTTTTCACACAAGCTTGTTCCAATTAGTCGGTAAGCTGTAAAGGGAGACCCCACGCACTGAAGCCATGGCCAAACTCAATTTCCTAGTCTCGATCCCGACAGACGACAACGATTACCAGCAGGAACAGGCCTCGGCAGCCGAGGAAACGGGACAGCGACTTGGCGTGAATGTGAAGGTCGTTCACGCCGATAACGATGCCATCAAGCAGAGCGATCAAATTCTCAAGGCCATACAAAGCTCTGCCTCCGACCGTCCCGATGCGATCCTTTTCGAGCCTCTGGGCGCCACGGCTCTGCCGCAAGTCGCGCGGGCCGCGGCCGCAGCTGGCATCGGATGGGTCGTCCTGAATCGCGACGCCGACTATCTGCCCGAGCTTCGCCGCGCCAATCGCGCGCCCGCGTTTTCAGTGAGCTCTGACCATCTTGAGATCGGCCGCATCCAGGGCCTGCAGTTCGCGGCGCTTCTCCCGCAAGGCGGCTCCGCGCTCTACGTGCAGGGCCCTTCAGAAAACTCCGCAGCAAAGGATCGCACAATCGGGATGCAACAGACCAAGCCCGCCAACATCAAAATTCACATGCTGAAAGGCCAGTGGACAGAAGAAAGCTCCTATAAAGCCGTGTCCTCCTGGGTTCGTCTGCCGACTTCCAAGAAGCAAGTAATTGATTTGGTCGGTGCACAGGACGATTCCATGGCCATCGGCGCCAGAAAAGCGCTTCAGGAACAAACCGACCAAGCCGTGCGGACGAAATGGTTGAGCGCCCGCTTCACCGGCTGCGATGGGCTGCCCAACACGGGGCAGGAGTACGTAAGAAGCGGCTTGCTCGCGGCGACCGTAATCGTCCCGCCAAACACTCAGCTTGCGATTGAAATGCTGGTCGCCGCAATCCAGCAAGGAAAGACTCCGACCGAACTGGCTTTGACCGTTCCGGTGTCGTTCCCGACGATCAATGATCTTGTGAAGGCCTCCGGAAAAAAGTCATAGCCGCTTGCAGCAAGTCACGGGCCGTGAGTGTGCCGAATCCGGTGCCTTGTTTCGGAAGGCAAATCAATTGGTAGCGGTACCGGGAATCGAACCCGGGTTTCCAGATTGAGAATCTGGCGTGCTAACCCCTGCACCATACCGCCACGGCGGAAGGAAAAACGTCGTGTCGCCGCTTTCGCAGCGCTACTCCGGAACTGCTTCGCACGCGAATTATAACATCGCGAACGAGAGCGGGGAAAGTGCAGCTGCTCCATTCGCAGTCGAAGCGTCTGGTCCGGCCTGCGCTGGAAGGCTACAACAAAAAAGGCGCCCCAATATCTTGGGACGCCTTTCCTGCGAATAACCAATCGATCGTTCTTACTTGTAGCCCCTAACGACTACGGTGCTGTTCCAGTGCCTCGTCAGGACTCTACGGTATGTAGTAACGGAACGATGTGAACCACATCGGCTCGGAGACTGCGGGCTGTCCGCTCACGCCGAAGCCATTTGTGGACGATGCATTCCCTACGCCTCTCCAAGTGTTGCGTTGCACGTAGGAGTATTGCATTCCATAAGCAAGGGTACCCTTCGGCCCCTTATAGAAGCGATACCAGAAGCCCAGAGTGCCCTCGAGAATGTTACGCGTGTCGCTGGTGCAGTTCGAGAGTGCGCCAGGAATGAAGCCGGCACTCGCATTAGTTCCGGGCGGTACGGTCGTTGTAGGCGGCGTCTCGATCCAGCAGCCAGCATTGCTGAAGCCTGGGTTTCCGTATCCCTCGGGCTTTCCCGCCAGGGTAGTGTAAGCGGCACGAGATGCGTACTCACCGCCCACATTCATGTAAATATCCAGTTTCGGCGTCGGATGAAATTGCAACGTGCCGAGTGCCTGGTAGTTGCGAAGCAGAGCAATCGTGCCGTCGGGACGGATTGTACCATCCGCCAAACCGGCAGTGCCGTAGCGACCGACGCCGTTGCCGCCGAGCACGTGGATACCAAGATCCACCTTTTTGGCAAATAGGTTCCACCGTGCGTTGACGCCGATGCCGCCGCCCGTTCGAGAATTGTTGAACGCGCCGACGGCGGAAGGAGCCGTTGAACCGTCAATCGGACAGGGTGTAGTGACCGAGATTCCGACCACGCACGGGAAGACGCGATCGCGGAACTGGCTTACGATCCCGAAGACTTCGTAGTGGCCAAATCCCGGCTCCAACACGGCCTTGAAAATCAGGTCGGGAGCCTCGTTGTAAGAGTAATTGGCAAGCGGATTAAATAGACCGCCACCCGTGCCGGCTTGACCCAGAAGGAAGTTGGTGAAAGTGGTAGTGGTACCCCCGACAAGAGCCGTGCATGGTCCGACAGGGCAAGTAGCCGAAGTGGGCACGAGCACAGTTGTCGCTCCGGTGGTTACAGTACCAGTGGGGTTGCCGTGAACGGTGAACGTTGTTTCCGGTGCTTCCACTGCAACACCCAGCGTCAGTTTGTTGTCGAAGATGCTCTGCGTGACGCGGAACCCGTATTGCCGCGCCCAGCTGAAACCCACATTATATTGAGGGTCGACCGTGAGCGGCGTGAGTTCAGTTCGGTTGTCCATCGCATGCCCAGTCTCCGTCACCAGGCTCCACATTTGCCCCCCGGTGATCGTCAAGCCGCTATCGAACTTCGCCTGCCCCCAGAACTGACGCTGACGGAAGACGTAGCTGTTGCTCTCATTGTTGTTCGAAGTGCTGCCACCACCAAGGAAATCACCTTCGTAGTAACTGCCGATCTTGACGTTGTCGAGCTTCCCTTCCGCCAGCATGCTGATGCGTGACTGACGCCCGGTAGCATTGAACTCGCTGATGTTGCTGCCGGAAGTTCCAGGGAGCGGAACCGAGTTGAATGGCGTGTTGATGTCCGAACTGGTGCTCTTGCCTCGCCATACGGTTTCAGCCGCCGAGAACCCACCTGGTGTGAGCGTGATTCCCTTGTAATGAATCGCAATCGGGTTGTCTTCACTGGCGGGCTGTCCATCCTTGGTACCAACCCAGACGCTCTTCGCAGTTTTGGCTTTACCGTCGGCGGCCGCCGTATCTTTTGGCACGCGGCTATCCGGAGCCGGCTGATAAGAACTGTCGTGCGCAGCTTCGGCTGCTTTCACTTCCAAATCCATCGATTCGATCCGCTCCTGCTGTTCCTTCATTTGCTCGTTCTGCAGCGCGATCTGCCTCGACTGCGCCTCGATCAGTTCGCGAAGTTGCTGGAGTTCGTCTTCAAGACCGGAGGTCGCCGCTTTTGCCGGCGCGGCAGTATTCGACGAATTCGCCGCCGCCGCTGACTTGTCGGCTGTTGTATCCGCCGTTTTGTCTGCGGTCTTGTCTGTGCTGACGGTCGCGCTTTTCGCCTTGGCCGCTGAACTGTCTTTATCACCATCAGCCGCTGAGTTCGCCCTCGCCATCACTGGCGTCGCGACGAGTCCAAGGGCCAACACATATGCCACGAATGCTCGCATCCCTTCCTCCTTAAATTAACTGCCAAGCTGTCGAGATATATTTGGAAGCCCGAAACCCTGGACAATCCCCGCGGCAGAGCGAATTCCGACTCGGCGAATAGGCTCTCGCGATTACAACTACAAATCAGGACACTCTTGACCAAGGTACCGCTGCTGCATGTGGCTTACTGTGCAGTACTTACGCTTTGAAATGACGGAACTCTGAAAAGATAGCCACACGCCCATACCGCGCCCGAGCACTCACTGACATGCACACGAGTCACGGAGGTGGCACGTTAATTGGCGCATTTGAATCTCCTGTGACAGCTATGTTAATTGTGCGTTACCACATGAGGAAGTTACGGCTGCGGGTGTTCCGTAGCGTGGCGTACGAGACGGGGTGTCTAGCAGGCTACTTCCTTGCGCGTGTCGCCCTCGAGGGGGGCAGGGCGAATGCGCCGGAATTGCCGTGCGCTGAAAAAACGGTGACGGCAGGGGTCACAGCGATAGGCGGGAAACCCCAGCCAGCGCTTCACCGTGATCATGGTTCCAGCTTCCACGCGCTCGCGAGAAATATGTTCGAGATCGAAGTTCCCGCAGCGTGGACAATGCGCGTAGCGCTCGAATATAGCCGCGACACGCCACCCGTAAAAACGGCGGTCGCAGGTGTGGCATCGCCAGGGCCTCAGCCCGATCGTGCTGAATAGGAAATCGCAAATGCCGTCGCGGTGCGATCGAAAGCAATTAGCACTGCGGCACTGAGGACAAAGCATCGTCACCCCGCATCTCAGTGCCGCAGAATACCGAAAAGCGAGTGATCCGGCAAGAATGACCCATGACATGCGTTAAGCCGTCCGGCGCCCCGCCAGTGTAGAATATCCGGCGAAAGGATTCTGAATGTCTGTTTACACATCCGAGCACGCGCGCGCTGGCATCAATGCCAGACTTCCCGCGCTGGAAACCTGGCCGAATCAGTTTCTCGGCTACGTGATAACCACGCGCTATCCCGAATACACCTCGGTCTGTCCAAAAACTGGTTTGCCCGACTACGGCACCGTCACCATCGAATACGAACCGCGAAAACTCTGCCTGGAACTGAAATCGCTAAAAATGTACCTGCTGGCGTACCGCAGCCTTGGAATTTTTTACGAGAACGCCGTGAATCGCATGCTGCGCGATTTCGTGGCCGCCACCAAGCCTGTGTGGTTTCGGGTGACCGGGGAATTCACTCCGCGCGGCGGCTTGACCACGACCGTCGTAGCGCAATGGCCGCACACAAAGAGTAACCCCGGGCGCCTTCGGGGATAGACTTCCCACCGCGCCTCAGCCATAATTTCGCCCGTAGTTCGCGGCCGATGCCGCATCCAAGGAGGCTCAATGAGTTTGACCCCTCAAACTCCCAGCGAAGAACCGACGATTGTGGAATCTTCCGCTTTACCGCGCTGGGTCACGATTCTCTTCGTGGTGGCATTCGTGCTTGTTGCCTATTTGCTGTATGCCGGCTACACAGAGCGCCAGGCAGCGCAAAAAGGTCTCGCCGACGCTGACAAGAAAACCCAAGCTCTCGCCGCTGAACTCGATAAAACCAATTCCCGGATTGCCGACCTCAAGGGCCAGCTGGATGTGACCTCTCAAAAACTCGGCCTCACTCAGGACGAACTCGCGCGCGCCCGGAGCCTTGCGCAATCCATCAAGAAAGACCAGCAGAAGAGCGACCAGCAGCTTCGCACACAAATCGGCGAAGTTCAGGCTGATACGGCGACGAAATTTGGCCAGGTAACCACGGATCTTAACGGCACCAAGACCGAAGCTGACGCCACCAAAGCCGACCTCGACGCTACCAAAGGTAAACTGCAAAGCACGATCGGTGACTTGGGTGTGCAGAGCGGATTGATTGCGCGCAACCACGATGAAGTCGAGGAATTGAAGCGACTCGGCGAGCGCGACATCTACGAGTTCGACCTCAACAAGTCCAGCAAGGGACCCGAGCATGTTGGCCCCATCCAGTTGTCCCTACGCAAGGTGGACACCAAGCACTACCGCTACACTCTAAATGTTGTCGCCGACGATAAGAGCATCGAGAAAAGAGACAAGACCGTCGGTGAACCCATTCAGTTCTATGTTCACGGTGCGCGCGCGCCCTACGAAATCGTAGTATTCGATCTGAACAAGAATGAAGCCAAGGGATACTTGAGCACTCCTAAGTCCGCCAATTCGGCTCCGCCGGCGAGTCCCAAGCCTGGCAATTAATCAGCGGTTGTTTCGATAAGAGTTGAGAACGCGCGGCGTCGCGCATGGGTTCGTCAGATGTCTGACACCGCCGTAAATGTGCTCTTAATCCCTGGCGTTGTTTCGCGGTGCTGGCGAAGCGAGACACTCGGCGGTCACATTGATTCGCACCCTTAACGGATCCAAGTCGCTTCGTTTGCGCAGATTCCTCGTCATCACCCTGTTTTTGGTATTTATTCCGCATCCTCTGCGAGCTCAGACGCCGGTCGTCCCAGAGCAGCAGCCGCTCCGCGTGGCCACCGACGCCGTCAAAATTAACGTCAGCGTGATGGGCAACAGCGGCGATTTCATCGCCGGGCTCGAACGGAAGAATTTTCGCGTGCTTGATAACGGAGCCGAACAGCCAGTCACGTTTTTCACTTCCACCGACGCTCCGGCCCAAATCCTGGTGATGGTCGAAACCAGCCCGGCAGTGTACTTGATCCAGAATGAGCACATCACAGCCGCTTTCGCGCTTGTCCAGGGTCTGGCCAACGACGACCAAGTGGCGCTAGTCACCTATTCCCAGGAGCCTCACGCGGTGCTGGCTTTCACCGCCGACAAAACCGCCCTCACGTCCGCGCTCGAACAGCTCCAATACACTCTTGGCATGGGTCAACTGAATTTCTTCGATTCCGTCTCTACCGTTCTCGATTGGATTGCGCCCCTTCCGGGCAAGAAGGCGCTCGTGCTGCTGACCACGGGTCTCGATTCTTCACCGCCGCCACGTTGGGACGCTCTGGTACAAAAACTTCGCAGTCAAGATATCGTGATTTTCCCCGTAGCCCTGGGCGGCTCGCTTCGCCGTCCGCTCGATAAAAAAAAGAAGCTCGGCGCGCCCGCAAACGAAAGCATGTTGAGCTTTCAAGATGCTGACCGGGCGCTGTTTGCCCTGGCCGACATGACCGGCGGCAATGCATTTTTCCCCATGACGCCCAAGGAATTTTTTCCGGTGTACCACGAAATCGCGGCCGCGCTTCGTCATCAGTACTTGTTGGGAATCGCTCCGGCCCATGATGGGAAATTCCATCCGCTGAGCGTGCAAGTCCTCGACGACGCAGGACAGCCGGTTCCGAAAGAAGGCAAGAATTCCGTCTATCGGGTCTTTGCGCGCCAAGGCTATTCGGCGCCAGGCCCGTGACCCGTTCTACCCAACCCGCCTGCATATAAATTCGTATAATCGAGTGGCGGCCCGGCCGCCTTCACGGCCAGTGAGAAAGGGTTTGATGAATCCGCGAACTACGAATTGTTGGACTCCTTTGTTGGTTTTGTTGGCCGTCTCTGCCGCGATGCTTCCCTTGCTGCGGACACAAAACGGGGAGAGTGCGGCGCCGCAGGCCACCACGCCCGGACCGCACGCCCGCTTTGCGTTTGGCGGCAACGCGGCGCAAATCCCCGCGGACTTTGTTCGGAATTTGATTTTTCTCCCGGTGCGCGTCAACGGCAGCAGGACCTCTCTTTTCGCGCTCGACTCGTCCGCGGCTACATCCTCGATCGATCCGGAGCAAGCGACGCGGCTCGACGTAAAGCTTCAAACTGACAACGCCGGCGCTGACTCGTCGTCCGCCTCAGCTCGCGACGTACTGCTCGAACTTCCCGGGCTGCAGATTCCGATGACTTCCCTTCCTGAAAAATCCCGCCAGAAATCTGCTGAACAAACTGGCCAGCCGTCACTGGGAGTTCTTGGCAAGGATTTCTTTGATCGCGTCGTCATCGAGGTCGACTACGCCCGCCAAACGGTGCAGCTTTACGATCCCAGCGTTTTTGCCTACTCGGGCACGGGAAAAAGCTTCCCGCTGTCGTTTGCCGGCGACGTCCCGCTGCTGCGCGCAAAAGCCGAAATCTCCGTGCACAAGACCGTAGACGCGGACTTCGTGCTGGACACCGGACTCGATTCCGCGATCGTGTTCTACAGGGCTTTCACAGACTCCGAACGAATTTCTGCGGCGCACTTTAAGACCGTGTCGGCATCCTATGCGGAAATCGACGATGGCGCGAAGATCCTGCTCGGCCGCCTGAAGGGCTTTGAAATTGGACCCTATGCGATCGAGACTCCCGTCGCAGCCTTTTCGCAATCGGATTCGGGCGCGACCGCCGACAAAAAAATCGCCGGCGCGATCGGCGCCAATTTTCTTCGGCGCTTCACGGTGATTTTCGATTTTCCTCATCAACGAGTTATTCTCGAACCCAACCTACAGTTCAATCACTCCGTTGACGAGGACATGAGCGGTCTATCCCTCCTCGCCAAGGGTTCCAATCTGAGGACGTTTGAGGTGGTTCGAGTGCAACCAGGAACACCCGCGGCGGATGCCGGCATACAATCGGGAGATGTCATTGCTGCCATCGACGACGAAGCCGCCGCCGATCTCACCCTGTCCGCCGTCCGCGATTTGTTTCGCCAGATCGGTCACGAATACAAGCTGCTGATTGACCGGAAGGGACAGTCGGTGACGGTTTCTATCAAGATGCATCGCGTGATCTGAATTCGTTAGCTCGAGCGCTCCTCGGGGTTCCCAGCTGCTGTAGTCCCGGAAGCATCAGACGAAGGATGCGTCAATCGGCCGGCCTCTCGCAAAGAACGCCGCAGGAGATATTCGATTTGAGCATTCAA
>Ga0307478_10001205_pt1 | contig 23123 bp, 16 predicted proteins | sample atmos_gasesECM4C_2_FD_203713 | JGI IMG/M metagenome (GOLD analysis project Ga0307478, IMG submission 203713) | Hardwood forest soil microbial communities from Morgan-Monroe State Forest, Indiana, United States - atmos_gasesECM4C_05 | ecosystem: Environmental > Terrestrial > Soil > Temperate...
AATTCGATCGACCAACTACTGTGCCCGGCCAGGGGATGGACTTGCGAAATCGCTGCTCATTCGGCTGGACAAAACGTTTACCATAAACCACGTCGTGAATCGACGGGCATACCACCGTCAGCGTGTCCCAATACAGTGGTTGCTCGATGGCTATGGTGGATAAGGCCAGATACGGTGGAATTGGGGCTGGCATGTGCGCTCCGGGAGACTGGTGAGTCTGGAGAAGATTGTGAAATCGACGCTTGTGGCACTGCGTAACGTGATCGGAACAGCAGGGCTGGTACTTGCGGCTTACGTCCTTGCTGGCGCACTACCCGACTTGAAACGCTACTTGCGAATCGTTCGGATGTAGTCGACGTTAACGAGGGTCCGATTCCGCAGCTGACCTTGTGCTGAGAGTGATGGTTTTTAGAGAAACATGATTCGCAAGCTCGGTTCTGGGCAATATCGTTTGTATTCGAAGAAAAAGAACCCAAAGACCGGTAGGCGTCGAAACCTGGGAACGTTTCGCACTCGGAAGGCGGCGGAAGATCATGAACGGGCTGTTCAATACTTCAAGCGCCAATAACGCGCCACCGATGGAGGATTCCTAATGAACCCACTGCGACGCGCCGTCTGCTGCGCGCTTGTATTCTCCGGTGTTGCATTCGGGCAAAGCTCGCCGACTGGACAAAACGATCCCACACAGGGAACCGCCGCCCAACGTGCTTCCACCCAACCCGATCAACGTCTGAAGCTTGCTCCCGGGAGCGTAATTCCAGCGGAACTCGCGAAAACGGTGGATGCTAAGAAGGCCGGCATGGGCGACGAGGTGCAAGCCAAAGTGAACCAGGACCTGAAGGCGGACAATGGCCAGGTCGTAGTGCCGAAAGACACAAAGTTGATTGGACATATTACCGAAGCGCAGGCGCGAAGCAAAGACAGTCAGCAATCCCGAGTCACGATTCTGTTCGATCATGCGGTGCTGAAGGACGGAAGCAATGTCTCGCTGCCGATGTCAATCCAGGCAATCATTGCTCAGGCAGCCTTGCGTGGTAACGCGAACTCGACCTCGGACAATACTTCTCAACCCATGTCACAAGCTGGCGGGGGAATGCCGCCGGGTGGTACGAATCCCCGCGCCATGGGAACCGGCGGCGGAGTATTAGCGCCGACATCCAATACGCCCGATATGTCCAGCAATGGGGCACAAACTGGGACAGCTCCTGTCGTTACAGCAGCCACGCAGGGCGTAGTTGGCATTTCTGACCTCAAGCTGTCGAGCACGGCAAACTCGAATAATGGTTCGGTTATCAGCTCGGAAAAAGGCAATGTGAAATTGGAGAGTGGCACGCTGTTTTTGCTGCGGGTATCTCAATAAATCACACAGTCTCGGCTATGGAAAACCCGGCGCAAGATCAAGGAAACGGTGGAGTGGTCTACACCTCCTCCTCGCCCCTGCAATTCGACGAACAGCAAGTTGCTCTTTTTCGGCAGGTATTAACTCTTCTGGAGGCAGCGAAGCAGCCTTATGCGGTAGCCGGTGCCTTCGCGCTCAGGCAGCACACCGGGATTTGCCGTTTCACCAAGGATCTGGACATCTTCATGGCTCCCCCCACAGCACGCCATGCCTTGAAACTCCTGCACGAACATGGACTCAGGTGTGAGATTCCAGACCCTGTCTGGCTGGCCAAGGTCCATCGCGACGGATATTTCGTGGACCTGATCACCGGTATGAGCAATGGTGCGATTACGGTGGATGATGCATGGATTGCGCGTGCGCTGCCTGCGCGCGTCTGTGATGTTGAATCTCGAGTATTAGCCCCGGAAGAGATGCTCGCCTCGAAGTTATTCGTCACGCGGCGCGAGCGTTTCGACGGCGCTGATATCGCGCACATCATCTTCGCGTCCGGTGGGCAACTCGACTGGGATCGCATTCTGCAACTGGCCGGCGAGCATTGGGGCCTCGTCTTGTGGTCCCTGATGCTCTTTCAGTACGTGTATCCAGCGCACAGCGATTACATTCCAAAACCGCTGTGGAAGGATCTGGTAGAACGGTTGGGGCGTGAGCTGTATTCGCCCAATCCTGCAGCGCGATTCCGAGGCAGCCTGATTGACGATGCGATGTTCGCGATCGACATGGAGGATTGGGGCCTGCACGATCTGCAGAGAGAATATCGCGGACGCCGCATCCCCATCGAGCTTTACACGGATCGCGGCTCAGTGTAGGAGGCAGCGCGCGAGAGCTCAATTCTCATGAGAATTGCCGCAACCGCCGACCTCCACTTCGCGCCCTCCAACCAGGCCCCGCTGCGAGAGCAGCTGAATAAGGTACGAGACGAAGCCGACGTGCTCGTCGTTGCCGGAGACCTTACCAACTACGGCCAACCATCAGAGATGGAACCCTTGCTGAATGCTCTAGTGCGCATACGCATCCCCACGATCGCTGTGCTTGGCAATCACGATTATGAAAGCGGGAAGGAAGAGGAACTGAAGCAAATGATGGGCTCCGCCGGAGTAAAGGTCTTGGATGGCAGCGCCTATGAGCGGGATGGTGTTGGCTTCGCGGGGACGAAAGGGTTCGTGGGAGGATTCGGGCGCGGTGTGCTGACTGCCTTCGGCGAGGCGGAAATCAAGAACTTTGTTCGCGCCTCGATTGACGAATCGCTGAAACTCGAGCGCGGCCTGTCCCAGTTGCGCACCCCCAGGCGGGTTGTAGTGCTACACTACGCGCCCATCGCGGCTACGATCGTAGGGGAAGATCCGGAGCTCGCTCCGTTTCTGGGGACGTCGCGTCTTGCCGAAGTAATTGATCGTCACGGTGCAGATTTGGTGGTGCACGGGCATGCGCATCACGGAACACTGCAAGGAAAGACCTTGAGTGGAATCCCGGTGCACAACGTGGCCATTACTCTGCTTCAGTCGCAAAGCCCTCCAGCTGCTTACCGGGTCTTCGATGTCTAGAAACGGTGGGTTTGGTTAAGGCTCCAACTTGCAACTAAGGACGATAAAGGGGACGGCTTGGCCGTCCCCTTTGTCATTTTCCCTTGGACTTAGCGTTGCACCTGTAGCTCGTTCACAACCTGTTCCACGTTTGGTGTGTTCTTGGCGAGTTCTTGGGCCTCTTGCCGTTCGGAAGTACTCTTGACTGAACCTTTCAGAGTAAGAACGCCATTTTTGACTGAGAACCGGATGTGCTGCTTATCCAGACCCTTTGAAATCAACCCTGCCTTGTAGTTGTTTTCGATACCATCGTCCAGGTTCGACTCCATACGCTTTGCGTCGCCGGAGTTTCCAACCGGCTCGACGCTGACTTCATTCGCGATGATCCGCGGCCCGGCACTCGCCTGGGCGACATTGCCAGCTCTTGTTTTTGCGTCGTCGGAATGGACTGTTCCGCCCAGGGTAATGGTATTTTTCTGGGTATCTTCGCTGACCGTAACATCCTTTAAGTCAGATTGTTCAAGCGCATTCTTCACGTTCTGCTTGTAGGTATTTGCCGTCCGGCTGCAGGCTGATCCGATCGCGACTGCGGCAGAGAGCAATGCGAGAAGAATCAGCTTTGAGTGCCCTTGGCTGATTCGATGTGCTGCTTGCGCCATATATCCGCCCCCTTTCCTATTCACGACTGCAGAAATCATTTTTCGTTAACTGCGCAGTCGATGGTAGGGCTGGGAATTGCACGAGTCGATCAGTCGCTTACCTGAGTTCGAGCCGCCCCGAGCAGTAAAACACCGGAGTCAAAATGAATTGAGGACCTTATCGCTACAGTGTGGCTGGTATCCGCGCTTTGTTTTCGCTGGCCTTAAGAGGTGTGCCGAAGGAGTGTCCGGCAAGTTCGATGGCCGCCTACCGCTCACACCGGATAGGCTCACCTCGGGTGCGGCTGGATACTTAGCGTGCAGGCTAAGTGTGCGGGAGGGAGAACCAGTGATGAGGAATAACAGGAAGGTCTGGAATCGTATTGCGGGGGTCAGCCTTGCGACGTTTTGCCTGGCAATCGCAAGTTGGGCTCAAGACAACCAGTCGACGCCAACCACGACCGAAACCAATCAGCCGAGCGCCCAGCAAGATCAGAAAGATCAAAAGGAGAATCAGTCCGGCAACACCGCGAAGTTCGATCAGAAGGCCACGTCCGAGAACGGAAAACCAGACACTGACATTGGCAAGCGCATGAACACTGCGGCAAATGTTCTGGACGAAATCATGGCGACTCCGGATAAGGGAATCCCGAAGGACATCTTGTCGGACGCCAAATGCATCGCCGTGGTGCCGTCGATGGTGAACATTGCCCTCGTATTCGGGGGACGTCACGGAAAGGGTGTCGCCACGTGCCGAACACCCAGTGGATGGAGTGCACCCGCGCCGATCGACATTACGGGGGGAAGCTGGGGCCTTCAGATTGGCGGCCAGGCCACCGACCTGGTAATGCTGATCATGAACCAGAAAGGTATGGATCACCTCCTTTCGAGCAAGTTCAAAGTTGGTGCGGAAATCACAGGAGCCGCCGGCCCGGTGGGTCGTCAGATGGAAGGCGACACGGACTGGAAGATGAAAGCTGAGATTCTGTCTTATTCGCGGTCACGAGGGTTGTTCGCGGGCGTCGATCTGAACGGCGCCTCCGTCAAGCAGGATAAGGACGAAACCGCGGTGCTCTATGGCAAGGTCTTACCCTTCGAAACGATTCTGTCGGGTAAGGTTGCTCCTCCGTCCGGCTCGCAGACATTTCTTGCGACGATTCGCAAATACGCAAGGGAGGTTGCACAGGAGAAACAAGGATACTAGTCGGCTCGTGGCGTCCGAAATTTAACGTCAGCGGTGAACTCAGCCGGGTGGCACGAAATGCCGCCCGGCTTTGTTATTCATGCCTGGGCACCAGCTGCGTGCGCAGGAATCTTGGAATCCAGAAGTGTGAGCTTGGGCTCACGATCGATCGCGGCGAACATCTCACCCACCACGCGCTCATCGATGTCACTGGCCTTATCGATGACGACGGGATAGCGAACCGAGACCTCGATGGTTGAGGTAGTGAAATGGGTCCGCACCGTAGGTTTTAGTTCCGACGCCGGAACCGAAGTCAATGTCAGCTCCATCTGACGGCGTTGTGCCTCTAGCTTATCCCGGTAATCCGCATAGGCCGATTCGATGGCCTTTTGCACGCGATCCCGAATCGTTCGATAGTCGCTGTCTGACGAAAACTTCAGCACGATCTCGTGCCAGATGAAATTCGTTCCCGGAATCTGCTTGAACAGGCCCGCCGTCGACTGAAATACAACTGAATTGGAAAAGGCAACCACCCGGCCAGTGGGCTCGGCGTCAGCAACATCGCCGGTCATCTCCATGAGGTGAAAGCGGACAAGTCCGATATCTACCACTTCGCCGTTAACGCCGCCAACTTGCACTCGATCTCCCACCCGAATGCCGAACTTCCCAATCAAGAAGAAGTAGCCGACGATTGACACGATCACGTTCTGCAGAGCTACGGCCACGCCAGCCGTGATTAGCCCGGCAAACGTCGCGACCGCGCCCAATTCTGTGACAAACGCAAAAATCAGAACCAGCGCAACTCCGCACCACAGCGCGATTCGACGCATGAGAAGAAATTGGTACCGGCGCCGCAGATCGTGGACATAGCGAAAAATTGCTCGTCTCCAAAGCTCTCCTATCAAGAAAACCACGCCCAGAGCAATTGCCAGCCCGACCAGTCTTGCGAGCAGCCCGCGCAGCTGCTCTTTGAACTCCGAAGCAATTTCCGCTTGCCAGCTGGCGAGATTGTTCTTGTAAAGATCGAGCAGGATGCCTTGCTTGCTCAGCGATGCGAGTAATGTGGAGACCTGCTTGAATTCAGCGGTCAGGGCATCGAGCTGCTGCTTTTCCTGCTCCAGGCCCTTTTGGTCGCTGGTATCGGCTTGTTTGGCGAGTTGGTCGCCGGTCTGCAACAGCTGTTTGAGCTGCGCGACGAGCGGCGCGCGCAATTTGGCTGCACCGTCCTCAAGCTGCTGCGTGGCCCGAATTTCGTTGGACAGAAAGCTGCGCTTGCTCGAAAGCCGGAAGAGCTCTGCGGTAATAGACCAGATCCCGTTCGGCGAGGGCTTGGTCAGGGCTTGATCGGCTCTTGCGGTCTGCTGCTGATCAGACGCGCTCGCACTCTCGCTGATGTTTGTCCCGCTGACGGCGGCCGGCACCGCGGCGGCAAGCTCATCGATTTGCGCGCGAAGCCCACCTTTACCACCACCACTGGAAGCGCCGCTGGCAAAATCCAACATGCCGTGCAGGGCCTGTTGGCGCGCCTGAAACAAACCAAGCTCACTTTCGAGCTCCGCAATCTGCGTTTGCATTTGGCGGTGCTTGGAGGCGGGCGCAATCTCTGCCTTCTGCTTAAGGGCCTCCAGTTCGGCCTGAGTCTGCTGAACAAGTTGGTCGGCGGCGGCGGCGGTCCGGCTCAGACTTTCGTAGGTGGACGAGCTGGGGTTCGCTTCAGGCGAGGATTGCTGTTTCGCCTGCGCCCGCCGCTGGGCTTCCTGGCGGGCGAAGTCGAAGGCCAACTTTACGACTTGGCCAGCCAAGCGCCGATTGTCAGCGAGAAATCCGAGATCGGCAGGCTCCGACACAATATGCCGTTCTTGTTCAGTCTGGCGATACCATTCAATATTTTGGCTCAGGAGTTGAATGATCTCGGACGGGGTCGGGTCTTGTGCCTGGGAATTCTGCGCGGCTGCAGTGTCGGCTCGAGCCGCGAGAAGAAGAGCAAATGTAGCAGCCGCGACAACAATTTCTAACGAGCGCTTAAGGCCGTGAACCATACTGCAGGATTGTATAAGACGCTCAACGCGAGCGGCGATAGCAGCGACAATAAAGGCAGCGCTGAGGCTCCAGGATGTCGCGGTCCCGCTCTCGATCGAGTGTGATTGTGATCTCCAGCAGAGGCGATCGTGGTCCCTCCACTTTGATCCGTTGAACTATCCTGACGACTACTAGTAGAGTTTGAAGCTAACTTCGACGCTGATCTGCACAGCAACGGGGCGTCCGTCCTTGGTGGCCGGCTCGAAGCGCCATTGCTGCACGGCTTCGATAGCCTTCTGATCCAACCCCATTCCGAGTCCGCGTTGAATACGAATATCGCGCGGCTTGCCATCAGGCCCGACGATCATCGCCAGCACGCAAGTTCCCTCGTATTTTGCCTGGCGGGCTTGCTCGGTATATTGCGGGTCCGGGGTTGCTATCGGCTTGGGCGCCAGCACGCCGCCACCGACGCGGAAAACACCGCCGCCGATTCCGCCTCCGCGGCCCTCCCCAATTCCAGGCCCGGTTCCTTTTCCAATTCCTCCGCCCGATCCCGAACCAATGCCTGCACCCGATCCCGTGCCATTCGAAAACGCCGGACTCGGCATCGCCGGCGCTGCCGGATCTCCAAGATGCGGCAAGTTCGCAGCCGCAATCTGAACTTTCGGAGGTGCGACCACCGTGGGTTCAACCGCGAGCTTGGGATGTTCGTTTCTAACAACGATGGCCGGCGGTGTAATTTGCTGAAGTGCCAGCTTTGGCAGTCGACCCTGATTCGCGGGTAGTTTGTCTCTGTCGCCACCGCCGCCGCCACCACCGGCCTCCTGGATCGAGGGTGGAAGCATGTAAACGTCTTTGTCAGGCGCGATTAATGTGACATGTTCGAGGGGATGTTGCGACCGCTGCACTTCTCTGGCCCCGAAAGTCGACAGGACGAGGATCGCGGATATTGCGGTCACATGGAAGATCAGCGAGAGAACGCCGCTTTTGCGGCGCGAGTGATCCGTTTCCCAGGAACCACCAGGGATCCCCGATCGAAACAGGGGTTGCGTACGGACGCACGTAGTTCGAACCGGCGCAGGAAAGGACCTTATCGGAACTCGCAGATATTGCGGCCTGGACTTGAGCTGCTCCATTGACCCCTCGCAAAACGATTACCGTAGTGAGTCTAGGTGGAAGCAGTGGGTTGCTGCATAGAGTGGGCACTGTAGGCGGTGAATCGGCGTCTATGTAAGGTGTGTTCTGGATGAAACATAGTGCTCACCACACACCCTTGTCATCACCTGTGAATCGGAAGCTAAGATAGGCCGCAGTCGCGAGGACCGGCAAAAGACTGAGCCGTGCGATCGCTGCAAAGTTATGGCTCCGGCCATTCCCTGCTAGCTGACGAAGGAAGAGGTTCGTGGCCTCGGGCACGAGAGGAACACGGAGAAACTGGCGATCAAGGTAAGTCCGGCTCCAATTGAAACGAGCGGCGGTGTTTACATTGACGGGCAAATCGACCGGCTCCGCTCCACAACTGACGGCGTATTGGCAAGCCACCGTAATCAGGGTTGCGACTCCGGGCCAGATTGAGGCTGCATCGGCAATCGCCTGTATCTTCTCGAAATCCACAGCGTCGCCGGCGACTAGCAGATCGATGTTCACGATGTCGGTCAGTCGGATGTAGTAATGCCGGTACATTCGCTGCAGCGTTGCAATCACGATCTGATCTTCGTAAGAAGGCACGGGCAACGAGAAGCCACCGAATTGACGGTATTGACGACGCGAGAGTGCATCTGACGCCAAAGCGCTGTGTTCCCCAGTCTGACCGAGGCAGCTCACATGGACCTCGACCAGTTCCTTGAGGTCGGGAATCTTGAAGTTGAATTTGTGGGCGAGACGGTCTCCCCAGCTTTGCGGTTGCCGGCTGGCGTGAAAGTCGCCGTCAAAAATCTCACATACCTCAGAATCTTTTGCCAACACGAGCAGGTCGAGATCGCTGCCGGTGTCGGGCCAGTGATCAAGCGTTTTCATGATCATGACCGGGATGCCGGACCGTTCCAAGCATAGAACAATCTGCTGCAGGGAGTAGAGCGCTTTTTCAACGCGCAAATCTTCTTCGGTAAATCTTGTTTTCACCAACTCGCGAGCAGATGCTTGTCTTAAGGTGCCAAGATTCTCGTCTAACCTGGCAAGCGTGCGACGTAGCACGCGCTGCGTCTCTGCCTGTTCGAAAAGATGCTGCAGCTGCTCTTGATTCAACTTTGACACGTGTTCAATTGCATCCTGAAAACGACGGCTGGTTTCGACTCCCAACCCAGACTCCGCGAGCAGGAGTGTCCCGATGGCTTGAAAGTCCGTTTCAATCGACAGATTGGCGCGCTGTAAAGAGGCCATCTTCCTTCTCATGAACTCGGAGGCGGAGAACTTCCACACCGGGCTAAGCCGTTTTCGATTGCGGTTCCTTCCTCATAGTCGTTCCAGGTAGCAATCAGTACGAACGGCATCGGATGGGAGTGATCGTTATTCTCGGTAAAAACGCGAAGCGTATCCTCCAACGTCTTTCCGCAACGTTGATCGATATGCCGGTTCAAGCTCCAGGAAGCGCGTGTGTCGTCGAATCCGGGCCAGACCGTACCGACGGCAATTTGATCGGGATGCTTGTCGCGCATTTTTTTGTAAAAAGCCTGAAGGTAGTCCTCGCCCCACTCGCTTCCGTCACTTGTCCAGCCTTTAGGGCCGGGGTGAACCCAGGCATACTGTCCGTCGAAAGCGGCCGCGAACTGAGAGGGGGGCTCATCCTTATAAAGCAGAATTGGAGGCTTTTCCCACTGGTTCACCACTTGTCGGACTTGGGCCCAGTCGGTGTTGCCGCGTTTCGGAAATACAAAGATGACAGGCCGGTCGTGATAGGTCAGATAGGCCTCGCGTCCGGGAGCTTCCGGGCCGATGTAGCGTTGATAAGCCGCCGACATCGCAGTCAGCGCATCCTCGGTGGCATGGCCATCGTCTTCTTCGGTCTCGTCATACATGAGAGCCACGTGGAAATGCTGCAGGGCAGCCAATTGCTGGATGATCGCGTAGCTTCGGTCGAGGAATGGATGGCGCTCGCCATACCAATCCACGGCAAACGCGTAAATGCCCAGTTTCTTCGCTTCCTCGATTTGTCTGTGAATTACGGTGGGATCGTTGCTGTTGTAGCCGATCTTGATGTGGTCGGCGTCGCCGAACCAAGGTTGAAATGCAGCAATGACCTTTGGTTTCTCCTCGCTTCTCGTCAGCTCTCGAAAACTGAGGTCATGAGAGTGGCGATTACAGCCGTTCGGAGCAAGGGTTGCCGTGATCACCGAACATAAGACAAGCTGCTGATAAATCTTCATCGTTCGACGATGTTTACGATGGAATTCAGGTGCAACGAGGTTGTCTCCCACGAAGGCCCTACGTTAAAAAGCGTTCTCCGGGACCGATTGTAGGGAACGGATATACCAGCGATCGGCTCCCGGAGTCATCAGAACCAGAAATTTTTCGTGGGAACGGGCGGAATAAATCACCGTATTGCCGTCGAAAACTTTCGTTTCAAGATCAACCTGATCTTCAAGTTGCATTTCACCGCCATCTTGCGCGTAAAAGACCGCCTTCACGTGATGTCCATGATCTACGTACTGTGTTCGGAGCCGGCTTTGCCTCTGATCGGCGACGCGTCGTGTGATTTGGCGCTTTGCCTCTCCAACAAAGTAATCGTTTAAGAGATCGGTTCGATTGGCATCGAGGCTCTTCGCAAGATCCTGCCAGGCCTGTGCGTAGTCGTGAGTGACGGCTTCTCCGGTACGCTGTTCAATGGGACGCGGGGCTAGGGAGTCAGCGGAGAGCAGAACTTGCGGCAGGGAAGAGGCTGTCTGGGCGTGGGCAGACGACTCGCGGTTGCTGCCCCAATATAGAGAACCCAGGGCGAGTAGCGCCGTCAGAAGGCCTCTTGCGCTCACCGCGTGCCTCCGGTCGATATTTCATTTCCCACGACGGCTCCGCAAGCAACCGAAATGCGCGACGGTCCCGAGACCTGAAATTTCGCGACGGCCCTGTCTTTTTTGATCGGAGTATCCACCGTACTCGTCCCCGCGCCATCAATTTTCGTGAACGAAACGATCGTCCCATCGGGAAGAGCGTTGCCGGTGCAATCACGAACCGGGTCGGTTTGAAGTATCACGGAGTTCCCGGACGGGGTCGCCGTCATGCGCAGGCCGCAAGCTTCCGACGCCACCTGCTGAATCACCCTCGGCTCCGAAGTGCCATCGACTGATGCGACAACCTGGAGTTTCCCTTGCTTTGGTCTCGAGTCCAAACTGAACCATGCGATGCCGCGGACGGTTTGCACACTGCGCGTTGAAGAAGGCCCGTCAGGCAGGGTTAGTCGAAAGTCGACTTTCGCGGGATCCATGACCAGGTTCTTGTATCGGTCGAACACAATCGCAGTAGCGCCGATAGCGCCTGACGTGGACACTGGAACCCGTGAAGGATGCAAGAAGAAGCTCACTCGCGCTGGAGCCGCCGGAAGCACGTGCAAACTGGTGTTTCCGCACCCATCGCCATTGCACACCACAACCAGATAGAGCCCCGAGGCATCGATGTCCGCGCCCGATACCTGCTGTTCGCGGCCGAGCTCGATCGTTCGCTTCAGTGCGTGGCTGGGTCCGAGAAGGTAGAGAGTTGCTCTCCCCCGTCCATTTGTCGAGATCGCAAAGGGGCTGCCCGCATTAACGGCTTTAGGTGCATGCGGTTCCGGGGTTTCCGCGAACGCCAAATATGTCAACCCTGCCGCAATCATCAAATGGAGAATGATCCTCTTCATTTGGTTAAGCCGAGGGCGCCGTGTAGTGGTTCACCACGACGTGATAGTCGTGCATGCGGGACGCAACATCGGAGGGCACGTCCACGGCAAACGGCACCGGTGCTTGGGGCAGGAGGGCCTGATCCACGTAGCCGTCCGAAACCCAAATAGCCTTTCCGCTGGAATCGTAAAAAACAGCCAGGACCTGCGCGATGTTCACGAGCTGCCCACTCTGGTTGACGAGCGCACCTTTTAGAATCGTGCGGCCCAGCGCGTCTTTACTCACATTCTGATTTTCAACCGAGATCACCGGGTCGGCACTGGCAGGAATCAGCAGGGGATGTGCGTCGATCCTGACACTCTTGACCTGGTTGATGCGCGCTCCCGGAAAGTCGATCCGGTACGGCGACACCTGCTTAGGAAGCAAGCTGTGAGCTATGGCGTCGAAGCTGTCTTGCTTTGCAAGTACCGATCCATCGGGCCCCAGTAAAGCAGCACTGATATTCAGGTAGGAGGGGACGGTGTCTTCGTTTTCAACTTCGCCCACGATTACGACGCTGTCAGGTCGCTCGACCGCATTCATCGAAATGATGCGGACGCGCGGTGAATCCACGGAAGCGCTGCCCCAATCCTCGGATCGATTGCCAATGACATCCCAGCGAAGATAGGTGACCGGTAGCACCTGAAGCGGCACATTGGCGAAATTCGGCTTAGGCCACGCTACCTTCCAGACGTTGCCGTCGCGCACCACAGACAAGTCACGGACCTCGTCGAGAGAACCCACCGCACTCGACCAGTTCATGCGCACGCGAAGTGTCGCGTGGTTTGCGTCGACATGCACGGGCCAGACGTCGAAACTCTGCAGTGAAGAGTAGGTGCGGAGGCTGCCATCCGTTCCCGCGATTTCGTGAACGAAGTCCTGCTGTTGAATGTCGTTTGAATGGTCCAAACGTGCGAACGCACGATCCCAGCTTCGCGCCTGAATGTCGGCCATGAGCGCGCGAACGGCTTCCTCAGGAGTTCCGGCGGAACGCTCGGCATGGAGTTGCAGTCCGCCGGACTGCAGCCATCCGCCAACCAGCAGCAACGCGGTAATCACGGTAATGAAGAAAACCAGGACCACCTTCACGAGCGCACCTCGTCGGCATAATAGCGCTCGCTCGCATAGGCCGGCATCGTAACGACCTCGCCCTGGGGAACGGCTCGTTCTGGAAGCAGGAGCGCGAACAGAATTGCCAGAATACTGCTGCCAATGGGTAACAGACCCCAGAGCAGCCCTTCCCATGGCGCGGGGACCGAATCGGACGGAATTTTTCGCGCAGGAGGCACGTCGTCTTTTGACCACGCCGTGATTGCACCCGAGTCATAAGTTTCGACCTGTCGCCATCCGGCAAACACGAGCAGCGGGTTGTAGTACGGATCGTGAACAAAAATAAACTTCAGGCCGTATCGATTCGCGTGCTGGAGCATGGCGCGGAGAGAATCCATACCAGCGGCGCCAAAGAACTTCGCGCTGGTCAATTGCGCCGACCCAAACCGGGTCATCTCGGGAAGAAGACGCGCCGAGTTGTATTCGCCGTCCACACTGTTGGCGGTCGAAAAGGTGGAAACCTTGGACAACGAATTGCCGAAGCCGAGGGTTAGATACCGATATTGGTCGTGGCCGTCACGGTTGAGAAAGCTCACGACGGAGTCGACATTCAAGCCGCCAGTTGTATGAAACGGGCTCCAATTGAGCCACCCGAGGGCGAGCGCAAGTGTCAAAACAGCGGCGCTTGCAACCGCGAAAGCGCCGCGATCACGGAATCGGTCGAGCAAATCCTCCACGAGCGAACCAAGAATGGGCAAAGCGAGCAGCGTCGCCCACAGCGTGAAACGTTCGAAAGTAAGAATGTCAAAGGCGCGGCCGAAAATGAGCCGTGGCAGAGGAGTTGTTCCGCCCAAACCCAGCAAGAAAGTAACCCAAAACGCAATCAATAGAATGCGCAGTCGAGGCACAGCCGCCCCTCGTATCACGATGAAAGGCAGAGCCAGAATCATCGCTCCATATGGGATAACGAAGTAATTCAACCCCTGAATCCAGCTGACCAGATAGTTCAGGCGGCTTCCATGCGGAATCGGCATCTGTTCAATCGGATGGCGAACGATGGCAATCCAGTAGGGAAGCAATACAATGCCGACGCCTGCGATGGTTAACACGATGAAAACGAGCGCCCGGCCCAGTACCGAAGCGCCGCTGCGGCCCTCAGTCCGGGCGTCGGTCCAGGCAAGCCACAGCACCGGAACCGCAAAAAGAACGGAGCCAAACAACAGGGTGACGTGGTGCGCGGAGGCGGCCGCCAGGCCCAAGACCAAACCCTTCAAAAGCGAGCGCCACGAGGCAAATCGTGACCACTGATAAAAGTAGGGAAGCGCCAGCAGATACAAGGGAGCCGACAAAGTGGTGGGTAGCTGTCCGGCCGAGTAAACAAGAAATGAAACCGTCCCGGTAAATACGGAGAGGACGGCTGCAAGGCTGGCGGCGCGATCGTCTACCCACAATCGAGCGAATCTCCAGGTTCCGACCGCTAACAGGATCACAGCCACGAGTTGGACGAGCATGAAGCCTTCGGTCAGTCCGACCGCGTGCGACAAAAGAGCGATCCACTGGTGCGTGAGCGGTGGATACGTCGTCTGCGAGAATCCTGCGAACCATTTTTCATTCCAGGGATCAAACCAATGCTGCGCATAATGCGATGCAAAGAAAATATGCAGGTTCGCGTCGTAGGAGGTGGTGGTGGGCAGTTCCATTAACAACAAGGGACCGTGAATGACGACTGCCACGAGCACAATCATGGCAATCGGAATTGGCCGCTGCAGATAACTTCCGCCTGAAGTCAATGCCTACCACTCCTTGGAATGCTTTTAGAACCGCCGATTGGATTCCGAAACGTGCCCCGTGGTTGGATGGAAAATGCCTTCGCGAACAGAACGTCCAAGACCATTCCCGTACAGATAGTCCAACCATCAGTCACAACTACCGCATCTGATTGGGGCTGAATGCCAAGTCCATTTTCTGTGGAGTGACAACCAAGCCCTTGTCTGCCTTGACGAGAATAGAGAAAAGCGGTTCTTGCCTCGTAGCGACGTTCGTCCTCGGGGTGTGCGCCGTCTTGACTGGGCAAACCTTTGAGGTCGGCCCGCAAGGCAGTAGTCCTCCGAAGTCGCCTGCGAATGCCAGCAAGGGCTCGCATCGCAGTCCCCAGCAAGACTCTGGAATGGCATGGGGATCAAGCATCGCCGTGGCCCGCGAAGCGCGGGCTGCTCGTGAAGCGATTCAACGCAACGACTACCGCGGTGCCGCAGCGCACGCGGAACGAGCCGCGAAATCTGCGCCGCAAAATCCCGATCTCTGGTTTCTCTTCGCCTATGCCTCGCGTTTGGCCGGCCAGTATTCTGAATCGGTAGATGCCTACCAGAAGGGATTGCAAGAACGGCCGAATTCGATTGAGGGCCTCTCCGGACTTGCGCAGACTTACGCCAAGATGGGTCGGGGCAAAGATGCGGAAGAAATCCTGAAGCGGGTAATCGCAGCCAATCCCACTAGTGACGCCGACCTCCGCCTTGCAGGGGAACTGATCCTGACTTCCGATCCAAAGGTGGCCCTGTCGTATCTGGAGCGAGCCGATTCGATCCACCCATCAGCTCGCAATGAGTTGCTGATGGCGCGCGCCTGCGAGCTGAGCGGAGACAAGAGCCGGGCGCAAGAATTATTGGAACGAGCCCGCGCGCGAGCGCCGCGCGATCCGGAAATCCTTCGGGCCGTGGCCGGTTACTACCGGGATACTGGACAATACGACAAGGCCATCGCCACACTTAAATCCGTGCCCTCGGAATCTCCGGCATACCTATCCGAATTGGGATATTCGTACGAACTGGCCGGCAAGAAGAATGAAGCCGCAGACACGTTTGTTCAGGCTGCCAATCGGGCTCCCGGACAAATTGATCTTCAACTCAATGCGGCCCAGGCACTCGTCAACGCCAAGCGTGCGACCAGGGCCGAGCCCTTGCTGAAAAGAGTCGAAACTCTCGATCCAAATCACTATCGCCTGCATGCGATTCGGGGCCAGCTTGAACGAGGAAGAAGACAGGATGAGGCGGCAATGCGAGAGTACGAGCTGGCTTTGCGGTCCTTGCCGCCGTCCGTGCCAGAAGGTGTCTTGTATCCGATCGCTTTACGACTGGATCTGGCTCAACTTTACCGGGATGCAGGCCTCACTGAGAAATCTCAGGCGCAGGCCGACCTTGCGCGTTCCGCACTTGGCAAGCTTGACGTCGAGGGACCGGAGCGTCCGGAGTTCCTGCGCCTCAAGGCCGCCAGCGCAATCAACGTCGGTGACTACGAGGAAGCAGAGAATGATCTCCGGGAAGCACTCCGGCTGCAACCGTCGAACGTCAATCTGTTACTCAATTACGGCAACCTCCTGCGCGTGACCAAGAGGCCGGAAGATTCCGCCAAGGCTTATCTTGCGGCATTGAAGGCAGATCCTGAAAATCCGTCTGCCCTGGAGTCACTCGGATACCTTGCCCGTGATACCGGAGATGCGAAGGCAGCCGGAGCGTACTTTGAACGGCTGAAGCATGCGGATCCCAGCGATTACGTGCCCTACCTGGCGCTGGGGGACCTGCGTACGCAAATGCGAGAATTTCCTGAAGCCCAGACCAATTACGAGAATGCCTATGAACGCGCCAAAGACAATCCCCTGATCGTTGCCAGAGGAATGAACGCAGCGCTCGAAGCGCATCAAATGCCGCTCGCCAAGCGCTGGCTCGATCGCACAAGCGAAGCGGAACGCGCAAATCCGGAGGTGATGCGCGAACACGAACGTTATCTGACCCTCACCGGAAACTATCAGGAGTCAGCAATCCTCGGCTACAAGGTCATTGAGAAGCTTCCGCGCGATCCCGAAGCGCCTGTGTACCTCGCTTACGACCTGCTGTTCATGAATCGATATGACGATGCCATGGCCATTGTTAAACGATTCGAGCCGACTCTTCCCAAGGACAAGGATCTTCCACTCGTCGCGGGCTACGTCTTTGCACATAACGGGGAGAAGCAGGACGCCGTAAACGCTTTTACACGAGCCCTGCAACTCGATCCGCAGATGGCCACCGGCTACATGAACCGCGGCTACGTGTTTAACGACATGCGTTTGGCAACCAAGGCAGAGCAAGATTTCCATAAGGCACTGGCGCTGCGCCCCAACTATGGGGAGGCGCACTTAGGTCTCGCGTACTCGCTATTGCAGTTGCGACGTCCGCAGGGGGCGCTGAAAGAAGCAGAATTCGCGGAGCGGACGCTGGGAGAGTCGAGCAGTCTGCATCTGGCCAAGGCCGAAGCGTACCGCCAGAGAGCGATGCTGGTTCGCGCGGAAGGGGAGTATCAACGAGCATTGAAGTTCCAACCGGCCGACCCGAATGTTTACCTCGCCCTCGCCGACACGCAATATCGCCTCAAGCAGTACCAGGCCTCCGCCGACTCTCTCAATCGCGCTCTCAGCGTCAATCCTGACAATTCTCTCGTAAACGCAGAGCTGGCCCGATCCTACGCGAGGCTTGGCCGAACGGCCGATGCCACCAACGCGGTGGCGCGCGCGGAGAAGAACGGCACGGATGACTACCACGTGCTCCTTGCCACGGCAGACGCCTTGCTCGTCTCGGGGGAACGGGATCAGGCAATGGATCGCTATGCCCGAGCATTGGATTTGTCGACTGCTGACCGACTGCATGTCCGTTTAGCGCTGGCGAGAGTTTTTGCCCAACAGGGCAAAGCCGCTGATGCTCAGCAGCAAGTGGCATTGGCTTTCGCCGAGGCGCGCGTATCGGAACCCGACGTTGTCACAGCAGAGGATTACCTCGATGCGGCCGACATCCTGCTCTCCATCGATCAGTTTGCGCTTGCCCAGCGACTCTACGCGCGCGCTCAATCACTCGGCGGCGACGACCTTGCCGTTGCAGTCGGGATGGCGAATGCCTCATTGGCCATGGGGGAAACGCGAAATGCCGAGGCGGTGCTAGCCAGCGTTCCGCAAGAGGACATCACGGAAGGCAATCAAAATTACGCTTATCTTGTCGCTCGCGGCAATGTCTATCGACAAAAAGGTGACGCTTACCATGCCTTATCGATGTTCGCTCAAGCCAATACGCTCGAACCCGATGACGAGGCAGCCCGCAAAGCGGAGTTCGAATTGTCGGGAGACGAAGGTCGTCAGCTCACGGAGAACGTCGGTATCGGTTCGGAATTCCATGTTGCGCCTATTTTCGAAGACGAAAACATTTATCAGCTGGATGCGCGGTTGCGCGGATTCCAGAACGGCGGTTTACTTCTGCCTCCACCCCGGCATTCGGTCGAAACGTTTGCCGACGCGCGCTTCCACCTGAACTTCAAGTCGCTTCCATTGATTAGTGGCTTTGTGGGTGAGCGCAACGCTTACGGAACGATTTCCATCCCCAGCCAGTTGCTTATCGAAAAACGAAACACGCTCGACACCATCTTCAACTTTGGTGTGAATCCCGTGCTTCGGGTAGGAAACATCCGGTTCAGCATCACTCCAGGGCTGCAATTCACCTTACGTCGCGACACGCTGGACCCCTTCGATATGAATCAGAATCTGTTTCGTCAATTCCTCTATGTCGCCAGCAGCCCTATCGGGAATTGGCTTTCATTTTCTGGAGATGTGATCCGCGAATCAGGTCCGTTCACGGAACAGAGTCTGCACTCGCGTGATTTTTCGGGCGAAATCAATTTCCGAGTGGGGCGTCCGTGGGGGAAAACCGCGTTCTTGACGGGCTACAACGGACGCGACCTGCTGTTTCGTCCCGCCATTCGTGAGTATTTCACGACAAGCACCTACGCCGGACTGGAAAGACGCTTCGGGGAAAATATTCGCGTTTCGGCGGTGGGTGAGTACCTCAGAGCCTGGCGCGTGGAAGGTAACACTTTCGCGATTGCCCAGATGTTGCGCCCGAACTTTGCGCTCGACGCACGGCTGAACCAGCATTGGTCTTTCAGCGCCGGAGGCGCGTGGTCACGTGGAGAGGGCTTCCATTCCTACGACAACGTCCAGAGCCGGTTTCTGGTTTCCTATGTCCGCGAGATGCGCGCGATGCGGCGGGACGGGATCGAGAGTGCCCCGGTGTCTTATCCGATGAGGCTTTCCTTCGGTCTGGAGCAACAAACGTTTTATGCCTTTAACGGGCAAGCCCGCACCGCCGTAGTCCCGGTAATTTCTTTCACCTTGTTCTAGTTCGTCGAGGGGTGACAGAGCCGGCCTTTGATGCGTATCACGTGAAAACCGACATGGGCTTTCGACTATGAATCTCATCCAGGGACCGCTGGATCGCACCGACAAGCTTGTGGCCGAGGATGACTTGCCCACGGTCGACCTTCGCCTTCGAATGTTGCGCGGTAGTTTCGTGCTGCTGTGCAGTACAGGCCTGGTGAGCGCCACAAATCTCCTCTACAACATTGCGATTGCTCGTGGCCTTGGACCTGCCGGCTTCGGTCACGCCACCGCAATCTACACGTTGCTGATGCTCCTGTCGGCAGTCACCTTGGCCTTCCAGCTTGTGTGTTCGAAGCTGGTTGCGAAGAGCTTCGACCTCGGAAGCAAACTTGCCGTCTACCGGGACCTTCTTCACCGTTCGTGGGCAACCGGTCTCGTGTTGGGAACCTTGATCGTTGCGTGCAGTTCTGCCATTACGCAATACCTCAATCTTCCCGCTTCCCGCGACATCGTTTTGCTTGGAATTGGTACCGCGATCTATGTGCCGCTTGGTACTCGTCGGGGAATGTTGCAGGGCATTTACGCGTTCAATCGCCTGGCGGTCAATTTCGTATTAGAGGCATTGATCAAGATTATTGGCGCCCTGGTTCTGCTCCACTATGGTCTGGGAGTGACGGGCGTGATCGTGGCGGTTGTGGTGTCAATTGCCATCGCCTATGCCGCGGCGGGCCCGGGCGTTGATTCGAGTGTGCGGGCGCACGGGAAAGAGAGGGCGTCATTTCGAGAAGGGATGCAAGCCACCGTTTTCTTTCTAGGTCAAGTCATTATCAGCAATTTCGACATCCTGCTGGTCAAGCACTACTTTGTTGCGGATGTGGCTGGCCTCTATGCCGCCGTGGCTCTGGTCGGACGCGTGGTTTACATGTTCTCCTGGTCCGTCATCAGCAGCATGTTCCCCGTATCCGCCGCGAGCGCCCACCAGCAGGGAAGCCGTTCCGTATTACGAAGTGCGCTTTGGATGGTCTCGATCATGACCACGATGTTTACCGTAGCCGCCTGGGTCGCTCCCGCTTCCCTGTGGCGAGCGATACTCGGCAAAACATTTCTCGAGGCCGGCCACGCATCGTTCTCGTCCCTGCTTGGTTCTTATAGTGCGATGACCAGTATCTACTCCGTCGCAGTAGTTCTGCTTACCTATGAAATGTCGCGGCGCATCGCCAATGCCACGTGGATTCAACTCGCGTTCAGTGGCCTTTTACCGGCTGGCATTGTACTGTTCCACGAATCCTTGCATCAGGTGATTATGGTCCAGTTGTTGCTGATGATGGGCCTGCTGCTCGCGGTGAGCATCCCCTTCTGGCCTCAGATTGCATCGGCCCCAGCACAACAATCGTCCAGCCTGGAATCCGACGGATTCCTGAAAATTCGCCGCGTTCCGGAATCGGAAGTGATTGCTGAATTCCTGCGCGCGGAATTTTACGAGCGCGAGTTTGATCGGTACCGGGAGACATTCGCGGCGATTGTTTCGCATGCCGACCTGACGAACGAGCGCGAAAACATGATCCGAAAGGCGCTATTATTTCGGCGCCGCGGCCGTCTGTGGAGGGAATTGCCCGACGACACCGAATGGTGGGAAATCGAGTTGCAGTTTGAGGATCTTCCCCGCGTTCGCGCTTTTCCCCGGAAGCAATGGCGCAAGTTCGCCGCCGGGGATTTCTATCTGACCCGCATGATTGCCAGAATCAAAGACGCCATCGAATCAGCGGGTCAAAGCGAATTTGCGGAAAAGATGCGAGCAGTAGTTGCGGATTTGCGCGATCAGCGGGTACCGAATTCCGTACTGTTGATCGGAGTCAACGAAACCAGCCCCCTGACGATCATCGAAGGCAATCATCGCATGGCGGCAGCCCTGCTGGTTTCACCGACGACCGTACCGCAGCAATTCCGCTTTTACTGCGGCCTCTCCCCCAGAATGACCCAGTGCTGCTGGTACCGGACCGATCTGCATACCTTGACGCGGTACGCGAGCAACACTATCCGTTACATTCTTCACGATCGTGACTACTTCCTAAAGCGCACCCTGCGAGACAAGATCGGCGAACCCACCCTGCAGTAATACGCGGGGATAGTTCTGACTACCGTGCCGGGGCAACTGGTTCGACGCTTTGTGCCTGGTATCTGCGGCCATCAAAACGAGCGCGAACCACTACGTTCATGCCTTGGCGCAGAGTCGCCTTCTCGTCGGCGGGAAGGGAATCGAGTCCCAATTCAAACGTGTTTTCCTGGGCCGGCTCAGTCAAGGTCAAGTGACCATCTCGAAGATCGACCACGGCGATTTTTCCAGCAAAAGTAAATGTGCCGCCGGGCTGAGCCAATATTTCAACTTTTTCCGCTTGGCTGGGGCCTTCCGAGGAAGGCTGGAATGCAACCTCCACCAGCGTTCCATTCACCAAGTCGGCCGGTGAAGCAGTCCGATTGCCGGATAGGATTGCCGTCTGGGGGCCAAGGCGCACTGAAAGAGGCTGTGAAGAAATGGCGTCGTTGATTCTCAGGACGCGTTTCGTTCGGTCATAGGCAATGACTTGCCCTTTGGTTTCGCCGGGTGTTGGAGTCACATCGAGCCGCACGGTCTTGGCAAAAATTCTGTCGTCGTTCTGAATCGTGTCTGCATAGATCCGGGTTCCTGGCTTGATGTCCCGTGACGACGCGGGACTCGATCCGCGCAGGATCACCGTCCGCACGTCAAAATCAACAGTCACCTCGCGACCACCGTAAGGTCTTACCAGCATCCGATCGCGAATCGGGTCGATCTTGACGACTGTTCCACCGATCAGGCTGACGGGTCCTTTTCGCAATCGCGGTAAGTCAGAAGAGTCCTCGGTGGACGGGGTGCGAACCTCGGTGATGGATCGGGAGTTGGGCACATGTTCCTGCGCCCGACCAGAGGGCGCAAGCAACAGCGCCGTAATGGACAGCAAAAAGTAGGTACGCCACATCGCACAGTCTTCGATGACAAAACTGGTCCGAAGGGATGGCTAAAAAAAGCTCGTTCTTGGGCCAAACACTGTCGCGACCAATTGCATCAAAGCTGCGACTCAGATATGGACATATCCGCGAATCCGCTGAAAGGCAGAATCCGCAACCTCGCAGGCTTCGCTCTCATCGCCTTGCTGGCAGGTGCCGTCCCACTTGCCCGCGCGGGCGACCTCCGGATTAGCCTCCCCAAAAAGAGTCCACTCACTCCTGTGCAGGAACTGAACCGAGAAGGAGTGAAAGAAATCGAGCGCGGCCACACTGCGAAGGCAAAAGCCAAGTTCATCAAGGCATACCTTCTCGACCCGGATGATCCCTTCACACTGAACAATCTGGGCTATATCGCCGAACTTGAAGGAGACGCCGACCGGGCCCTGCGCTATTACGAACTGGCCGCAAACACGAGTACAGAGGCGATGATCGACGAGGCCAGTGGTCGCGGCCTCAAGGGCCAGCCCGTCGCTGCGGCGTTCCGCTCGTCCAAAGTTTCGGTTTACGCGACCAACCAGGCCAACTTCCGCGCCGTAGCCCTTCTCGAAAAGGGCCGCATCTTTGAAGCCGAAATGGTTCTCCGAAATGCGCTGCACACCGATTCCAACAATCCCTTTCTGCTCGACAGCCTGGGATACCTAATGGAGTCAGAGGGCGATCTGGACGCAGCCCTGGTGTATTACACGCAAGCCGCGGATTTGCACTCCGATGAACGCGTGTTCCTGACGCCCAACAAACATTCGCGCGGTAAGCCCATCAGCGAAGTTGCGGCACGCAATGCTGCCACCATTCGCGAAACTCTCGCGAAGGGGGAAACCAACGACGCTCGAGTTGCCCGCCTCAACCTTCGTGGCGTCGTGGCTTTGAATCACAACGACACGGCTGATGCTCAAAAATACTTTACGGACGCGTACCGGCTCGATCCCCAAAACGCATTCACGCTGAATAATTTCGGCTACACCAGCGAACTTCACGGCGATCGCGAAAGTGCAGAGATGTACTATGACGCGGCGCGCGATGCAGTGCAGTCGAATGAACGCGTCACCTATGCCAGTCGAGCCGATGCAGAAGGCCGCAGAGTTGGGGCTGTCGCCGGCAACAACGAGGAGGATGTCGAGTCCACGCTTAAGGCGATTCAATTAACCAAGCGTCGGTCGAGAAAGCCGATTCAGCTGATGCTCAGGAGTGGTGAGAATCCCGCGCCGGCCACCAACGACATCCGCCAACAACCGCCCCTCTCCGTGCCAACCCCGCCGTTGCCGCCG
>Ga0307478_10001206_pt1 | contig 23122 bp, 41 predicted proteins | sample atmos_gasesECM4C_2_FD_203713 | JGI IMG/M metagenome (GOLD analysis project Ga0307478, IMG submission 203713) | Hardwood forest soil microbial communities from Morgan-Monroe State Forest, Indiana, United States - atmos_gasesECM4C_05 | ecosystem: Environmental > Terrestrial > Soil > Temperate...
CTGCTCGGATTTTGCGATGCTCTCGTCGCGCATGGTCGCCGAGGCCTGGGCGCTCAACTCGCGGGCTTGCTTGAGTTTCTCCACCTCTGCCTGCAGCACTGCAACCTCATCGCCGCGCCACCATAGCTTCTCCGGCTTGAAGACCTCGGGGCGCTCGGGCGCGTGCATGCCCACGTAGTGGCCGCCAATGTCGGCGACCGGCACGTGGGGCTGACCCTTGGCGTAGACGTCGGGCATCAGCTCACCACTTTGAGCGGGACGGGACCCGGATCGTCCTTGTCGTCGATGTCGTCTACCTGCTCCGGCTGCACGGCGTCGAGCACATCGAAGGTCTTGTCGACCGTCGCCTGGTAGATCTCCTCCGTGGTTGCGGCCTTCGCCTCGAACAGTTCAACCGCGACTGCGCGCACGGCGGCGTTCAAGGTGTTGGCACGCACGTAGCGCACGAGATGACCCGCGGCGTCGCGCCGGCGGACTGTATATATTCGGCTCACTCGGCATCTCCTTTCATGAATTCGAAAAAAATCTTAGCGGTCGCGAGAACATCGGTGCCAGCCGCCTGGAGCGGCGCCAGTTCCACCGCCAACTCGAGCGCGCGCTGACGCAGCTTCGCATCCGGTGTCAACTCCCATGTCGACCCTGGGGACGCTCCCCGCAGGATTTTGAAGTCAGCCTCGTTCATATGAGCACGACGTCCTCGCCCGCAGGGTGCACAGTCACCGTCGGCTCGTCGCCGGGTTCGCGGATCGGCGTGTCGTGCATGCGCGCGTCGATCATGCGGTCCGGCGGGATCTTGCGAAGCAGGACGTGCGAGACCTGCCAATTGGGCGGTAAACCGCTGCACCGCCAGTACGGTTTCCACTGAGAATACTCTAGCCATCCTATATCGGATATTTCGATCAGCACCACGGTCTTCCCCACCGCCGGGCGCGCAATCGGCGGAATCAAGGGGCCGTCCAGGATCACGCACAGATCGCCGGGCTGGAGTGTTTCACGGTTCTGGTCGGTCATCGCTTTTTACGCGCCTTTCTGGCCGTTTTTGGCAAAGGACGGTTGCATACCGGGCAGCGTTTCACGGCACGTCTCAGAGTGCGCAACTCGTGCACGACCTGGTTGGCCAGCCGCTCAAGTTCTGCGCCCAGGATCTCCCTCACGGCTTCGGCGCCATCTCAGCCTCGGCGGCTTTCAGGAACTCGCGAGCCATCGTGAACGCGTTCTGGACCACGTTGGCGAAGGTGGCGCCGACCGGCGCACTCGAGAGCAGGCCGTGCAGGCAGACGGCCGCGAGGCCCACGGTCACCTCGGCGCGGTTCTTCGGATCCAGGAACTCGTTCATCGGCGCACCTCGCTGCAAGTTGCAGCACTCTGCTCCAACCTGCAGCGAACGTCAATACGTTGTTGCTACGCCCCGCCGCACCACTGGAGAAATGTCTCGACGACACCGGACTTTGGATTGGCCCAGGGCGCGACACCAGCCGCGGCCGGTGCGCCTGCGTACTTCTTCACCATGGCGGTGACGCGATCCCAATCGGGTTCGGTGCGCGCGCCGGGTTCGATCTGCCGCCGAGCTCGGCCGCGCAGGTATCCGTACGCGAGTTGCGTCGCGCGCTGTTCGCGACGCACGTCCCATTGACGGTGGGTGCGCAGCGCCTGGCGCAGCTCGCCGCGGCTGCGGCCTTCCTCGAGACGGATGATCCTGGCCTCGGCGGTCAGGGACTTGATCTTCACCTTCAAGAATCGTACGGACATAAAAAACCCCCGGAATGATGACAACAACGCACATACACATGTCGTCATCACCCGGAGGTCCACGGGGTTGCGCCCGCGTCCATTTACGCCCGCATTCACGTCATCACAGAGTCACTCGCACCATTCGCGCTATCGCGTGAAATTGGCGCGCGAACGGGGAGTCGAACCCCGCAACACATGGATTTGAAATTCCAGGCCTCAACCGCAGAGGTTTCGCGCATGTCTTCGCTTATAGCAGCCTCTGCAGGCCTACGTCAATCAGTTGACCATTTCGACGTGCAGCGTCGCAATCGGGTTGCCCTGCGCGTCGCTGATAGTGAGGTGCATTTTAGTTTCATCCCAGCACCAGGTCTCGCCGCGACTTCGGAAATCATTGGCGACCTCTTCGAGTCGTTTGCGCACAATGTCGATGTCGGTCAAGGTTTCGCGAGCCAGGCAATGACATTGACTAGAATTGCGCAGCCGATACAGATCATTATTGTGGTCAAAATCGCGGATACTGCCATGCGTCGGAAATTAGCAATTGGATCGAACATCACTTTCCTCCCCGGTCAGGAACATATCTAACCGTTCGGCACTTAACGTCCGACGGCCACTGCGACCGAAACTTACGCATTGATTCCCACGCATCGGCGCGCGTCGTGAACACCCTCAGAAGCACCCACCCAATTTTGGGGTCGAAGTGCTGGGTCTCGACCGCGTAAGCAACTCTATGGACCATCTTTGACACCTGTGATTTTCGAAGTGGGGCACGGCATACCAAGGCCGACATGGTCATCGACGCCGTACCCGCAGTTGTCACACGGCAGATCCCTGCCGGTCATTCTTGCCAAATACACCGGTCTCTCTTTCGGCTTCACAGCCGTTTCCGGTGCCGTCATGATCTTTTGATCTTTATCAAAGGTCACAGCGTCGACGGCTTTGGGCCAGCCACCGGGAGGCACCGCTGCGGGCGGGTAGCCTGGGGCCGTTTCCGAGGGTGTCAGCGCGGCACGAGCGATATTCCAAATCTCGATCTCCGAGGTGAGCGGACGGAATTCGCCTACCGGCATGTCCCGTATCTTCGTCAGCGCCGCCTCTAGCTCGCGGATGCGCTTCCGCAGTTCAACGTAATGAGTGCCGTCTTGGAACTTGATCAATTCTGCGGCGAGCGCATCGTAGTCCGCTTTCGACACCAAGTAGCGCGGCATGGTCAGCGGCTCCATGACCTGCTCCACGGTCTGAGCGGCATCGATGTCGTACACTTTCACGCTCATATCAGTGCCCCGGCGGCCAGTACTTCACGCTCTCGTCCTCGCCGAACCGGCTGACATTCTGCGCACGCGTATGACCGCCGCTGTCCACCCAGGTGCCCGGCACATCGTACTCGGCCGCGGTGATGGGACCTGCCGCGGGACTCGCCGCACCGTTCTGAACCGCCGGGGTGCCCGGCGCCCAGTGCGGGTACCGATCCTCCAAGCCGAAGTACTCGATCGCATTCAAGGTGTCGGCCAACGCTGAGCGCGGACTCAATTTCTTCACCACCTCATCGTAGTGCGCCTGCGGGTCGAACGCGGGGGCCTCCTGCTCGATCTGGTTCTCGTCGACTACCTCGTGGCCGGTCATCGTGTATTTCAGCGCTTCGGCAACGTGTGCAGGCTCGGCGCTCGGCGCGTTCGATCCCACGCCCACACCCTGCGCCTCGTGCTGAGGGGGTGCGGGCTCATTCTTCCATGCCAAGTGCCCGTGCACATCACACAACGCATCAATCTGCGTCGGCGAGAGGCAACTGCACGGCAATTTCGGCCGTACTGCTGGCGTCTCAACCACCGGCGCTTTCGTCTCTGGAATCGCAGCAATCGGCTCTCTCGCCCAAGGGGGCGTCGCCACCCGCTGGCCCACCTGCACCAGGGACGCCTTCAGCAACGCCTCGACGCCATCCTTCAGCGTGAGCACCTGCTCCGCACACCACATCCGTAGTAAGCGATGCGTCTCCGCACTCAATTGGACGTTCACGCGGATGCGTTTGCTCGACATATTTGTGTCCGGAAGGGTAGGTTGTTACAGCTTACAAGTGTCTCATGGTGATCCATTACTTACTACCCCATACCCCTAGGTTTTTGAGAATTTTTTTTGGCGGTTTTTGAGGTTTTCCCCTGTGTACGCGTGGCGCTCAGGACCGGTCTTTGGGGGTCCCGAGCTGGCAAAAAGGGGGGTGCCCAGGGGGTCAAAAACCGGCCCACAGATCGGGCTCGAGGTATGCCCCAGCGCGTCGCCGCCGAGCTCTACGCGTACTTCGCATAATACCTAGTATGTCAAATGCATATTGACCAATCAGGCGCCAGGCGCGTCGATTTGGCCCATATCGTAACAGCGCGCTGGTACAAATGGCGCATACGCGATAGCACTGAGCGCGCGTTCAGCCGACCGTCGCATGCCTACGCAGACAGGCAGCACAGCATGACGCGGTGCATCATCAGCTATCCGAGCGCGCGGGCATGAAAGGGCGCGTCTCCAAAATTGATAACTTCCGCTTATCGTGCGTGATAACTGTCATGTGTCTAACGATGTGACTCGACTAACTATATGATAGATATATATATATGACACTTAGACACTTAGTGTATAGGAATACGCTATAAATACGCGCATGAGGACAGGAGCACACCCGACCGTGTACAAACCTAGCGCCTCTGGGAAAACGGGGTCTGAAGTGTCTATAGTGTCATAAACTGAGTAATAACAGAGAGATACGAGCACAAGTTCGAGTGTCACAACTGTCATTGGGTCGACCAGATGCTGAAAGTGTGACGCAGTTCACGTTTTTAAGTGTTGACAGGCGTTTTAGCTATTGCAATTGAAGCCGCTATAAATTAGGATGGCAGCGTCGAGGCCTAAGGGTGAGTGTGTGTTGGGCGCCGCATGCCGGGCGCCATTTTTTACCACAAGGAAATTTTATGAAGATTCTGTTGGCGATTCTGGTAGTTCCGGTTCTAGTCGTTGGGTACATCATCCTGGTGCTGCGAGGTGAGAAGCACGCACACTGTGAGCGGTGCGAGACCCCATTCGAGAAGCCCCAGCGCTTTGCGTTCTGCAAGGGCTGTTGGGCGGCAATGGGCCTGAAGCAGTGACCGCGTATCAGGAGGGGCAGCGGTGGGCAACCATCGGCATCATACTGGCGACGCTTGGGCTACTGGCCTGCGCTGCCATCATCGGAGTGACGCTGTGGGTATTTTAGGTGGCATCGTTCTGTTCTGGATTTTCATCCTGTGGGCCGCGTCGCTGTTCGCCCCGCCGGTCGCTCGAGATCGCCAAATGGTGGCATCAGGGCGCCCGGCGCATTGGGGTTGGCGCCTAGCAGCGGTTATTATGATGCTTGGCATCATCACACTGATCAGCCGCCTGGTTTAGGTTTTAGGGTTTCTCAATTTTCTTCCACTTGCGCCCGTACGCATCGCGCTTCTGTATCCAACCGTTCTCGCGCATGATGCGCGCGATGCGCTTCTTCTCTGCATCGGTCTGCTTGGCCAAGGGGAGTTCGATGGCATCCAACAGAATGCGGCTAGAGGTCACAGCGATTTTCTGGCTCGCCAAATCTGTACAGTAGTCGATCACGCGGTCGGTCCATAAGTCAGGCGCCGCTCGCTCGCTCTGTTCTTCATCGGCGCTCTCCGGCATCACGTACCACTTCGCCCCTTCGCGATAGCGGTCACGCGCCTCGGCAAACACCTGGTCGCGCTGCTGGCGCAGGACGTCCAAGTCAATATTCTTACAACGCACGGGCCAGTAGCGCCGGCGTCCGCGCAAGTCCTGCAAATAATCCTCAGTCTCGGAGGTGGCGGCGAACACGGTGACACGCGGATGGCTCACAGTGTGGCGTCCATAACTAGGACGGTAGATATCATTGCGAATCGCCATCGTCGCCAGAATCTGTCCCTGTTCGCGCTTCGAGAACGCGCTCATGTCGGGGATCTCCACCAGCCAGTGCCCTTGGATATCCTGCAGGAAGTCCTTATCGCCGAATGCGCGGGTGAGAGATCCGTACCAGGCGCCCCCCAGCACTTCCAGAAACGAGGATTTCGACATGCCCTGCGATCCCTCGAGGACGGGCATCGTGTCGACCTTGCATCCCGGTGCGTACGCGCGCGCGATCATGGAGATGGGCCAGTTGACCGACACGGCCATGGTGTAGTCGGTCTGATCGCAGCTGACCGTATCCGTCAGCCACGTCTCCAGTCGCTGCACGCCATCCCACTCTAGGCTGTCCAAGTAATCGGTCAGGGAGTTACGCGCATTGCGTCGCGCCGCGTGCATCGCCGCGTTCGCCACCAGCATGAGGTTGAATTTGTGCAGGCGCAGCGAGTGCTGAATGAACACGGTCAGATCCAGGTCATCGGCATCGCTCCACTGCCGCGGCGTGGCGCCCTTCAATGTCGTGTAAACCTTGTCGGTGAAACTGTCGTACCAGATTTTTCCCTGGAGCTGCGGGTGCGTGGCAATGATGGCGCTCCCGTTGGCCACCGTCGGGTGAGGCTGGCCACCCTCGGCCAAGTCTAGACCCATGGCGTGCCAGTTCGAGAGTGCCGATTCCTGCTGCGCTCCTGCCTCAATGACGGTCTGCTGGGGCGGCTGCTTGGCGGGCGCTACGACATCCTTGCTCAAGTTCTCCTTCATCCAGGCCACGAGCCTCTCGCGGTCCCACCCCTCGACGATGGCATCGGCAATATCCCAGCCGAGTGCGCGCTCACCGGGCTTGATGATGCGCACGCGCTTCGCGTGGCCCTCCAACATCTCGGCTAGCATCGCCGCCGCGGTGTGCCCCGGCCCATCGGCATCGGGCCAGATCACAACATCGCGCCCCTCCAGGACTTCCCACCGGTTTTTCTTGACCGAATTGCTGCCGTTCGACCAGGTGGTCACGCACATGTGCGGCAGCACCTTGGCTGCTGCGTCCGCACATTTTTCGCCCTCGACCACCAAAACTTGCTTCTCGAAGTTGTCGGGGTCGGTAAGGTCGGCCAGACGGTAGAGCGGTCGAGGCTCCGGATAGGCCTTGGAGGCCCACCGGCCACCCCGCCAGGTGAACGGGGCAAAGACCTTGCCACCGTCCGGCTTATCGTACCGGCACACCCAAAAGGCGTCCCCATAGCGATACGTGGCCACGGGCGCCCCGAATTGGGCATGGGGCGAGGGTTCCCTGGCACTCAGCGGGATCGGCTCTGCGGGCCTCTCCGGCGGTCGACGGGTACCCAAAACGGTCGGCTGATGCTCGGCGGCGCCCAAGCCCACGCGCTGCGCCACCTCCTTGACCGCAGCGCCCTGCTTCAAGTGGTTGCGTGCGGCATACAAACTGACGAGATCCCCGCCCTTCTCATCCCCGGCACCGTGCAACCAGGCGCCCGTGGTCAAGTTCACGCACCAGGAGTTGCCGGGTCCGCCATTGGCCTTCGATTCACCCAACCACTCATTGCCCTGTCGCTTGCCGCCAATCCACTCGGGCAGGAGGACATGAGCCATATCCAGAGCGGCCGCAGCCACGGCCGCGAAGTCGGGCTTGCTCGCCACGAGGCGACGCTAGCCGACGGCAGCGGCAGGTTCAGGCGTGCGCGGGCGCTCGGCAACGTAGCGGCGCACCAGTTCCTCGATCGCCATGGAACGATTGCCCGCGGCGATCTTGCCGAGTTGGCGATGGATTTCCGGATCCAGATTGACGGTCAGCACCACGCGGCGCACGCCACTTGGTAGGCGCGCGCTGTTCTTCCTTCGAGTCATGCGATGTCCTTCCCTATCTATGGATGAATTTGGAGGGCGATAGAATGTACGACTTATGTCAATCGGATGACAGAGGGACGACTAAATATAATTTCGCGTGCGCTGCAAAGTTTTGTGAACTAGCGCACAGACAGATTCAAAATGGCGCGGCCGATGATTTCGACGACTTGCGGGACGACCGCGTTGCCGAGAGATTTGAGGCGATCAACGCGGCACGGGACTCCGTGGGACACGCGATTGATCCCATCCTCCCAGCTACTGGAATGCCAAGGCGTCGGGCTGTCGCATGTAAAAAGTCGTGACACCACTTGCACAACGTCTGGATGTTCCAAGGTTCGTTGTTTGTCCGATCCTGGTCTACGTGATGAGCTTGGAGTTTTCGCTCTTCCCCACACGCTTCGCACGAAGGCTTCAAATGCTTCCTCGCTCTCCAGGAATACCCGTGCTTCGTCAGGACGTCCTTCGTATTGGCGCACGAAAGCGAACAGAATCTGCGCTTGCGAAAAGCGGTCAAGTCCTCCAATCGCCCGCCAAAGCGCCTGCGACATATCCGCATTCCACAACTCTCGCAATTTTTGGACACATCGATGACTTTGCCCATGTGTCAGCCCCCACCCGATAAATCCGTCCAACCAAAAGGGAACCCCATCAAACCCTCCACCCACGCCGGGTTCAAACTCCCACCAGCCTGAACTGGGAGAGAATCGCCCCCATCGCGTGTCGGTAGTTGGCCCGTCTTGTGATCCCTGGACGTCGGAGTCGACCACTTCGCTGCATTGTTCAGCGTTAGTTGCTGCTTCGTTCCGCTCGGCCTCTTGCCCGTCGGTGGCTGCTTGCTCGTGCGGCCGCCACTGCCCATATGAGCAAAGGTCTCCGAGAATCGTTCCAAGCCCTCGACTAAGCAGCGCTGAGACGTTCTCCACGATGACGTAGCGGGGTCGTACTTCGCAAATGAGACGATAGAATTCACGCCACAGGCCGGATCGCGCGCCTGCAAGACCAGCACCCTTTCCGGCGGCGCTGATATCCTGACACGGGAAACCGCCGCAGAGGACATCGACGGCAATTCCGTCTGCAGCCAATCGGTTTGCGGTGAGGGTTCTAATGTCGTCATAGATGGGAACTCCCGGCCAGCGCTCGGCCAATACGGCGCGGCAGTATTTCTCGATCTCGCAAAAGGCTACGGTCTCAAACCCGGCGCGCTCCAGGCCCAGCGAAAAGCCGCCGATGCCGCTGAACAGATCCAGGACCTTAAACTTCTCCACGAATGATCGCTCCTGCATCCTCGACGCTGCGCGCGATGCCAGCACGACCGCCAGCACGGCGCACGACATCGATGAAGGCCAGTTGCTCGGGTGTGGTGCGGGCGTGCGCGCCTTTAGCCTCGATCGCCGTGAAGATGGCGACATCATGGAATTGAGTCCAACCTAGGAGATCGCTAACGCCCTCCACAGCCAATCGAATGGGATACCACGGCGCGAGAATGAGTCGACCTGGCGTACGTTCGATGACCTTGCCTTGGTATGCCATGCCAGCGTTGATGCGCATCAGGCGAGTGTGTCCGTGCGAATGGGCGCTCAAGATGTCATTGGTGAGTTGTGCTTCATGCACTGGCAAATCTTTAGGTGGATTCATTTTCATTCGCACAGTCCATAGACGCTGCTGCAGGCCTCGGTGTGTTCCAACCGCACGAAATCTTGCTGTCTGCCGCCATGCGCAGTCTCTGCCCATTTGACTCGTGAATCGATCTTCAGGCGTTCGAAAATCTCGGAATCAGTTTCGCCCTCTTCCAGGCTGTCGCAGAAGAAGGTGGTCCAGCCGCGCTTGGCGGCATGGGAAACCATGACCTCCCATTCGCGGATACGGTCAATGTGATCCGGGAATCGCTTGGAGATCTCAAGGAGTTCGTCCTTGCCGCAGTTGATGCACGGCATGCAGCCGACGCGGCCCATGCCAAGAGAATAGAGCGGATTTAGCTTGACGCCGCGCGAGACGACGAAGTCCACGGTCTGCTGCGCGGTCCAGTCGACGATGGGATGCTCGATGCGCCAGCCCTCGGCGGACATCTCGGTCGCCAGTGCATTACGCCGGTTGTGCGATTCGTCGCGGCGGATCCCTCGCCAGCTCGACAGTTCGTAGCCTTCGGCCAGACGCGCCATCATGTAGGTGTCCAGTGGCCGGCGCTTCAGTTCCTGTGTACAGAACTGCGCCTTACGCGATGGGAAGCGTCCCTTCCAGATACAGAGGTCCAGGAACGGATTGCCGGTGGGCTGAAGCAGGAGTAGCGCGCGGCTGACGAATTCCGCGGGCACACCGTGATTGGTCCAGTGCTTTTCGATGTACGCGCGTTTTCCCGCCATGACGCGACTGAAGTCGGCCTTCAGCGTGATGACCTCGCCGAACACCGTCGGCATGTAATTGTTGACGTAATCGATGGTCAGTTCGTGCTCGTTGCCCGTGTCGGCGAACACGAAGCGACAGTTCTCGCGTCCCATGCGGTCCATGGCAATCAGCGCGGTCGCGGTAGAATCCTTGCCGCCGCTGACACTGACGATGGCCAATGGCTGTTTCACCCGAGTAACTCCAGGTTGTGCTGCACGCCGTTCGAACCGCACCAGCGCGCGGCGCTCGCATGAGCCTCAATCCGATCCATCATCACGAGCGCGCGCATATGCTTCGAGCGGGGTGCGTAGGGTCCATTCCACTTCGAGTCTATGCCTACGTTGCGCGCAATGTTGCATGAATCGGCGGACGACAGCGGCAGGTGCGAGAAGATCACGGGATCCAGCATGCGCAGGCCGTGAAGTTTTGTGACTGGATATCCCTCGCTGTCGCAGACAACCATCATCATGTCCGCGATGCGTGCCCACCAGGACGAAGAGCCTGGATCTGCGTACTCCCCGCTCGATCCCAGAGCCACGCGCGGGTAATCGAAAGCGAGTCTGTGCAGACGGTCCAATGGCTCGTGCATGTGGAATACTGGCACTGAGATTGAGCGGGATAGCGGCCATTGTCGAAGCAGTGAATCATTCTGATCTTCGGTGCCATCGATTACATCAGGGATCACGCACCATTCAACGGCGGGATGCTTAAGCCATTTAGCGCACCACACGGCATAGCCCAGAAAATCGTGCGGGGTCCCTTTCTTCCACGCCGAGAATGCGCCGTTATCCAATACGATGGACTGACATACCTCGGCGGCGATATCAATCTGCTCCGCATGCTCGAAGGACACCATGCCGTGACGCGCGGCGAAGGCTCGCGGCATATCCGACTCCGGCCACATCGGCAACCCGTGATAGTGGATCACTTGGCGAACGCCTTCGTGGATTTGTTAATGGCGGACAGCGCAAGATCGCGGACGCGGCTCGCATCCTTGCCATCACCCTTCGTGAACAAGGCTTCGCGCGTTACCTTCTGGATCCACTCTAGCAATTCCCGCATTTCAGCTTCACTCATTGGATGTACTCCGGGCTGCGAGCGGACGAGAATTCCTCATCGAAGCGCTGGATCGCCTTACAGCCTGCGCATTGCTTGACGACCTCCCGTTCGGCACCGTCCTTACACCAACGCATGGTGCACGAGCATGGCTTCTGTTTAAGCGCGTAATAAAGTTCTTCAGTAAGCGTCATGGGGTAACTCCAGTTCGCCGCACACCGCGCAGCGGATGCCAGGGCGATGAAGTAATACGAATCCGCACTTGGGTTTTGGATATACGCCGCCTTCGACATGCACCGGTTTTGGGAAACGCAATGGCTGCGGAAAACTCATGTAATCGTTCGCTTGATGCATCTTCATCAGCGTCTCTTTCTCGCGTAGCAGTCGGGCACAGTGATCGGCAAGGACGCGAAACGACTCAACCCGTTGACTCAACATTGCGAGAGCGCTGCGCATTTCGGCCCTAATTTCAGCGAGTTCTTCATTTACGTTGATGGCGATGTCGCCGATATCGGCTTGATTGCTCGCCATCGCGAGTTGCTGCCGATAAATTCTCGCGACGAGTTGTGCAGTCGTCGGCTTCGCGTGACGTTTGTTCATAGTTTCGCGATTTCCTGTTTCGCCGCCGTCAACGCTTGCGAAACATTGAGATCCCTGGCGTCTAAAATGGCGTTGATCGTGCTCTCTCGCAAGACAATCCATGCAACAGATTTGTCGGCCAATCCAATGTTGATCTCGGCGATACCTGTCTCTTCTACCGTGTTGTTAGCCACGGCCAGCGCTTCTCCTTCCGTGGGATACGCAAAAATACAGATCTTCGTTATTTTCATATGAGTGCCTGCTGTTTGTCCGGTGGTTTACGCTTCTTCGCCGCACGCCCATGCCAGACATGCAGTGCCCAGGCCTCGGCTTTGTCTCCGTAGCCCTTGCGACGGCCAAGCGCGATCAGTTCCTGAAGTTCTTTGATCTGTCCTTGCTCTTGGCGCAGGCGACGCCGGGCGATCTGGTCGGCGGTCAACTCGATGAGTTCGCCGTCGCGTTCTTCAAGTTCCTGACGTGGCGCGATAGGGAATACGTGACCGCAGTCGCCGCACGTCTTGGCGCGGGGCGGCGAGGCGGCGAAACACTTCGGGCATACCCGTACACCCGCCACCGTCTTCTTGCGGTGGATTATTTCGGTGGTCAGTTTCCATTCGCGCGCCTCATCCGGCAGGCCGAAACGCTGCGTGTTGCCAACGTGATCCAGGAGCGTGTAGTACTCCTTGCTCGGTGCGGGCCGCGCGAGACGTCCACACTGCTGCAGGAAGAGTCCTTCGCTCGCCGTCGGGCGCAACATGATGCCGACGTGCGCACCTGGCACATCGAATCCTTCGCTGAACAGATCGCAGCTCGCCAGCAATTTGATCTTGCCGTCGCGAAATTCCTGTACCGCCATGCGCCGCACCTCGCGATCCGTACCACCGTCCAGAGCGACTGCGACCACGCCGCCATTACGGAACTGCTGCGCGACGTTGTGCGCGTGCTGCACGCTCGTGCAGAAGATCAGGCCCGGTTGATTGTTGCCGTGCTTCAAGTAATGCGACAGCGCATCGCCGGTGATTGCGGGTGCATCCATGAGCGCCTCGGCCTCATCGGTGCGGTACTCGCCCATGCGGATGTGCAGACCGCTAGTGTCGACGGTGGGCGGAACGAACACACGAGGACGCACGAGGAACCCCAACGCGATGAGTTCGGGCACATTCGGCCCGCAGATCAGGCGATCGAAACTCGCGGCTAGACCATGGCCATCCAAGCGCGCCGGCGTCGCGGTGACGCCCAGAGTCTTGGCGTCGCGGTAGTGGCGTATCACGGTCGACCAGGAGTTACCCGCCGCGCAGTGGTGCGCCTCGTCGCAGATGATGAGCGTTGGCGCCGGGTAGGAATCCAGGCGGCGCACGAGGGTCTGCACGCTGGCCACGGCAACGGCTGAGTCGGTGGCGCGGTAGCGACCCTTGCTGCGCTGATAGCCTACGGCGATGATGTCGGGGTTGACGTCGAACCTGCGCAGTGCGTCGACGATCTGGTCCACGAGTTCTACTCGATGCGCGAGGATCAGGACGCGCTTGCCGCGCCGATCTGCCGAGTGCGCGATGCTGGCAAAGAGGATGGTTTTGCCGCCGCCGGTCGGCAGCACGTAGAGTGGGGCACGAGACCCCTCGGCAAATGCCTGCCTGATTTTGTTCTCGCCGTCAACCTGATAGGGTCTAAGTACGATCAATTTATACCCGCTTGACTTTTATACCGGCTTCGAGGAACATGCTCGCACGGTCACACAACGGAGTCAATGATGCAACAGGGAATCGTCAAGCTCACCGCGGAGCAATACCACGCGGATCCCGCGCCGGTCGCTTCGCTCTCCTCGAGTATCGCAAACATCCTCATCGATCAATCACCCTTGCACGCCTGGATGGCACACCCTCGGTTGAACCTGCGATACGAGAAGGAAGAGGACTCACGCTTCGATCTGGGCAGCGCCGCACACATGATGCTCCTGGAACAGCGCGAAGATAAGATCGTTCGCGTCCAGGCCGATGACTGGCGTACTAAGGCGGCGAAGGAGGCTCGCGCTGCAGCACAGGCTAACGGCCAGTTCGCGGTACTTGAGCGTCAGTATGGCGATATCGTCACGATGTGCGCGGTCGCTCGCACCTATATGGAGACCACCGAGTTGGGCGACCTCCTGGATAGCGGCGATGCGGAGCGCACGGTTCTATGGCAGGAGGGTCCGTTCTGGTTTCGCTGCAAGCCGGACATCATGTCGCAGGATCGCCGCGTGGTCCTGGACTATAAGTCGACGTCCAGCGCGGCGCCGGATTTCTTCTCCAAGCAGATCGGCCGCATGGGTTACGACCTGCAATCGGAGTTCTACAACAGGGGTTTAAGCGCGGTCACCGGCCGCGAAGACACGGTGTTCGTGATGCTGGCCCAGGAGATCACACCGCCGTACGCGTGCTCGCTGATCTCGCTGTCGAACACATTTCGCGAGGTTGGCAAGTTGAAGGTCAAGCGCGCGATTGATATCTGGCAGCGCTGCGTGCAGGCCAATTCGTGGCCCGGCTACACCAACAAGATTCTGTACGCGGAACCCAAGCCTTGGGATGCCGCAGAGATGGAAGCGACCAAAGACGAACTGGAGGAAAAGTCATGAATGCAGATATCGAAACACTAGCGGCTGATCCGATTGAACTCGCTCTGGCAGAGAGCGCCCTCGCTCTTGCCAAGTCCCGCGCCAAATGGAATTCGATCAAGGATTTCTACCGGCCGATCATCAACGCGGTGCAGCGCCTGGGGCTTGAGCCGACGTTGAGCAACGAGGTTGATCTGCGGTTCGCGGGCGATGCGCAAAAACTCGCTGCGGTTGTCCGCGTCCTGCGCACCGCAGGGTTCACCACGACGGCCGAGCGCCCGAAGCAGGGCGACACCACGTGGCATGCCTACTACGAGCATCCCAACTGCGCTACGCGCGTCTGGCTGTACTTCACGTCCTCGGTCTGCAAGCGCGTGAAGGTCGGCACCAAGATGGTCGAACAGGACGTCTACGAGACCCGGTGCGACGATATCTCAGGGATTGAGACGCCAGTGCTGACCATCGTCCCCTCGGCGCAGCCGATCGAGGAAATACCGTTTTGAACGACCCCGTGACACCCAGCATGCTCACGGACGTGATGAAACTCGTCTGTGATCCACGCGCGACCGACGAGACTCGGAGACAGGCAGTCCTGATTGCTTACAATATCGGCAAGTGCGACGGTCGCTGCGAAGGTGCTGCTTCGATGGGCACACACATGATGGAGACCATGAATAAGGGACTCGATAGGATACTTGCGGCAGTGAAGCCATGAGCTTCCAATTCAAACCCGCGATTCGCGAGCAGGTCGGCCTGATCATCGGCTTGGCTGGTGGCACCGGTAGCGGCAAGACCTACTCCGCGATGGAACTGGCAGCGGGTATCTCGGGCGACAGGCCGTTCGCGGTCATCGACACCGAGGCCGGGCGCGCCAAGCACTACGCGGACCAGTTCCGCTTCGACCACGGCGACCTAGCGCCGCCGTTTTCGCCGGAGCACTACGCCGAGGCCATCCTCGCGGCCGACGCGGCGAAGTATCCGTGCATCGTCGTGGACTCGATGAGCCACGAGTGGGCGGGCGAGGGCGGCGTCCTCGAGATGCAAGAAGACGAACTGGAGCGCATGGCGGGCAAGGATTGGGAGAAGCGCGAGCGCGTCAAGATGGCCGCGTGGATCAAGCCGAAGATGCAGCACAAAAAAATGGTGCAGCGGCTCCTGCAGATCCGCGCGCACCTGATTCTGTGCTTCCGCGCCGAAGAGAAAATCGAGATGGTGCGCGAGGACGGCAAGATGAAGATCGTGCCGAAGGTGACGCTCACCGGAATCAACGGTTGGGTGCCGGTGTGCGAGAAGAACCTACCGTTCGAGCTGACGACGTCGTTCCTGCTCACCGCCGACGCGCCGGGAATGCCGAAGCCCATCAAGTTGCAGCAGCAGCACAAATCGATGTTCGCACTGGATAAGCCCATCGACAAAGAATCGGGCAAGCGCGTCGCCGCCTGGGCCGCAGGTGGCGCGATCACCGAGGACGAACTGGACACCATGTGCATGTCGATGGACGTGACCACGGTGAAGGCTCTGGAGGTCGCATTCGGCCTCGCGTACACACGCGCCAAGTCGGTCAAGGATGACAAGGCGATGAAAAAATTGAAGTCGACCTACGACGCACACAAAAAGGCCTTGGAGGCCGGGACGATATGAAATCGTGTTCAGTAGAAGGGTGTCAACGCAAGCATCTTGCCAGTGGCTATTGCAACATGCATTGGAAGCGTTGGCGACTAGGAAAAGATCCAACCATCAAATCCTCTAAGGAAATGACGCTAGTTGAGTTGTTTTGGTCCAATGTGGATAAGCGCGGTCCAGATGACTGCTGGCCGTGGCTCGGAGCCACCCGTGGTAAAGGTGCACTACAGTACGGGAAGATTGACAAGGATGGCAAAGTGCTATCGGCACACCACGTCGCATTTGACCTTCAAAATGGTCCGCTTCCTGAAATCCAAGACGCCGATTATCGCGGCACTTGTGTCCGGCACACTTGTGATTTTAGTTTGTGCATGAATGGACGTCATTTAATTCCTGGAACGCACAAACAAAACATGGAAGACAAAGTTGATCGCAACAGAACCACACGCAGTAAGACGCATTGTAAACGCGGGCATTCGCGCACGCCTGAGAACATTTATAAAACCAAGCAGGGACTTTGGGCGTGCAGGGCCTGCCGACGCAAGGAGCAGCCGACATTTTAATACTTACGCGAAGAGTTGGTGAAGCCCTATGCATCGGCGATGACGTCATCGTCACCGTGATGGCCGTCAAGGGCAATCAGGTGCGGATCGGCATCAAGGCGCCCCCCAGTGTCGTCGTCGATCGCGAGGAAATCGCTGAACGCAAGAGAGCAGAGCATGACCAAAACCGTTGATCCCGCCGTGCGCGAATACTTAGCCTCCATTGGCAAGAAGGGAGGCAAGAAGGGCCGCGGCAAAACGAAGAAGCGCCCCACCGGGTTGCGATATCGCAAGGCGAAGAAGGAGAAGCAGCCATGAACGAATATCTGCACACCCACACGTGGCTGGCGCACATCGAATTTTGGTGGTGCCTGAAGGTGGTCATGATCGGCATGATCACTGCGATCTCGCTCAGCGTCCTGATCTGGTGCACAGGCGTCGTCATCAGTTCGTGGTGGATAGCGCACCAGGAGCGTGCAACGCGCCGGCGCCGGAAGCGAGATTACTGCGTGGGCAGTGTGTGCACGCCGAAAATCACGCGGGCATGGTTGGCGGCCATCAGAGAGAACCATTAATTTTTCAACGTAGGAGAGATCAAGTGGGAACAGGTACATTCGATCCCGGTAAATATCGTTCGTTTGCTAACACGACGGTCGGCAAAACGACCGACCAGGTCTACACGGCGCGAGCTATCAAGGACACGCTGAATCCGAAGGGCGTGAAGATTCGCGAATCCCGCGACAGCGCGGACAATCCAAATTCGACGCCGATCATCGTTGCCATCGATGTCACTGGCAGCATGGGTATGCTGGCGGACGTCATCGCACGCAAGGGCTTGGGGACGCTCTTTGAGGGCATAATCGACCGCAAGCCAGTAGCCGATCCGCACGTGATGTTCATGGCGGTGGGCGATGTCGCATGCGACAAGGCGCCGCTACAGGTCAGCCAGTTCGAGGCAGATAACCGCATCGTCGAGCAATTGACGGACATCTATATCGAGCATGGCGGTGGCGGCAACGGCTGGGAGAGTTACGAACTACCGTGGTATTTCGCGGCGTTCCACACCGTGCACGACTCGCTGATCAAGCGCGGCAAGCGCGGCTATCTGTTCACCATCGGTGATGAACCCATTGGTCCGGGATTGCATAAGTCGGAACTCGTGAAGTTCCTGGACGACGGTGCGGAGCGGGATTACTCAACGATCGAGTGCTTGGAAGCCGCGCGGCGCATGTACGACTGCTACCACGTCGTGATCAAGGAAGGCAGCCACGCGCGCAGCGATCTATCCGGCGTGCTGAATACGTGGCAGCCGCTCCTCGGCCAGCACGTGATCCAGTTGGACGACCACACCAAGATCTCCGAAACTATCGTTTCGGCCATTGAGGTCGCCGAGGGCCGCGATGCCCACGCGTCGACCGCAGGCTGGGGAACCTCGGCACACGTCGTTCTTGAGGCCGTCAAGCACCTGCCGAGGGGTGCGCCGCTGAAGATGCTGGGAGCGCCGTAAAATGAAAGCACGTGCCGTCATCGGTGCCAACTTCGGCGACGAAGGCAAAGGCCTCATCGTCGACTACCTCTGTCGGACCGGCGGCGAAGTCGTCGTGCGCTTCAACGGCGGCAGTCAGGCCGGGCACACTGTAGTCACTCCGGAAGGATTACGGCACGTGTTCTCTCACTTCGGGTCGGGCACTCTGTACGGGGTGCCCACCTTTCTATCGCAGTTCTTCATCTGCAATCCGATCACGTTCTTCCGCGAGTTCCAGGAATTGCACGCCATGGGCGTCACCGCAGAGGTCTTCGCGCATCCCGACTGCCTGGTGTCGACGTTCGCGGACATGATCATCAATCAGCGCAAAGAATTGAAGCGCGGCGACAAGGCGCATGGCAGCGTGGGTATCGGCATCCACGAGACCATGCAGCGCTCGGCGGTCAGCGAACTCAAGATCACGATGAGCGATTTGTGGAATCGTTCGACGACGTTGCCGAACAAATTGGCGGAAATTTGCGACCGATACGCCAAGTTTCGCACGGGCGCGCCCATCGTCGAGCCAAAGATGACCGAGGCGTTCCTGAAGGAGTGCGAGGCCTTCGCGCAACTCGTGCATCCGGCGGGGATCGGACAGTGCAAAGATCCCATCTTCGAGGGCGCGCAAGGGTTGCTTCTCGACCAGAACCGCAAAGAGTTTCACCCGCATGTCACGCACTCCAATACTGGCATGGCGAACGTGCGCACCCTATGCCAGCAGGCTGGCATCACCGATGTTGACGCCTATTATGTGTCGCGCACCTATTTGACCCGTCACGGAGCTGGGCCGCTGCCGGGCGAAGACGCCGCGATGGCCTTCGAGGACACGACGAACTTACCGCACCCTTGGCAGGGCAAGCTACGATTCGCGCCACTGAATCCATTCGACTTGGCGCGCCGATGCCGAGACGATGTCGGCGGCGAGTTCAAAATGGTGCTCACGCATTGCGATCAGTTGGAGCCCATGTGCACCGCTGATCTCTACAGTTATGGACCGACGCGCGACAATGTGCGCGGCTGGACGGATCGCGCAAAGAAGTTTAACTGAGGAGACACACATGAGAGCACTATTACTACTGGCGTTCTGCGCGACTGCGCAGGCCCAGACATTCAACTATATTGATTCGGTGAGCGGCACGATCCAGAGCTTGCAGAGCGGCGCCACGTCGGTATCCTCGGCTGCGGCCAACGGTTCTCTCACCGCGCAACTCGTATTCTCCGGCGGCGTGCTGACGTCTTTCAGTGCGGCCGTGACCATCAATGGAGTTTACATGCCCGTAGATTTCGGTCCCTGGCAGGGATTGCCAAGTCAGGGCCCAGTGTGGGCCGCAAGCACCGGACTCATTACTCAAGCCAGCAATGGTGGTTTTGACTGGAATATCCAAAATCAAATTTATCACTACGGCAGCATGGACCTACAAATCGGCTCCTCGGATGAGTACAGTTTCGCCGCCGATATTCCCGGTACCTGTGGAAATCTGCTGGGGCCGAATGGTGCGGCTTACTCAGGCCCGTCTATTTCTCTGTGCTCACTGAGTGTGAAGGGTGCAGGAGGAGTGTGGGTCGATCCACCCACCGTGAATGCGGGCGCCTTATCGGCCCCGGAGATCGACGCCAAGGGCGGCATCGCCGCTTTCTTGCTGCTCGCTGGCGGACTGGCGGTGGTCCGCGGGCGACGCGCCTATGGATAAGCCGCATTGGGTGCTGATGACTGATCCCGCGGAGATCAAGGCGCTGAAAGAGGACCTCGGCGGACCTATGCCCATTGAGGATCACAACGGCGTGTATTGCGACGCCGATGGTCTTCGGGCGTGGCGAGAGGCGCGCTTACAGGCTGAAACAGAGGCGAAGCCATGAGGTTTAAACGCTGGCTCTATTCGCGGTACGTCTTTTGGTTTGTATCGCGTGGACCATTACGCACTAGGAGGATCGTCCATGGAAATTAGCTACGAGCAGTTAGACCGCATTGGACAGTTAGCCGACAAGGCCGACAATTTCCTCCAATACGCCCACGGGCCGTTTGCCAACGCTGTCCCCGCGGCGACGCGCTTTGATGCGCTAAGAACGGGACTGACGGAGCTGCGCGACCAGCTCAAAGCTGTCGTGGTCGAGGTAGGTGGAGAAGATCCGTGGGGCGACTCTGCTGTCGATGGACGTGCTGAGCATGAGTAGGCTGATGCGACAGGTCGCCGAAACCAAGTACGAGGCGGTCGGAATGGATCTCGCGCAGGCAATGCTTGTCGCCGAGCAGATCGGCAACGGTTCCGTAATCTGGTCGCAGGGCCATTGTTACCCAGGCAGCGGCGTTATCGTGCGGCCGGTCGGCTGCATGTGCGCTCAGTGCGCTGCACGCAGCGGAGCAAAAGAACCATGATTTGGTACTGTACCTGCGGACGTCGGAACGTCGCCATACTCGGCCAGCTATCGAAGTCGGTATGCGCCTGCGGCTTACGTCTCAGCGGAGAAGTGAAACCATGATTAAGGCCAGCGATATTCAAATCAAGACCGGCGAAGTCGAGGGCTATGGCGGTCCTGGCTATCACTGGGTACTCGTGCATTTCGAGAATGTGCAACTCGAATGGTCGAAGCATTACAGCGAGCGTGAGGCGGGAAAGGCCGAAGCTCTCTACGAACAGCGATGGAAGCAACATGACTGGCAGGATGCCGAATGGGCGAACGCTATCGAGGGGAAGCCGCTCGCGTCTCCGCCATGCAGCAATTGCGGCCAGCACACGCTCGAAGGAACCGTATCCCAGTGGGAACGCATTTGGTGCAAACGAGCGCCGTGCCAGATCGCACAAAAGGAATGGGCTGCACTGAAAAAGGCCGAATACGACAAATCGCTACAGCGCCAGGCGGCCGACACTGAGAAGTGGAAACAGGAATGGAAGGATAAAGCCAAAGAGGCTCAGACTGGTTTTCATTGGCGTGATGGCCGATTCTTCAAGCGGATGGAGGGCGGGTCAGTGCGCGTCAGCCATGTGAACGGCGAGTCTTTACAAAGCCAATATGTGATTCCGGCCGCTGAATGGGCATCGATTGTCTGCAGTGTCAGCGCCGAAGGCGAGACAGACGGCCGATGGAATGCAGCTCAAGATTTTCACGGGCGCTCTACTTCTGATGCCGCAACGGAGCCGAAATGAGCCGCCTCGTCCACACGTGTACGCACTGCCACAAAGAATTCCTGAGTCACATTTGGTTCAGTTGGTGTCCGGCGTGCCGCGCGATACCCAAGGAGCAACTGATCCCCGTGCTCACCGATGTTGTCGATGTGTCTAAAACTAGGGAGAACTGCAATGTTGAGATTGATAGCAATGATGCTGATGACGATGCCGGTGCTGGCACTGGGACAGACGGTGAACCTTCCAGTGCCCAACGTCACGGGCCACGCCTGTGGCGCCCTCACGGGCGTGACTACCGTGGTCGGATTTGATACGAACGGTAACATCCAGGCGACTTTCACTGAGAAGACGGTGTGCTCGGGTTCCGGACGTGATCCTCACCCGACGACGTATTATGGCAGTGGGGTACTGACCTGGGACTTCCGCGGCGGCGTTGTCCTTGGCTATAACGCGACGCTCGCGATCACGGGTAACACCGATCAGTACGGCAATACAGTCGTGAATCACCCGGCGCCGTTCTTCGGTGGCTTGCTGACGATTGCGCAGATGCCGCCGAATCCGGTGTACGTCGAAGCGCTAGTGCCGAACGTGATCGGGGATACCTCCGCCGCCGGTCAGGCCGCGCTCGTTGCGGCGGGACTCACCAGTTACGAGTACATCAATGCGACATACCCCGCGCCAGCGGGGACGATCTTCAACCAGATTCCTAGGGGCGGCGCACTGGAGCCCTTTGGCACGGCGATCGCCTTGTGGGGAACACCAGCCGCCAGCAGTGGTGGTGGCGACGACTGATCACGTCTTGGGAGTTTGAGTCGACACCCAGGCCTCATAGTGGGCCTGGGTGTCAAAATCCCGCGCCTCGAGCGCGCCCTCGTCCGACAGCCACGACGCCGCGCCGAACAAGTTGACTCCCTGATAGTACATTTCGGCGAGCTCGGGCTTGGCCCCGGCGACGATGAGCGCCGAGCGCAGGAACAAGTCAGCCTTGTCCTTCGTCCAGCCCCAGAGACGCGCGTAGGCGCCATCGTGGAACGCCGCTGGCAGTCTTGAGACGCCCGTGGGGTCGAACTCGGCCGAGGCGCGCATGAACTGCGGTGTGCTAGCCAGGTCCGTGCGGAAGCCGATGGGTAGCGTAATGCGGCCAAACATCGGGTCCTCCCACACGCACTCCTGCCAGATGATCCACATCCCCGGCTCTGGGTCCGTGGCGAGGATCAGCGGCGTGCGAAACAACTTTACTTCCCCGCGGCGGCCGATTGCGCGATAGCCGCGGCAAACACGGCGCGATCGATGCCGTACTTCGAGAATATTGCCGCGATGGTCGTCGCCGGCACGACACCATTGGTGCCTTGCGCCGCGGTGATCGCGTTGACGAGCTCGGGGGCGGCGCTCAGCAGGCCGAGAAGCAATTGGACGATTTCAGCAACGGGCATGGGATTTACTCCACCGGCGCGCCGGCGTTTACGTTTATTTCGCAACGGGGGCAAGACACGTATCGAGAGATTGCTTGGCCTGCGTGATGGCTAGGCACCCCTTGACGGTGACCAGGATCGCCATGGCCGCGGCGATCTGTGCATTGGCACTCGTCAGGTTCCCTCCCTGGTACGTCGTATTAGCCAGTGTGAGCGCAGCGTTCACGCCGTCCGTGATGGTGAGCACCTTCTGCGCCTGCACACTCGTGATCGCGCCGGCGTTAAGCGCCTGTGTGGCGGCGACAACGACGGCGTCATCTGCGGTCTCCGCGGTGGCTAGGAGTTGGCTGAACGTCGGTGTTCCCGCTGTAGTCGCGCAGCCCGTGAGAAGAACGATCAATGCAAGTATTTTCATCATTTACCCCAGGGTTTGGTTGGATCGATGGAGGGTGGCGTCGGCTGGCTGGCCTTGCGCCGTTGCGCGGTAATGACGAGAGCTGCGGTGTGCGCGTTCTGCTCGTTCACTTTGGCTTGTGCGGCGTCGGCCTCGGTCGCCGGGTGCTCGTCGGCAGCCTTCTGCGTCAGGGTGAGCGGCTGCAGCGGCGAGCGCGCCCTCATGATGGTGCCGACGATCGGCGCCACGATGGTGAAGAAGCCGAATAGACTTTCCACCCACAATTGGACATCCGCCGGTGTTTTGAGGCCGAGGAAATGACCGATCTTCGGCGACAACGCGATGAGCGCCGAAACCAGCGAGACGACCTGAGCTTTTTGGACCGGAGAGGTATACCACG
>Ga0307478_10001207_pt1 | contig 23107 bp, 19 predicted proteins | sample atmos_gasesECM4C_2_FD_203713 | JGI IMG/M metagenome (GOLD analysis project Ga0307478, IMG submission 203713) | Hardwood forest soil microbial communities from Morgan-Monroe State Forest, Indiana, United States - atmos_gasesECM4C_05 | ecosystem: Environmental > Terrestrial > Soil > Temperate...
AAGCAAATCCTCGGTCCAGTGGCGCACGATGCTGACCGCATACTCGAAACTGCCGGGAACCGACACCACAGGAGCTTCATAGCCCTCAAGCGTGCCTTCGGGAATGCGCTTCGGATCGCCGTAGAGGCGAGCTAGCCAATAGGGAAAGGTCCAGCGCATGTGATTGACCGACCGGAGGAACAGCGTCGAGCCGATCGGGCTGCCTAAAAACGGCGCCAGCCTGCGTCCGTGCGGCGACCACGGATTCACGGGCGCTACGAGGATAAGACTGCGCAGCTTCAGGTCGGGCCGCGGCGCGCAGAGTGCCGCCGCCATCATGGCGACGGCTCCGCCGTGCGACGTACCCAGCAGATCGAAGGAGGAAACGCCCACGGCGTCGACGAATTTGAGCACTCTCTCGGCGACCGCACGCTGATGGCAATCGAGTTGAGCCGGGCGGTCTGAGAATCCCGTGCCGAGCTGATCAAGTGCGTACACGGTCGCGTAACGAGACAGAGCCGGAATGTTGAAGCGCCAGGAAAAGGAATAGCCCATCAGCCCGTGCAACAAAATCAAAGGCGGACCGGAGCCGGCTTGCAGATAGCGCATGCGAGCGCCGTCGATCTGGACGAATCGCTCTTCGACGGCGGAGGTTTCAGGCACTTGCGCGCGGGTGGAGTTCACGTCGTTTTTCTTGGTTGGGTCAGACAACTTTTCGGGAGGCGCCGAACTCTATGTAAGTGATATCGCCTCTGTCGCTTCTGAATAGTCGGGGAGCTTCGGCTCCCCGTTTTTTCTTCACGCGGCTTTTCGACGCTTTCGGCCGAGGAACTTGCGCAACACGCGGATCCCCTTGTCTACGTGCTGTTCCTGCAGCAGGAAGGGTGGCAGGAAGCGGACCACGGTGTCCTGGGTGCTATTGAAGAGCACGCCTTGCGCCAGGCCTTGCTCAACAATCGGCCGGCTAGGGATTTCAAGATCGATGCCCTGAATGAAGCCACGGCCCCGCACTTCCTTGGCAGCGGCATAGTCGTCTACCAGGTGCTGGAGTTGCTGCTGCAAGTAGCCGCCAACCTTGTTGACGTTGGCCAGAAGATTCTCTTCCTCCACGATCGCCAGGTATTCCAGGGCGACCCGGCACGCCAGCGGTCCGCCGCCGAAAGTAGTGCCGTGCTGTCCGGCAGAGATGGCGCTGGCAAATTCTTCCCGCGAGATGAACGCTCCGAGGGGCAATCCACCAGCAATCGGCTTGGCAATGGCGACGATGTCGGGTTTCACTCCGAAAGTCTGGAAGGCGAACAGCGTTCCGGTTCTGCCCAGGCCACACTGAATTTCGTCGAATATCAGAGCTGCCTTGAAGCGATCCGCGAGCGTGCGGCATTCCTGCAGAAATTCTACCGAGCATTCCAGGATGCCGCCTTCTCCAAAGATCGGTTCGAGCACGATCGCGCTCGTCTGGTCGTTCACGGCGCCACGAAGGGCCTCGATGTTGTTGCGTGGCACGAAGGTGACTTCCTCGAGCAGAGGTTCGAAACCTTTGCGGTACTTGTCCTGCCCGGTGACCGACATAGCGCCAAAAGTTCGACCGTGGTAAGAGCCCTCCAGTCCAATGAGCCGACTCTTCTCGAGACCGCCTACGCGGTGGCTGGCCAGCCGGGCCAGCTTGATGGAACCCTCGATGGCCTCCGTCCCGCTGTTCGAGAAGAAAACCCGATCGAGGCCAGAAAGGGTAGCCAGTTTCTCCGCCAAGCGCCCCTGGTACTCGTGGTAGTAGAGGTTCGAAATGTGAAGGAGGCGGGCCGCCTGCTCGCGGATGGTCTTCACGACGCGCGGGTGCGCGTGTCCAAGGGCGTTGACCCCCAGGCCGGAGACAAAATCGAGATACTTCTTGCCCTCTGTGTCGTAGAGGAACACACCCTTGCCGCGCTCGAAGGCGACAGGATAGCGGTTGTAAGTCTGGAGAAGATAACGGCGCTCGAGGTCAGCGATTTGTTCGAAGTTTGTCATGGACCTCAGAATTTTACCTGACCGGCCTGTGGACGAGGGAAGTCCTGAGAGGTTCTCCAAATTTGTAGCGCAAATCCCAAATACAACAGGAAGATACAGAATGCGAGAGAAACCTTCCAAAAATCGTATTCTCTACTCGGGAAAGCCCCTATAATGATGCAAGTCGCTTATAGTTAGCGAGTTAGCGACCTGTGGAAGTCTCCAAACGTGGCAGCGAAGTTGCTCATTGGTTCGCGGGGAAGCAAGGCCGGGGCGCGGTCGGACGCGTTGGTGTCTTCCCACGGGTCCATGAACAAGGACTTCCAAATTCGCTTCACAGCGGGATTCCTCTTCCTGCTGACCGTGGCGGCGTGCGTTTTTGCCTGGATCAATTTCCAAAAAGAGCACGAATTTCAGATTCCTTATGACGGCGCGTGGTGGGTGGAACGCGGCGGCCAACTGGTAGCCGATCGCGTCGAGCACAACGGCCCTGCTGATAAGGCGGGTATCCGTCGCGGGGACCAACTGGCAGCCGTGAACGGCCGGGACGTCAAGAACACTCCTGGACTGGAGCGGCAGCTTTACGCGACGGGCGTCTGGTCGAAGGCGACCTATTCGGTGATCCGCCATGGGATCACGCTGGATTCCGTCGTAATTCTCGTTCCTGCCGAACGGCCGCTGAATGATTGGCTGCGGTTGATTGCGCTGATCTACCTCGGCATCGGGATTTACGTTCTGCTGCGTCGCTGGACGGCGCCGAGTTCGACGCACTTTTACATTTTCTGCCTGGTCTCGTTCATTTTCTATTCGTTCCACTACACCGGGAAGCTGAACGCGTTCGACTGGAGCATTTACTGGTGCAACGTGGTGGCGTGGATGCTGCAACCCGCGTTGTTCCTGCATTTTGTTCTGACCTTTCCCGAGCGCCGCTACTTCGTCAAAAAACATGACTGGGCGATCCCAGTCGTGTATGCGCCTGGCATGGGATTGCTGGCCATCCACGTCCTGACGCTGCGCTTCGTGCAGGCGAACGAAATGCGCCGCTGGAATCTGGACCGGCTGTGGTGGTCGTACCTGGCCCTGTATTTCCTGGCTTCCGCTGCCGTGCTTTGGTACAGCTACCTGAAAGCCAGCACGCCGATCCTGCGCCAGCAACTGAAGTGGGTAACGCGCGGCACAGTTCTCGCGATCGCGCCGTTCACGCTGCTCTATATCGTGCCCTACCTGTTTGGGGTGGTGCCGCCGATCTGGATGCAGGCTTCCGTACTGTCGCTGGGCATTCTGCCGCTCACCTTTGGCTACGCCATCTTCCGCTACCGGCTGATGGATGTGGACCTGATTTTCAAGCGGGGCATGGTGTACACGCTGGCGGCCGCCGCTGTGGTCATGCTGTACTTCGCGCTGGTCGCTGCGGTGGCAGAGCTGGTCCACGCGCGCATTCCGAGCACGGGCCCCTACGGACTGATCCTGGCCATGGTGGTGACCGCGCTGCTGTTCGATCCGTTGCGGAAATGGATTCAGGACGGCCTCGACCAGTTCTTCTACCGCACCCGCTACGACTATCGGAAGACGCTGATCGAATTCGGCCGCGAACTCAGCTCAGAGACCGACCTCGACGAAATGCTCAGCTCAGTCGTCGATCGCCTTTCGCGAACCCTGCTGGTGGATCGGCTGGCGATCTTCCTGGCGACGGGTGAGCAGAACAGGCACTTCGTGCTCGCGAAATCGTTCGGGATGGCGCAAACGGGCGGGCTCGACCTCAGCTTCCTGAGCGCGCAAAGGCCGGACATGGAAGCGGGCCACCTGTTCTTCGACAACACCCACCAGGTTCCGCGCGAAGATCCGAATGCGCAAAGCAGCATCGCGCGGCTGGACTTGAACTATTACATTCCCTGCCGGGTCCAGCGGAAGCCGATCGCAGTCCTGGGGCTGGGCAAGACCATGGACGGCGATTTCCTGACCAGCGAAGACGTGGAGTTGCTGGAAACGCTGGCTGGCTATATCGGCATCGCCATTCAGAACGCCCGCCTCTATGCGTCGCTCGAACAGAAAGTGGCCGAGTATGAGCGGCTGAAGGACTTCAACGAGAACATCGTCGAGTCGATCAACGTGGGTGTGCTGGCGGTCGATCTCGCCGACCGCATCGAGTCGTGGAATTCGCAGATGGAAGTGATGTACGCCCTGCCACGCTGGCAGGCGCTGACTCGCCCGTTAAGCGAAGTGTTCCCGGCATCGTTCGTCGAAGAGTTCTACCGGGTGAGGCAGAATCCCGGGATCCACAACCTGTACAAGTTCCGGCTGAACACTCCTGCCGGGGAAGTGCGCACGATCAACGCGGCGATCGCCCCCCTGGTGACGAAGAAGTTCAACGTGATCGGGCGGCTGATCATCATGGACGACATCACCGAGCGCACGGAACTCGAGGCGCAGCTTTCGCAGGCGGACAAGCTTTCGTCGATCGGCCTGCTGGCGGCGGGCGTCGCCCACGAGGTGAACACGCCGCTGGCGGTGATCAGTTCATACACGCAGATGCTATCGAAGCAACTGCGTTCCGATCCCCAGAAAGCCTCGTTGCTCGAAAAGATTACGCGGCAGACCTTCCGGGCCTCGGAAATTGTCAGCAACCTGCTGAATTTCTCGCGTACCAGCGGCACCGAGTTTGGCGACGTGGATGTGAATAAAGTCGTCAACGACACCCTGGCTCTGCTTGAGCACCAGTTCAAGACTTCGCGGATTGCGGTCGAACACGAACTGACCCCGCATCTGCCGCTGATCCAGGGAAACACTGGACGCCTGCAGCAAGTTTTCCTCAACCTTTTCCTGAATGCGAAGGATGCCATGCCGGCGGGTGGAACCCTGCGCGTGGCGACCTCCAATGGCGCTGGAGTGACGGTAAGCGTAACCGACACTGGCAGCGGCATTGCCCCGGAGCATATCGCGCGAATTTACGACCCGTTCTTCACCACGAAGACCGCTCCGGATGCAGGTCAGAAGCGCGGAACCGGACTGGGGCTCTCGGTGAGCTACGGCATTATCCAGGAACATGCCGGCAAAATCCGCGTAGAAAGCCGCCCGGGAGAAGGAACCACGTTTTATCTGGATTTTCCGTTGACCAGGAAGGCCGTCAATGTCTGAAGCTGCCGCCGTCATACCGCGCAACAAGTTCAGCGACGCCGAGTTGGCGCCGATGTCGGGCTCGGGCTCGGTCCTCATCATCGACGATGAAGCGGAAATTCGCGAGTCGCTGCAGACGCTGCTCGAGATGGAAGGTTACGACGTCGAAGCAGCGGCCACGGGACAGCAGGGCCTGAACCGTATCGGGCAACGCTCCTTCGACCTCATCTTGCTCGACCTTGCTCTGCCCGACCGCAATGGCATGGATATTCTTGCCGACCTGCGCGCACAGGACCCCGGCCTGTCGGTGATCATGATTACCGCCTATGGCACGGTCGAGAACGCCGTCAAGGCCATGCAATCGGGCGCTGCGAATTTTATCCAGAAGCCCTGGGATAACGAGAAATTGCTGGCCGACGTGCGCGCCGCAATCGCCCGCCACCGCGCCGAAGAAGAAAATATCCAGCTCAAGCGCGCGCTCAAGCAGCGCTACAACTTTGAAAACATCATCGGCAAGAGCGAGCCGATGCTGAAGATCTTCGACCTGGTGGCCCAGGTCGCCCCGAGCCGCTCGACCGTCCTGCTGCAGGGCGAGAGCGGAACTGGCAAGGAACTCATCGCCAAGGCGATCCATTTGAATTCACCCCGGCGCGATCGGCCCTTTGTGCCGGTAAACACGGGATCGATGCCGCCCGATCTGCTCGAGTCGACGTTGTTCGGCCACGTCAAGGGTGCTTTCACCAGCGCCATCGCTTCGAAGAAGGGGCTGTTCGAAGTGGCCGACAAGGGCACGCTCTTCCTTGATGAAATCGGCACCATGACCATGGACACGCAGAGCAAAATCCTGCGTGTCCTGCAGGATCGCAAGTTCATGCACCTTGGCGGCATTCACGAACTACAGGTGGATGTGCGCATCATCGCTGCCACCAACGTCGATCTCCGCCAGCAAGTGCGCGAGGGCAAATTCCGCGAGGATCTGTTCTACCGCCTGAACGTCATCACCGTCGATCTGCCGCCGCTGCGCCAGCGCAAGGAAGACATCCCGCTGTTGGTGGAACATTTCCTGCGCAAGTATTCCGCTGAAAATGAGCGTGACGTGCGCCGCATGACCCCGGAAGCGCTGCGGCCGCTGCTCTCCTATTCATGGCCGGGGAATGTTCGCGAACTGGAGAATGTGGTTGAGCGCGCGGTCGTGTTGTCGTCCGGTGTCGACATTGGCAGCGACCTTCTTCCCGATCCGATCGTGGGACGCGGCACAGCGCTACCGGTCATGGAACACCGTCCCGACGCCTCTCTCTTCGACATTCTGGAGGACTGCGAGCGGCGGATCATCACCGACATGCTGGAGAAGTGCGGTTGGAACCAGACGGAAGCCGCCGAGCGCTTCCACGTACCGCTCTCTACCCTGAATCAGAAGATCAAACGTTTGAACATCGAGATCAAGAAGAAGGGGAGAGAGTAGCAGGTCTCAGGTCTCAGGTCTTCGGTCTCAGGCCTTAGGTCCGAAGTGCAAGGCGGCTTTCTTTCCTTCTGTCCATCCTGAGCGAAGTGAGGCGCCAGCCGAACGCAGTCGAAGGACCCCATCGATTTCTCCGCGACCACAAGAGTATCTGGGCTTCTTCTCTTTGAGACCAGCTACGTTCGCGCTCCACGGTCGCGTCGACAAACGGCAGTTCGAGTTCTCACCCCTCGGTTTCCCTCCTCATTGCTACATGTTCAATGTCGCGGGTATCCCTTTGGGGCTAGCGGCCCAAGCCCCGGCCCGTAACTCAAAGCTCATAGCTCGCGGCGCAGCGCTCCTGTTATAGTGCGGCTAAGACCTGACGGAGCGAGCGATGGCAGCCGGAGACTTTCTCAGCGATATTCAATTCATCTCGCCGATAGACTTCGCCAAGAGAAAAGTTCAGTCTCTGCAGGAATACTCGGTTCTGGCAGCGCAATCGATCGCCAACCTGTTCCGCCGCCCGATTTATGGCGCCGACATGATGCAGCAGGCCGACCTGATCGGCTTCGGATCGCTGCCCATCGTCCTGGCTTCGGTCTTCTTCACCGGCGCAGCCCTTGCCCTGAACAGTGCCACCACTCTAAGCCGCTTCGGCGCGACGACGGTCATTGGACAACTTGTCTCGATCGGGATTGTGCGCGAACTGGGTCCAGTGCTGGCCGGACTCGTAGTCGCAGGGCGCAATTCCTCGGGCATGGCCAGCGAACTCGGCTCGATGATCGTGACTGAGCAGATCGATGCCATGCGGGCGCTCGGCACCGATCCGATGAAAAAGCTGGTCACGCCACGCGTGGTCGCCAGCGTGCTCATGCTCTTCTTCCTGACGATTCTCGGCGACTTCATGGGTCTGCTCGGCGGCAGCGTGGTCGCCAGCATCCTGCTCGGGATGGATGCGCACGAGTACTGGAGCAACGCCTGGCAGACGCTGGTTTTCTCCGACGTATTTATGGGGCTGATGAAGCCGCTGGTATTCGGCTTTATCGTGGCGACCGTGGGTTGTTATTACGGGTTGACGACGAAGGGCGGCACCCAGGGCGTTGGCCGTTCGACCACCGAGGCCGTGGTAGCCGCGATGATCCTGATCATCGTGGTCGACGTGTTTGTCACCCGCTTCCTGATGGTGATGCTCGGGTCCTGAGCGCATGTCGACACCTTCCCTTCCGCGCGCAGCATCGGCCACCGGCGTCCTGGAACCGACGAACGATGTCCTCGTTTTCGAAGATGTTGCGATCGCCTTTGAAGACAAGGTGGTGCTCGACGGCATCTCGTTTCGCCTGCCACGGGGCGAGACCAAAGCGATCTTTGGAGTCGCAGGTTCGGGCAAGAGCACGCTCCTGAAGCTCGCGCTCGGCTTGCTGAAGCCGGATAGCGGGCATATCTACACCCTGGGCGAGGACGTCACCCAAATGCCCGAGGAGCAACTGTTCGACCTTCGGCGCAAAGTTGGGATCGTGTTTCAGGAAAGCGCGCTTTTCGACTCGCTCACCGTCCGCGACAACGTGGCGTTCCGCCTCATGGAAGAAGGCGACATCCCGGTCGACGAGATTGACCGGCGTGTGCGTGAGGCCCTGCGCTTCGTGGAGCTTGAGCACACCGTCGACATGTTGCCCGCTGAACTCTCGGGCGGCATGCGCCGCAGAGTGGCCATTGCGCGCGCCATCATCACCCAGCCGGAGACGATTTTGTACGATTCCCCCACCGGCGGACTCGACCCGGTAACGTCGACGACCATTGTCGAGCTCATCGTGAAGCAGCGTGACGTCTACAAAAGCAGTTCCCTGCTCGTGACCCACCGTCTGCAGGATGCGTTCGTCATGGCAGACCACTGTTTCGACCCGAAGACGAACCACATGCGACGCGTGGAACCGGGCGGCCGGATCGAAGTTCCCATGGCTTTCATGATTCTGCGCGACGGGAAAGTGATTTTCGATGGCGATATCCACGCCCTGGCGGATACCAAAGACGAATACATCCGGGAATACATCTCTTAAGATGAGGCCATGGACTCCAGGTCCGCGGCTGATCCAATCCGTGCTTCCGACGCTGTCATGGATGACGGCGCGCTACATTGCCTATCATCGCAATCGGCTCTGGCCGCTCGCGAGAACACTCGATGAGCGGATTCAGATGCAATTGAGCAGTTTCTTTCCACAAGCTGCGTTGGCCGAAACCCGCGTCGTGCAGGCCGTCTTACCAGACCCTGCATTTTATCCACTGGTAAGAAATTTGGGATTTCAAGGCCTCCTGCAAATGTCATCGATCGGCGCCATCACCCTGATGGATGTGGTCGCGTATCCGGAACACCTGGATCTCGGCACGCTGTTTCACGAACTGGTACACGTGGTGCAGTATCGCGTACTTGGCCTGAAGCGCTTTTCGGAGTTGTACGTGAAGGGATTCCTTTTGAGAGGTGGCTATGCGCGAATCCCGCTGGAACAGCAGGCGTATGCCCTCGGAGCCCGGTTCGACGAGAGCCCCGGCATCGAGTTTTCCGTGGAAGAGGAAGTGATCCGGCGGCATGAAGCCGGTACGCTGTGAAGCAGTCACACCGCCGGATCGAGATTCCAGATCAGCTAGCTTTTGCCATGTTCTCGGCTCGCGCTTTGCGCGCGTTCTCTACATTTTTGGAAATTACCTTGTAGCGCTCCCGGCCTTTTTCCGAGTGGACTAGCTTTTCCAGGTTGCCCAGAAATTGCGGATTCTGCTGTTTTTCACGCACTTCCTTCAGATACGGTTCGAGTTTGGCGTAGATGAAAAACATCTCCCCACTGAAACTCGGCTCGAAGAACAGATCCTCGTTGAGCACACCGTGGATTACAAAACCGCTAGCCATGCTCCAATATCCGAGCACCTGCCGCAGCCAGGCGTTTTCCGAGCTTCCCATGCCGCGGATGACACCAATCACCTCGTCGGCACTCTGCGGCCAGAAAGTCTCAGCCCACCATTTGCGGGCTTTGCGAATCTCCGGCTCGCGGCGGGCATCGTAAAGTTTGAGGATGAGTTCAGCATCGGCGTGAGTGGGCTTGACCATGAGAATCCTCCGAAGGCGTGAAGTTGAACGGCTGAAACCTTAGATGAACTGACTCGAAGCGGAGCTACAAAAGGTATTTGTAGCGAGGCAATTGTAGCGCCGCCGTCCCGGCGGCTGTGGTGGCGGGCGTCCCGCCCGCCACGGGGAGGGTTAGACACCCCTTCGACGTGCAGGCCGGCTATCCCTAGAACCGCACGATGCCGGCGCTACCTGATTCAGGAGCTCGCCGCTCCAGCTGCCTCAGCGGGCGGCGGAGCAGGCCGCTCGTAATCGCATTCCTTGTTCGGGCAGGCGATCACCGGACCCGCTTTCAGATTTTTCTCGACCAGGAAAGCGTTGCCGCAACTCGGGCATTTCTCGTCGATCGGCTTGTTCGCGGAAGTGAATTTACACTTCGGATAGTTCGAACAGCCGTAGAAGGTGTTGCCCTTGCGCGCCTTCTTCTCGACGAGGTCGCCATCCTTGCAGTCCGGGCACTTCACGCCGATGAAGTTCTGCTTCACGAATTTGCAATCGGGGTAGCCGGAGCAGGCCGTGAACTCGCCGTAGCGGCCGTGGCGGATCATCAAATTGCGCCCGCACTTCGGGCAAGGCTCGTCAAGCGGAATGTCGGGGACACGCTTGCCCTGATCGAGGCGGCGCGTAGTCTTGCAGTCCGGATATCCGGTACACGCCATGAACTGGCCGAAGCGTCCGCGCTTGAGCACCATCACCCGGCCGCAATTCTCGCAGTATTCCTCCTGCGCCGTTTCCTGCATGTCGGCAGAGTCGAGGTCGGGCAGGTTGATGGGATTTTCCTTCGTGAACGTGCAGCTTTCGGGGTTCTCCTTATCGTAAGAACTGCAAGCGTAGAAGGAGCCGTGCTTGCCCCACTTGATGACGAGTGGCGAGCCGCAGCGCTCACACTTCTCGTCCGTGGGTTTCTCCATACGCTTGATGTTCTCCATGTGCTTCTCAGCGTATTTGAGGTCCTTGGCGAAGCGCTTGTAGAACTCCGCCATCGCGTCGGTCCACTTCTCTTTGCCTTCCTCGATGTCGTCAAGTTCTTCTTCCAGCCGCGCGGTGTAAGCCACGTCGAAAATATCCCGGAAGTTGTCGATGAGGAGATCGGTAACCACCAGGCCGATTTCGGTCGGAGCAAACTTGCCGCCGGTCTTGGTAACGTACTGGCGCTCCTGGATCGTAGTGAGAATGGTGGCGTAGGTGGATGGCCGGCCAATGCCGCGTTCTTCCAGTTCCTTCACCAGCGACGCTTCGTTGTAGCGCGGTGGCGGCTCGGTGAAGTGCTGCTCCGGCTTCAGTTCGCGCAGCGTCAGCGTCTGGCCAGGTTCGAGCGGCGGAAGCTTGTGCTTGAGTTCCTCGTCTTCGTCGTCCTTGCCTTCCTTGGATTCTTCGTAGACCTTCAGGAAACCGTCGAACTTCAGGACCGATCCGGTGACGCGGAACCAGAAGCTGTCGTTGCCCTGTTTGGCGTCGATGTCGACGGTGGTCTGGTCGAAGACCGCGGGGTTGATTTGCGACGCCACAAAGCGCTGCCAGATCAGCTTATAAACCTTGAACTCGTCTTCTTTCAGGTACTGCTTGACGGAGTCAGGATGGCGGACAACAGAACTCGGACGAATTGCCTCGTGCGCTTCCTGCGCGCCCTTCTTCGACTTGAAAGTGTTGGGTTGCTCGGGCAGATACTGCGCGCCGTATTCTTTTCCGACCATCTCGCGGACTTCGGCCAGCGCTTCATTGGAAACGCGCGTCGAATCCGTACGCATATAAGTAATGAGACCGACCAGTCCTTCTTCGCCCAGTTCCACGCCTTCGTAGAGGCGCTGGGCGATCATCATGGTGCGCTTGACGCTGAAACGCAGCTTGCGGGCAGAATCCTGCTGGAGTTTGCTGGTGGTAAACGGCGGCGCGGCATTGCGGCGGCGCTCCTTGCGATCGACTGAGCGAACCAGCCAGTCGGCTTTCTCCACGAAAGCGCGGATCTTTTCGGCTTCCTCGGCGTTCGGGACCTCAATCTTCTCCTCGCCCTTGCCGACAAAGCGGGCATCGAAGGCTGGTGGCTTGGGAGCCGCGAGGTGCGCGTCGATCGTCCAGTATTCCTTTTTCTCGAACGCCTTGATCTCGCGCTCGCGTTCAACAATCAGGCGCAGGGCGACGGTCTGCACGCGACCGGCAGAGAGGCCGCGGCGAACTTTGTCCCACAAAAGCGGCGAGACCTGGTAGCCCACCAGGCGGTCGAGCACCCGGCGCGCCTGCTGCGCGTCGACCAGGTTCTGATCGATCTCGCGGGGATGTTCGAAAGCTTCACGAACGGCGCGCTGCGTGATCTCGTTAAAGGTCACGCGCTGGATGCGAGGCGCTTCGCCATCCTTATCTTTATCTTTGCCTTTGCTCTTTTTGGCCTTCTTCTTTTTCGTGCCGTTGGTGTCGAGTTCGTCTGCCAGGTGCGCGGCAATGGCCTCACCCTCGCGATCCGGGTCGGGCGCGAGGAAGATGTGGTCGGCGGATTCGGCCAGCTTCTTGAGCTTGATGAGAACTTTTTCTTTGCCGGGAATGACGATGTATTCCGTATCGAATTCGTTGTCGATGTCGACGCCGAGCGTACTCTTGGGCAGGTCCTTCACGTGGCCCAGCGAGGCCTCGACGGTGAATCCCTTTCCCAGATATTTCTGAATAGTTTTCGCCTTGGCCGGCGACTCAACGATGACTAAACCTTTAGACAATGTTTCCTCTTCTTTATATGGTCTGCGGTTGAAGCTAGCACGAATGGCAACGTCTCAACAAGTTACGGCACAAAAAGCTCTTAGCTGTTAGCCTTTAGTTCTTAGCTTGAAACCATCACGTTGGCGAGGCTTAACCGTTTCGGATAGCGCTGATAACATCCTCAAAACCTCGCTTGTGCCTTGATGCAACGCTGCGTATTCCGTCTCGTTCATAAATCCAAGATCGTTGGCCAACAGCAGGTGACATGACAGCTCAGCGCCTGATCCCATGGCGATTTGTGCGAAACGGGCCAGTTCTCCATCGGACCTTCTACCGCATCCTTCCGCGAGGTTCGCTTCGATCGAAACGCTGGCGCGGCGAATCTGGCTCCTCAGCCCGAATAGTTCGGACTTCGGAAAGTTCTCCGTTCCTGTGTAGACCGCCAGGGTCAATCGGTGCGCTTTTGTCCAGACTTTCAGGTTCCGATAATCTCGCACATATTTCCTAACTCTCACCCCAACACGATTCAAGCCAAGAGCTAATGGCTAAGAGCTAAAAGCTCTAAGAGAGCTAGAAGCTCTTCACAAAATTCTTCCCCGGCATCTGCCGTACCTTTCCTGCCAGTTCCAACTCGAACAAGGCCGCAAAAATTTCGGAGGACGACAATTCCGCCTCCAGGCGCTCGATGATTTCGTCGATGTGCGTGGCTTCGTCGGCTTTGAGCAGTGCGAGGATTCTGCGTTCGTGAGGACTGAGGGGATTGTCGCCGCCTGGGAATAGAGATGCCGTTTCCTCCTTTTGCGATTCATCGGGCTTGGCGGGAGTCAGTGCAAGTCGAACGTGCTCAGGGAGTTCCTCCCATACGTCTTCCCAGGTCGCCACCAGCTTCGCGCCCTGTTTAATCAGCGTGTTCGGCCCCCAGGAGTTCTTGTTGGTCACGTTGCCGGGAACCGCGTAGACGTCGCGATTCTGCTCCAGGGCGCAGCGGGCGGTGATGCGTGTGCCGCTGTATTCGGCCGCTTCCACCACCAGAACTCCCATCGACATGCCGCTGATGATGCGATTACGAATCGGAAAGTTCTGCGGTGCCGCGAAAGTGCCCAGAGGAAACTCCGAAATAAGTGCCCCGCCCAAGGCTAGAATCTGCTCTGACAGGCGGCTGTTCTCCTTTGGATATAAGACGTCCACACCAGTGCCAAAGACCGCGATGGTTTTGCCTTTGGCGGCGATCGCGCCGCGATGCGCCGCCGTATCGACGCCTCGCGCCATGCCGCTCAGGATCACCAGGCCGTGCGCAGAGAGGTCGATCGCCAGCCGCTCGGCCATACCCGAACCGTAAGGAGTAGGATGTCGCGTGCCTACCATCGCAATCGCCGGCTGGGACAGCAAATTCCGATCCCCGCGTACGTAGAGTACAAGCGGCGGATCGTAGATCTCCTTCAAGCGTTGCGGATAGGTCCCGTCATCGAGCGAGAGAACTTGAACGCCAGCCGCCGCGGCCTTTGCCAACTCCTCCTGCGCCAGTTCGATCGACTTGCCGGTCCCCAAAGCCTGCGCCGAGACGGCGAGCAGGCCCGTCGCTTCGAGTTCCGTCAATGAGGCGTGGAACACCGCGGCAACGTTGCCGAAATGCTCGACCAGGCGCCGGGATCGGGTGGGCCCGAGTCCCGGTGTCAATGCCAGCGCCATCCAGTGCAGCGCCTGCTCGGTAGCAGCTTCCGGTATTAAGCTGAGTGTAGGCACAAGAGCCTCCATCTTCCGGTCTACACGCAGCCAAAAATTGCTGTCAAGGGAGAGCCGCACATGCCTTTGTTAGAATCAAACATATTGACTATGAGCCGTCTTCGCATTTCTGCAATTTCCTTCTTAAATACTGTGCCGCTGATGTGGGATTTTGAGCACGGCACGGCACGCGCAGATTTCGACATTTCCTACACCCTCCCTTCGGCGTGCGCGGCGGAATTGCGGGCGGGTACGGCCGACATCGGCATCATTCCTGCTGCCGCCTATGCCGAAATTCCGGATCTGGCCATCATCGGGGGAGTGGCCATTGCGGCGCGACGTCCGGTGCGATCCATCCTTTTGGTAAGTAAGGTTCCGGTCGAGAGAATTCGGACTGTCGCGCTCGACACTTCGTCGATGACCTCGGTGGCGCTGACGAAAGTGCTGTTTGACCGCTGGCTGGGCGGAGGTCGAACCTTCACGCCAATGGCGCCGGATGTGGACCATATGCTGCGCGATCACGATGCGTGTCTCGTGATCGGCGATACTGCCCTGCAAGTCGATCGCTTCAAGTACCTGACCCTGGATCTCGCAGAGGAGTGGATTCGCTTCACCGGCAAGCCGTTCGTGTTTGCATTCTGGGCGGTGCGCAAGGCCGCGCTTGCCGATGCTTCTTCGGATCTGACGACAATTTTCCAGGCATCCCGCGATCATGGCCTGCGAGCGGAAAGCATTTCTGCGATCGCTCGCAGCTGGGCGGGAAGAGTCGGCCTTTCTGAAAGCGAAGTTCGCTCATACCTGACCGAGAATATTCACTACCATCTCGACCAGGGCTGCCTCGAAGGATTGGAACTGTTCTATCGCTACGCTGCCGAGTGCGGCGCGCTGCCGCAGGCTCCGGCGCTCCAGTTCGTGGAGGTTGCCAAATTCGCGACCACCTAGCCGCGGTGCTCTGTGTCGCAACGTCTGGTGTGTTTTTGAGGATGTTCGCGTTACCCACACTTGGTCTTGCGGTGGCGTCCAAGCTCTGGGTCTGGATTCGTCACCTCGGCGGCCCTGGACTTATTCTGCTGGGCCTGGCCGACAATTCCATCATTCCAATGCCAGGCAGCATGGACGTGCTGACCATCTGGTTCGCGGTCCATAACCACAAGCAGTGGTTTTATTACGCCCTGATGGCCACCGCCGGCTCGGTGATCGGCGGCTTTGTCACCTATCGACTGGCTTGCAGAGGAGGCAAGGAGGTCCTGCAGCGCCGCCTCGGCCCAAAGCAGGCTAAGGCATTCTTCCATCGATTTGAACACTGGGGGTTCTGGGCGATTTTTGTGCCCGCACTGTTGCCGCCTCCGTTTCCCTTCGTTCCGTTTCTACTCGCCGCTGGCGCGCTGCAATATTCGCGAAAAAAATTCCTCGGCGCCCTCATCCTGGGCCGAAGTTTGCGATACGGCATCCTCGCCTATCTGGGCGTGCTGTACGGACGCCACTTCCTGCGCTTCTTCAACAAGTACACCAAGCCGACCATCTACGCTCTGGTCGGCATGTCGGTCGCGGCAGGAATCATCGCCCTTGCTACCTATCTGCGGTATCGCCATCAGATCGTCAAGAATGGCACTCCAACCGGCGCCGCCCAGCCTGCGCACTGATCGGCCGCAGCAGTTTTTTGATTACTCCAGCAGACTCAGCAAGTTACACAATCTTCATGATATTTTTACTAGCCTTTTGACACGCAGTTCGATCTAATCCCTTATGGAAAAGTTTCAATCTGCCAAGCACTACATATTTGCCAGTGATTTTGATCAGACGCTGAGCTACAACGACTCCGGCTACGTGCTGAGCGAACTGCTCGGCATTCCCACGCGAGAATTCGAGCGCAAGGCCGAGGGGATGGCCAAGCTGAACCTGGTTCAGCAAGGCGGGGAGTTAGCCTACCTCCTGCTGCACGATCCGGAATTTCATGACCGCGTGCGTCCGGAGCACCTGCGCGAAGTCGGCAAGCGCATTCGCCTGAAAGAGAACATCGACTTTCTGCATCGGGTTCTCGATAACGGCATTGCCGGTTATCGATTCGAGTTCTACGTGCTCTCGGCGGCGCCGGTGGAAGTCATTCAGTCGGCTCTCGAAGGCATCGTTCCCGCCGATCACATCTTCGGCACGCAGTTCCGCTATCACCCATCGGGTGAGATCGCCGCGATCGAACGCGTGACTGCGGGTTACGGAAAAGTGGCCGTGCTGGATCGCATCCAGAACGACATACAGATCAGTTCCGACCGCATCGTGTACGTGGGCGATGGCAGTTCCGACGTGCACGTGATGCTGCACGTCAACCGGCGCGACGGGTTCACGATCGCCGTGTCAAAGAATAAGCACCTGGCGCCGATCGCGCGACGTACCGTGCTCAGTACGAATGCGCTGGGTGTGCTGATTCCGATCCTGGAGGAAATCGTGGGCTGGGAGCGGCCGCAGATTCGCGGATTCCTCGAATCGCACGGTTTCGTGATCCAGGAATGGGACAAGGTGTCGACCGACGTGGTCACGATCCTCGAAAACAGTCCCGGAAACCTGTCGCTCCCCGTTCTGCGAGAGGAGGGCGCCAGTGTCTGAACTGGTCGGTTGGGTGGCCACAGCGATCTTTGCCGTGTCGTATTTCACGCGCAACCCTGTCACCATGCGCTGGATACAGGCTGCGGCGGCAGTATGCTGGATCGCATATGGCGTTCTGATGCACGCTACTCCCGTAATCGCCGCCAATGTGATTGTGGCAAGCCTGGCCGTGATCTCGTCATTCCGCGCGGTTCCGCAACCGCCGACGGCTCACATCGAGTAGTCCATCCCTGCGGCGCCCGCTTGGAGAATCCTCGGGCCCAACGTTAGAATTATGTGTTGGGCCTGCGTGATCTATGTCCTTGAACAAACAAAGAGCGATCGAGATGTTCCGCTCCGATGACCTGATCGGCGTCGGGATGGAAGCCGACAGCGTACGGCGCAAACTGCATCCCGAAGGCGTAGTCACCTACATCATCGACCGCAATATCAATTACACGAACTTCTGCACCGAATATTGCACCTTCTGCGCGTTTTACCGGCCCCTGAAGGGTCCGGCCGCGAAAGATGGCTACATCCTCGATTTCGACACGATCTATGAAAAGATCCAGGAAACCGTGGAACTCGGCGGCACCGGCGTGCTGATGCAGGGCGGCCTGCACCCCGATCTCAAGATCGAATGGCACGAGAAGTTGCTGCGGGGCATCCGGCAGCGGTTTCCGAAAGTGCACTTGCACTGCTACTCTGCCTCAGAGATTCTTGCCATCGCCGAGTACAGCCATCTGAACCTGCATGACACGATTTCCCGCCTCCGGGATGCTGGGCTCGATTCAATCCCCGGCGGCGGGGCCGAAATTCTCGATGACGAAGTCCGCTACAAGATTGCGCGCCTGAAATGCTTGACCGAAGATTGGATCAGCGTGCATCGCACTGCCCACCAACTCGGCATGCGCACAACCGCCACCATGATGTTCGGCGTGGGCGAAGAGATCGAACACCGCGTGAATCACTTCCAGCGCTTGTACGATCTGCAGGATGAGACCGGCGGGTTTACTGCGTTTATTCCATGGAGCTTCCAACCCGCGAATACGGCACTCGGCGGCCGTCACTGGGATGAAGCTACGGCCGTGGAGTATCTGAAAGTCCTGGCAATTTCCCGACTCTATCTTTCAAATTTCCTGAACGTGCAATCGAGTTGGGTGACGCAAGGTTTGAAAGTTTGCCAGCTGGGCCTGCGTTTTGGTGGAAATGATGTCGGCTCGGTCATGCTCGAGGAAAACGTGGTGCGCGCCGCCGGGGTCACCAACTGCACGACCGAAGAAGAACTGCGCCGAATGATCCGCGACGCCGGCTTCCGTCCTGCCCAGCGCGACACTCTCTACCGGATGCATTTCCTTAATTGAATCGGTCTTCCCTGCTGAGGCGTCGAGTGTACTCGACAAAGCCGCGCAGGAGGATACTCGCCGCTCCTCAGTATTGACGTGAATCGTCCCCAAACAACTCTAATCCTCCCCGCAGTCATCGTAAGTCCGGCATCTCAGAGCTCATCAGGTAGAATGGGGGGTTAAGAACCTGGCTGGAACCGGGCTGTATGCCACGGTCTGACTGACTTCTGCATGAACAACCTGGGATCGTTCCTAGCTCTGGCCGCGTCGAAGGGGATTGGTTCTTATCTCCGCCAGCACTTTCTCGACAGAACGTTCCAGGGTCTCTATCACGCAAATTCGTTCGATATCGCACTCCTGATCCCCTACTTTGTGGTGTTGATTCTGCTGGCGTCCTATGGTGTGCATCGCTACATCCTTGTGTACCTGTATTACAAAAATCGCAAGAACCGCACTACCGAGCCCGCCGCCCTCTTCGAAGACTTGCCACGCGTCACCGTTCAGTTGCCCATGTTCAACGAGCAGTACGTGGCCGATCGACTGATCGACAGTATCTGCAAGCTGAAATATCCGCGCGAGAAACTCGACATCCAGGTGCTTGACGACTCAACCGACGAGACCGTAGTAGTGGTGCGGAACCTGGTAGAACGCTACGCTGCGCTCGGACATCCGATTACCTACCATCACCGCACCAATCGCGAAGGCTTCAAGGCCGGCGCGCTCGCCGAGGGCATGAAGACTGCCAAAGGCGAGTTCATCGCAATATTTGACGCCGATTTCACCCCGCCCGAGGATTTCCTGCTCAAGACGATCCACCACTTTACCGACCCGAAGATCGGCATGGTGCAGACCCGCTGGACGCACATCAATCGCAACTACTCATTCCTGACCGAGGTGGAGGCGATCCTGCTTGATGGGCACTTCGTGCTCGAGCATTCCGGCCGGGCCCAAAGCGGGGTGTTCTTCAATTTCAATGGAACCGCCGGCATGTGGCGCAAGATCACCATCGACGACGCCGGTGGATGGCAGCACGACACACTCACCGAGGACACCGATCTTTCCTATCGCGCCCAGTTGAACGGGTGGAAGTTTATCTACTTGCAGGATGTCGAGTGCCCCGCGGAATTGCCGGTTGAGATGACCGCGTTCAAGACGCAGCAGGCGCGCTGGGCGAAAGGCCTGATCCAGACGGGAAAGAAGATTCTGCCGCGGGTCTTGAAGAGCGACGTGCCGCTGCATACCAAGATCGAAGCCTGGTACCACCTGACGGCGAACCTGAGCTATCCCCTGATGATCGTGCTCTCGGTTCTGCTGCTGCCCGCCATGATCATCCGTTTCTACCAGGGCTGGTTCCAGATGCTGTATATCGATCTGCCCCTGTTTATGGCATCGACTTTCTCCATTTCCAGCTTCTATCTGGTTTCGCAGCGGGAGCTTTTCCCCAAGACCTGGCCGCGGGCGCTGCTGTACCTGCCATTCCTGATGGCGCTGGGGATTGGGCTCACCATCACCAACACCAAGGCCGTGCTCGAGGCCCTCGTGGGCAAGCAGAGCCCATTCGCGCGCACACCGAAATACCGCGTGGAGACCCGCAAGGATAGAGTTGGGGCCAAGAAATATCGCCGCCGGCTGGGATGGATTCCATGGGCCGAACTGCTGATCGGCAGCTATTTCGCGCTGACCGTGTACTACGCGCTCGACAATGAGAACTACATTACGGTACCTTTCCTGCTGCTTTTCGTGATTGGCTATTGGTACACGGGGCTGATGTCGTTGCTGCAGGGAAGATTCAGCGGCCTCTCTCTCAGCGCCGAGACCCATACCAAGCCATTCCCGGTGGGCGTCTAGTTTCAGTTTCCATCTCTTATTTATCTTTGCGCCACCCCCAGTGAGCGCTCGCGAGGTCCTATGAAGAACCTGGGTCTGCTGCTTGTGATGTGTGCGGTTTCGGTTGCGTGGAGTCTCGATCGCCAGCCCAACACCGACTACCGGGCGCGGCGAGAAGCTTTGTCGAAGAAAACTTCGGGAGGGGCCGTTCTGATGTTTGCGCCCACCGAGTCCGAAGGCCCCAACGCGGTTTACGGCTTTCGCCAAGATGACAAATTCTACTACCTGACGGGCTGGACCGAACCGGGAGCCGCCCTGCTGATCGTGCCCGCCACGGAGGCCTCTGCCAGCACGCCAGCGCGCCCATACACCGAGATTCTGTTCCTTGCGGCGAACAACAAGGTGGAAGAAAAGTGGACCGGGCCGAAGCTCAATGCCACCGATCCCGCCGCTCCGAAAATCACCGGGTTCGACCGCGTGGAGGTTCTCGACAAGCTGCGCGACGACATAAACCAGATCTTGCCCGAGCGGCCCACCGTGTACACAGATCTGTCGTCTTATGGTTACGATTCGCCCTCCTCGAGTCCCCTCGACTGGCTCAAGCGGACCAATGCCTTTATTCCCTTCGCCACTTATAAAGACGTCAAACCTCTGGTGACGGGCTTGCGCACTTTCAAGGACGCGGGCGAAATTGAACTCATTCGCAAGGCGACCAATGCCACGCTGGCGGCCCACCTGGCGGCGATGCGCGCGATGAAGCCCGGGGTCAGCGAGCGCGAGATCTCAGCGCTCCTGCAATACGAATGGGGAAAACGTGGCTGCGAACGCCTCTCGTACGCTCCAATTGTCGGCGCCGGGTTCAACTCCACCGTCCTGCACTACTCCGAAGATTCAGCCCCTATTCATGATGGCGACGTGGTGGTCATCGACGCGGCTGGCGAATACTCCATGTATGCTACCGACATCACCCGTACCCTGCCCGCGAACGGAAAATTCACCCCTCGCCAGCGTGAAATCTACGACATCGTGCTAGGCGCACAGCAAGCGGCGATTGCCGCGTTTGTCTCCGGCAAATCGATGCTGCACAAAGACGATCCAAACTCGCTTTACAAAGTCGCCTACGATTACATCAATACGCACGGAAAGGACCTCCACGGCGAACCTCTCGGCAAGTACTTCATCCACGGCCTCGGACACTATGTCGGCCTGGCAGTTCATGATCCCGATGATTATTCCGTTCCGCTTGGACCGGGTGCGGTGTTTACCATCGAGCCGGGAATCTACATTCCGGAAGAAAAATTGGGGGTGCGCATTGAAGATACGTTGTATGTCGACGCGAGTGGAAAGTTGATCAACTTCGGCGCTGCCCTGCCGCACACCGCCGACGAGGTCGAGCGTGCCATGTCGGGAAAGTAATAAGCGTTTCTTTTCGGGATTCTCCGTCGTTTCCCAGCCGGTTTGATATCCTAGCTTATCGTGCGGATGACCTGGTGGTTCATCATCCTGGGCCTGGGAGCGCTCATGGTGGTGTGCGTCGCGATCGCTTTGATCCTTCGCATACGCCGCCATCTGAAATCTGAGAAACCCCACACCGGCGAGGATGTCGAGATCACCGGCCGCAATTGAGCGAGTTAAGTTCTACTTTTTTTCCTATCGAGGCATTTATGGCGAAGCCGATAACGCAAACACTCCACCTCCCGCAGGACCGGGTTGTCGAGTGGACAAAACAAGCGGCCATCATCGTGGGCGCGAGCCTTTTCGTAGCCTTGTGCGCCCGCGTTACGATTCCACTCCCAACTCCCGTTCCATTGACATTGCAGAATTGCGGCGTGCTCATCGTCGGGCTACTCCTGGGAAGCCGCCGTGGTTTCGCGGCTTTGGCCTTGTACCTGGCAGAGGGGGCGGCCGGGCTTCCGGTATTCAATCCGACTGGCCCAGGCGGCATTGCGCAACTGCTTGGCCCGACCGGTGGATTTCTCATGGCCTATCCCTTCGTGGCTGGCCTGGCCGGCTACCTGATGGAGCGTGGCCGCAAGACATTCGCCAACGCCGCGGTCTCTGGTCTGCTGGCCGAGGTATTGCTCTTCGCCAGCGGGCTCGGCTGGCTTGCCATCTGGACAGGCTCAATGAAGCGCGCGGTACAGTTTGGTCTCTACTGGTTCGTGTTTGCCGAGGTGATCAAGGTTCTGGTCGCCGCCGCCGTCGCGGTTCGCCTGCGACGCGCTCCCAAGGTGCAGGCATGACGCCAACCAGCACCTCGGAAAAGACCGGCCTCCATCCCGCCAGCGATCATCAGGTTCGTGAGATCACAATTGCCCACAGCCCCGACTCCGACGATGCATTCATGTTCTACGGCCTGGCTACGAACAAAGTTCGTGTGCCCGGTCTGCGCTTCACCCACACGCTTTGTGACATCGAGACGTTAAATCGCAAGGCGCAGGAAGGCGTCTACGACGTAACTGCCATCTCGTTCCACGCCTTTCCTTATATTCAGGATCATTACGCACTGTTGCCAAGTGGGGGCAGCGTTGGTGACGGCTACGGGCCGATGATCGTAGCGACACGCGCTTTCACGCAGAGTGAGATCAAGAAAAAACGGATCGCGGTACCGGGAAAACTCACGACTGCTTATCTGGCCCTGAGGCTCTTTGCGCCCGGAATCGAAGTCGAAGTCGTGCCCTTCGACCAGATCATTCCCCAGGTGCTCGAGGGCAGACACGAAGCCGGACTCATCATTCACGAAGGCCAGTTGACCTACGCCAAGGCTGGTCTGCAGCGCGTTGTCGACCTCGGCAAATGGTGGCTGAAAATGACGGGCTTGCCTCTGCCGCTGGGGGGAAATGCAATTCGCCGCGCTCTCGGCCCTGATTTGATGTTGAGTGTGAGTACGGCGCTGCGCGACAGCATTCAGTATGCGCTAGACCATCGCGAAGAAGCCCTGGCTTATGCCATGCAGTTCGCCCGCGATCTTGACCCGCAACTCGCCGATAAATTTGTCGGCATGTACGTAAACGAGCGCACTCTGGATTACGGGCCCGATGGCCGCGAGGCGGTACGGCGACTCCTCGACATGGGATACACGGCGGGAATTATTCCGCAGCCGGCGCGGGTGGAATTCGTGGGCGAGAATCGGCCGCTGCCTACTTCACAATCCGCTTAAAGGAAAATACCGGGTCCACATCAACTGGAATATCTGACGTTTTTTTCTTCAACCCTTCCCGCAGATCCTCGGGCATGGTCCCGTACTTTTTGAACCAGTCTTCGGCTCGCTGGCGGTCGCCGGTGGCTTCGATCTCGAGCAGTTCCTTGGTCAGG
>Ga0307478_10001209_pt1 | contig 23073 bp, 27 predicted proteins | sample atmos_gasesECM4C_2_FD_203713 | JGI IMG/M metagenome (GOLD analysis project Ga0307478, IMG submission 203713) | Hardwood forest soil microbial communities from Morgan-Monroe State Forest, Indiana, United States - atmos_gasesECM4C_05 | ecosystem: Environmental > Terrestrial > Soil > Temperate...
GCGCCCGACGGCACTCTGCTGGGCGTGATGTCGCGCCGCATCGATCCCGTCAATTACGAAATGTTCTTCGCGTCGCTGGCCCTCGGCGAGGGGTCGGCAATCGCCATGTTCCATATCGACGGGACGATGCTGGCGCGCTTTCCCCATATCGACGGGCTGATCGGCAAGAAACTGCCGCAGGCGCCGCTCCTACAACGGATATTGGCGATTGGTGGCAAACAGACGCTGCAGATGGAAAGCCCGATCGACGGCCAGGCCCGGCTCGGCGCCGGCAGCGCTCTGAGCCATTTCCCGATCGTGATGATCGCGACCACGACCAAGGCCTCCGCGCTTGCGGACTGGCGCGAACAGACCCGTTTCCTGCTCATGGCTGCGGCGCTGGCGGCCACCGTGATCGCCTGCATCCTCTTCCTGATCATCCGGCAGATGAACGCCCAGAACCGCGAGGTGCAAGAGAAACTGGAGGCCGAGCGGCTCAAGCTCGACACGGCGCTGAACAACATGACCCAGGGGCTTCTGATGTACGACGCGTCCGCTCGCGTCGTCATCTTCAACCAGCGCTACATCGACATGTACAAGCTGTCGCGCGAGGTGGTGAAGCCCGGCCTGCACTATTACGACCTGATCCAGCACCGCAAGGATACAGGCTCCTTCGATGGCGACATCCGCGCCTTCTGCGACCCGATCATGCGCGACGTCGCAGCTGGAAAGGTCAATGTCCACATCATGGAGATCGGCGACGGGCGCTCGTTCGAGATCGTCAACAAGCCGCTGCCGCAGGGCGGCTGGGTCGCGACCATCGAGGATATCACCGAGCGGCGCAGGCTGGAGCAGGAGCTCGACCGCAACTACACCTTCCTGCGCCAGATCATCGATCACATTCCGTCCCAGATCATGGTGAAGGACGCTCGCACGCGGCGGTATCTCCTCGTCAACAGGGTCGCCGAGCATCAGTTCGCCATGTCGAGCGCGGAGGTTATCGGCAAGACGGCGTTCGACGTCCTCGCGAAGGAGGAGGCCGAATTCGTTGCCGCCGATGACGACACGGCATTGGCCTCCGGCGACGGCTGGTTTCGCGACGAGCATACCGTCGACAACGGACATCGATATATCACCTGCCGGCGCATCAATATTCGCGACCCGGCCGGCGAGCCGCGCTACATCATCAATGTGGTCGAGGACGTCACCGAGCGGCGGAAAGCCGCAGAGAAGATCGCGCATCTCGCCCATTACGACGCGCTGACCGACCTGCCCAACCGCGTGCTGTTCCGCGAACAGATCGAGCGCGAACTCGATCGCGTCAAGCAAGGCGGGCAATTCGCGCTGTTCTATATCGACATCGACGAGTTCAAGGGTATCAACGACTCGCTCGGTCATCACGTCGGCGACGAGCTTTTGAAGTCGGTGGCAAGCCGCATCCGCGCTTGCATCAAGCAGGACGACCTGATCGCCCGCCTCGGCGGCGACGAGTTTGCGGTGATCCAGACCGCGGTCAACTCCAGCGCCGACGTCGTCGACTTCGTCACGCGCCTGCACGAGACGATCCGCAGGCCCTACCAGTGCCTCGGCCACCAGCTGTCGACCGACGCCTCAATCGGCATTGCGCGTGCGCCGCAGGACGGCACCGAGCTTGATCAGCTGATCAAGAACGCGGATCTCGCGATGTACGCTGCCAAGGCCGGCGGCCGACGCACCTACCGCTTCTTCGAGCCGTCGATGGACGCAAGCGCCAAGGCGCGGCTGTCCATGGAGCAGGATCTGCGCCAGGCGATGGCCGACGGGGGCTTCGAGCTCCACTACCAGCCGCTGGTCGATTTGCGCTCGGGCGAAGTTTCCGCTTGCGAAGCGCTCTTGCGCTTCCGCCATCCCGAGCGCGGCATGGTCTCGCCTGCCGAGTTCATTCCGGTCGCCGAAGATACCGGGCTGATCAACGAGCTCGGCGACTGGGTGCTGCGCACAGCCTGCCAGGAGGCGGCAAGCTGGCCCGATCGCATACGCCTTGCGGTCAACGTCTCGCCGGTGCAGCTGAAATCCCAGACGCTGACGCTTCGGATCGCAGGCGCCCTCGCCGATTCGGGCTTGAAGCCAAGCCGGCTCGAGCTCGAGATCACCGAAGCCGTGCTGATCCGCGACGACGAGGCGGCGCTAGCCATTCTGCACCAGCTGCGCGCCGTCGGCGTGCGCATTGCTCTCGACGATTTCGGCACAGGCTTCTCCTCGCTCAGTTACTTGAAGCGCTTTCCGTTCGACAAGATCAAGATCGACCGCTGTTTTGTCAGCGACATTTCGGAGGAAGACGGCTCCTCCTCGATCGTGCAGGCGGTGGTGAACATCGCGGCCGCGCTTCATATGACGACGGTGGCCGAAGGGGTCGAGACCACGGCACAGCGGGAATTGCTGCGCAAGCTCGGCTGCACCGAGATGCAGGGCTATCTGTTCAGCGCGCCGAAGCCCGGCGCCGAGGTGAAGGATTTGTTCGGTACTGCCGCACGTGAAGCGACGGCGGTGGCGTGAAGCAGTTTGGGCGCCCGGGAATTTCGAGGGCCGCGGGCGACGAGAGGATGCCGCCGGGGCAAAGCCCAGGTCGGTGGCTCGGGGGTCGAGGGAGCTTAAGGATGTCGCGTCTAGGCGGGGATGATGTCGCACACGGCTATGCCGTGCGTCTCTTGCAGCATCTCGTGGTGCCGACCTTCGTGATCGATCCGAAGCGGCGCGTCGTCGTGTGGAACCACGCCTGCGAGCGGCTGACCGGCGTCGCCGCCTCGGAGGTGCTCGGCACCAGGCACCATTGGCGCGCCTTCTACCAGGAGCGCCGCCATTGCCTGGCCGATCTTGTTGCGCTGAACCGCCCCGACAAGCTCGCGAAACTCTATTCCCAGTTCACCGTCCGCGTCGACGGTACGAGCGGCATCAGGGCCGAGAACTGGTGCGTGATGCCCAGACTTGGCAATCATCTCCATCTCGCAATCGACGCCGGCCCGATCCTCGACGATGATGGCCGCCTGATCGCGGTGGTCGAGACCTTGCGCGACATCACCGACCAGAAGCGCGCCGAAGCCGCGTTGAGGACGCTCGCCGCCAAGGACGGCCTGACCGGCCTGTTCAACCGCCGCTCATTCGACCAGGCCTTGCAGGCCGAATGGCAGCGCGCGCAGCAGACGAAAAGCCCACTGGCGCTGTTGTTCGCCGACGTCGATCATTTCAAGCTGTTCAACGACCGCCACGGCCATCAAGGCGGCGACGAATGCCTGCGCCTCATCGCCAATGTCGTCGGCGAGAAAGCATTCCGGCCGACCGATCTCGCGGCGCGCTATGGCGGCGAGGAATTCGCGATCGTGCTGCCAGAGACCGATCGCGACGGGGCACTCGAAGTCGCGGAACGCATCCGCGCCGGGGTGATCGAGATGCGCATCGCACATGGCGCGGCGAGCGCAGGTGCCCATGTCACCATCAGCGTCGGCGTGGCGCTCATAACCGGCGAAGACGTCGGCGGCCCCGACTGGCTGCTTAGCCAGGCCGACCAGGCGCTTTATGCGGCCAAACGCCTGGGCCGCAACCGCGTCACCTGCGCCGACACCATGCTGGCCGAGTTCGCAACGCTGGACCGCCGCAGGCCGGCCATGCCTGGGCGTTCGCGCACCGCCCGGCGGTAAGGCGCCAAAGGGCAAAAGCGCGATCAGCTCAGGTCGCATCGTCATCGCGCTTTTGGTTTCTGATTGGGCGTGATCCTTCGGAAAACCGCCAAACACTTTTCCGGTCATGCTCTGGACGCCGTCTTCGCATTGACAGCATTCGAGCTTATATAGGCACTGTCATAGACGGCGCTGGTGATGCCATGGCCCCTGTTTCGATTCTGCTGAACCTGCTCTGGATTCTCATCGGCGGGGCCTGGATGGCGTTTGGCTGGCTGGTGGCTTCCGTCATCATGGCCGTCACCATCATCGGCCTGCCCTGGGCGCGGGCGGCGTTCAACATCGCCGTCTACACCCTGCTGCCGTTCGGCTCGAAAGCGGTGCGACGCGATGAGCTCACCGGCGCGAGCGATATCGGCACCGGCCCGCTCGGGGTGATCGGCAATATCATCTGGCTCGTGCTCGCCGGCTGGTGGCTGGCGCTCGGCCACCTCATCACCGCGGTGATCCTGGCAATCACCATCATCGGCATCCCGTTCGCCTGGGCGCATCTGAAGCTCGCCGGCATCGCGCTGTGGCCGATCGGCAAGGTGATCGTGCCGGCGTAGAAGACCCCGTCATCCCGAGCAAATGGCCTTGCCGTTTGTCGCTGGAGGAGCGAGCGCACGCGAGTCTCGAAGGATGAACGGCAGCGCTGCAGCCAGCCGGACCGTCGCCCTTCGAGGCCGCCGCGGAGCCCGTCAGCGGGCCGCGATGTGTTCTACGCCGGAAGTTGGTTGTGACTTGGCGGCAACGCGTTCGACCTGTCGCGCCGGCCTTGAAGCCGCCCGGCAGAGGCGGCCTCACCGACGGCGCAGTGGCAGTTCCCATCGCCGAGAGACCATTGCCGATGCAGGGCCAATCGGCTAAAGGATCGCTTCGATGCACCCGTAGCTCAGCTGGATAGAGCGTTGCCCTCCGAAGGCAAAGGTCACACGTTCGAATCGTGTCGGGTGCGCCATTTCGTACAGGGGTCAGCCAGCAGTCCGCACGGTCGCCCGAACAATTGCCGTGAGCCTTTTGAGGTCGCGAGGACTGCTCCGTCCACAGTATCGGCTCCGCGTGGGCGAAATCCGGGTGTTCTACGATGTTTCCGGCGCGACCGTCGAGATTTTGGCGATCGTGGCCAAATCCGAGGCTGAGTCATGGCTCGCACAGTTCGCAGATCCGGAATGAAGGAAGTTCCTCTATCCGAGATCAAGGATGATCTGTCTCGCTTTCTTCGAGAGGCGGAGACGCAGGAGATCGTCATCACGCGCCATGGCAAGCCCGCAGGCGTGTTGATCGGCTTCGAGTCGGAAGAGGACTGGTTCGAGTACCGCCTCGAACATGACCCGCGCTTTCTGCGTCGCATCGAACAAGCGCGAAACAGCCTACGCGCGGGACGTGGGACCAGGCTCGACGACATCGAAAGCGAATAACACGCCCGTCGGGGTGTGCGCGCAAGTATGAGCAAGTTGTCGGATACGATAGCGCGGACTCGCGCACGGCGTCATAGCGCCACGGGTCAGTACTCAGCGTAGATTTCGATGATGTTGTCCTCGGGGTCACGAAAGAACAGAGTGCGATGGCGCCAGTCCGGCAGATCGGTTGGCCCCCTGAGGATTGGCACACCCCTTGCGACCAATTCCTCGTGGCAGGCACCTACCGCTGGGGGCGGCACTCGAAAGGCAAGTTGGATTGCCGCTGATCCGGGTACTGACTTTCCATCGTCGCAGAAGGTCCGCCCTCCGCGCGGTCGGAGCGTCAGCAGCGTGGCACCAACGCGAAAACTGACCCAATTCTCGCGATCGGTCTCGATTGGAAACTTCATGATGTCGCGGTAAAACGCGCGTGTTTCCTCCATCCTGTTGCACAAAAGGATGGCGTAGTCGAAGTTGTGGATGCTATCCAGACTCACTGCGATACCCCCGACCTGTCTTGCCCCCGCGACGGGCTGTATTCGCCGTAACTACCGAGTGATCCACAATTGGTCGCAGTGGCCTTGGCGAGCCTTGGATGCTTGCGGCCACCCGTGCGGGCCAAGCGCAAGAATATCATCGCGCCATGGCGAAGCCATCGTGCCCATCTTCATCGGCCGCGGCGGCGTTAAGGCTACTGGAGCTGGTCGAATGCGATTGAGCGAGCAGCGACTTCGCCGTATCCGCGCAATCGTCTGCATGTCAAGCGAATGACTGCCGAAATTGGGCGTCTATGCGACGCATGCCGAGACATTTCGTCTATTTCCCTGAGCAAAGTCGGACGTTTGCATCACAGACCTACGAGCGAAACGAAAGAAATACGTTGCTCATTCGACGACATCCATACCCGCGACGAGGCATGGAGGTCCGCTAAATGTAATGTTATAACATATCATTCCTCGATCGAGGTCCGCCTGTCAAGCGGTCGCGAGCAGCATTGCCGTGAACGCTTCGGTTAGCGTCCCACTGCACTGTTGCGTGACGGTAGCTGGACGATCAGCCGGCTAAGCCTGCAGTCCGGCAAACAAGCCCTCTCGCCGCGGCAACCACCACCGCGTGTCCACCAGCGGCTCCTGTGGCTCCGGATCCTCGTCATCTGGCTCGACGGGATCGCGGTGAGATTCAAGTTCCCCGATCGCCAGACGTTCCCAATCCTCAGCCTGCTGCAGCAGAGACAATCTCTGGTCGGGACGAAATGCTGCCGTCTGACGGCACAGGGACGCAATAGCGCGATACCTGCGCACATTTTCCAAAACGGCTGTATCCAAGCCAGCTTCGCCACCCATAAGATCAACCCGCTATTCTTGTTTGGTCTGCGCGGACTCTGGGCGGCATGATTTTCGATTTTGTTACCGGGAGAGCCGAAGAAAGGAATTGGTTTCCGAGCTGTTGATGACGCCGGTTCGCGACGGCGATAGCGCCGCGGATCACTTGCTGACCAGACCGCAAATGCTATGTTGGTTCACTAACTTGAGGGGATTAAATTGGCTAAATCGAAAAAGAAGCAAACGGTGCGCAAGCCATACACGGCCGCTGACGTCAAGCTGCTCAAGCAGCATTCAAAGGCGAGGACGCCCGTATCGAAGGTCGCCAAGGTCATGAAGCGCTCCGTCGGCTCTTTGCGACAAAAGGCCCTGAAGCTCGGAATCGGCCTGGGTCATCAACGCTGAACGCGTCACGCAGCCGCCAGCGCATCGCGCTCAGAATTGCACGCGCGATAGTGCTCTTCGATCTCGGCTTCGACCAGGCTCTCCCACTGATCGGCGCGCGCAATCCAGATGCCGAAATTCTCCGGATCCAGCGCCGCCTGCTGTCGACAGCTCGATGCCATGGCACGGTAACGTCGCACGTTCTCCATTCCGTTCTCCATGGTTCGTGAAACGGTTCCTGTAATGGCTGCCAAAAGCCAAAGACCCCGGCGCGGATGGCCAGGGTCTCGAAAGACTTTCGACGTACATCCGGCCGAGCGTCTTCATGACTGCATTTAGCAGCACCATGTGATGGATCTGCGACGAATTGGTCACAGTTTTTAAACCGCTCGGACCGAGTCTGTCACTCGCTTTGCGTTGGAAGCGGCCACTCACCCCGCAATGAATGCTTTACGCCGCGATCATTCCGCCATAGGGCGAGGCCAGCTGCTGCAGGCCAAAGACAGGACCGTCATAGCTCCTGAAATAGGCCTCGAGTTCCGCCACCGCGCGATACTCCCATTCCTCGGCCTGCCCCAACAGCGATCCTCGCTGCAAGGGGCGGAAGGCCGCGGTCTGGCGATAGAGAGAGGCAATGGTGCGATAGCGGCGCACATTTTCCAGGACGGCGTTCCCGTTCATTTGCTTGACACTCCCCAATGCCTAACACGTCGCAACTGTCGTTCGGTCAATTGCAACTTTCCCCGCAACGCTTTGCGAATTGGTTAGCGGGCGAGAGAGACGAGTCGGATGGTTTGCGAACCCTTGCTCTGCATTCGCCAAAGCCAAAGCCAGGGTCAGCGTCCTCAAGACTTGAGCAGTGCAGGCCCTCTCACCGCTCCTTGCCCGCAAGGACAAGCCAACCGGCCAACTCGGTTAAGGGGAGACTGATGCCACGCTTAAATTGCAGTGGCGCGGCTGATCCGAAGCTTAGAATTTTAGCTGTATGAAAGGCCGCATGGGATTTCAAACGGGCGGGGGCCTCATATGAATATCGAAACTGTTATAGTGGTCGGGCTTGTATTCGCGGCGGCATCACTTGGGCGTTTTGCCTATGAGCGCCAGATGGACGTTCTGCACGGGCCCTATATCGAAGGCCGCAACTCGCGGCCGGTGCTGCCCATCATCCTGAAGCCGCTGCAGCCGATCGTCGATCGCCTGCGCTTCAGGCTGCGCGGCATGGTCTATCTCGCATCGATCGTGGCGTGCTGACCGGTTGCGGCCGCAAGGTGGGTCGCGCGCAGGCGAAGCCCACCAGCGCAAGCCGAGCCACAGCCGCATCTACTCGATCACTGCGAAGCCGGCTTCGGTGAGTTTGGGCTCGTCGTCATGCATTTCGACCAGGCCCATCTCGACCAGCAATTGCCGATCGGCGTCGGCAAGCGGCAGGAATTTCGTCCGGCCGGCGAGGACATCGCGCAGCGCCCAGCGCAGCGAAATGACGCGCTCCAGTGTCAAATGTTGCAGCCGATTGTCGTGCGCGGCGGCGTATTCGACGTCTGACATTATCGACGCTTAGCCGGCGGCAGCGAGGCGGAAGCGCGCGCTGACTTCCCTGAGCCTGGCGCGCCTTGGGTCCGGCGGCGCGAAGAGTCTCTCGAACTCGGCGGGATCGACGGTTTTCCCATCCGGATCCGTCACGACGACGTCCCAGCCGACGCTTGCCCATACGCGGGCCTTGGCCGCTGCGATCAAGAGGCTTTCCCGCTCCGAGCGCAGCACTTCATCACCTCTGGTGGCGACGATCTTGTACGGCACTATTGCACCACCCTTCGTTGTCACAAGCGACCATGGAGCCCGTGATGTTTGGCTCTAATTTGCCTCGAAAGTGACAGTTCAAAGGCGATGCATTGACATGCTGAATCGGCCGGAGCCCCGATGCTCGAAAGGCGCCGCTGGAACGATGGCTCATGGACACGTCATTGCGAGGAGCGACCGCGACGCGGCAATCCAGAGCCGCACGCGTGACTCTGGATTGCTTCGCCTACGCTCGCAATGACAGCACGCCCTGTTTGAAAATTGAATCGGAATGTCTCAACGATGTCGTCCTGGTGGAAGCCACGACCCATACCGCGGAATCCATCTATGGGCCCCTGTGGCAGACGCTCTTCCCAGCAATGGCGTCCTGGGGTTATGGGTCCCGGCCCCCGTGCGCAATTGCGCACTAGGCCGGGACGACAGGCTCGAAGATGCCCTCGCCTCCCGCTTCCGCAAATCAAAATCAAATTTGCCGCTTTCCAGTAAGCCGATGGCACGAGGGCGTGGCTAACAATTCTTCCGAGCCCTAAGGAGCCACCTCATGCTGCGAGACCTACCCGACCACGGCCTGCCTCTTGTCCAGCTCAAGGAGCAACGTCGCGAGCTGATCGTCGCCTTTCAGAATCGGACCGGGCCCGTCAGCGGCTGGGAGCTGATGCAGATCGCTGCGATCCAGCAGGCGATCTCGGCTTTCGAGGATGTCATCGCCGATCTCGATGCCGAGACCGAGACCGTGCCGCAGGCGCCAATCCTCAACAGCATGCAGCGCCCACACATCGAGCCGGCAGAGTGAACGAGACGTAGACGTAGACGCAGACGAACACGGTCTTAAGGAGCATCACCCAAGCGATGAACAGATTTGCAAAGCCGGAAGAAGCCCAGGGCGCGCGCCGGCCGATGCCGCAACCCTTGAGGACTAATCGCGCCATCGAGCGCACGCGCGACATGGAGCCGAACCGGGTTGACCATCCTTCGCGGGACGCATCGCCTGCGCGCCACTATGAGCCGGCACGGCGCGAATAAAGACCATCCGGAAATGTCCGGAGGCCGCCGAAACGCTTCGTTCACCATCCGGACAGAGCCGGGGGAACCGGGCGGCGAATCCGCCCCCATCCCAACCATGCTTATACCATTGCTCCCTAATCGTGCTCACGGGATGCCGGTTCCCTTATGTCCTCCGGCGCGTGGTAAGCAGTAAAAGCGTATGAACACCGCACGCATCGTCGTCCTGGCCATCGCTCTCGGCGCCGGTGGCGTCGCGGCCTATCTCGCCAGCGGCGCCGACAGCAACAAACCGCCGCCGCCAGCGCCGGTCGCCCAGCTGCCGACCGTCGAGGTGCTGGTCGCGAAAAACGACATCGATCTCGGCAAGACGGTGAAGGCGGAAGACCTGCAGTGGCAGGTCTGGCCGGCTTCGACCGCCAGCAACAGCTTCATTCGCAAGAGCGATCGCCCGGACGCCGTCAAGGAGCTCACCGGCGCAATCGTGCGGACCGCGATGATGGCGGGCGAGCCGATCCGCGACCAGAAGCTCGTCAAGGCCGACGGCTCGGGCTTCATGGCGGCGATCCTGCCATCCGGCATGCGCGCGGTCTCGACCGAGATCGCGCCGGAGACCGGCGCCGGCGGCTTCATCCTGCCGAACGACCGCGTCGACGTGTTGTTGACCCGGCATATCCATAACCCGGATCCGAGCGGCGGCACGCCGGACATCGTCCTGACCGAGGTCGTGCTCCGCAATGTGCGCGTGCTGGCGATTGATCAGGCTCCAAAGGAGAAGGACAACCAGAACACCCTGATCGGCAGGACCGTGACGCTGGAATTGAAGCCGGAGCAGGACACTGTGCTCGCCAGCTCGCGCCAGGCCGGCACGCTGTCGCTGGCGTTGCGCAGCATCGCCGACGCGAATGCAGTCGAAGTAGTCGAGGCCGCCAGGACGCATCGCCAGGATGTGCAGATCGTCCGTCACGGCGTTTTAAGCGAAGCCACGGCACAGAAGTGACCGAAAGGAAAGCAAGATGACATACAGGGCACAGAACAAGGCCTATCGGACCTCGCTGGTTCGCGCCCTGTCGCTGGCGGCGGCTGCCGCATTGATATTCGCGGTCGCACCATTGCGCGCGGAGGACCAACCCGCAGTGGGCGATGCACCGCCGATGATCGCAGCGCCGGCCGTCACCGCGCCGGCCACGACAGGGTCGACCGCGACGCCGGAAGCGCTGCCGTCTGCAGCTCCGCATCTGCCCCCGCTCGTGGTGAAGACGCGCTTCATGCCGCTCGGCGTCGGCAAGTCGGTGGTCGTTGATCTGCCGCGCGAGGCCAAGGACGTGCTGGTGGCCGACCCCAAGATTGCCAATGCCGTGATCCGTTCCGCGCAGCGCGCCTTCATCATCGGCGTCGGCGTCGGGCAGACCAATGTCGTGTTCTTCGACGCCGACGGCCAGCAGATCGGCTCCTATGACATCGCGGTGAAGCGCGACCTCAACGGCGTTCGAGCCGCACTGCACCAGAGCCTGCCCGGCGTCTCCATCGAGGGCGTCGGCGACAGCGTGATCCTGACCGGCACGGTGAATTCCCCGCTCGAAGCGCAGCAGGCCGGCGACATCGCAGCGAGACTGGTCGGCGGCGCCGACAAGGTCGTCAACTCGGTCGTGGTGCGCGGCCGCGACCAGGTGATGCTGAAGGTGCATGTGGCCGAAGTGCGGCGCGACATCGTCAAGCAGATGGGCATCGACCTCTCCGCCAGCATGAACTACGGCACCGCGGTGGTGAATTTCAACAACTCGAATCCGTTCACCGCTTCTGGCGGCCCCCTGGTTTCGGGCAATTCTTTCAGCGCCTCCTCGGTCGTCAAAGGCCTGCCCACCTTCACCGCCACCATGCGCGCCATGGAAAACGCGGGCGTGATGCGGACGCTGGCCGAGCCCAATCTGACGGCGATCTCCGGCGAAGCCGCGACCTTCATCGCCGGCGGCGAATTTCCTATTCCCGCAGGCTATTCCTGCGACCCGACCACACATGTCTGTACCACCCAGATCTCCTACAAGAAGTTCGGCATCTCCTTGAACTTCACGCCGGTCGTGTTGTCGGAAGGGCGCATCAGCCTGCACGTCATGACCGAAGTGTCGGAGCTCTCCAACGACAACGCCATCACCGTGTCGCAGGCGCTGACCTCGACGACGACGAACTCCATCACCATTCCCTCGATCCGTACCCGCCGCGCCGACACGACGCTGGAAATTCCTTCCGGCGGCAGCATGGCGATGGCCGGACTGATCCAGGAGCAGACCAAGCGCGCGGTCAACGGCCTGCCTGGCCTCGACCAGATACCGGTGCTGGGCCAGCTGTTTCGCAGCCAGGACTACGTCAATGACGAGTCCGAGCTCGTGGTCATGGTGACGCCCTATGTGGTGCGCGCGGTGGCCGAGAAGGAGCTGTCGCGGCCCGATGACGGGTTCGCGCCGGCCTCCGACTCCGAGTCCACGCTGCTCGCGCAGATCAACAAGATTTACGGCGTCGCCGCGCGCACGCCGGTCGCAAGCTGCAGGTGCAGCTTCGGGTTCATCATCGATTGAGCCCCGAGGGCCTGAAAAGACGGGGATGGGAACAGAACATGAGAATGACGAGGGCAAGCGCCCGCTACCGGAAGCCGTTGCTATCGGGTTTGCTGCTTGGCCTCGCGCTGGGGCTTGCCGGCTGCAACACGACCTCCGACCAGATCATCACCGGCGGCGTGCCGGAAGACGTTCGCGCGCGGCACCCGATCGCGATTGAGGAAGGCACGCATTCCATCGTCGTGTTCGTAGGCAGAGGCCGTGGCGGTCTTTCGCCGGAGCAGCGCAGCGATGTCGCGGGTTTGGGGCGGAGCTGGGTGCATGAGGGCACCGGCGCGATCGTGGCCGAGGTGCCGGTCGGCACGCCCAACGCACGCGCCGCAGCGTCCGCCTACCATGAAATAAGGGCCGTGCTCCTGGCGAGCGGCGTGCCGCCAAACGGCGTGGTGCTGCACAATTACGCGCCGGGCGATCCGCAATTCTTTCCCGCAATCCGGTTGAGCTACCCCAAGATCAAGGCAACCGCCGGCCCCTGCGGCTTGTGGCCCGAGGATCTCGGCCCGTCCGTGCTCGATCCGAGCTACAACGACAACAAGTCCTATTACAATTTCGGCTGCTCCACCCAGCACAACATGGCCGCGATGATCGACAACCCGGCCGATCTCGAACAGCCGCGTGCGGAGGCGCCGGCCTACACGGCGCGCCGTAACGAAGGCTTCGAGAAGTACCGCAAGGGCGAGCCGACCACGACCAATTATCCAGAATCCGACAAGGCCAAGCTCAGCGATACCGGCAAATGATCAGGTCCGCCCATCACAAGCAAGACGACGCCGCCGACGGCGCAACGCCGCCGCCCGCCGACGAATATATCGCCCCGGTGCCACGCATTTCGGTGCAGGCGTTCTGCGAAAGCGAGACGACGTTCGACATCGTCAAGGCGGCGGGCCAAGACCGCCGCCTCGGCAAGGCGCATGTCACGGTGAAGATGGGCGGTGTTGGGGCCGCGATCGAGACCTATCACGCGATGCCGACGCCGAACGTGATCATCCTGGAATCGGCGGGCAGCGACATCGTCGACGGGCTCGATGAACTCGCCAGCGTCTGCGATCCCGGCACGCGCGTGGTCGTGATCGGCAGCGAGCAGGATGAGGTGCCCTATCGCGACCTGGTGCGTCGTGGCGTCAACGACTACATTCTCGGGCCGATCGAGATCCTCGACATCGTGCGCGCGATCTGCAGCCTGTTCTCGGCCTCCGACGCCGTGGTCACCGGGCGCATCATCGCCGTCATCGGCGCCAAGGGCGGCGTCGGCGCCTCCACGGTGGCGCACAATTTGGCCTGGACGATTGCGCGTGATCTCGCTCTCGATTCGGTCGTGATCGACCTCGATATGGCCTTCGGCACTGCAAGCCTCGACTACAATCAGGACCCGATGCAGAACCTCGCCAACGCCGTGTTCCAGCCTGAGCGGCCCGATACCGCGCTGATGGAGCGGCTGCTCGCGAAATGCAGCGAGCATTTGAGCCTGCTCGCGGCGCCAGCGACGCTCGACCGGGTCTACGATTTCGGCGCGGAGGCATTCGACGCGATCTTCGACACCATGCGCATGACGACGCCATGCATCGTGCTCGACGTCCCGCATCAATGGTCGGCCTGGACGAGACGCACGCTGATCGGCGCCGACGATATCCTCGTTGTCGCCGAGCCCGATCTTGCGAACCTGCGCAACGCCAAGAACCTGATGAGCGTGTTGAAGGCAGCGCGGCCCAACGACCGGCCGCCGCTTTATTGCATCAACCAGGTCGGCATGCACAAGCGGCCGGAGATCGACGTCAAGAGCTTTTCGAAGGCAATCGAAAGCGCACCGGTCGCGACCATCCCGTTCGATTCGAAGGTGTTCGGCACGGCGGCCAATAACGGCCAGATGATCGCGGAATTGTCGAGGAGTCACCGCGCTTCGCTGATCTTCCAGCAGATCGCCCGCCAGCTGACCGGCCGCGCCGAGCCGAAGAAGCCGCGCTCCCTGCTCTCGCCTGTGCTGGACAAGCTGCGCCGCAAACCCAAGCGCGCGGCCGCGGGAGGCATTTGACGGCGATCTCGCGCGCGGGCTCCGCATATGGATGCGGAAGCGGCGCCCCGCGGCGCCGCGTCGGTCTCAGTCGATGAACTCGGCGCCGAACTCACAGCCGATCCGCCACACCAGCCGGCATTGCCTCGCATGGTCGTGGGCGAAGATGATGGTGAAATGCGGCGGGACCTCGAGATACTCGGCCACCACCTTCACGCCCCCGTCGGAAATATCCGTGATCGTGCAGTCGCGCGGCAGCGAGCCGGCCCCGGTCTGAATTTTCGCAATGCGCCTGCACAGGCGACGTTCACTTCTGCGTCGATTGGCTGCCAGCATATTCACAAGAGTACCCCAGATCGATAGAGCCGATAGAGCTTCATCCGTCCCTCTTGATGTAGCGGACAGCTGTTAGAATGTTTTTAGCCTCATAGCCCGGAATCCGCGGGTCCTCTTAATTCTCTCTTTACCCAACCCGCCAAGCACAAACGGCCCCGACGCGCTGAGAACACGTCGGGGCCGTCAGCTCCCGGACAGCAACGGGGGTTGCTGCCCCGGAGGGCAGGAACCTAGTCCGCAAATGGTTACGAGAAATGCGAGTCGATTGCGAAGCGATGTGACGCTATTGCGATGCGCGCGTTGCGGCGATGAGCGCCAACAGCTCGGCACGCACACTCTCGACCACGCGTGCATAATCGCGCGTCGCGTCCTGTCGGAACAAGCGCACAGTCGGATACCAGGGACTATCGGTGCGATCGAGCAGCCAGCGATAGTCCGGCGTGCGAGGCAGCAGGACCCAGGTCGGGCGGAACAGCGCACCGGCGAGATGGGCGACGCTGGTGTCGACCGTGATGACGAGGTCGAGGCAGGAAATCAGCGCGGCGGTCTCGACAAAATTGGCAAGACGCGCGGTGAGATCGACGATCTCGCTCCGCTCCTGGAGATACGCCTTGTCATCGGGGCGCGGCTCCTTCTGCAGGCTGACAAAGGTTGCATCACAATCAAGCAGCGGCGCAAGGGCGCGCAGCGATATCGAGCGGTTGCGATCATTACCATGCCCGGGATTTCCGGACCACACCAGCCCCACCCGCAGACCATCATGCGGGCCGAGCCGCGCCTGCCACGCGTCGACCAGAGCTTGGGGTGGCAGGGGCAGGTAGGGAGAGGCGGGGATATCCTCCAGCCGAGTGCTGCAGGCGAGCGGCACGCTCGACAGCGGACAGTGCACATCGAAATCATACACCTCATTGCCGCCTCTCGGCACGCAAAGCGCGACGCCATCCATGCCGGACAATAGGGGATGCAGGGCGGCGTCGACTTCAAGAACCACCCGCGCCCCGCGCGCGGCAAGCAGCGGCGCATAGCGGGCAAACTGGATGGTGTCACCCAGCCCCTCGTCGCTGTGCAGCAGGATCGTCTTGCCCGCGAGCGGCGCCTCACCGAGCCACAGCGGCTGTGCGAACGATCGCTCGACAAAGCCGATCGCCCTGGACCTGCGGCCCCATTCGCGCCCCGCCCAGCCATTCGCGAAGTCGCCGAGCAAGAGCCGCAGCAGCGCGGCATTCCAATGCGCACCGGCAAAGTCCGACTTGAGTGCGACCGCGCGGTCGAAACTTGCAAGCGCCTCGTCAAAGCGATGCAGCTCGGCGAGAGCGGAGCCGCGATGGTTGAGCGCCTCGAGGAAGTCGGGCTTGAGCCCAAGCGCCCGGTCGAAATGAACGATCGCCTCCTCATTGCGCCCGAGCTTGTGCAGCACGACGCCGTAATTGTTGATCACTTCGGGATGATCGGGCAGTTGGGCAAGCGTCCGCCCGATAATCACAAGCGCCTCATCGAACCGCTTGAGGTGGATCTGACAGATTCCCTTCAGATACAGAGCGTCCGGATTCGGCTTGATCTGAAACGATTGATCAAACCGCTCGATCGCGGATTCATAGTCGCCGGCGTCGAAATGGAGCAGCGCACTGCTGCTGGCTGCCTCAAAGTAACGCGGGTTGACGCCGAGCGCCTTGTCGAAGCTCAGCCGCGCCTCATCGCGACGTTGCTGCTGCGTCAGGAGCTCGCCGAGTCGGTACCAGCCCTCGGCGAAATCGGGTTTCAGCACCAGGCCGCGGTCATAGCTCTTGATCGCGTCGTCGAGGCGACCCTGGTGCTGCAGGACGGTGGCGAGATCGAAGAAATAATCGGCAACACCGGGATTCCTGCGAATCGCCTGCGCGAACCATTCCACCGCCAGGTCATACTGTTTGGCGGCCTGACAAATGAGCCCCATCAAATGCAGCGCATCGGCGTGGTCGGCATCGACGGAAAGCGCCTGGCGGCAACTTATTTGTGCTTCCGCCAGTTGACCGGCACGCGACAGCCTCAGCGCCTTCTCGAAGAAGGCGGCGGCCGACGTCTGTTGCGGGCTTATCGGAGTCTTGCCGGATTGCTTGGCGGAAGCTCGTCTCTGCTTGCGGTTCATTGGCGCCTGTAGGGATGGCCAGTGACGCAGCAGTAGATGATTCCTCCACGAGCGAAAAGGCGGGCGCGCGCGCTTGCGGCGCCTGTCACCTACAGGCTCGGCGCAGGCTCCAGCGGCAGCGGTTGCAGGCCGCCGAAGCGACGTTCACGACGGTGGAAGGAGGCCAGCGCCTCGGCAAGATCGGCTGCATCGAATTCGGGCCACATGCGCTCGGTGAAATGGAGTTCGGCGTAGGCGCCCTCCCAGAGCAGGAAGTCCGAGAGCCGCTTCTCGCCAGAGGTTCGGATGATCAGATCAACGTCCCGCAGGCCCTTCTCGCCGGTGACGAGATCGGAGAACAGTTCGCGCGTTGGCGCGGCGATGCCGGCGAGCTTCGCGGCCGCATTCAGGATGGAATCGCGCGCAGAATAGTCGACGGCGATACGCAGATGCAGTGTCTCGCCCGCCGCAGTCGCCGCCTCGGCGCGCGCAATCGCGTCCGGGATGCCGTCGGGTAACCGATCGCGCCGGCCGATCACGTGCAAACGAACGCCGTTCCTGACCAGGCTTTCGACCTCATTGGCGAGATAGAAGCGCAACAGCCTCATCAGCGCCGAGACCTCGACCCGTGGCCGGCGCCAGTTGTCGGTGGAGAAGGCGTAGAGCGTCAGCGTGCCGACGCCGTGGTCGGGCGCGGCCTCGACGATGCGTCGTATCGCCTCCACACCCGCTTCATGCCCGCGCAGGCGCGACAGGCCGCGCCGCGTCGCCCAGCGGCCGTTGCCGTCCATGATAATGCCGACATGCAGTTTCTCGCGCAGCCTGTCCGGCAGCCTAAAAGAGAGATTACTTTGCATTACAAAGTTCCCTTGCAAAAAAAATGAAATCAGGTTGGCAAAATGCCGAGCCGCGACAGCGCGCCCTCCGCCTTGGCGGCGTCGCGCACCAGCCGTTCGAGCACGGCGAGGTAGTCGAGAAAGCGGCGACGGCCGGCCTTGGTGAGGCGGCAGGACGTATGGGGACGGTTGCCCTCATAGCCCTTGGTGACCTCGACCAGGCCGGCCTCCTGCAGCACCTGCAGGTGGCGCGACAGGTTGCCGTCGGTCAGCCCGCAGAGCTGCTTGAGATCGGCAAAGGCGAGCCCCCTGGGATGAGCCATCAGGGAGGTCATCAGTCCAAGCCGCGCTTTTTCATGAATGACCCGGTCGAGGCCGTCATAGGAGAACGGCGCGTGATTGACGTCAGTCTTCGACATCGGTTTCCTCGGACGCAAAATACAGTATGGCCGCCATCAGCCATTGACCGATGACGAAGGGCAATCCCATGGTCCATGGCGAGAGCGAGTGGCTTTGGCTCGCCAGCACCAGGACGACAAAGCCCGCGACGAAATACCAGCCTCCCGCGAGCGCCACGCTGCGTGGTAGCGACCGTACTGAAGCGAAGACGCCGAGGCTCACCAGCACCTGCCAGAGTCCCGGCAGTGTCCACAACGTTTCCGGCGCGAATTTCCAGAGCACCACCGCGAGCAGCACGCCGGCGATCCCGGATGGGAGAAAATGCTCGACCGCCTGGTGGATCATGGCATCCGCGAGGCCGGAATGATGCCGTCGCGAACGCGCCTGCATCTCGATCCAGATCATCAGGGCGGAGACGGCCGCGGCAAGAGCCCAGCCGAACAGGAAGGCGAGCGGATGGCCGGTCGGATCGTCGAGCCAAAGATACTGCAGAATGGCCGTCAGCAGCGCCACGCCGCCGGTGGCGGCAATTGCAGCCGGGCCGTAGCCGCGAAAGGCGGTACCTGCAGCAATCTGGCTGCGAATGGTGATGATATCTGCCAGCGCTTTATCGAGATCGCTCATCTCCTGCTCCACTTTGCATTGCAAAGTATATTGACCCGCAAAGTGAATGCAAGGCGCAGTTTACGGCGACCTTAAGGCGGTCCCCAAAAAGGTTAACACTTGTGAGGTCTCAAATACACAACTCTACTCAAGATTGCCTCGCGCGCTTGACGCACATAAAATGTCCGGAAATTGGGGTTGGGGGACGTTGATGTTCAAGAGACTTTTCGTTGCGTGCGGGCTGCTGACTGCCATCGCCTCCGCCACCTCTGCCTTGGCCGCCGGACCATACGGCACCATCCATGTCGGAAACTGGATCGGCGGCGCCTTCAGCGATGACTCTACGGGCGCGTTTTCGCACTGCTCGGCGATGTCGTCGTATGCCAGCGGGGTCAGCCTCGTGGTCGGACAGAATGCCGCCAATGCCTGGCTGCTCGGCTTTGCCAGCCCCGCTTTCAAGCTGAACAAGGGCGACACGGCGCCGATCGACGTCACGTTCGACGGCCAGTCCCAAGCGAGGCTGTTCGCGACGGCCAGTTCGGGCAACATGTTGACGGCGATACTGCCGGTGGGCGTCGCGCGCAGTTTCCAGAGGGCGAGCCTGATGGTGGCGCAGGCCGGACAGGCAACGCTGCAGTTCAATTTGAGCTCGACCGGGCCGCTGTTGAACGTGATCGCGACCTGCGTCGCCAAGGTGAAGGCGGACGGACTGAACAGCGCCGGCGATTTCGCCAAGCTGGCAGCAAAGCCGTCCGCAGCAGCGGACGCCGGCAACGGCGCGCCCGCCTCGCCCAAGGCGGGCAGAAACGCCGACAAGAATGCCGAGAAGAGCGTCGGCAAGACTGGCACCGGCTTTGTGATCAGTGCCAGCGGGCATATCCTTACCAACAATCATGTCATCGATGGCTGCACCGACATTCGCGGCAATCTCAACGGCCAGCCGGAGACCACGCTGCGCGTGGTCTCGAGCGACGCGCAGAACGATCTCGCGCTGCTGCAGGGACCGACGGGATCGTTCAAGGACTATGCAAAGATCCGCGATCGGTCCGTTCACTCCGGCGACTCCGTGGTCGTGATCGGCTATCCCTTCCATGGCCTGCTTACATCCGATTTCACGGTGACCACGGGCATCGTCAGCTCGCTCAGCGGCATCCGGAACGACACGCGATTTCTGCAGATCAGCGCGGCGGTTCAGCCTGGAAACAGCGGCGGACCATTGTTCGACACCAATGGTCTGGTGACCGGTGTAGTGACAGGAAAGCTCGACGGCCTGTACATGATCCGCTCCACTGGCGACATCCCGGAAAACATCAATTTTGCCGTCAAAACCGGCGCCATCCGCGACTTCCTCGACAACAGCGTGGTGCCATATGAAACCGCAGCACCGGGCGGCGAGATCAAGACGCCCGAAATCGCGGAAAAGGCACGCGCCTTTACCCTGCTCATCACCTGCACCGGCAAGGAGCCGGCCGAGGCGAAGCGCTAGAGCATGATCCGGAAAAGTGTGTAGCGGTTTTCCGAAAAGATCATGCTCAATCAAAGACCTAAAGCGCGATAACGATTCAACCTAATTTCATCACGCTTTAGCGCTTTGCGTCCCCTCAACCGTGGCGGCGTGCCGCTGGCGCTTGCGCGGGCGCGTATCGATCGTGCAGGCGCACCCAGTCCATCGGATAGGGCAGGCCCTCCTCGTGGCGGCCGAGCGGGGTGAGATCGAGATAGTGATAGGCGGCATTCATCATGTCGAGGCCGCGAGCGAAGCAGGAATAGGTGTGGAAGATGTCGCCCGCCTCGTCGCGATAGAACACGCTGATGCCGGGCGCCTCCTCCGCGCCAAAGCCAGATGTGCCGAAATTATAGATTTTGGCGCCCGACTTGGTCTGGTCCGGCGTGAACGACACGGCATAGTCGAAATTGAAATCGCTAAGGTCCGAAGAGACCCAGTCGAAGGTCCAGCCCATCCGCGTCTTGAATGCCTCAAGCTTTGCAAGCGGAGCGCGGGAGATGGCCACGAAGCTCGTGTCGCGGGCCGCCAAATGCGGGATCATGCGCTCGTATCCATCGGCCCAGAACGAGCAGCTTTTGCAGCCCTCGTTCCATGCGGGCGCGAACATGAAATGCTGGACCACGAGTTGCGGCCGGCCCTTGAACAGGTCGGAAAGCGTCTTGCGGCCCTCGGCGCTCTCGAAAAGATAGGCCTTGTCAACCTTCACCCACGGCAGCGCACGCCGCTCCTCGCTGAGACGGTCGCGGGCACGCGTGAACTCCTTCTCACGCGCGAGTAGCGCCTTGCGCGCTTCGATCCATTCCTGCTGCGAGACGATCTTGTGCGGCTGCATGTGGACCTCCATCCGGTTTGCGATCATTCCAGGATGGCGCCAAGCGCCAGGCCCGGAATGACGACGTGCTTTCAGCTGAGCAATTTTTCCATCCGTTCGAGCCCGACGGTCCAGCCGCGCTCATGACCGTCGCGCGCAGCCTGGTCGAACAAATGCTCATGATGCAGCGTGAGCAGCGTGCCGTCGCCGTCCGCCTGCAAGGCGACCGTCACCTGCGATTCGCGCTCGGGCGTCGAATGCCAGGCCCAGCTGAAGACAAGGCGGCGGTCGGGCACCACCTCGCGATAAACGCCGCCGACCTCGTAATATTCGCTGTCGGTCGAGAAGCTGAAGCGAAAGCGCCCGCCGACGCGCACGTCGATCTCTGCCTGCAAAGTCTCGGCCCGCGCATCGGGCCGACCGAACCAGCGGACTATTTTTTTCGGATCGGTCCAGGCCTCGTAGACGGCTTCGGGCGGCGCATCGATCCGACGCTTGAAGGTGAGGCTTGGTCGCGCGATGGGTTCGACGGTGCCGGATGCTGCAGCCATGTTTCATCCTCCACAAAGGCGGTCAGGCGATCAAGATTATCGGACCAGAAGCGCTCGTAGCGATTGAGCCAGGCGAGCGCGTCGCGCATCGGCTCGGCGGTGAGCCGGCAGGCGACGACGCGGCCGGTCTTTTCCCGCGCGACCAGCCCCGCATCCGTGAGGACGTCGAGATGCTTCATCACGGCGGGTAGCGACATTGCAAAGGGTTGCGCCAGCTCGCTGACCGAGAGCGCATCCTCCGACGATAGCCGTGCCAGGAGCGCGCGCCGCGTAGGATCGGCGAGGGCGGCAAAAGTGCGGTCCAACATATCCGACCCGGCTTGATCGCTATACTTAACCATAAGGTTTAGTATAGAAGCAAAGACGTCCGTGTCAAGCCGTGCCGCGCGTAAGCGGCTCCGCTGTCAGCTCACCACTGGGGATAGGGGTCGCGATAGACCCGCCGACCGGGCCAGCCTTGCGCAAAGGCAACACGCGGATTGATGCCGCAGAAGAGAGCGCGGCCCGAGGCGCTTGCCATGCACTGCGCATAGGTCTGATAGGAACAGTCACCAGGATAGCCGAGGCTGCGGCCCTGGGTGCACCAGGGATAGTCGTAGGCCTTTGCAGGCACCGAGCTTGCGAAGGTCGCAAATCCCATGGCCAGCACCGTCATCATCATCAAGCCGAATTTTCGCATTGGACGCTTTCCTTCTCACCGAATGGTGAGCGCTTCCCCTCAGACGGAAGCATATCAGATCGAAAGCGGCGTCGCCGATCACTCCACCTTGAGGCCTACGAATTCGACCATCTTCTTCCATTTCTCGGTCTCGGCCGCAATCTGTTCAGCGAAGGCTTCCGGCGTCTGGATCAAGGGCTCGCCGCCGAGCTCGATCAGACGCTGTTTCATCGCAGGCTCGGCAAGGATGGCGTTGATCTCGGCATTGAGCTTGCCGATAATCTCCTTTGGCGCCGCCTTCGGCGCACCGATGCCGAACAGGGCACTGGCCTCATAGCCCGGAACGGTTTCCGCAATGGCCTGTACGTCAGGCAGCTGCGGCGAGCGCTGGGTGGTCGTCACACCGAGGGCCCGCAGGGCGCCGCCGCTGAAATCATCAGGTTTCCCCCAGTTTGTTCTCGTTGAATTGAACGCCGGCCGCGTTGTAACAAACGCCAGTCTATGCCGCCAGTTGCGCGCGCAACATTGCGACGAAAGGATAGTTCATGCCGGTCAAGGTCCATGCGCTGGATCATCTCGTGATCAATGTGGCCGACGTCGCGCGCAGCGTCGCGTGGTACCAGAGCATCCTCGGCATGGAGGTCAGCGTATTCGATCCCGGTCAGGGCAAGCCGAAGCGGACGTCGCTTCTGTTCGGCAACCAGAAGATCAATGTGCGGCCGAAAGGCACCGACAAGGTCGAATGGTTCACCGCCGATCACGAAACGCCGGGCAGCGAGGATCTGTGCTTTCTCACCTCGAGCACCCCGGATGAAGTGGTCGCCCATCTCAACGCGAACGGCGTCGCTGTCGAGGAAGGCCCGGTTGACAGGCAGGGCGCCCGCGGCACGCTGCGCTCGGTCTATTGCCGCGATCCGGACGGCAGTCTGATCGAGATTTCGTCGTACGCGGACGACGGGGCTTAGCGCCACACCGGCCACATAACAGGTCGTCACGCCCGGGCTTGACCCGGGCATCCACGCGCTTCCAAAGACGTGGATGGCCGGGTCAAGCCCGGCCATGACGACCG
>Ga0307478_10001210_pt1 | contig 23037 bp, 31 predicted proteins | sample atmos_gasesECM4C_2_FD_203713 | JGI IMG/M metagenome (GOLD analysis project Ga0307478, IMG submission 203713) | Hardwood forest soil microbial communities from Morgan-Monroe State Forest, Indiana, United States - atmos_gasesECM4C_05 | ecosystem: Environmental > Terrestrial > Soil > Temperate...
CGGGCTGGGGAAATCGACGCTGCTCAAGATCATGCTGCGGCAACTGGAACCGACGAGGGGCGAAGTCGAGATCGGTTCGCGGACCGAGATCAATTACGTCGATCAAAATCGGCTCCTGCTCGATGACGCGAAGACTGTGTGGGAAGAAGTGGGCGAGGGGACTGAATACGTGAAGCTCGGCGAGGAGAACATCACGTTGCGCGGATATCTCCGGCGGTTCCTTTTCACCGAGGAGCGCATCAACACGAAGATCAATCAGCTCAGCGGCGGCGAGCGGAGCCGCGTCTTGCTCGCGAAAATCCTCAAGCGCGGCGGCAACGTTCTCATCCTCGATGAGCCGACGAACGACCTCGATCTCGGCACGCTTCGCCTGCTCGAAGAAGCGCTGGTCGCGTTCGGCGGCGGCGTGATCGTGGTCAGCCACGATCGTTATTTTCTCAACCGCGTTTGCACGGCGATCCTCGCCTTCGAGGGCCAAGGCGGGCTCCAGTATCATCCGGGGAATTACGATTATTATCTCGAGAAACGAGTTGGAGCCGGGATCGATGATCCCGGCCCGCCAAAGCGTGAACCGGCCGGGATCACCGATCCCGGCTCCAGAAAAGCGAAGGCGCGCAAGTTGAAATGGAAAGAGGAGCGCGAACTCGAAGGAATGGAGGCCGCCATCCTCGCCGCGGAAAATGACGTGGCCAGAATCGAAGCGCTTTTTGCGGAGCCGGATTTCTTCATAAAGCACGCGGCTCATTACCCGGAGTTTGAAGCGGAGTTGCGCGCCGCCCGCGATGAAGTCGCGCGTCTTTACGTGCGCTGGGCGGAGTTGGGCGAGGTCGCCGGTATGAGCAAGCGTTGACGTCGCATGCGGTCACAGCGCATCCAAATTTCCCGGCTGGCCTACTGGGCTGCGGTCGTGGCGCTCTTCTCATGGGCAGCGTGGCTGCGAATACGCGCGCCGCTCGAACCGATCGCTGACTCGGATGTCTGGGGGTATCTGTCTCCAGCCGTCAACAAATTGATCGGCGCTGAGTTCACTCATGCTGGCCGGAACTTTGTTTACCCTGGCTTTCTTTATCTTCTCCTGCGGATCGCAAGTGATTTTCGCGTCATCGCGCTTGCGCAGCATCTTTTGGGATTGCTGGCCGGCGTCTTTCTTTTGCTGACGTGGCAACGGGTCCGCGACCTGATCCCCAGTCCGGAATTACCGGCCGCGGCGCACCGGTGGCTCGGTCTTCTCCCGGCAGGCGTTTTTCTTTTCGCCGCTGATCCGATCCGCTTCGAGCTGCAAATTCGGCCCGAGGGAGTCTGCGCATTTCTTGGAACCCTGAATATCTATTTGGTCTCGCAATTCATCTATTGGTTCTTTGTCCGCGAGAACAAGCGCGCGACGATCCTTTACGGCATCGCGATTGTCCTAAGCGTCCTCGTGTTCGGCTCAGTGCGGCCGAGTTTTTGGCTGGCTGCGCTCGGCTCTTTGCTTCCAGTTGGGTTTGTCTTTCTTCGCCGCGGATGGTTGAGAGAAAAACTGGCGATTGCATTGGGCGCCGTCGCTGGTCTGGCGTTGTTGGTCCTGCCCGAACGCTTGCTGGCGCGGAACGACGAGGTCGATCAGGCATTCGTGCCGACGCTCTTGTTTGCGGAGCATGCCGACATCATTCGGGATCAAATGGCAAACGATCTCGCGGATGGCGCCCAGCTTCCTTATGGGCGGGAATGGCGCGCGCGCGTTCATTCCGCGCTGAGCCGCGAGATTCAGAAATCGTTCGAGGCGAACCCCGGGCACTACCCCTCGCTCGGATTTGATCCGGAATACTTGATGTACGAAGAGAGCTCGATCGATGGGGAATTGCGCCATGAATTCGGGGATGATGTTGGAGAGTTATGCAAGTTCTACCGGTTTTATTACGCCCGCGCTTTTGTGAAACAACCGGCGCGCATGCTGAGAAAAATCGGGCGCCAGATGTCGCTTTTCTACGGATGGCGGTGCGGCGCTTACAACTGGAGTCGCTTCCTGAACATGCAGAACGATTACGCCTCAAGCGCCAACGAGGTCGGCGCGGAACGATTTCGCCTCGTCTTCGGCGCGTATCCGCCAGCGGTGGATTTTGTAAGGCGGACTGGAGAACTCGCAAGAAAGCCGATCGGATTGGAGCAGCGCTCATATATAAAGCGATCGCTTTCGTCACTGGCGAATGGGTACGTGCCATGTCTCCTCGTGGCCGTTCTTCTCAGCGGGATAATATGGGCGCGCGCGACTCTGCGGCGACGGTGGGGCTGGCTCGCGGGCATGGTGCTGTTCGCCTTTTGGTACAGCTTCGCGACTTGCTTCGAAACCGCGGCGCTCAACTCCCTCGATGTTTATCGCTACATGACGGTCCAATTCATCTTTGCGATTCTGGCCCAGTTCCTCACGGTGCTTTTGGTCCTCGAATTTCTCGGCGGGATGTATCGGTTCCGCTGGAACGTCGAGGCCGAATGAGTTGATTTGATGCGGCCGGCCCATCCAGACCTCCACGCCGGGGGAATAATTCGCGCCAAGGCATTGCGCCGTTTTCCACCATAGTCCGGTAACGGCCATGAGAGTGTCGGCGGTCACTTCGATTTCGGCCGGCGCTTGTTCCCACGGCAAATGCCAGACGCGAAAAAAGCGCGCCCGCTTTCCGCGTCGAGTGAAGGCGGTATAGCGATCGAGCGTGAACTCGGTGAGCGATTCGGCGTCGGAAGCATCGAAATTCGCCCCGCACGTTTTTCCTTCATACGCTAAGCGGCCTTCAGGCGCCTCGACCGTTCCGTGAAGCGCGCAGCCATCACGTGCGTGGTCGTAAGCGAGGCGGCCAAAGCGATAGGGCAAACCGAACGTCCGGGGTCCTAGCCGCACGCTCACGGGATTCGAAAGCCATTCAGCGAGAAAGAAGATGCCGGGCTCGCCGCGATGCCGGACGTAGGTGCGGACGTTGAGAAATTCGTGAGTCGCGATCGGCTTGAACAGCCATTCGCCGAATCGTCCTCCGATGCGCGGGCGCATGTTCAACAGGGTGAAGGCGACAATGCTGACGTAAGCGCGCCCATCGCGCAGATCGAGCTCGAATGGGACCTCGCGTTGCAGCGTCATTGGATCGGCGGTGTAGTGAATGAAGACGGCGCGATCCCAGCGCGCGTAGAACATCGGCTCGCCGCGCACCGTGAGCATCCGGCGTCGAGCCGCTTCACTCAACCTGCTGCGACTGGCGGCGATACTCTCCATTTTTGATCAGTGGGTTTGTTTCGCTACCAATGGGGAGAGGGACCAGACCGTGAACGCACAAGCGGTGAGGCAGAGATCTTTGATCAGCGCGCCATAGGGATCGGTTAGCATCGCCGGGTTCGCGATCGCGACGAGGACGATCAGGACCCACATGCCGATGGTGGCGATGGCGACGGCCAGCCGTTGGGCGAAACCAACCAGCAGCCAGATCGCGAACGCTGCCTGGGCGGCGCCTAACAACTGCAGGAAACTCCCCGGCGTTCCGAAAAAGATGCCGGAGCGCTGGACCAGCTCGACCTGGTCAGGGCGAACGAAAAACAGTTTCGGGACGAGGCCTTCATAAAACCAGACCGCGCCTAACGAGAGCCGGCAGACTGTGACAGCCGTTTTCATCTTCAGTGGAAAACACGGCTGGCTGCCGTGAAGTAAACCGCCGCGATAGCGCCGTAACCCAAAAAGAGAATCCAATGGATCGCCGTGCGGATTTTGTCGCCGCGCCAGTGGACCGCGCTGTAATGCGACCATTGCATCACGGAGCGGACCGCCCAGAAGGCGCCGATGCCGACGGCCAACCAGACGCACATTGGATGCGCGCCCGTGGCGATCTCGCCGGCAAACCGCCAGGTCAACGCGCCGAAAATCGCGAGCGTGATCGAGATGAAATAGATGTGGATCTGGAAAACTTCACGAATGAGCAGCGGCGCACTGATGAGATCACGCTCCCACTTCATGATCCGAACCAGGAAGAGATTTAGAAGCGCGACGCCGAGCTGCGCGAGCGCGGCGAGGCGAAGTAGGAGTTCCAGATTATCGAGCAACCGTTTCATTTGTTGAGTAAAGGTCCGCGAGCGCGTCCGGTAGGTTTGGGAACTGAAATTGGAATCCGTGTTCGAGGAATCGGCGCGGGATGCAGCGAGAGCTGAGCAGTGCGAGGTCGCCCTCCGTGCCCATGAGCCATGCTCCCGCTCGCGCGAGCGGCGCCGGCACCGGCGGACTCCACGGCCGATGTAAAACGCGTCGCAGCTCGCGCATGAATTCAGCGTTCGTCATCGGCGCAGGGGACGTCGCGTTGAAGACGCCGGTCAGATCGGGCTGCTCGATCGCCGATGCGAATATCCGGACGACGTCCGCGACGTGAATCCAGCTAATGAATTGCCGCCCGCTTCCGACGGCGCCGCCGAGAAAAAATCGCGTCAGCTTCTCCAGCATCGGGAGCGCGCCGCCGTCGCGGCCGAGAACAACTCCGAGTCGCAGGACAACTTTTCGCGTGGCAGGAAGGTCGAGCGCCTCGAACGCGCCTTCCCATTGTCGGCAAACCTCGGCCGGGAAATCGTTCCCATGCGACGCGTCTTCATCGATCGCGTGATCGCCAGTGTCGCCATAATATCCGATGCCGCTGGTCTGCACGAAAGCCTTCGGCGGAATCGCGCAATGTGAAATCGCTTCGCCGAGCGCTCGGACCGAGTCGACGCGCGAACGAACGATCTCGCGCCGATTCTCGGGTGTGTGACGGCAGTTAATGTTCCTGCCCATGAGATTAACGATGGCTTCCGCGCCATCGATCGCGTTCGCCCAATCGGCGACTGTTTCTCCATTCCACTGCAAGTAATCCACTCCGTCTCTCCGGTGCGCCGCGCCGCGTCCCAGCACCACGACCTCGTAGTCATTCGCGACGAGAACCGGCGCAAGCGCCTGACCAACGAAGCCGCTGCCCCCTGCGAGAATGATGCGTTTCATAGCGCGTGCAGGTTGAGCGCTACGCAGCCGTAAATAAAGACCAGCGCGGTGAAAAGAAGTGTCAGTCCGTAATAACCCAGCCGCAGAAACCTTGTGGTGAGAAAGGGTCGGGCATCGAACACGAAGAACTGCACGGCCAGACGAGCCAGCCAGAAGATTGCAATCATCACGCAAACCGAGCGGGCGAGGGCCGCGCCGGAAGCAAGTTCATCGGCATGTCGCAGCGTGAGCAACCCAAAGGAGACGATCACGAGCACGATGAAACAGCCGTAAACCCAGAAGAGCCGGCGCAGGAATGGATGCAGCGCGGCGAGATTTGCCCGCCAGTCGAGCAGGCGCGGAGTGAGCGCGCTCGCGATGAGAATTACGAAATGCAAAAGCCCGCCGATCAGAAGCAACGTTTTCATAGCGCTCCGATTGCTCGCATGAACGGGAGGATGACTTGCCTGACGAACGGCGGATGAAAGAGCCAATACGCCGGCGCGGCGACCACCATCATCGTGAAGAGCCAGCCGGAAAGGCCGCCGCCAAGTCCAAACCGTTTACCGACAGAACTGTGTTCCGCCAGAATACCGACACCTTGAAAAATGAAATACGCTGTCGGCAATCCGAAGCCATCGCCCGCAGGCAGTGAGATCACCAGCTCATGAATCAAACCCGAAACAGCGAAGGCGATTAACGTTGCGGCAACCATTCCCGTGTGGTGTGCGACCGGGCGGAAGACCAGACGAACCGCGAGATCATTGAAGGCGGCATTCCAGCGTCGCCCCCAAAATTCCGAGACCGAGGTCGAACGCAGCGGGCGATTCATGATCGGCGGCGCATCGACGCGCAAGGCTCGCCATCCGATGCTTGCGAGATCGAACAAACCAAAGTGCAGGACCAGGATCATTCCGACCATTCCAATCCAGCCGGCTAAGATTGGTTCGGTTGTTTGTCGCGCGACAGCGAAGAGCAAGAGCGCCCCGAGGAGAATCCGAGCGAGGGCGAACGCCGCACTCTTAATCATCGCCCAGCGCGAATAGCGCGGGGCGAGATCGGGCGAGAGAAAACGGACCGCATCCATTCCCGGCCACGCGAACAGATAGGCGGCGGCTCGGAACGGACAAACCCGGCCGGCGCGTTGAATCGCTTTTCCGAGCGTGAGCCATTTGCAGCCGAAGAAGATCGCGAAAGCCATCAACCACATTAAGATCCAGGCGGACGAAATTGGCTTCAAGCAAAGGGCGACGAGCGGAAGGACGGCCAAAGGAACCCAGCGCGTCCGAGCCGGGAACTCTGGAAGAGTAGCGGTCTTGATCGCGCAGGTGCGATGCGTTGCGACCCATCGATAGACGCGATCTAGAATGACATGGACAAATGGCGCACGAGCGAGAAACGCTAGCGGAAAACCCCACCAAAGTTGGCGAGCCAGATGGATGACCGCGTCCGCGCCGCCGAAGACCTCGCCAGCGGTCGTTAGCACCCGCATTTCCTCGAGCGCCGCTTCCCGGGTCAGATTCAAGCGCCGCGGAACCCAATCGCATTGAAGTGGCTCGAAATGAAAGCCGCGTCTCGCGAAAACCGTTTCGAATCGAAGCGCAAGTTCCCGACAGAAGGTGCAATCCTCGTCGTAGAAGATCCAGCCGCGGAATGGAATTGATTCCGCTGTTTCTGTTATTTCTGTCAGTTCAGAAATCATTTGGCAAAATTTTTTAAACGGGGGCGGAAACTCCCAGCAGCCGAAACGCTTTGTCGCCGAGCTTGGCCAGCTTCAAGACCGCGGGCGTCGGCAGTTTTTCCATTTGGTCGTAGGCGCTGGTCGCAATCTCGAAGAAATTAACCAGGTCGGCGAGGCGCTCGCGGGTGTAGGGCGCGGCCGCTTTTGGTTTACCCGCTTCCGCGATGCAATCCCGCAGGACTCGCAGGGTGGGCTCGATCTCTCGCTTTTTTCGTTCGCGAGCGATGATCCGGAACATGGCGAAAACGTCCTTCAACGATTCGAAATGATCGCGACGATCGCCGATCACATGGACGATCCGGACAATTCCCCAGTTCTGAAGTTCGCGGAGGCTCGTGCTGATGTTCGAGCGGGCAACGCCGAGGGTCTGGGCGATCTCATCCGCCGGGAGCGGCTTCTCGGAAAGGAAGAGAAGGGCGTGGACCTGGGCGACGGTGCGATTGATGCCCCAGCGGGTTCCCATTTCTCCCCAGTGGAGAACGAATTTTTGAGCGACTGGCGGCAGATCTTTCATGGTGTATCAGTCATTTCTGTCTAAACAGAATTTAGAGAAATCCGTTGCGGCGTCAAACCGAAAAAATAAAAGCCGTCTCCGGGAGAAAATGCCATGAAAATATTGTTGCGAGCTCGGGAATCGTTCCTATATTGCCCGCTCTCCGCATCAGGTGCGTGGGGTAGAGCGTGGGGTAGATAGCGCGCCGGCCTGTGCGGTTTTTTTGTCGCCCGGATTTGAAGATCGGGCGGCTTTTAATTTAACGAAGATGCCAACAATTAATCAGCTTATTCGCAAGGGACGAAAGAAGGTCTCGGTGAAATCGAAATCACCGGCCCTGAAGAATTGTCCCCAGCGCCGCGGCGTTTGCACGCAGGTGATGACCCGGACGCCGAAGAAGCCCAATTCCGCCCTGCGGAAAGTGGCGAAAGTGCGGTTGACGAATGGCCAGGAAGTGATTGCCTACATTCCCGGCGAAGGGCACAACCTGCAGGAGCATTCGATCGTGCTGGTGCGGGGCGGACGGGTGAAGGATTTGCCGGGCGTGCGTTACCACATTGTGCGGGGAACGCTTGACAGCCTCGGGGTGGATGGCCGCCGCCGGAGCCGATCGAAATATGGCGCCAAGCGCCCGAAAGCCGCCGGGGAAGCCGCGGCCAAGGAAGCGAAGCCGAAGAAGTAAATTTTTAGAAAACTGAAAACAGGATCACATGTCTCGCAGGCGGAAAGTTTACAAAAAAGAGGAGCGGCTCGACTCGCGTTACGGCAGTCCGGCAGTCGCGCGCCTCATTTCCACCGTGATGAAGCGGGGCAAGAAATCGCTCGCGGAGCGGATCGTTTACACCGCGATCGATAAATCGCGCGAAGGTTCGGACGCGGTTGATCCGCTCGAGATCGTTAACAAGGCGCTGGAGAATGTCCGGCCGCGCCTCGAAGTAAAATCACGCCGGGTCGGGGGTGCTACTTATCAGGTGCCGATGGAAGTAACACCGGCGCGTCAGGTTTCTCTGGCGATGCGCTGGATTGTCCAATACGCCGATAACCGTCGCGGCATGCCGATGGCGGAAGCGCTTGCCGCCGAATTGAAGGACGCCGCTGCTGGTCAGGGCAACGCGATCAAGAAACGCGACGACACTCACAAAATGGCGCAAGCGAACCGCGCCTTTGCTCATTTCCGCTGGTAAATTTTATGGCGACCGCAACTCTCGAGAAGCAATCGCCGGCCGGCGCGAAGAACCCAAATTCGCCCAACCGGAAGTTCCCGCTCGAGCGGACGCGAAACATTGGCATTGCCGCGCACATCGACGCGGGCAAGACGACGATTACCGAGCGCGTGTTGTTTTACACCGGCATGATTCACAAAATGGGGGAGGTGCACGAAGGCACCACCGTGACCGACTGGATGGAGCAGGAGCGTGAGCGCGGCATCACCATCACTTCGGCCGCAACGACCTGCTCGTGGGCGCAGCGCCAGGAAGAAGGCGTTTACAAAATCTTTGAGGGAATCAAGCAGCGCATCAACATCATCGACACGCCGGGCCACGTGGATTTCACGGCGGAAGTGGAGCGTTCCCTTCGCGTGCTCGATGGCGCGATCGCGGTTTTTGACGGCGTCGCCGGCGTACAATCGCAATCGGAAACGGTCTGGCGCCAGGCAACCAAGTACAGCGTGCCGCGGCTGGCGTTCATCAACAAGATGGACCGCATCGGCGCCGATTTCGACATGTCGATCGAGAGCATCCACAAGAAACTGGGCGCGAATGCGTGGCCGGTTTTGCTGCCTTTGGGCCGGGAGGATCAACTTCGCGGACAGCTCGATGTTATCAATAAGAAGGCCATCATTTATTCCGAGAACGATGAGCTCGGATCGACCTATGAAGTTACAGAGGTGCCGAAGGAACATGTCGATCTGGTTGAGCAAGCCTACGCCAATCTGGTCGAGCAGGTTTCCAACCTCGATGACGAGTTAGCCGAGGTCGTCATTCACGAACAGCCGGTAACGCCCGAGCTTTTGAAGGCGGCCATTCGTCGGCAGACGATCGCGAACAAATTTGTTCCGGTGATTGGCGGTTCGGCCCTGAAAAATATCGGGATCCAGTACCTGGTGGATGCGGTGGTCGATTATCTCCCGAGCCCGCTCGACATTCCGCCGGCCCTCGGGATGGAACCCGATACGCACGAGAAGATGGAAGCGGCGACGGACGACAACGGCAAATTCTGCTCGCTCGCCTTCAAGCTTTGGAGCGATCCGTTCGTCGGGAAGCTGGTTTTCTTCCGCGTTTACTCCGGCACCCTCTCGAAAGGCGATACCGTTTACAATCCGCGCACGAACAAGCGCGAGCGCATCAGCCGCCTGATCCAGATCCAGGCGGACAAGCGCGAAGACATCGAGACCTGTTATTCGGGCGACATCGCGGCCATCGTCGGGATCAAGAACATCACAACCGGTGACACCTTGTGCGACGAGGACTTTCCGATCCTGCTCGAGCCGCCGTCGTTCCCTGACCCGGTTATCTCAATGGCGATCGAGCCGAAGACGAAGCAGGACCAGGAAAAAATGGGCGTCGCCTTGCAGCGACTGTCCGAGGAAGATCCGACTTTTAAGGTCTACACGCACGAAGACACCGGCCAGACCATCATCGCCGGCATGGGCGAACTGCACTTGGAAATCATCCGTGATCGCATGTTCCGCGAGTTCAAAGTGGACGCGAACGCCGGCAAGCCGCAGATCGCCTACCGCGAGACGATCACCTCGCCAGCCGATGGCGAAGGCAAGCTGATCAAGCAATCAGGCGGACGCGGTCAATACGGCCACGTCATCGTCAAGGTTCAACCGAATGAGCGCGGCAAGGGTATTACCATCGAAAACAAGGTCGTTGGCGGAAATATTCCGAAGGAATACATCCCGGCCTGCAAGAAGGGGATTGAAGAAGCGATGCTGAACGGCGTCGTCGGCGGCTACCAGGTCATCGACGCGCACATCGACATCACCGATGGCTCCTATCACGATGTCGATTCGAACGAAATGGCGTTCAAGCTCGCGGCGATTTTTGCGGTGAAAGACGCGTTCAAGAAAGCGAAGCCGATCCTGCTCGAGCCGATCATGAAAGTCGAAAACTCGACACCGGAAGAATATCAGGGCGACATCATCGGCGATTTGAATCGTCGTCGCGCCAAGGTCAACAGCATCGAAGCGCGCGGCAATCTCACGATCGTCAACGCTGAGGCGCCGCTCGCGGAAATGTTCGGTTACGCGACGGCGATCCGTTCGCTCTCGAAAGGCCGCTCGAGTTACTCAATGGAGCCATCGCATTTCGAACAGGTGCCGCAGCAGTTGGTCGCAGCGATTCTCGATCAGAAGGAAACGAAATGACGAACGGCCAACGAATCCGCATCCGCCTGAAGGCGTTCGATCATCGCATGCTCGATCAATCCGCGATCGACATTGTCGAGACCGCGAAGCGCACCGGCGCGCGCGTGGCGGGACCAATCCCGCTCCCGACCTTGATCGAGAAGTTTACGGTGAACCGTTCCCCTCACGTCGACAAAAAGTCGATGGACCAATTTGAGATTCGCACCCACAAACGCCTGCTCGACATCATCGAGCCGACTGCAAAAACCGTCGATGAATTGAAGAAACTGAACCTGCCGGCGGGCGTGGACATCACCATCAAGATTTAGCGGTCAAATTTTAACACGTTTGCAAGCCCACGATCATGAGCATCGGTTTACTAGGACAAAAAATCGGCATGACCAGCGTTTACGACGCGAACGGTCGGATGCGTCCTGTGACCGTGATCGCGGCGGGCGATAACGTGTTGTTGCGCCGGGTGACGGCGGAGAACGACGGGTATTCCGCCATTAAAGTTGGATTCGGCGCGCAGAAGGAATCGCGCGTAACGAGAGCGCTCCTGGGCGAATTCAAGGCGGCCGGTTCGGAGCCGAAGAAGTTGATGAAGGAATTTCGTCTGACCGCCGATGCGCCGGAAGGCGAGATCAATTTGAGTGTCACGCAATTTCAGCCGGGCGATTGGGTCGACGTGATCGGCCGCTCGAAGGGCAAAGGTTTTCAGGGCGTGATGAAGAAGCACAACTTCCAGGGCCAGGGTGCGGCGCACGGTTCGAAGACGCATCGGCGGAACGGCGCGGTCGGCAACCGTTCGACGCCGGGCCGCATCTGGAAAAATATGGGAATGCCCGGGCATATGGGCGACGAGCGGGTAACCGTGCAAAACCTTCAGGTGATGCAGGTGCGTGAATCCGAGAAAGTGATTTTGATCAGCGGCGCGGTGCCGGGGGCGAACGGAAGTTATGTCGTGGTTCGGCCGGCCATCAAGAAACCAGCGGCGGAAGGCGCGAAGAAATAATGAGCGCGAAAGTTTTAACAGCAGCTGCCGCGAAGGAAGCGAAGATCGAGTTGATTGAGACCGGTCGCGGAACGCAGGCGCTGCACGATGTGGTCGTGGCGATGCGGGCGGCGCGCCGTTCCGGCTCGGCCAGCACAAAAACGAAAGCGACTGTGAATCTTTCTGGCGCGAAACCGTGGCGGCAAAAAGGCACCGGCCGCGCGCGGGCGGGCTACAAGTCGTCCCCGGTTTGGCGTGGTGGTGGAGTCGTATTCGGGCCGCACCCGCGCGATTATTCCAAGAAGACTTCGAAGACCTTGCGTCGGCTCGCGTTCCAAAAAGCGTTGAGCGAGCGGATCAAAGCGGGTGATGTGCTGACGGTCGATAAGTTCGCGGTCTCTGAAGTGAAAACAAAATCGTTCGTCGCCATGCTCAAGAAGCAGACGGACGCGCGGAAGGTTTTGGTTCTCTCCGATTCGTTCGACGAGAACACGTATCGGTCCGCGCGGAATGTGAAGCCGGTATTGCTGGCAACCGCCGCGAACGTGAACACCGAGCAACTGCTCGCGTTCGACAAGATTTTGATCACGCCGGCAGCGTTGGAACACCTGGCGGAAAGGATGACTCGCGAATGAACGAACCTTACGATCTCATCCAGACGGTGCAGCTGACCGAGAAGGCGTCGTTGTTGAGCGAGAAGCTCAACAAGTACGTGTTTCGCGTCTCGCCGCGCGCCAACAAAATCCAAATCAAGCAGGCCATCGAACGCTTGTTCAACAAGACGGTCATCGCCGTGAACACCTGCAATTACGCCGGCAAAAAGAAACGCGAGCGCCGCGCCGATTTCGGACGCAAGGCGCATTGGAAAAAGGCGATCGTGACATTGAAGGAGGGCGAGAAGATCGATCTCGTCTAAGCAGGCATGGCTCTCAAAACTTTTCGACCATTAACTCCGGTCCTCCGTTTCAAGTCGCTCCCGGCTTTCACGGAGATCACGAAATCGAAGCCGCACAAGGGGCTCACCGAGATCAAAACGCGCAGCGGTGGCCGGAACAACAACGGACGGCTGACGGCGCGCCACATTGGCGGCGGCCACAAGCAGAAATACCGCAAGATCGATTTCAAACGCCGCAAGCATGGCGTCGCGGCCGAGGTGACGGCGATCGAGTACGATCCGAACCGTTCCGCGCGCATCGCTCTTATTAAGTACGCGGACGGCGAGATGAGCTACATCCTCGCGCCGGATGGATTGGGCGTCGGCGCAAGAGTGATGTCTGGAAACGAAGCGCCGCCGGATCTCGGAAATTCTTTGCCGCTCAGCGTGATCCCGCTCGGCGCCAACATTCATAACATCGAAATCGCGCCGGGGCGTGGCGGGCAGATTGCGCGCAGCGCTGGACAGCAGGCGACTTTAAGCAACCGGGAAGCGGGTTACGCGCTGGTGAAACTTCCGTCCGGCGAGATTCGCCGCATCCACGAGACCTGTTTCGCGACGATCGGCCAGGTCGGCAACGTCGATCACATGAACGTGTCGAGCGGCAAGGCCGGGCGCACCCGCTGGCAGGGGCGGCGTCCGCATGTCCGTGGCATGTCGATGAACCCGATCGATCATCCCATGGGTGGCGGCCAGGGAAAATCGAAGGGCGGCGGCGGCCGGCATCATCCGGTGAGCCCGTGGGGCCAGCTCGCGAAAGGATTCAAGACCCGCGCGAAACACAAGCCGAGCGATCGCTTCATCATGCAGGATCGGCGCAAGAAATAATTTTTAGTTATGGCCAGATCATTAAAAAAAGGACCGTTCGTCGCCCCGCATCTCCTCGAGAAGATCGACAAGATGAATTCATCGGGCGTGAAGAAACCGGTGAAGACCTGGGCGCGCCGCTCGATGGTGACGCCCGATTTCGTCGGTCACACCTTCATGGTCCACAACGGGAAAACTTTCGTCTCCGTGTTCGTGACGGAGAACATGGTCGGCCACAAGCTCGGCGAGTTTTCGCCGACTCGAATCTTTAAGAAACACGGTTCGCACACCGCAAAGGTGACGAAGTGATGGGAATTGCAGATTGAAGATTTCAGATTTCAGATTGGCAAAGGTGGCGAGGCCGCGCCGGAGACAATCTGCAATCTGCAATCTGAAATCGGCAATGATTTTAGTGGGCTGCATAACGCTGGCTCGAGGGCTGGCGGCAGAGGGAAATAGTTCTTTGACAGAATCCAAGAATGAAAACGCGGACCCGAAGGTGACCGCCGCGGAGTTGCTCTCGCAAAACGAGGCGCTGCGGAGGGAGCTTTCGCTCGCGCGCGAATCGGTCCGGACGTTGACGGACAGCCTGGCGGAGTCGAACCTGCAGGCCGAAGTTTTTCGCCGGAAGTATTCGGACCTCGAGCTGCGAATGGAAGCGCTCGGGCTCCAGTCAGCCGACAAGGACCGGGCGAAGCTGGAGCAGCGGTTACTGAGCGCGGTTTCCGATCTGCAATTGTTGCAGAAGGAACGCGAACAGTATCGCGACCAGAGTTTGCGGTTGAGCGAAGCGATCCTGCACCTGCTCAAGACCTCGACGGGAGGTGATGCGCAGGCGCGGATGGAAGTGGAAGCGCAGTTGCGCAGCCTGAACGAGTTGATCGCGAAGGCGGACAATCCCCCGGCCGAGATGGCGACGTTGATGGACGGCAGCGTCATCAGCGTGAAGGACGAATGGTCGCTCGTTGTGGGCAACATTGGGGAGAAACAGGGCGTGAAGATGGGAATGCCGATGCGAGTGATGCGCGGCGACAAACGGATTGCGACGCTCCGAGTGGTGGATGTGCGGCAGCGGATTTGCGGCGCGGTGATTCAAAAAATGGATTCTGAAAAAGAGAAGATAAAAGTGGGCGACCGCCTCCAGGCGGACGCCCGCAAGAATGTGAGTTTAAAATAAATGCAAGTTAGATCGACATATCGGTACGCGAAGATTTCGCCCTTCAAGGTGCGCGAAGTCACTCGCGCCATTCAAGGCCTGCCGGTTTCGGCCGCGCTGGATTTGGTGGCATTCAGCCCGAAAAAGGCCGCGCATTTGATCGCGAAGACGCTGAAGAGCGCGGTCGCGAATGCGGAGAACAACGCGAACCTCCGCGTCGACGGTCTGGTCGTGAAAGAAGCAACCGTGGGCGAAGGCCCGACCATGAAGCGGCTGATGACGCGGGCCCGGGGAAGTGGCAGCCGGATCCTGAAACGGAGCAGCCATATCCGGATCATTTTGACGGACGAGATCGAGATCAAGACGCGCGACAAGAAGAAGGGTGGCAAGAAAGCGGGAGTGTCGAAGAAGAAGGCTCGCACAAAGGGCACCCGTAACGCAGCCGCAGGCGAGGCCGGGCTTTCCAAGGACACGAAGCAGAAGAAGGCGGCTGAGTCTGAGAAGTCAGAAGTGAAAGAATAATTTATGGGACAGAAAGTTAATCCGATAGGGTTTCGTCTCGGGGTAAACCGCGACTGGCGTTCGAAGTGGTACGCCTCGCCGCAGGAGATGCCTGCGTTTCTCCACAGCGATCTCGAGATCCGCAATTACGTGAAGAAGAAGCTCCAGTTCGCCGCCGTCTCGAAGATCGTGATCGAGCGCGCCTGGAACAGCATCCGCGTGACGATTTACACGGCGCGGCCTGGAATCGTGATCGGCCGCAAGGGCGCTGAGATCGAGAAGATGACCGAAGAAATCTCGAAGATGGCGCAAGGAAAACAGATCAAGATCGACATCCAGGAAATCAAAACGCCGGAGCTGGACGCGCAGTTGGTGGCGGAAAACGTGGCGCTCCAGATCGAGCGCCGGATTGCGTATCGCCGCGCGATGAAGAAGGCGGTGCAGGTGGCGATGGATTTCGGCGCGCAGGGAATCCGGTTGCGCAGCTCGGGACGCTTAAATGGCGCCGAGATTTCGCGCTCGGAATGGTATCGCGAGGGGAAAGTGCCGCTGCATACCCTGCGCACACCGATCGATTACGGCTTTGCGGAAGCGAACACGGTTTACGGGAAGATCGGTGTGAAATGCTGGCTCTGTAAAAAGGAAGAAGCGCCCACGGCGGACGCGACGCCCGCCGCGTTGCCGCCGCCGCCCGAACCAGTCGAAGCGTAGAAATTTTACCAAGGAAATACTGCCATGGCCTTAATGCCAAAACGCGTGAAGTACCGGAAGTCCCAGCGGGGAAGCCGCAAGGGGACGGCTTCGCGCAATCTGCGGATCGACTTCGGCGAATTCGGGCTCCAGACGCTCGAGCGCGCCTGGATCACGAACACGCAAATCGAAGCGGCGCGGGTGGCGCTGACTCGCAGCATGAAGCGCAAGGGCAAGCTTTGGATTCGGATTTTCCCGGACAAGTCGGTGACGGCGCGTCCGCCGGAAACGCGAATGGGTAAGGGAAAAGGCCAGCCGGAATATTGGGTCGCCACGGTGCGGCCGGGAAACATTTTGTTTGAATTGGACGGCGTGCCGGAATCGGTCGCGCGCGAATCGCTGCGGCTGGCCGCGGATAAATTGCCGGTGCGGACGAAGTTCCTCAGCCGTCACCACGTGGCCGCGGCCTAACGAGATATGAAATTCAAAGAGCTAGCAGAAATGAGCAGCGAGGAGTTGCAGACGAAGAAGCGCGATATGCGCCAGGAAAGTCTGCACTTGCGATTGCAACAGCAGAGCGGGCAGCTCGAGCAACCGAGCCGGTTGCGGCTGCTGCGGCGGGATGTGGCAAAGGTTGAGACCGTGCTCTCGCAGCGGGCTGCGAAGACCGAAGCCGCGAAGGCGGAAAAGAAATAAAATTTTATGGCCGAAGAGACTAACGAATCGAGCACAACTACGCGCGGAGCGCGGAAGACGCGCACGGGTGAAGTGATTTCGAGCGGGATGAACAAGACGATCGTAGTGCGGACGGTGACGCGAGTGCCGCACGCGAAGTTCGGCAAGATCGTGAAGCAGATGAAGAAATTTTACGCGCACGACGAGGAGAACAAGGCCAAGGCGGGTGACACCGTGCGGATCATGGAGACGCGGCCGCTGAGCAAGCTGAAGCGCTGGCGACTGGTGGAGGTCGTGCAGAAGTAGAGGAAGAGGGAGAGGAAGATTTTATGGTTTACCTGCGATCCAGACTCGACGTGGCGGACAACAGCGGCGCGCGCATGGCGACGATGATCGGCGTGATCGGCAAGGGTAGCGCGCAGTCGGCTGGCATTGGTGACGTGATCGTGGCGAACGTGAAAGAGGCGAGCGCGACCGGGACGGTAAAAAAGGGGGAAGTGATTCGAGCTGTCATCGTGCGGACGCGGCAGCCCATCAAGCGCAGCGACGGCTCTATTCTTCGTTTCGATAACAACGCGATCGTCGTGATCGACAAGGATTTGAATCCGCGCGGGACCCGTATTTTCGGACCAGTCGCGCGTGAATTGCGGGAGCGGAATTTCATGAAAATCGTTTCGCTCGCTCCGGAAGTGTTATGAACCGAATCAAGCTGCACGTTAAAAAGGGCGACAACGTCGAGGTGATCTCGGGGAACTTTCGCGGTTCGTCCGGGAAGGTGCTCGAAGTGCTCGCGCGCAAACAGCGCGTGCTGATCGAAGGCGTGCGGATGATCAAGAAGCATTTGAAGAAGTCGCAGGACAATCCGCAGGGAAAAATCGCGGAGCGGGAAGGCCCGATCCACATCTCGAACGTGCGAGTCCTGGAGCGTGGCGAACGCGCAGCCAAGGGCAAGGGTTCGAAGAAGAAGGCGACGAAAGAAAAAGCGACCAAGACCAAGGCTTCCAAGGAAGCGAAAGAGGAATAGTCAGTGAAGAACGAATTTTACGACGATTACAAAGAGCGGGTCGTGCCGGCGTTGCAGAAGCAGCACGGCTACAAGAACCCGCACCAGGTGCCGAAGGTGGAGAAGGTCGTGATCAACACTTCAGTCGGTTCGCAATCGGACGTGAAGCAGGCACTGGAAGATGCCAAAGCCGAGCTGGCGTTGATCAGTGGCCAGAAGCCGTCGGAAACGCGGGCGAAGAAGAGCATCGCGAATTTCAAGTTGCGCAAAGAGCAGGCGATCGGCGCCAAGGTCACGTTGCGCGGCGAGCACATGTATGAATTCCTCGAGCGCCTGATCAAGGCCTCGCTGCCGCGCATCCGCGACTTTCGCGGTGTGTCGCCGAAGGGCTTCGACGGCCACGGCAACTACACGCTCGGAGTTTCCGACCAGTCGATCTTTCCCGAGGTCGAGCTCGATAAAATCAAGCGCAACATCGGATTTGATGTTACCATCGTCACCACTGCGCAGACGAACGAGGAAGCCAAGTCGCTCCTGAGCGAAATGGGAATGCCGTTCAGCGACCGGGCCAAGAAGGTCGCCGCGGCTACTTCGTCCAAGAGCGAACCAGTCGCAACCGCGCCAGCCGCCTAACCAAGATGAGCACAGTTACCGATCCTATTGCCGACCTTCTCGCCCGCGTGCGCAACGCCGCGGCCGCGCAGAAGCCTGAGATGTTTGTCCCGTATTCGAAAATTAAGGCGGAGATCATTCGTATCTTGAAGGACGAGGGTTACATCATCGATTATTCGGTCGACACCGAGGCGGCGCATCCGCGGATCAAGATTACGAACAAGATCGCGAACCGGACGAGCACGATCACCGGCTTGAAACGGGTGAGTCGTCCCGGCCTTCGGCGTTACGTCGGCGCGAAGGAAATCCCGCGCGTCCTTGGCGGGATGGGCATATCGATTCTCTCCACGCCGCGCGGCATCCTTTCCGGCCGGGAAGCGAAGAAACAAAACGTGGGAGGTGAGCTGCTGGCTTACGTCTGGTAGGGCACTCCGTTTTTTATGTCACGAATTGGAAATAAAGCAGTCGAGATTCCCGACAAGGTGAAGGTGAACATCGGCAACGATGGCGCCGTGGCCGTGGAAGGGCCGAAGGGCAAGTTAAAGTGGACGTTGCCGCGCGAGATCAAGGCGAGCGTAAAAGACAATCGCGTCTCGCTGGTGCGCGATGCGGAAACGCGAAGCGTGAAAGCACTCCATGGTCTCTCGCGCAGCCTCGTTCATAACATGGTGCAGGGCGTGAGCCAGGGATTTTCGAAGAGTCTCGAAATTGAAGGCGTCGGTTTCAAGGCCGCGGTCCAGGGTTCGAACTTGAATCTCAGCCTTGGGAAATCGCATCCGATCCTGTTCCCGATCCCGAAAGAAATCAAAATCACGGTGACGGACAGCACAAAGATCGCGATCAACGGCATCGACAAGAAACTGGTCGGCCAGGTCGCGGCGGATATTCGCCGGTATTACCCGCCGGAGCCCTACAAAGGCAAGGGTGTGCGTTACGCGGGCGAAATCGTGCGGCGTAAGGAAGGCAAAACCGTTCAATAGTCATGGCCCTGCGCGATCGCAAAATAATCCGGCACCGCATTCATACGCGGATCAGGAAACGGGTGAACGGGACGGCGGAACGTCCGCGTCTCGCCGTGCATTTCTCGGGCAAGCACGTTTACGCCCAGGTCATCGATGACGACGCGGGCAAGACAATCGTGTCCGCGGCGACGACCGAAGAAAAGATCGTCGGCAAATCCAAGGCCGGCGCGAACCGCGCGTCGGCGGAGAAAATCGGCAAAGCAATCGCCGAGCGTTTGCTCTCCAAGAAAGTCGAGAACGTGGTCTTCGATCGCGGCGGTTTTCTCTATCACGGAAAAGTGAAAGCACTCGCGGACGCGGCGCGCGAAGGCGGACTCAAATTTTAGAACATCATGGCACAGCAACACAGCGGCGGCGGACGAAGACAGGAACGCCAGACAGATAAGAGCTCAGCGGCGAGAGGCGACACGACCGAGAAGGTGGTGTTCATCAATCGTTGCGCGAAGGTCGTCAAAGGCGGCCGGCGTTTCAGTTTCAGCGCGCTCATCGTGGCGGGCGATCATGACGGACAGGTCGGCGTCGGCTTCGGCAAAGCGAACGAAGTGGCCGAGGCGATCCGGAAAGCTTCGGAAGCAGCGCGGAAATCGATGGAGAAAATGTCGCTGCACGAGAACACGATTCCGCACGAGACGATTGGAGAATTTGGCGGCGGTCGCGTTTTGTTGCGGCCGGCTTCGCCGGGGACCGGTGTCATCGCCGGCGGCGGCGTCCGCGCGGTCGTGGAAGCGGTCGGCATTCGCGACGTGCTCGCGAAGTCGTTAGGCTCCAGCAATCACGCGAACGTGGTGAAGGCGACGATCGCGGCGCTGCGCGCGTTGCGCCGGCGCGATGAAATTTTGAAGTCGCGCGGCATCCGCGTGACGGAGCGAAAGGAAGAGCAACCGTCATGATCCGGCTCCACAGCATGCGGACGCGGCCCGGCTCGAAGCACCGGGTGAAACGGCTCGGCTGCGGCGAAAGCTCCGGCCACGGCAAGACCAGCGGCAAAGGACACAAGGGCCAGAAGGCGCGCTCCGGCGGCAGCATCCGGCTCGGATTCGAAGGCGGCCAGATGCCACTGATCCGGCGTTTACCCAAGCGCGGGTTTAACAACGCCGCGTTCCACAAGAACTACGCCATCGTGAACCTGAGCGACTTGAGTTCCCTCAAGGAAGGCACAGTGGTGAACGAGCAAATGCTGCGCGCGGCAAACCTCCTCCGCGGCAACGGCGCCGGGCTGAAGATTCTCGGAGACGGCGAATTGAAACACGCGCTCACGATTGAGACGGACAAGATCAGCGCGTCTGCGCGAGAAAAGATCGAGAAGGCCGGCGGCAGTGTGACGTTACGGCAGAAGCCGGTCCAGGGTCCGCGCGAGGCGAAGCAGACGACGCCGGGAACCGACGCGGCGGAAGGCAAATCAGCGGCCGAGCCGAAAGCGAAGCGGACCAGGAAGCCAGCGGCGAAGAAGAAAGCGCCGGCGAAGTCCGCCTCGAAAAAGAAACCGCGAAAGAGTTAGCGCCTTGCGGTTAACCACCAGGTTTTAGTCGATGGTTTCGGCGTTCTTAAACACGGTCAAGATACCGGAACTCCGGCGACGCATTCTGTTCACGCTCGCCGTGATCGTGATCGTGCGTCTCGGCGCGGCGATCACCACGCCCGGGGTGAACCAGGCGGTCCTCCAGGAATGGTTCCGGCATTCGCTCACCGAGAAATCCGGCGGGAATTTTACCGCGATGCTGAATTTGTTCAGCGGTGGCGCGCTGGAGAATTGCGCGATTTTCTCGCTCGGCATCATGCCTTACATCAGCGCGTCGATCATGATGCAGCTGTTGACGGCGGTGATTCCGCAGTTGGGCCGGCTGGCAAAAGAAGACGGCGGCCGGCAGAAGATCATGCAATACACGCGCTACATGACGGTGGTGCTGTGCATCGTGCAGGGATATCTCTACGCGGTCTCATTCCAGCATCCGGAATCAGCGCCGCTCTTGACCGGAATTACGGACACGATCGCCAAGCTCGGGATTCCACTGGTCGAGGACCTGGGTATGCCGTTCCGGATCATCACGGTTGTGTCGCTCACTACGGGAACGCTGTTCCTGATGTGGCTGGGCGATCAGATCACCGAGCGCGGAATCGGCAACGGAATTTCGCTCATCATTACGATCGGCATTGTGGCGCGCCTGCCCGCCGCGCTGGTGCAAGCCTGGAAGACTTTTGTCCCGACGGCGGAGAACGGCGCGAACCCGGCCAACCCGGCGGTCCTCGTGGCGATGATCTTGTTTCTGTTTCTCGTGATCGCAGGCGTGGTGGCCATTACACAGGCGGTTCGAAAAATCACGGTGCAGTACGCGAAGCGCGTGGTGGGCCGGAAAATGTACGGCGGGCAAACCCAATACATGCCGTTGAAGGTGAATTACGCGGGCGTGATGCCGATCATTTTCGCCTACGCGCTGCTCATGTTCCCGAGCATGATCGTCGGCTATGCGTTTCCGGTTTCGCGCACGGCGCGGATGATCGCGCAAGCGCTCTCGAACGGCTGGCCGCATTACGCGGTGCTCGCCGGCATGATCTTTTTCTTCAGCTACTTCTGGGTGGCCACGCAATTTCAACCGGCGCAGATCGCCGACGACTTGAAGAAGTACGGTGGTTACATCCCGGGCGTGCGGCCGGGGAAGCCGACGGCGGAATTCCTCGATTACACGATGACGCGGCTCACGTTTGCCGGCGCCATCTTCCTGACGCTGATCGCGGTCCTGCCGAGCCTGCTCAGCCAGTGGTTGCAGGTTCCGCCCATCACCGCGCAATTTTTCGGCGGCACTAGTTTGCTCATCATCGTGGGCGTGATTCTCGATACGATGCGGCAGGTGGAGACGCACCTGATCCAACGCCATTACGATGGTTTTCTGCGCAAAGGGCGCATTCGTGGCGGCCGGTTCGATCGCGCCAGTTATGCGCGCGGTGAGGCCGCGCGGAGCACGACGCTCATGTGGCTCTATGTGGGCATCGCGATCATTGTCATCGGCGGCGTGGCTGTCTTCCTCTACGGGCGCTAAGTGAAAAGACGACTCGTGCTCCTGGGCGCGCCGGGTTCCGGAAAGGGAACCCAGGCCGAAATGATCACACGACACTTCGGGATTCCGGTCACGTCGACCGGCGCGATCCTGCGACGGGAAGTGGAGTTGGGCACGCTGCTCGGAATCGAGACGGCGGAAAAAACGAAACACGGCGAGCTCGTCCCGGACAACATCATCGTCGATTTGATCGAAGACTGGGTCCGGCTCCACGGCGCGCATGGCTTCGTGTTTGACGGCTTTCCGCGCACGATTCCACAGGCGGAAGCGTTGCAGGGTATTTTGCAACGACATCGGACGCCACTGGATCTGGCGATCTGGCTCGATGTCTCAGCTGAGACAATCAAGGACCGCATCTTGCATCGACTGCAATGCCAATCCTGCGGATTCACGACCAGCGAAGCGGCCGCCGGCTTTTCCGAGCGCGCGATTTGCCCTTACTGCGATGGACACCTTATCCGGCGCACGGACGATGATGCCTCAGTCCTTGAAACGCGGCTCTTGGAATTCAATACGAAGACAGAACCGCTCGCCGACTATTACGGGAAGCTGAGCGCGCTCCGAAAGATCGATGGCAACCGCGATCGCGAAGCGGTCTTCGGCGATATCTCGCGGTTGATCGAGCAATCGGCATGATTCCGATCAAGAGCCCGAAGGAGATCGACCGAATGCGGCAGGCCTGCCGCACCGCGAGCGAGATTCTCGATCGCGTGACCGACCTGATCCGTCCCGGAATCTCGACGAAGGAAGTAGACCTGGCCGCCGCCGATCTCATGGCGGAGGCCGGAGTGCAAAGCGCGTTCCTCGGCTACCGGCTCGGCCATCGCGTTTTCCCCGGCAACATTTGCATTTCGCTCAACGACGAGATTGTCCACGGGATCGGCAGCCAGCGGCGGATTCAGTACGGCGATATCGTGAAGCTCGATATCGGCGTGGTCCGGGATGGCTGGGTGGGGGACACCGCGTTCACGGTTCCGGTCGGCATGATCGACGAGCGCACGGAGCGCCTGCTGCGCGTGACCGAAGTCGCTTTGCGGCGCGCGATTGAAA
>Ga0307478_10001211_pt1 | contig 23027 bp, 19 predicted proteins | sample atmos_gasesECM4C_2_FD_203713 | JGI IMG/M metagenome (GOLD analysis project Ga0307478, IMG submission 203713) | Hardwood forest soil microbial communities from Morgan-Monroe State Forest, Indiana, United States - atmos_gasesECM4C_05 | ecosystem: Environmental > Terrestrial > Soil > Temperate...
TCTCTGTGTCTCTGTGTCTCTGTGTCTCTGTGACTCTGTGGTGACTGACTTCAGGAGTTCGACGTGAGCCAGGCTTCAACCAGGCGGCGCATCTTGGCGCCTTCGAAACGGCGGCGGACGGCGTCGATCACAGCAACACGGGCGTGGCCATTGGAACCGCGGAATCCCAGCCAGTAGGGAATGTGGAGCTCTTGCGGGAGGGGAGTGGCCTGGATTTGCAGGTCTCGCATGCGAAAGAAGCCGCGGCTATAGAGAAGGCGGCGGAGTTTCGCGACCAGCAACTCGGCGGCAAGCGCGTGGTCCAGGTGACCGTGCAGGCAATTGCGCGTCTTGATCGTGACGGTCTCTGCGCCGGTGGGGACGTGATCGAACTGAAAAGGATCAAGCGTGCCGGAAATGGCGTCGAGCGCGATCAGCCGTTGCTCGGTCTGGCCGCGATTCACGATCTGTACCTGAAACAATCGAAATGGGACATAGAGTTCGGCGACGCTGCGTAGCGGTCCGAAGGCTGCATTGCGAAACATCCGCGGGATCCCGGTGGAGGAGAACTGCAGAACCGCCTGCTCGCGGGTCACGTTGGATTTCAGACTACGGATTGAGGTCATGCCTATCTCAGTTCGCTTGCCTGTGCATTCTGATACGGCGTGCCCTGGGAAAGCAATCCAGCAGAGACAACAACGGACTGCAGCCCGGTCGAGAGGGCGGGATCTTTGATACCAGGGAATCGTAAACCGCAGAGAGCGCGGAGAAGGCGTTCGCATACGAAGGCATCGACGATGCGCATTGATTGCAATGGCACAATCTGACCGGCATCAGAAAAGTACCATTCGCGATAAAACGGGAGGAGTGCACAGACTCCTTGCCGGAAATTTTGTTGGTTCCTCTGTGCCTCTGTGACTCTGTGGTGAAACGCGAAATGACATTTGTCATCCGGCAGCGGTGACATTGTCCACTGGACCAAGGTTGGTAATGGTATGCAGAATGAATCTTGCGGGACAAACTAGACAACAAACTCTGGTCTTGTCTGGATCGGCGGGTTGTCGCAGGTTCCGCGATCGTCTATGCTAGGAAGCAACGTGGCCTAATGTGAATTGTGGCTCCGCCTGTGGGCGGGCCTGTCGAGGTTTGGGGCGTCTCACCCAGTTCTCCCGGAGTTTTTATGACCCTAACCACTTTTGTCACCAAAAGCGCGTTCCGGAATAAACGGCGTACCGTTCTGACCATGATGAGCATCGCGTTTTCGCTGGCGCTGCTTACGGTCATGATGACGATATGGCGGGCCTTCTATATCGACAACGGCAGCGAGCAATCGACGCAGCGATTGATCACGCGGCACCGGGTTTCGCTGACCTTCTCGCTGCCTATCTATTACGAGCAGAAGATCAAGACCGTGCCCGGCGTCGTCGAGGTAGTGCCCACGCAGTGGTTCGGCGGGAAGTATATTGACGACAAGCCGGAGCATTTTTTCGCGCAGTTTGCTACCGATCCGCAGGAATTGTTCAAGGTGTACACCGATTTCAAGATTCCAGCCGATCAACTGGAAGCCTGGCAGCACGATCGCGCGGGCGCGGTTGTAGATAGCGAACTGGCCAAAAAATTTCATTGGAAAGTTGGCGATCGCATTACTCTGATGGGCACGATCTGGGACGCGAACCCGGAACTGACGATTCGCGGTATCTACACGGCTCCGCAGCCCACACAGTCGCTTTACTTCGATCGAAAGTATTTCGAAGAGTCGGTGCCGATCATGAAAGACCAGAGCGGCACTTTCGGGATACTGGCGGATTCAGCAGCCGACGTGCCCAAGGTGGCGGCGGCGGTCGACGACATGTTCCACAATTCTCCGCAGCAGACGAAGACCGAAAGCGAGAAGGCCTTCGGCCTGGACTTCGTGGCGATGCTGGGCAACGTGAAAGCTTTCATCCTCGGCATCTGTGGAGCGGTCGTGTTCGCGACCCTGCTGGTGGCGGCGAACACGATGGCGATGTCGATCCGCGAGCGCACGCGCGAAGTTGCGGTGCTCAAGACACTGGGGTTCACGCGCAAAGCCGTTCTCACCCTGTTTGTGGGCGAAGCAGTGGTGGTCGCGATACTTGCCGGCGTGGCGGGGATCGTGCTGGGCACTGGACTCATGTACCTGGCCAGCCACAATCCGCAGGCAGGCTTTTTCCAGGGCATCGGTGTGAACTGGGCGACCAAAATCTTGGCCCTGTTCCTGGCGGGGATTGTTGGCTGCCTGGCAGCCCTGGTTCCCTCTTATCACGCGTCGCAGGTCGACATCGTGGAGGGCTTGCGCTACATCGGATAGCGAGTTTTAAATATGGCAATCCCGATCAGCTACAACATCCGCAATCTCAAGCTTCGCAAAGGGCTGACCATCATGACGGCGCTGGGTATCGCGCTGACCGTAACCACGGTCGTGTTCCTGATGGCGCTGCTGGCTGGACTGAAACAGGCCTTCGTCAGCAGCGGCGATCCTCTGAACGTGCTGGTGCTGCGCAAGGGATCAACGGCGGAGCTGTCCGGCGGCTTCGATGCGAACCTGTTTCCCACGCTGAAGAATCTCCCCGGCATCGCGAAGGACAAGAACGGAGAGCCCATGGTGTCGGGTGAGTGGGTGGTGGTCATCGTGCTGCCGCGCCGGGATGGTACCGGGGAAGTGAACGTCACCGTGCGCGGCATGATGGAAGATGGCCTGGAGATGCGCCAGTTGCCCGCCGACAAACCGAAGGTGAACCTTGTGGAAGGCCGCTGGTTCCGGTCCGGACAGCGCGAGGTCGTGGTCAGCTCGTCGATTCACCGGCGTTTCGCCAACACGAATGTGGGCGACACGATCCAGTTCGGCAAGGGACCGTGGCAGGTGGTGGGGATCTTTGATGCGGGCGGGAGCGCCTATGAATCCGAGGTCTGGGGCGATGTGAACCAGATGGCGTCGGATTTCGATCGCCAGGGGGCCTTCGCGTCGGCATATCTGCGCGCGACCGATGCCGCTTCGGCGAATGCATTGAAGAACGCCGTGAGCGACGATCAGCGGCTGAAACTCGATGGCATGCTCGAAACCGACTATTACGCCAAGCAGACCAGTTCCGGCGGGCCGATCAAAGTGGTCGGGTACATGGTGGGCTTCATCATGGGGATTGGGTCGATCTTCGCCGCGATGAATACCATGTATGCGGCGGTAGCCTATCGCAGCCGGGAGATTGCGACCCTGCGCGTGATTGGCTTCAGCAAGCCGAGCATTCTGACGTCGTTTGTATTCGAGTCGCTGGTGCTGTCGCTGCTTGGGGCGATGGTAGGGATCATATTGATGCTGCCGTTTAACGGGATGTCGACGGGCACCTCGAACGCGGTCACTTTCAGCGAAGTGGTATTCGCGTTGCGCATGACACCGACCGTCATTCTCTATGCGTTTATTTTTGCGCTGGTGATGGGCTTCTTCGGTGGATTGGCTCCAGCGTGGCATGCAGCGCGCCAGAATATTCTGACAGCGCTGCGCGGGTAGCCTCCAGCCAAAGCGGCGGGGTTCAGCGGAGCAAGGGGGAGGACGTCCTCGGGACAGCCGGCGAGACGCCGGCGTTACCCGGGAGCGGAGTTTCCCGCGGTGGGTTTGCCAACGACTAACGACGAACGACCAACGACGATGTGAGCTGGAAACAGAATGTCGATTGATACCAAACACGACGACCTGCAGAGTCTCAAGATTGACCGTTCGCATCGGCATGACTCCGAGGTTCAGCCGCCGAAGTGGGCGAGCCGTTACATCCTGGGCGGCATTGCGGTCGTGGTCCTACTGGGATTGGTTGCGCTGGTTTATCGCCTGGTTTCTCCTTCTGCGGCGGAAGTGGAGGTCGTGCGCGCGCAGACAGAGGGTGGCGGCGATGTGGGCGGCGTGGTGCTGTCGGCGGGCGGCTACATTGTGGCGCACCACAAGATCAATGTGAACTCCAAGGTCACCGGCCGCGTGAAGTGGATCGGGGTTGAGAAGGGCGACAAGGTCAAGGAAGGGCAGGTTTTGGTGCGCCTGGAGGACGACGAGTTCCGCGCGCAGTACGATCAGGCGCAGGGCGCGGTGGAAAATGCGCGCGCCTACTACGAAGAATTACAGCACGGCTCGCGTCCGGAAGAGGTGCAGCAGGCGCAGCACAACCTCGACGAAGCGCGCGCAACGGCGGCCAACGACAAAATCACGCTGGACCGGACCCGGGAACTGTACGGGCAGGGCGTGCTTTCGAAGCAATCGTTGGATGATGCGGCCGCGAAATACGAATCCGACCAGCAGCGGATGAACTCGCTGAACCAGGCGTTCGCATTGTCGAAGCTGGGTCCGCGGGCGGAGGAGATCGCGCGCGCCAAGGGTGCGTTGCTGCAAGCCGAGGGACAAGCCGCTTACGCCAAATCGCTGCTGGACGCCACTATCATTCGGGCGCCGGTCACGGGAACCATTCTCGAGCGCAAGGTGGAAAAAGGTGAGTTGCTCACTGCGCAGTTCGCCAGTACGGCCGAAGGCGGCCCGCAGGGATCAGTGGTTGCGCTGGCAGACTTGGACGACCTGCAAGTCGAACTCGACATCGCGCAGAACGATTTCTCCCGGCTGAAGCCTCATCAGAAGGGCATCGTCACGGTGGATGCGTTTCCCAATCTGAAGTGGGAGGGGGAAATTGCGGAGATGTCGCCGGAGGCCAACCGGCAGAAGGCGACCGTCCAGGTAAAAGTGCAGATCAAGAATCCGGACGAGCACCTGCGGCCCGACATGAACGCGACCGTAAAATTCCTGGCGGACGAAAATAAGAACGGGAGCAACGAACCTTCCGGCGCGGTCGTGCCCACGAATGCGGTGCGCGATCACGATGGGAAGAAAGTTGTTTTTATCGTTACCAATGGCAAGGTTGTGATGAAGAACGTGCGCATTGTTCAGCAGCGCAGCAATGGGTACCTGGTCGACGGCCCTATTAATGGGGAAAACGTCGTCACCAACGGCCCGGAGAATTTAAAAGACGGTCAATCCGTGAAAATTAAAGGACAGTCCTGATGAGTACGATGACCACGCCAAAAATCGCGACCGGCACGAAGGTAGTGCAGGCCCGCAACGTCAGCAAGATTTTCAAGCGCGATGCGTTCGAGGTGACTGCCCTCGATAACGTCTCCATCGACATTGCGCAGGGGGAGTTCCTCGCGCTGATGGGACCGTCGGGCTCGGGCAAGACGACGCTGCTGAATATGATTGCAGCCATTGACCGGCCGACGTCGGGCGAATTGCTGGTGATGGGCGACAACATTTTCCGCTTGAACGATTCCCAGTCGGCGCACTGGCGTAACGAGCACGTCGGGTACGTCTTCCAGACGTTCAACCTGATCCCGGTGCTGACCGCTTTCGAAAATGTGGAGCTACCGCTGCTGCTGACCAAGCTTTCGCCTTCGCAGCGGAAGGATCACGTAATGACCGCGCTCAAGCTGGTGGGACTGGGCGAGCGCGTGCATCATTTGCCCAAGCAGCTTTCCGGCGGACAGGAACAACGTGTCGCGATCGCGCGCGCGATTGTCAGCGATCCGACTTTGCTGCTCGCCGACGAGCCTACCGGCGACCTGGACAGTCACTCGGCGACGGAAGTGCTGGAGATCCTGAAGCGCCTGAATGAAGATTTCAAGAAGACCATCGTAATGGTGACGCACGATCCGCACGCGGCTTCGTACGCGCATGTGACCCGGCATCTGGAGAAGGGCATGCTGCTGCCACCGGCGTAGCCGAGTTTCACTCCGCCGGGCAGACGAGGGCGTCTGCCCCTACGTGGAGGCTGCTAATCTGCGGGCGCGTCTGGCTTCCACCCTTCTTGCCATGACTCCAACCGCGCCCATCCAGATCATCGCCGCCGCGTAGCCGGCGACGACGTCGGTCGGCCAATGCACGCCCAGGTAAATTCGCGACAGGCCAATCATTCCAATCAGCAGCCCCGCCGCGCACCACACCAGCGCCCGTTGCCAGCGTTTCTCCAATTGAAAATTAACCATGCCCGCGATCAGGCCATAGAAGCAGAAGGAGATGAGCGCGTGACCGCTAGGGAACGAGTACGTGGTCGGCTTGGCTCCGAAGAAGGGATCCGGCCGCAGCCGGTGAAAGGCCAGCTTCAGCGTGCCGTCGAGAACGCCAGCGCCGGCCATCGTGACCACCAGAACGCCGAGATGATCACGGTCCCGCCGAAATAAGAAAAAAGCGATCAACGCGAGTGTGGCCGCCAGAACCACCGGCCAGTCTCCCAGATTGGTGACGAATCGAAAGACTGCGGTGACCGGAGGTGACGCGTATTCGTGCACGAGACCGCGGACCGCGCTGTCGAAGCGGGCGCTACCCTGATCGAGCACTTCCTCGGAGAGCCAGGCGAAGCAGAAGAGAGCCACCGTGGCCAGTCCCAGGCTGACGGGAATCACCGCTGGCCACGTCTTATTAACGCGAGCACGAATCGCAGCCTTGGCAGAAGACGGCATCGGGTTCAGACTACCAAACCGAGGCCAGAGGCCGATCGAAACAATGCCGAGCTAGGCGCGCGGTAAGTTCTGCCGTCCTTGCGCGGGGTCTTCGGGATCGGAAACCCATTGCCAGGCGCGGCGGCCATTCTCGCGCATCAGGGTACGGGCTTCGCCGTACTCGACCAGGCGGTTCAGCACGGTGGTCACCGAAGCCAACGGATCTTTGTGGCGCGCCAGGATGGGCGGCACCTTCTGCTGGATCAGTTCGCAAACTTCGCGCGCTCCCAGCGGCCGGCCCGCTTCCATCAACACCATGCGACAGGCCTTGGTGAAGCCCGGCTGACGGCCGTTGGACTTGCGGTCGACCAACTCCAGCAGTTCGTCGTTCAGCACTTCATCTCCGAAGAGATTCGCCAGACCGACGATGGTCTGCTTGACCGTGCCGATGCGCTTCATCACGTCAGCTCGCTGGCGCATCAGCTGGCGGAGTTCTTCATGAGCCTGGCGGACTACTTCCACAACGTGCGGATCGTTGCTGCCTGGCATGCCTTTGTTCCCGTTGCTGAACTCGGTGCGACCGATCTCCATGACCCCATCCTCCGGCGCGACGGTCCCGACATCGGAGGCCCGAGACGGAAGCGCGCATCCCTTCAACTGTCGTATACGCTTCTGACAGCTGGTCTGTTCCCTGCACCTAAGACAAACTCATCGTGGAGAGCCCTGTACAGAACTTGTCGTCCGACCCCTCAGCGGATGCGCTTGCCTGACTTGTCCGGTTAGACGGTGCCAGTCAACAACGGTGAGCACAAACGCTGTTTCTTTCTAGGAACTTAGCTGACACTCCCAAACATTCGGGAGGCTCTGTTATGTACAAATAGAATGTGATGCGCCGAACGACTGGTCGGGATGTCTAGTGAGGGAAATCGCAACCGAGAACGTTGAACGCATTGCGATCGTCTTCACGAAATGACTCAAGAGATGATGAGAACGGTGCCTTACGGCATCAAAGAGCGCTCAGTTGATCACGTTGCGGCGGTGTTCTCCGCAAATTTGTAGGTTCGTGATTTTCTGTATTCGCTTTTCAATAGGCAAAGCCGTCGGGTTGGCTGACTGCGCCCACGCGCACGTGGCTGTCGATGAAGTTGCGTCCTGCAGCCAAGGCCTGGCGGTCGATTTCGAGCAGATCGAGTTTCTTGATCTTGGTCTCCAGCACGCTCATGGCTGTGTCGGGCGAAAGGCATTCGGTTTCTTCGAGCAGGGCTCCCATTAGGACGATGTTGGTGACCTTGGTCGAGCCGAGTTTATCGGCGATCTCCGATGCCGGGATGCAGATCACGCGGGCTTGCGGCAGGGCAAAGTCCGAAGGCAGGCGCTCGCGGTTGTAGAGAATGACTCCCCCGGGCGCGACCTGCGCCGCGAACTTGCGCAGCGAGATTTCGTTCATGGCGATCAGCACGTCGGGATGTGAGATCAGGGGCGAGCCGATGCGCTCTTTCGACAGGCACACGTGGCAGTGGGCGCTGCCGGAACGCATCTCCGGGCCATAGGAAGGCAGCCAGCTGACCTCCAGACCTTCGCGCATACCCATCTCCGTCAGCAATTGGCCGAGCAGCAGAACGCCCTGGCCGCCAAAGCCCGCAACTTTGACGGTGTAGTCGCGAAAATGATGAGGGTGCTGGATCGCACTGCCCAGCACGCTTGAATCTTTCGCACTGATCTGCAGCACATCGCTGACGGTGCCCTGCGGCGGCGTGGAATTCGTTGAAGTGTCCAGCTTCGAGGTGTCCAGCTTCCGATCGCGGAAAACATTCAGCGGGAAAGCGGGCACGAGTTTTTCGAGAACCCAGCGGCGGGCCTCGACCGGTTCCTTGCCCCAGATGGTAGGGCAGGGAGAGAGGATCTCGACAAAGGAGAAGCCGGCCCCGTCTCTTTGATTTTCAAGGGCACGGCGGACGGCGCGGCGGGCTTTCATGATGTTCTTGTTGTCGCACAGCGCAACCCGTTCTACATACGCGGGGGCTTCGAGGGTGGATAGCAATTCGGCCATGTGCAGCGGATAGCCTTCGTTCACGGGGCGGCGGCCCCAGGGCGAAGTGGTGCTCTTCTGGCCGACGAGTGTGGTGGGCGCCATCTGGCCGCCCGTCATGCCATAAATCGCGTTGTTGACGAAGAAGACAGTAATCTTCTCGCCGCGGTTGGCGGCATGCACGATTTCCGCCGTGCCGATGGCGGCGAGATCGCCGTCGCCCTGATAGGAAATGACAATCTTGTCGGGACAGGTGCGCTTGATGGCGGTGGCGCAGGCAGGCGCGCGTCCGTGGGCGGCTTGCACATTACCCACATCGAAGTAGTAATAGGCGAAGACAGAGCATCCCACCGGGCTGACGAAGATCGTGCGGTCCTCGAGGCCGAGATCTTCGATGGCCTCGGCGATCAGCTTGTGCGCGACCCCATGCCCGCAGCCGGGACAATAGTGGGTCTGGTTCTTGAGCTCGCCTTTGCGGTCGTAGATGTCGTAAAACACCGGCGATTTCGCGTGCACGGTTTCGTAGTTGCCCGCCGGGATTTCTTCTTTGACCGTTGCCTTCGGATCCTCTGACATGGTTGCCTCTCTTACTGCGCGGGCATCATGCGCCCCAACATCTCGCGTTCATAAAGGAAAGTCATACGCGCGAGGACATCCGCATGGATTTCTTCTACGGAAGGAACATTGCCGCCGGTACGCCCGTAGAATTCGACCGGCACCTTGCCGTTGAGCGCCAGGCGGACGTCTTCCACCATCTGTCCGTTGCTCAATTCGACTACCAGGACTTCACGCACTGCGCAGGCGGCTTTGACCAGCGCTTGCGAGGGGAATGGCCAAAGTGTGATGGGGCGGAACAAGCCGACGCGCTGGCCTTGCGAACGCGCGGCTTCCACCGCCGAGCGCAGAATGCGGGAGGTAATACCGTATCCGACCAGAAGAATGTCGGCGTCCTCGGTATCGTAGAGCTCCCAGCGCGGCTCGGTTTGCTGGGCATGCTTGTATTTCGCCTCCAGCTTGCGCTGATGATCTTCGAGGTCATCGGGCTCGAGAAAGATGGAGCTGATCAGATTCTTCTTCGTCTCCGGAGTGCCTTTGACCGCCCAGGGTTTTTCCGGCGTGGCAACCTCACGGTACTCGAGCTCGAGCGGCTCCATCATCTGGCCAATGAAGCCATCGGCCAGGACGATGACGGGATTGCGGTACTTGTCCGCGAGTTCGAAGGCCAGCATGGTGAGGTCGGCCATCTCCTGCACGGAAGCAGGAGCGAGCACGAGATTGTGGTAGTTCCCGTGGCCTCCGCCCTTCACCATGGCGAAATAGTCGCTCTGTTCGGGGGCGATGTTGCCGAGGCCCGGGCCGCCGCGGACAACGTCGACGATGACGCACGGGAGTTCGGCGCCGGCGATGTAGGAGATGCCTTCCTGCATCAGGCTCAGACCGGGGCCTGAGGAGGCCGTCATCACGCGAGCGCCCGACGCCGCTGCGCCGTACACCATGTTGATGGCGGCGACTTCGCTTTCAGCCTGGAGGAATGTTCCGCCGACTTGAGGAATATAAAGGGCGGCGGCTTCGGCGATCTCGCTGGCGGGCGTGATGGGATAGCCGTAGAAGGAGCGGCATTCCGCGAGAATCGCGCCTTTCACGATCGCGACGTTGCCCTTACAGAGTTGCCGCATGGCTATCTCCTTGGCGAGCTACGACACGGAGCGCAGGCATGAGCCGGTAGACGGTAATGGCTCCGGGTTCGGGACAGCAGTAGAAACAGATCCCGCATCCCGTGCAGCCTTCGCCCGCGTAACGGGCGGGGTGGACGCCGTACGCGCTCAACTCGGGCGCAAGTTCGAGACACTTCGGCGGGCACGACTCCACGCACAGCCCGCATCCCTTGCATTCGTCAATGTTCACCGCTATCTTGCCGCGTGCCTGCGTTGCCATAATCACCTCGTAGCGACTGGTTCCTTGACCTGGGGACGCTGCAACCACTTGGTGTGTTCGCAGTATTCATAAAGCTCATCCCGGAACTTGGGGTGGGCGATCTCAATCAAAGCCTGGGCGCGCTCCCGGATCGATTTGCCGTGAAGATAGGCGACGCCGTACTCGGTCACGACGTAACGGATCAGGCCGCGCGAGGTCACCACACCTGCTCCGGGCGCGAGCATCGGCGTAATGCGCGAGATGGTTCCGTTCTTCGCCGTGGAGGAGAGCGCGATGATCGGTTTCCCGCCTTTGGAGCGGGAGGCGCCGCGCAGGAAGTCGACCTGGCCGCCAATGCCGCTGTAGAAGTATGTCCCGATCGAGTCAGAGCAGACCTGGCCCGTGAGATCCACCTGCAGCGCCGAATTGATGGCGACCATTTTGTCGTTGCGGGCGATCAGCGCCGGGTCATTCGTGTACGCGGTGGGATGGAATTCGAAGATCGGATTGTTATCCACGTAATTGAAAAGATTTTCGGTACCCAAAGCAAAGCCGAGGATGATTTTCCTCGGCTTGAAGTTCTTGCGGGCGCCTGTAATGACGCCCGCATCAATAAGCGGAATCACTCCATCGGAGACAAGCTCGCTGTGAACCCCGAGGTCCTTGCGGTCCATGAGCAGGGGCAGGACGGCGTCGGGAATGCCGCCAATGCCGGTTTGAATGACGGCGCCGTCTTCGATCAGGCTGGCGACGTTGCGGGCAATGGCGGCCTGCATCTCGGTAATTTCCGCTCGCTTCATGGCGCAGAGCGGACGCGAGGATTCGACGATGGCGTCGATCTTGCTCACATGAATGAAGCTGTCGCCGTAGGTGCGCGGCATCTGGTCGTTCACCTGCGCGACCACGTAGCGGGCCAGGCGGGCGGCCGTCAAAGTAGTGTCGACGCCGACGCCAAAGCTGCAGAAGCCATGCGAGTCGGGCGGCGAGACCTCGATGAGCGCCACATCGATCGGCATCGCGCCGCTTTCGAATAACTCCTCAATCTCGCTGAGGTAGACGGGCGTGTAATCGGCGCGGCCTTCGTTGACGGCTTCGCGTACGTTGCCGCCGATGAATACCGCGTTGTGCCGGAAGTGGCCGGCCATCTCGGGCGCTACGTACGGGGCTCGCCCCATGGTCATCATGTGCACGATTTCGACATCCTGCACGTGCGGGGCGCGCTGAATGAGCGCATCGACCAGCGTCTCCGGTTCGGCGCAGCCCGGCTGAATGTACACCCGCATCCCCGACTGCACGCAACGAAGCGCCTCATCGGGCGTCCGCAGTTTTTTCTTGTAATCGATCTCCCACGACATTGCTTGCTTTCTCCTTGCAATCCCCCAGAAATTTCTAATGCACCACGTTCGCCTCGCGCCTGAGGCACGCTTCCTCATACCCCTGCGACGCGTAGAAGATGGCGCGATCAAAGAACTGATCGAGCAGCTGCAGCATTTCCAACTCCCCAAAAACTTCTGCCGGACGTTCCATGCCGGCCCCGTTCTTCAAGTACTCCCACAGGTTTTCTTTAGTGAGCACGATGACCCAGATCAGCTGGCTAAGAGGGACTTGCTGTTCGACTCGGCGCGCGCCGATTTCGCGGTAGCGTTCCTTGATGTCGAACTCACTCTTTCCCAGAAGCCAGTCGCCCAGGTGTCGGTAAATCTCGTAGACGCGCCGCTCCAGATCCTGCGCCGGGACCTTGGCATAATCGCGGGCGAGTTCCGACTGCTGAACTTTCTTGAGAAGCCCGGCAGCGAGTCCATCCGAATGGGTTTCGATCAGACGGACGAGTCGGTAGGCCAGCATCATGACCCTTACCCTCCAATTTCCAGTGTGTGCTTCCGGGCGGATCGAAGCCGTGACTCTTCGCACTTGCAGATGTGATCCAGATCACGCAAGTCGGCCTGCAGAAACAAGGACTTGCACCGACCAGTCGGTTGGCGCGGAGGTGATTGCTCGATGGGCGAGCGGAGAGAATGCCACCCGCCGGGCGCTGATCCTCTGGCAAGGGCGCCGCAGCCCAGGAACGTTTCGATTGAGAAAGTCTCGGCCGCATCGCCCTCCGGATTCGGGCCGGTTTGCCCTGGAATCGCAGAGGAGGATGCGGCCGAAATCGTCATCATCAGGAGGCGACGAGTGGCCCTTTTCTGCATGGCCCATTACGACAGGAAAAACTCTTTGGCCAGGGAGGCCCAGTCCTTGTCGGGTATCTGCGCCGCCAGATTATCAATGGCGGCGCCACCATCCTGCGCGAGCGCTCCCAGAGCCATCGGCATGCGACGCTGCAAACGGCTGGCGGATTCTTCTGTCCACCAGCGGGCCAGCGCACCGCCAAGCAGGTTGCGGAAATTGGTCTTGGCATCGGGAGACTGGACGGTCACGAGCCAGCCCTCGCCGTACGGATCCTTGCGCGCCAGTTCGGGATTCTGCATCACGGACTCGTTGATGTCGGCCACACTGCCTTCGATTGGCGAGAGCATGTCTACGGAAGTGCCATCGCGATGCAGGGTCCACACTTTTTGTCCCTGGCGGATCCACTGGCCGCGTTGCGGCAGGGCAATGCGATCGAGTTTGCCGGTGAGCTTGGAGGCGAACTCGTCCATGCCGATGCGCACCAGGCTGGGACTCTCACTCAATGCCCAGGTGTGGCCGGGATGGAAGCGGAGCTTCTCGGGAACCTGGAACCCGCCCACGAGACTGGGTGCCAGCCGAGGCGGCGCCGGATGTTTCGCGGCTTCGAGAGCGGGTTGAACGACGACCTGTTTGCGGCTGTGGAAATGATCGATCAGCAAGAACGTCACGAAGGTAAGAAGAACCAGTAGGACTGTCATACATCACCTCGTCGGAAGGGCCGTCGTTTCGTGTCTCTTGCGTTTCCTGGCCACTCGCCGCTTCTCATAAAGGCAATCCCCCAGCCAAAGCCGGGGTTTCTGCCAAGCATCGGCAGGCGAGGCGGTTTAGGAAACGAAATCAGCGAGTTGCCGAGGCGGTGAGGAAATACGCATCGGCTGATCCGCGAACGAATGCATCACGCAGACGATGAGAATTGCAACGCATGTCCGACTGATTTTCTAGGTACTTGCGGCAGCGAGCCGCGGAAGCACTCTGAAATCTTCATCTTGGCCGCTAGGCAAATAGCGATGGGAATTGCAACAGCGAAAAGATGTAAGACGCAACAGCAGAAGAGGAGAAATGCGATAGCAGTTGAGATGGATGTCCCGGTTTACGAAATCGACGCTGCTGCCTGTCTCAGCTCAGACAGATTCTTACTGTGGGGCGGTGCCTTTCACCACCAGAGCGAGCGGCATTTCCTCATCCGAGGACAAATGCACCTGGGTTACAAAGATGACGTGGCCCTCGTCGTCTTTCGATATCGCAGGAGTTGCGCCGCCTTCGGCGGCAACCAGGCTGAGCGGGGCAGGATGCTTTGTGCCGGAAGCTTGCCGGCTGAGCGCGACCAGTTCCTGAAATTTGAGGATCTTCTCCGGGCCGGGATCGGCGCTGGCGGGAATCAGCAACAGGAAATCCCGGCTAGGTGCGACGCCTAGATGATTGCCATCGTTCGGCATGAGCGCGTATCGAAGAGCGTAGAAGCCGGCGGGCACGGTCTGACCGCGATAGTCTTGCGAGGGTTGGGAAAAGTAAATGACACCGAGCAACGTCGATTCCGCAAGCCGGTCATAAATGGCGTCGGCAGAGGCATTCTTTGGCTGAGCCGGTACCACTTTGCGGAACCAGATCTCGATGGCGGGACTTTGGATGTCGGGCAGAATACGGACGCCCTTGGGCGCGAGCGCCTGGCGAATTGCCTCAGGAACGGCCGGGTCGGTCAGCGCACCCGACGCCTCGATTTTGCCCGCCTGCGCGCCGCGGTACGAACAAAGGCTGTACGAACAAAGAAAGAGGATCGCGACGAGAATTCCGGAGGTCGGGGCTGGCATACGCCAGTCCCGTGCGTGAGCGCTGGACGACATGCCTGGATTTTAGCGCGCGAACGTCCCTACGAACGCGCTGCGACGCCCGTGCGAGTCCCATGACTCACCGAGTCCGGGCCCGCGATAAGCGTCAGTGACAGCCACCGCCGGCATGGAGTGCGAAACCTCCGTCAGTGGCGGATAAAAGGTGACTTCGTTTCCGCAGACGTGGTCCTCGTCGTTGAGGGAGCGGGTTTGAACCGTGGCGAACATGCCGGCGCGCAGCAACGCCACGCCATGCCGTTCGTGATTGACGATCATTTCCATCTGAGCGGGCAAAGTCTGTTGGACATTCTTCAGCAGTTCGCCGCCCATGTGTTGGGCGAAGTGTACGAGTGCGGCGCGCTGTTGCGGGTTCGCCTGCTCATCGACCAGCAGGACTGCCTCGGCGGGATAAGGATTGCCATAAGGATCGCCCAGAGTGGCGCGCGCGCGGACCGCAGCCGCAATCGTCAGGCCGTCGAGGGCAACTCCATCCCAACTGCCACTCTGCACATGCCAGGCGAGAATAGCCTCCTTGCCGGCAAGATTCACTTCTCCATTGGCGAAGCACTGTCCTGTATAGACGTCAGCACTACGGGTTTCGATGTAGTCGCCCCGGATCTGCTGGGCTGAGAGGGCAACCGACAGGAAGCAGAAGGAAAGAAGAACGAGCAACGCCAGGCGAAAACGCATACGACACCTCACCCCTGAATAGGATGCTTCTATTTTCGACCCGGATGCAGGTGAAATGGAAGCGGGAAAATCGAGTACCGGCGGGTCAGGATGTGAGCCTAGCTGCGTGCGTTGACTTGTACTCGGGCGCAGCCTACCATCGCTTTAACCCGCACGAAATTCTTTTTCATGATCACCGAAACCATTTCGCACTACCGCGTCTTGTCCGTATTAGGAGGCAAGGGCAGCGAAGTGGTGTATGAGGCAGAGGATCTGAACACCAGCCAGCGCGTGGCGCTCAAGTGGCTTCCGCCGGACTTGGAACCGGACGCGGAGACGCGCGCGAGCTGCGAGCGAGAGTCCTTGGCGGCGTCCGCGCTCAATCACCCCAACATCTGCAAGGTGTACGAGTTTGGGGAGTCGGATGGACGGCACTTCGTCGCGATGGAGTTGCTGGAGGGCGAAAGCCTGGCAACGAAGATTTCCAGCCAGGTGATGCAGTTAGATTTGGCGCTGGATCTCGCGCTGCAGGTGGCCAGTGCCCTCGAGTCAGCGCATGGCAAGGGCATCATCCACCGGGACATTCGACCCGGGAACATTTTCATTACCCGGCAGGGGCAGGCGAAGGTTCTCGACTTCGGGCTGGCGCGGACCTGTGCAGAGAAGAGTGCGGTTCTGGGTGATACCACCCGGGGTACCACAGCGACCGTTCACGGCGAAGTGTTGACGAGCGCAGGATCGAGGTTTGCGGCGGTGGCCTACATTTCGCCTGAGCAGGCGCGCGGCAAGCCACTGGATACGCGCACGGATCTGTTCTCGTTGGGCACAGTGCTGTACGAGATGGCGACGGGGATGCTCCCCTTTCGCGGAGCCACGCCAGCGATTGTGTTCGAAGCGATTCTCAATCGCACGCCGGTGGCGCCGACGCGCTTGAATCCAGAAATCCCGGTACGGCTGCAGGAGATCATCTACCGGCTGCTCGAAAAGAAACCCGAAGCGCGCTACCAGGGTGCAGCGGAGGTTCGAGCCGATCTTCAACGGGTCAAACGCGCAACCGCACCGGCTCCGAATCATAAGCTGACCGGGCTCACGATCAGTCCGACTCTGCGGCCTATGTCGCCCGGCAGACTTGGCAAATATGTTTCCGCTCTGGCATTGCTGGCGGCCGTGTGCGCGGGCGGCGCGTTTCTGTACATGAAGCGCGAGCGCGCGCTCACCGAAAAGGACGCCATCCTGCTCACGGATTTTGTAAACACCACCGCCGATCCGGTGTGGGATGTGACGCTCAAGAAGGCCGTTGCCGTTGACCTCGAGCAGTCGCCTTATCTGAATGTGTTTCCGGAAGCGAAGGCGCGGCAGACGCTGCGGTTCATGGGACGCCCTCCTGACGATCGCATCAACGCCGATACCGGTCTGGAAATCTGTAAACGGGCCGGAATCAAAGCCATGCTCACAGGCAGCATCGCAACCGTGGGCGACAGCTACGCGATCACGCTGCAAGCGGTCAATGCGGCGAATGGCGACATCCTGGCCGGGTCGCAGGCCAAAGCAACCAGTCGAAGTGACGTGCTGTACGCGTTGCACAAAGCCGATTCGCAACTGCGCGGAAGCTTGGGCGAATCGCTCGCATCGGTGCAGAAGTATGACGTCATGCTGTCGCAGGCAACCACTCCTTCGCTGGAGGCGTTGAACGCATTTACCAGCGGCGATTCCAAGCACGCTGCCGGGGACGAGTTGGCCGCGATCCCGGAATACGAACGAGCGATCCAGTTCGATCCGAACTTCGCGACGGCCTACGCGCGGCTCGGGACGGTATATGGGAACCTGGGGCAGAGCGCGCTCTCTGAGGAAAATCGGAAAAAGGCATTCGAGCTGCGCGACCGCGCCAGTGAACGCGAGAAGCTCTACATCATGTCGCACTACTACGCCGACAGCGGGCAGTACGACAAGGGCATCACGGCGCTGGACCTTTACGAGCAGACGTACCCGCGCGATGCAACTCCGGCCAACAATCTCGGAAATATCTACAACCAGCTGGGCCAATTCGAAAATGCGCTCGACAAGAGTCGCAAAGCGGTTGAGTTGGAGCCCGACTCCATCAGCGGATATGAAAACCTGGCCATCGCGTATGCAGGCCTGAATCGTATGGACGAGGCCAAGGCGACGATCGTCGAAGCCTTGAAGCGCGCGCCGAAAAACAGCGGCCTGCACGGAATCCTGGCCGGGATCGCGTGGCATCAGAATGATGCCGCCACGATGGAGCAGGAAATTCAAGCCGCCGACAGCAGCGGCCCCGACGGCCGGCTGCTGGCCTTGGATATTCGCGTCGCATTGGCGGCCGGCCGCGGACAATTCAGCCAGATGCGGCTCCTCACCAAACAGATAGAAGACACTGCGAACCAGAATAATCTGCAGGAAGCCGCCGCGGCTGCGGATGCGCAGCGGGCCATCTGGGAAGGGCTGGCTGGTTTTCGGCCGGCGGCGCAGCAAGCGGTGAATCAGGTGTTGAAAGGAAATCCGCCGGCACGCACCGCGCTGAACTCTGCCGTCGCGCTCGCGCTGGTTCGAGAGGATGACCGCGCGTTGAAGATCGCAAACAGTACCGCGCTGGAACGTCCGTTCGACACGTTGGTTCAATTTGTGACAATTCCTACCATCAAGGCAATCGTTGCCATCCATCAGGCGCAACCGGCAAAAGCGATCGACTTGCTGGACGGCGCAATGGTCTACGGGCGTTCGAACCTCGGCGTACTCTACGCGCGCGGGATGGCCTATCTTGACGCGAAGCAGGCGGCGCAGGCGAGGCAGGAGTTTCAAAGACTCATCGACGCGCGCAGCTTCAACTGCGATCCCCTGGCGTCGTTGGCGAAACTTGGTTTGGCACGGGCTTATGCCATGCAAGGCGACAAAGCCAATAGCCGACTGGCCTATCAGGATTTCCTGGCGCTGTGGAAAGATGCCGATCCCGACGTTCCGCTGCTACGTCAGGCGAAGTCTGAGTACGCCTCGGTGCAATAGCTCCGCGATCTCGCCTCGGCTACTCGAGCGCGACAGCTACTGGAGCAAGACCACCAGCATGCGTCCGTCGGAGTGATAACCGCCGCCGGTGGCGTTGCGCGCATCTTGCACCGGGTTCGGTGGAAGGTAATAGGTCAAGCTCTTGATCTTATCCGTCTTCTGTAAGGTGGCTCCTATGTTGTCACGCTCGCCGTCGACCGCCGGATCGATCTTGTGGGTGACTTTCCCGTTGCGCTGATCCTTCTCAAAGCCAATGTCATGCGTCCCGGCGCCGACCCACACGTCCTGCCCATCCCACTGAAAAGGAGCCTTCCAGATGCGGAAGTGATGGCGGCTCGCGACAACTGCGTACGGTTCGGCCTGCTCGTAGCCGTAATCCTGCACCCGGCCAAACAGATAGAGCTGGCTCATGGGCATGGCGAGGTAAGCTTTCTTCTGGTAGGTCTCGAGCGCCGCCTTCACAACAGATTCCCTCACGTCCGTGTCAGCCACGTGCCAATCGGCGGCGGTGAGCGCCTCCTGAACTTTTTTCAGGCTGCCGACGATGACGAAATTCACCATGTCGCCCTGGTGTTGAAATTCGTCATTCACGCGGCGTGGCAGATCGTCGATCTTGCTGCGCAGCTGCAAGTCCAGAGGGACATTCGAAATCTTGAGAGTCTGTGCGGTCGCGACTGCAGCGCTGGAAGGGGTTGCGGCGCCGCCAGGCGTAGCGGCAGCTGTCGGCGCGCCGGGCGCAGCCGAGGCCGTATTGGTGCCGAATTGTCCAGTCAGCCAGGTCTGCGCGGCAGTCGAAAGCGCGCCCTTGATGTCCTTCACTTCCTTCTCGCCGCTTGTAGCTTGAGTTCCCGTCGCCGATTTCCCGGCGGTCTGCGCGCTTTTTTCGGTGAGAGACTCCGCAGCCGGCTGGGCCTCGTTACCCGCAGCGGTGATGTGTACTTTCACCGTGAAGCTGCCCTGGCACGTCGGCACACCTGCCGCATTATTAATTCCGAGATAGAGATGACCAGCTTGCGGTACACGGAGTTGCTGGCTCGCTCCTACCAGGGTGGGAGATCCATCCTCTTGTGTGCGCGCGATTAACGCACCAGGGAGCGCGCTTGCTACCGGCACGTTTGGCGTCGTACTGCCCGCGGAGACGCCCGCAGGATCGCAAGTGTTTCCTCCTGCAGATTGATTCGCGGAGGCGGTGATTGCGACTTGCGACCCAGCCGGCAGATCGACGCCAGTATCCGTCCAGGGTTGCGTCGTCGGAATGGTGAATTTGTAATCCTGCGCGGAAAGCGGGCTTGCAAACGCTAAGACCAGCAAGACCGCCGGGCAGAAGATTGCTGATAGAGAACGGGAGGAAATCGATCTGCGTTTCATCGGAAACCCCATGTTGACGAACCGCGAAGCAGGGATCGCGGAGGACTCCTCCTATTATCCATCATTCCGGGTCCGCGAAACGTGGGCGAAAACGCCGCGTATCCATGAACTCATTGCAGCGCGGGCGTGCCGCGTCTCCACCGACTCATTCACATTTTCCGGTGCCGTGACAAGGGCGTGTCTTCGAGGTGCAGTTTCCGGGTTCGGCCACTTCGCCGTCCGGTCCGATGCAGGTTTGGGTGTGCATGCACCAGAACAGGCCGTCATTGGAACTTTGCACGTTGGGGTCGGACTCGGACAGGATGAACTGACCCTTCCAGCGCAACGCGGAGCACAGATGCGGGTGATTCGTGTTGAAGCGATCGCGATTGCGAATCATGCGGCACCTCCGGCAGCTTTCAGGATGGCACGCTTCACGGCCACGCGCGCCAGTTGGACCTTGTATGCGTTCTGGTTCAGAGGCTTGGCATTGGCCAGGGCGGCGTCCGCGGCCTTTTTGGCCGTGTCTTCGTTGACCTTCTGGCCTTTCAGAGCAGCCGCTGCCTCAGGAGGAATCCAGGGAATGGGCGCGACGTGTCCCATTACGATGCGCGCGGACTGCACGGTTGATCCGTCCATGTCCAAGCTGACGGCAGCCACCGCGAGCGGCCAGTCAAACGCGGCTTTCTGCCGAATTTCGTAGTGCGCGACCTTCTGCCCCTTTGGAGGTGAAAGGACGATCTGGGTGAGGATTTCGTTCGGCCGCAGTTTGTGCTCGCGCTCCTTGTCAGTGCTCGGTATCACGTAAAAGTCTTCCAGAGGAATTTCACGCTGTCCTTTCGGGCCTTCCAGTCGGAGAGTGGCCCCGTACGCGATAAGGACCGGCACGATCGTCGATGGGCTGACGAACTTCGCAGGGCCACTATTGCCGAGAATCGCGTGGTAGCGGTTATCGCCGGCTTCCACCAGTTCCTTGCCGGTTTCATCCTTAGGGATCAAACCCAGGCCGTTGCGGAAGTACCAGCAGCGCGGGCGCTGGCAAAGATTTCCACCAAGAGTCGCCATGTTGCGAATCTGCGGGCTGGCCGCTTCGTGGACAGCTTCCGCGAGCGCTGGATATTTTTCTTTGACGCCAGCGTTTTCAGCGACCTCCGCCAGCGTCGTAAGGGCGCCGATGAGCAATCCGCTTGTGGCGTTCACTCCCGACAGCTCCTTGATCTCCTTGATGTTGACCAGGCGCTTGGGGGTGACGACATCCTCTTTCATCAGGGCGAGCAGATCGGTTCCGCCTGCAAGTATCTCGGTATGTCCCCAGTCGGGGCTCAGCAAGCTCGCCGCTTGCCTGGTGCTTGTCGGACTTACATAGTCGAAAGCTCGCATCATGCACCTGCTTTCTGAGCGGAGGTCTGGTTTAGCGCCGCCAACACCTTTGACGGGACGAGAGGAAGAACGCCGACGCGCACGCCGATCGCGTTCGCAACCGCATTCGAGATGGCGGCGCCGCTGGAGATCACGGGAGGCTCTCCGAGTCCAATGACGCCGCGTTCGTCGTATCCCGGGCCTGTCATCATGTGGACCTTGAGTTCCGGGATGTCATTGAGGCCGGCAAGTCGGTAGAACTCCATGTCCGCATTCAGCATGCGTCCAGTAGTGGGGTCCATGATTTTTTCTTCGAAGAGCGAGTAGCTGATACCCATGATGAGGGCGCCAAGGACGCTGCTCTCCGCCATCCTCGTGTCGATCACGAGGCCGCAATCCTGCACCGCCACCATTTTCGTCACCTTGACGATGCCGGTTTCGGTGTCGACTGCAACCTCCGCCATCTGCACTCCACCGACGCCGCTGTTGGTGAGGTCCGGCTTGTTCTTGGCGGCAGCCTGATCGTTATGTCCGTGGCAAGTAATGGGCGTAGCGCCGATTTTGGAGCAGGCCTCTTTCCAGCTGACGGAGCGGCTTGGATCGGATTTCACGTGCACGCGCCCGTCCCGGGCCTCGAGATCGTCAGGCTGAGCATTGAGGGCGGGCGCGACTTTGGCGAACAGTCCATCGCGCGCATCGACGACCGCGCGGCGGGTTGAGGAGCTAACTCCCCCGGGCGTAGTCGAACCACCCGATCCGCCGGAGGGCGGATAGAGCGTGTCTCCGATATAGAGCTTGATATCGGTGGCCTCGAGGCCCAGCGCATCGGCTGCGACCACGGCAATGCAGGTGCGCGTGCCGGTCCCGATGTCTTGCGTGCCCATCTTGATATCGACCGAGCCATCGGGATGGATGGAGAGATCGCAATCGCTGGCGTGACCGCGTCCGCCCCAGGTGTGGAGGGAGAGCCCAACTCCGCGCGCTATGTTTCCGGAAATATTCTGTCCCCGCGGATGCCATTTTTCCTTCCAGCCCATCATTTCTGCGGCGATAGGGAACTCGTCGCGATAGACTTTCGCGAGTCGCGTAAGTTCGATGTTCTTCAGGAAGAACTCGTAGGGATCCAGGTTGAGCTTGGCGGCGAGGTCGTCGAGCGCGGACATGGTCAGAACCGCGGCCTGTGGATGGTTGGGTGCCCGCCATGCGCGTGCCGGGCCAATGTTGTTGCGGATGGCGGTGTGCTCTTTGTGCTGGTTGGGAATGCTGAAACAGTAAGGAATCGGAGGCATGCCGCCGCCTCCCGGACCGCCCGTTCCCCATGAATGGGATTGCCAGGCGACGAGTGTGCCGTCTTTTTTCGCGGCAACTTTCACACGCGCAAAGGCGGAGGGGCGCGCGCCCGCGACCTCGAGTTCCGAATCACGCTCGAGCATCAATCGCACGGGCTTGCCGCCCGCTTTTTTCGAGAGCTGAGCCGTAACAATCCCCCAGCGGTCCGGACTGAACTTGCTGCCAAAACCGCCGCCCACGTGATCCTGGTGCACGCGGATGTTTGCCGCCGGTAATTTCAGGGGCTCTGCCATCTGGCCGGCGATTCCCGAGACGTTCTGGGTCGACATGTACACGAACAAGTGGTCAGAATCGGTCCACTCGGAAGTGGAGCCGTGCGCTTCCATACAGCAGTGCACGATGACGGGAGCGCCATAAACGCCTTCCGCAACAGCGTCGGCTTCTGCGAACGCTTTCTCCACATCGCCCTGCGATTGCGTTGCAGCCTTCACGTAGTTGGACTTGCTTTTGCCGCTGGCCTCGGGATGTACGGTTGCGGTGCGAGCCGCTTCGATGACCGAGTCCGGAACGCCTTCATCCTTGGCTTCCTTCATGTCGTCTTCCGTGGGTTTGAAGCTGATGCCGTACTCCTGGATCAGGGCGACGATCTGTCTTTCGGGCACCTGATTTTCGAGCATGTCGCCCAAGTCGTCGATGCTGAGCGGCCCTTGACTTTCTCCAGCTCCCGCGGGAGGTTCGGCGTCGCTGACCAGATGCGGGAGCTTCTGGTATTTCACCTGAATGGCGCGGATGGCGTCCTCGGCGGTGGCTTCATCGACCGCCGCGACTGCGACGACTTCGTCGCCAGCCCACGGGATGTTCGCGCCCGGCTTCTGCACGATCTCGATCGCTTTCACACCCGGCATCTTTTCAGCCGCACTGGTGTCGATGCTAACGATTTTGCA